>Ga0068855_100000066_pt1 | contig 125787 bp, 116 predicted proteins | sample KBSCornC52_FD_66592 | JGI IMG/M metagenome (GOLD analysis project Ga0068855, IMG submission 66592) | Corn rhizosphere microbial communities from Kellogg Biological Station, Michigan, USA - KBS Corn C5-2 | ecosystem: Host-associated > Plants > Roots > Rhizosphere > Soil ...
CGATCCGGATCGTGCGGAAATTACGCGCGCTCCGCGCTCAATGGCGGGGCGAACCGGGCCGGCCAGCAATTCCCAGCCGGGCTGGGCACTATAGCTGCGGTGAAGCTCGGTCGGCTCGAACATCACGCCTGCAATGCCGAGATCGGTCAGGCCCGTCAGTCGGAACGTGCCCAGCTTGGGCTCGCGCGGCGGCTTGCCGTCGCGGCTCACGGTGACGGCAAGCAGGAATAAAGCGTCATGCTCCCGGTACAGCAGCGATGGCTGCAGCAGCACCTCGCCACCATTATATTTCGCGCGCACGCACACCCGCCGCATGATCGCGGCGGCGACCGCCTCGCTTGGCTGCAACGGCTCGCCCGTCTCGGTCTGCGGATCATTGGCGGCCGGCGTCGGCGCGATTTCGGCCTTCGGGCGGAGGCTAAGGACGGGGCGAGTCATGGCAACTTACTATGCTGCGCCGCAGCAAAATCTTCAAGCACAACTTTCCACTTCTCACTTCTCCCCTCAGCCACGTGGGAAAGTGAGGGTAAGGCGGCACCTGGCTCCTCCCATCGCCGCTCAGGGCGGACGGGGAGGGGTACAGGAGCAGACTTGACAAATGAGAACAAACCGTGTATGCATAGTGCGTTCGCTGACTTGGGGAAACCCTATCCAGCGGGCATGACCGGCGCGAAGCTCCTCGGCATGCATGAGAGTGTAACTTCGCCCACAGAGTACAGATCTCGGCGTGCGGCTTTACGGCCGTGCCGTGATGCCGGCGTCGTGGAGCGGAGCTATGCGGACGACGTGTGGGTGTAAGCCCTGGGGGGTAACCCCCGGCCAAGACCGCAGCTTCGGGTCGGCATCGTGTGGGGTGGCCCCGGGCGATGCTGGAGGGAAACCTTCAGGGGCTTGGTTTCCAAGCCACCCGACAGAAATTCCGCGGCCACCCTGACTGGATGCCTGCGCATAGGGTGGTTGCAGGCGGGCATCTGAGGGCTTTTCAAGCCCCAAGGTCGACATGCACCATCCCCGCAGCCGAAGAGGTGGCGGAACCGCGCCGGTCACACTCGCTTGCACAGCTCTGAAGGGTTGGGCCTCGGCTCCGCGCGCTATCGTGTCGCAGCTGTTTTTTGGGCGCCAATCTCAAAAGAACGCGCGCCGGCCAACTGGGTGACGTCCTTTCTTCAGCGCGCGTTAGGCTTAGCCGAAGGCGACGATCGTTTTGCGACGCCGGAGCGCGCTTCCAGCCATGCCGAACCCAACCAGCATCAATGCCCACGACGCGGGCTCTGGTACCGACGGGGATCCGGTCAGCGTCAGCGAGTCGGCTCCGATGATCAGGTTCGGTTCGTCGTAGGTGCGGGTGGTATAGCCGTCGTAGCCGGTGACCGTACCCGTCCAGCTCATCCCATGAAAAGTCATCGTGCTCGGCGCACCGGCCAACGAGCTGTCGACAAAGAACTGCCCGACATGCACGCAGCAATCGCCATCACTCGTCACAGCGGTCGAATAGACCGTGTTTCCCTGCAGATCGAAGAACGACAGCGAACCCGTTGAGTAGACCGTCGCCGTGTCGCTCCAGCCACGCGTCCAGATGGAGACATTCGCGCTAAACAGGTTCTGCGTAACTACCTGCTCGTCGCCGGAGAAAGTGAAGATGAGCGCGACGGAATCTCCAACCGAGATATCAACCAGAAACGGCGCCAAGAATACGCCCGTGTCCCCGTAGGTCGGGTTGACGTAGCGGTAATTGAAGGGCCAAGCTTGGGTGAGATCCACTGTCTGGTTCACGACTACGTTGGCACCCTCTGCCGAGCTTGCGGAAACGATCATAGCGGCCGCGGCCGCAAGTAACGTGCACAGTTTCATCGATTATTCCCCCCGAAGAAGCCCCAAGTCCAAGAGGATGCATAATTACCAACGGCTTGCAATTTTTACTAAAGCTGCGCTCCGGCGGCGGGTCCATCTCAGGGTCCCTGGCGCCTGTTCCCCACCTATACGCTATGCCGGCTTCCGCGAAGCGTTCTTAGCGACTATGGGACCCGCTTCCTCTCATCATCAGGCGACACATGGGCTTCAAGTGCGGCATCGTCGGCCTGCCGAACGTCGGCAAGTCGACCCTCTTCAACGCGTTGACCGAAACCGCGGCGGCGCAGGCGGCGAACTATCCTTTCTGCACGATCGAGCCCAATGTCGGCCAGGTCGCCGTGCCCGATCCGCGCCTCGACAAGCTGCAGGAAATCGCCGGCTCGGCCAAGAAGATCGAAACCCAGCTCGCCTTCGTCGACATTGCCGGCCTGGTGCGCGGCGCGTCCAAGGGCGAAGGGCTCGGCAACCAGTTCCTCGGCAACATCCGCGAATGCGACGCGATCATCCATGTGCTGCGCTGCTTCGAGGGCGAGGTGACCCATGTCGAAGGCAAGGTCGATCCGATCGCCGATGCCGAGACGGTCGAGACCGAGCTGATGTTGGCCGATCTCGAAAGCCTCGAAAAGCGCGTCCCCAACCTCATCAAGAAGGGCCAGCAGGGCGACAAGGAATCCAAGGCTGCGGCGTCGGTGCTCGGCCAGGCGCTCGATCTGCTGCGTAACGGCAAGCCCGCGCGCCTGACCGAGCCCAAGGATGAGGACGAAAAGAGCCTGTTCAGGCAGGCGCAGCTGCTGACCGCCAAGCCCGTCCTCTATGTCTGCAACGTCGATGAGGGCGCCGCCGCCGAGGGCAATGCGCTGTCCGCGCGCGTGTTCGAGAAGGCCAAAGCGGAGAATGCCGGCGCCGTCGTCGTCTCCGCCGCGATTGAGGCCGAGATCGTCACACTGGATCCTGCCGATCGCGCCGAATTCCTGTCTGATCTGGGCCTGCACGAAACCGGCCTCGCCCGCGTGATCCGCGCCGGCTATGATTTGCTCCACCTGCTGACCTTCTTCACCGTCGGCCCCAAGGAAGCGCGCGCCTGGACGATCCCGATGGGCTCCAAGGCGCCCCAGGCGGCGGGCGCGATCCACAGCGATTTCGAACGCGGCTTCATCCGCGCCGAGACGATCGCCTTCGATGATTACGTCACCTACAAAGGCGAAGCCGGCGCGCGCGACGCGGGCAAACTCCGCTCCGAGGGCAAGGATTATGTCGTCCACGACGGCGACGTGATGCTCTTCCGCTTCAACGTCTGACCTGACGGCGCCAATCCAAAAGCCGTTCGCCCTGAGCTTGTCGAAGCCTGTCCTGAGCGCCTGCCTTGGCAGGCAGTCGAAGGGGGCTGTCCTTCTTCCTTCCAAGAAGAAGTGAAGGCAGGGCTTCGACAGGCTCAGCCCGAACGGTTGAGTATGAACTCCAGGTCTTTTCTCCGTCACATGGCTCGGGCATCGAAGGGGCAATGACCCTGTCCCTTCGACTCGCGCTCCTCGCGCTATTCGCTCTCCTTTGCGCGCCGGTGTCGGCGGAGAAGCGCGAACCCATCACCATCTTGGTCTCGATTGACGGCTTCCGTGCCGATTATCTCCAGCGCGGCCTCACCCCCAATCTCTCCGCGCTCGCGGGGCAGGGGATCAGCGCATCGATGCGGCCGAGCTTTCCGAGCAAGACCTTTCCCAACCATTATGCGATCGTCACCGGCCTGCGCCCCGATCGTAACGGCATCGTCGGCAACAAGATGGAGGATCCGCGTCGTCCGGGCGAGACCTTCACCATGAAGAATGACGAGGATCCCTTCTGGTGGAGCGAGGCCGAGCCGATCTGGGCCGGCGCCGAGAAAGCGGGCATCCGCAGCGCATCCTTGTTCTGGCCGGGCTCGGTCATCGCCTATGACGGCATCCGCCCGGAGGACTGGTTCCCGTTCGACGAGAATGTCACCATGACCCAGCGCGTCGATACCACGCTCGACTGGGCCCGCCGCCCGGCCGCGATCCGCCCGCGCTTCGTCGCGCTCTATTTCGATACGGTCGATACCGCCGGCCATCGCCACGGGCCCGACAGCCCCGAACTCAACCAGGCACTCCACGACGTCGATATCCAGATCGGCCGGCTGCGCGGTGGCCTCGCTGAACTGAAACAGCCGGCGAACATCGTCATCGTCGCCGATCACGGCATGGCCGCGACCTCGCCCGATCGGGTCGTGATGCTCCACGATATCGCCGCCCCGGCCGATTATCACGTCGTGGACGAAGGCCCCGTCGCCTTGATCGATCCGCTGCCCGGGCATGAAGCCGCGCTTGCCGCGAGCCTGCTCAGGCCGATCGCGCACGCTCATTGCCTGCGCAAGCAGGACCTGCCCGAGCGTCTCCATTACGGCCACAATCCCCGTGTCGCCGCCTTCGTCTGCGAAGCGGACATGGGCTGGCTGCTGCTCGACAAGATTTCCGAGAAATGGGGCGTCGACGCCGGCAGCCACGGCTATGACAATCAGGCGCCCGAGATGCAGGCGCTCTTCATCGCTGCCGGCCCCGACATCGCCGCTAAGGGAACGATCCCGACCTTCGACAATGTCGACGTCTATGCCTTGCTGCGCGACCTGTTGCGCATGCCGGCCAAGCCGGACGTAGATGGCACCGATGCCCCGTTCCTGCGGGCGTTGAAGAGCCACTAACCCCAATTCCGTCATTCCCGCGGTGGCGGGTATCCACTCAGCGACTGGGTGCTGGCCTCTCGGTGGATTCCCGCCTTCGCGGGAATGACGGTGGAGAGTCAGCGGACGGGCACGAAGTTCAGGTGCTGGAAGTCGAAACTGAAGTCCGCCAGCGGTGACAAGGGCTGCATAGTCACGCCCGTGATCCTGCCGCCCTCGGCCTTGAACATCACCACCGCATCCTCGCCCGCATCCGGCGCGAAATGGGTGCGGAACGTGTCCGGTCCCCATGGCTCGAGTACGCTCTTGAACACCGCCGTGTGGGTGAAGTCGACCGCCAGGCTGCCACCCTTCACGCTCACCACGATGTCGCCGTACCAGGGGTCGCGATAGCGGCCTGCATAGGCCTGGAGTGGCAGAGATGGCCCGCCGACCGGCTTTTTGGGCGCGCCGCCGCCGGTTGCCTTGAGCGCGTCGGCCTGAACCTCGTCGCGCCGCCTCTGCATCGCAGCCAGCCAGTCGAAAGCGGGGGCGCCAACCAGCCGATCGAGGATCGCGTTGCGTATGCCGACCGAAGGATAGGGATCCTCGACATTGGTATAGACCGCGACCGCGCAGCCAAGCTCGGGGAGCAGGGCCTGCCGTGTGACCTGCCCGGTCAGCCCGCCATCATGCGCGACCAGACGCTGGCTGCGATAATCCTGGATGAACCACCCCAGCGCATAGCCCTGCATGACCGAAGCATCCGGCTTGTCCGCGCTCGCGCCGGGGCCGCTGCGTATGATCGTCTGCGGCGCCCACATCTGTTTCGCCTGCTCCGCGCTCCAGAGCCGCTGCCCGCTCGGCAGCACGCCTTGGTTCAGCTGGAGGCGAAACCAGGCGGGAATATCGTGGACATTCGTATTGATCCCGCCTGCAGCGGCGATCTTCTCGTCTTCATCCGGTCCGACGACGCGCATCGGCCCCATCCCGCGAACCGGCGGCCCGAGCCGGGCATGGCGGCCCGCGACATTGTCGCTGCGGATTCGCCCGATCGTGGGGACGGTTTCGTTCATGCCGAGCGGCTGGAGGAAGCGGGCGGTCACGAAATCCGACCAGCTCTGGCCGGAAACGCGCTGGATCAGGATCCCGGCGACGATGTAGAGGATATTGTCATAGGCATAACCACTGCGGAAACCGCGCTCCAGCTTCAGATATTGCAACCCGCGCAGCATATCCGCCGCGGTGAAATCGGTGTGGGGGAATTGCATCAGGTCGCCCGCGCCCAGCGCGAGGCCGCTGCGATGGACCAGCAGGTCGCGCACCGTCATCAATTGGGTCGCGACGGGATCGGCCATGCGGAATTCCGGAATGTAGCGCGTGACCGGATCGTCCCAACCGATCTTGCCCGCATCGACCAGGATCGCGAGCGCGGCGGCCGTGAACGCCTTGCTGTTCGACGCAATGCCGAACAACGTATGTTCATCGACTTTCGCAGGCTTGCCCAGCGTGCGCACGCCATAGCCTCGCGTGAAATCGGGCTGACCGGGCCGCACGATCGCGACCGCGATACCTGGCGTGTCGAACGCCGCCACGAAGCGCTCGACCAAGGCGCTGACCTCGTCCTCGACCAGCGCGGGCGAAAGCCCCCATGCAGGCCGCGCGGCGAGTGCGAAGCCGCTTAGTCCACCGACCAGAAAGCCGCGCCGATTGCCCGCAAATCCGACCACGCTAATTCCCCTTTTTGGAAACAGGCTATGCCGTCAGCCTTCGCGCGGGAAGACGCTCAATGGCGCTCCTTGGTCGCGGCGAACCGGATGTTCGGGAAGCGCCCAGCGACATAGTTCAGCTCCCACGCATCCTTGGCCATGAACACCGGCGCGCCGTCGCGATCCTCGGCCAACGCCGCTCGATGCTCGCTCATGAACTGGTCGAGCGCCTTGGCATCGTCCGCCGAGATCCAGCGCGCCGTATCCCAGGGCGAGGGCTCGAAGCCCGCATTGACCTTATATTCGGCCTGGAGCCGGCTGATCATCACCTCCAGCTGGAGCTGCCCCACCACGCCCACGATCCAGTTGGAGCCGATCTGCGGGAAGAAGACCTGCATGATCCCTTCCTCGGCCATGTCGTTGAGCGCGTTGCGCAGCTGCTTGGTCTTGGTCGGGTCGCCCAGTTTTACGCGGCGCAAGATTTCCGGCGCGAAATTGGGGATGCCCGTGAAACGGATCTGCTCGCCCTCGGTCAGCGTGTCGCCGACGCGCAGCGTGCCGTGGTTGGGGATGCCGATGATGTCGCCCGGAAAGGCTTCTTCCGCCAGCTCGCGCTCGCGCGCGAAGAACAGGATCGGGGAATGGACCGCGATCGTCTTGCCCGTTCCCACCTGCGCCAGCTTCATGCCGCGCCGGAACTTGCCCGCACAGAGCCGCATGAACGCGACGCGGTCGCGATGCTGCGGGTTCATGTTCGCCTGTACCTTGAACACGAAGCCCGCGACCTGTGGTTCGTCAGGCTGGACCTCGCGCGCGTCGGCGGGTTGCGGTCGCGGGGCAGGGGCGAAGGCGGCGAGTGCGTCGATCAATTGCTCGACCCCGAAATCCTTGAGCGCCGACCCGAAATAGACCGGCGTCAGATCGCCCGCTTTGTAGGCAGCATCGTCGAACGGCGCGTAACCCGCCACCGCCAGCTCGGCTTCCTCGCGCAGCAGGTTCACGCCATCGGGGGAGAGCAACTGGTCGAGATCGCTGTCGTCCAGTCCGCCGACCGGCACGCTATCGCCCTCGAATGCGCCGGTCGCATCGTTGGCCGGACGATGGAGGACGTTCTGGGCAAGGTCGTAAATCCCCTCGAACTGGCCGCCCATGCCGACCGGCCAGCTCATCGGCGCGACGTCGAGCGCAAGCGCGTCGGCGACCTCGTCGAGCAATTCGAACGGCGCGCGGCCTTCGCGGTCGACCTTGTTGATGAAGGTGATGATCGGCACGTTGCGCATGCGGCAGACTTCGAACAATTTGCGCGTCTGCGCCTCGATGCCGCGCGCCGCGTCGATCACCATCACTGCCGAATCGACCGCGGTCAGCGTGCGATACGTATCCTCGCTGAAATCCTCGTGGCCCGGCGTGTCGAGCAGGTTGAAGGTCACGCCTTCGCGCTCGAACGTCATCACCGACGACGTGACCGAGATTCCGCGCTGCTGCTCGATCTTCATCCAGTCGGATCGCGCGCGCCGCTGCTGGCCGCGCGCACGCACTTCGCCGGCGGCGTGGATCGCGCCGCCGAACAGGAGGAGCTTCTCGGTCAGCGTGGTCTTGCCCGCGTCGGGGTGCGAGATGATCGCGAAGGTACGGCGTTGATTTTGGTCGGTGGATGCCATGATGCGCGGCGCCTAGCAGGCTGAGATCAAAGCGTCACGTATCCGGCGGTGCGCCTTTACGGGCGTGCGGCCGCGGCGGTGAACGCATCGGCGATCGCCGTGTGCATCGGCTTGGGCTGGTAGGCGCTGTCAAAGGGACAGGGCCGCCGCGCCGCGCCGTCGCTCCGCGGGATCCCCTGTAGCCAGGAAGCCGGGTCGACCATGCCCCATACCAACACGTCGCGCAGCTGCGGATAGCCGAACATCAGGTCGAGATAGGCGCGCACATATTTGGCGACCGCCGCGTCGCGTACCGCCACGTCTCCCGGCAAGGCGTCGTCGCGCACGTCGAGCTCGGTGATGATCGGGTCCAGTCCGAGCGCGACGATCGCATCCAGGAAGGCGCGCCACGCGGCATCGTCATGCCGCCCGGTGCCCGTCGCCGGATCGATCGAATAGATGCCGAGGTGGCTCTGCACGCCATAAGCGTCGATCGGCACGCCCCGGCTTTTCATGCCGGTCAGCAGCCGCAGTATGCCTGCGCGGTGTGCCTCGCCGCCCGCCTCCCAGCCGGCATAATCGTTATAGACCAGCTGCGTGCCCGCGGGCGCGACCGCGCGGGCGGTAGTGAAAGCGAGGTCGATCACGGCTTCCGGGCTGCCGAGATTACGGCTCAGTTTTGTCTCGTAGAGGTTGCCCGTGCCTGGATCGACCGCCTCGTTGATCACATCCCACGACGCGATCTTATTGCCATAATGTCCGACCACCTCCGTAATGTGGTCTGTAATCAGCTTGCGCGTGCCGGCCGCGACATCGGGCCCGAAATCGTAGGTCGCAAGCCAGGATGGCAGCCACTTGTCCTGATGCCAGATCAGATTGTGCCCGCGCATCGCCAGGCCATTCTCGGTCGCGAAGGCGAGCATGTCGTCTGCCGCGCTGAAGTCGGTCGTCTGCGCGTTAGGGCTGATCGACTGCCATTTCAGCTCGTTCTCCGGCACGATAAGGCCGCATTGCTGTACGGTGAGCGCACGATAGGTGGCATCGCCAAGCGTGCTGATTGGCGGATTGCGGCGGCCGCCGATCGCGGTGCCGAAGCGCATCTTCTTGGGGACGGCGAGCGTGTTCAGCTTGGTCGCGGCAGGCGTCGGGGTCGGAGGCACCGGTGCCGGCGGTGTAGGCCCGCCGCCCACGCTGCCGCCGCCGTCTCCCCCGCCGCAGGATGCGGTCAGCAGGCCGGCGCCCATCGCAAGCACGGATCGGCGGCTGATACCCGGCCGGTTCTGACGTGACGCTCCCAAAATCCTCTCCCCCTCCAGCGCGTGCCTGATCGTCATCCGTCCGCATCGCGCGCCGCTGCCTAACAGGCGGGCAAGCAGACGTCATCCTGCGGCTTTGCGACGGATTGCGGAACAGCCGGTTGGCGCGACCCGTTTCCACTCTGTTGTTTTAGTATGAGGAGCGTTCCGATGGGTGAGCTGACCGACAAGGCGAAAGGCATCGCAAACCAGGTCGCCGGTAAGACCAAGCAGGCAGTGGGCGACGCCACCGACCGCCCCGACATTCAGGCTGAAGGAGAAGAACAGGACCTGGAAGGCCAGGGCCAGAATCTCAAAGGAAGGATCAAGGGCCTGTTCGGCGACAAGGTCTGATCATTACGCCGCGTCACCCTGAACCCTTCGGCAAGGCTCAGGACAGGCTTGTTTCAGGGACGTAGCGGCGGTCAGCGACATGCCGGGGGCATGTCGCAGCCGTGAAGTCGGCTTGCTTGCAAGCCGTGGCTCGCGGCGAGGCCTTGATCTCACGGTGGATGCTGAAACAGGTTCAGCATGACGGATAGAAGGCGGATATTGGCGAAGCGCGTCCGGCCTGTCACAGGGCCTACGTGCTTCGCCGCCTGATTCCCGATCCGTTTCTCCTCTTTCTCGTCGCCACGATCCTGCTGGCGACCTTCGCCCCAGCGCGCGGCGGCTTCGCGGTGGCGGTCGGCTGGCTTTCGATCCTCACCATCGTGCTGCTCTTCTTCTTTCACGGCGCGAAGCTGGCACGCGATCAGATCATCGCCGGTCTGACGCATTGGCGCCTGCACCTCACCATCCTTGCCTGCACCTTCCTCTTCTTCCCCCTTCTCGGCCTGCTCGGGTTCCGGCTCTGGCCGGGCCTGCTGCCGCACGATTTGTGGATAGGCATGCTCTTCCTGTGCGCGCTCCCGTCGACGGTGCAGTCCGCAATTGCCTTTGTCTCGATGGCGCGCGGCAATGTGCCCGCCGCGATCGCCAGCGCCTCGGCGAGCCAGATGCTCGGTATCCTGGTCACGCCGCTGCTGATGGGCCTGATGGCGGGCGCGCATGGCGGCGGCGTCAACCTCAAGGGTGTCGGCGAGATTGCGGCGCAGATATTGCTGCCCTTCGTCGTCGGCCACCTGCTGCGGCCCTGGCTCGGCGGCTGGATCGCGCGGCACAAGGCGTGGATCGGAATGACCGATCGCTCGACGATCATCGTCGCGGTCTATGGCGCTTTCTCGGCCGCCGTGTTGGAGGGGTTGTGGCATAAATTGCCGCCCGCCTCGCTCGCCTTGCTGGTCGGAGTGAACGCGATTCTATTGGCGATCGGCCTCTGCTTCACCTGGGGCCTCGGCCGCGCGCTCGGCTTCTCGCGCGCCGATCGGATCACCATTCAGTTTTGCGGGACCAAGAAAAGCCTGCTCCAGGGTGTGCCGATGGCGAAAGTGCTGTTTCCCGGCCCGCAAACCGGCGTGATCCTGTTGCCGATCATGTTATTCCATCAGATGCAGCTCATGGCCTGCGCTTTCATCGCGCGGCGCTATGGCGATCAGACAGACGACCGTCATTGAGAGGGTGGGAATGAGCGAAGACGCAATCTATCCGGTACCGGCCGCGTGGGCCGCGAACGCCAGGGTCGACCGGGCCCAATATGAGCAAATGTATGCGCGCTCGCTCGCCGATCCTTCGGGCTTCTGGCTGGAGCAGGCGAAGCGGCTCGACTGGGCGACTTTCCCCACCAGGGCCGACGAGAGCGTTTACGCAAAGGACGGCTTCCAGGTCCGCTGGTTCGCGGACGGCGCGCTCAATGTCGCGGCGAATTGCCTCGACCGCCATCTTGCCGAACGCGGCGACACCACCGCGATCATCTGGGAACCCGATCAGCCGACCGAGGCGCCTCGCCATATTTCCTATCGCGAGCTCCACGAGCAGGTGTGCCGCTTCGCCAACGTGCTGAAGGCGCAGGGCGTCAAAAAGGGCGACCGCGTCACGATCTACATGCCGATGATCCCCGAGGCGGCGGTGTCACTGCTCGCCTGCGCGCGGATCGGCGCGATCCATTCGGTCGTGTTCGGCGGCTTTTCGCCCGACGCGCTCGCGGGGCGGATGGAGGATTGCAACTCCACCATCGTCGTCACCGCCGACGAAGGCCGCCGCGGCGGCAAGCCGGTGCCGCTCAAGAAGAATGTCGACGCCGCGGCCGAGCGCTGCACGATCGAAACCGTGATCGTGGTGCGCGCGACCGGCGGCGACATCGCAATGCAAGGCGGCCGCGATGTCTGGTATGACGAGGTGATGGCGCAGGCATCGGCCGATTGCCCAGTCGAGCCGATGAAAGCCGAAGATCCACTCTTCATCCTCTACACGTCGGGCTCGACGGGTAAGCCCAAGGGCGTGATGCACACGACCGGCGGCTATCTGCTCTGGGCGAGCCTCACGCACGAAATCGTGTTCGATTACCGCCCCGGCCAGATCTACTGGTGCGCCGCCGATATCGGCTGGGTCACCGGGCACAGCTATATCGTCTACGGCCCGCTCGCGAACGGCGCCACCACCCTCATGTTCGAAGGCGTGCCCAACTGGCCCGACGCCAGCCGCATCTGGCAGGTGGTCGACCGGCACCAGGTCGAAATCCTCTATACCGCTCCGACCGCGCTGCGTGCGTTGATGCGAGAAGGCGACGAGCCGGTGAAGCGCACCAGCCGCGCCTCGCTCCGCATCCTCGGATCGGTCGGCGAACCGATCAATCCCGAGGCTTGGCGCTGGTATCATGATGTGGTCGGCGATGGCCGCTGCCCGATCGTCGATACCTGGTGGCAGACCGAAACGGGCGGCCACATGATCACACCGCTTCCGGGCGCGATCGATCTCAAGCCGGGCTCCGCGACCAAGCCCTTCTTCGGGGTCGAGCCGCAGCTGCTCGACAATGATGGCAAGGTTCTGGAAGGCGCGGCCTCGGGCAATCTTGTGATCGCGCGCTCCTGGCCCGGCCAGATGCGCGGCGTATGGGGCGACGACGAGCGCTTCTTCCAAACCTATTTCTCGCACTTCCCCGGCGTTTACACGACCGGCGACGGCGCGCGGCGAGATGCGGACGGCTATTGGTGGATCACCGGCCGTGTCGACGATGTGATCAACGTCTCGGGCCACCGCATGGGCACCGCCGAGGTGGAGAGCGCGCTCGTGCTCCACGCCAAGGTCGCCGAGGCGGCGGTGGTGGGCTTCCCGCACGACATCAAGGGGCAGGGCATCTATGCCTATGTCACGCTCAATGCGGGTGAGGAGCCGACCGATGCGCTGCGCAAGGAGCTGACCCAGTGGGTCCGCACCGAGATCGGACCGATCGCCTCGCCCGACGTCATCCAGTTCGCGCCGGGCCTGCCCAAGACGCGCTCGGGCAAGATCATGCGCCGCATCCTGCGCAAGGTCGCCGAGGGCGACGTGTCGAACCTGGGCGACATCTCGACGCTCGCCGATCCGAGCGTGGTCGACGACCTGATCAAGAATCGCGCTGGCTAACCGGCACTCGGCAGGACGGGGGTGTCGTCGAACTGGTGCCCTCGACTGTTATGCCCGACCCAGGCGTCGGCGAGTGCGCCGATGTCCAGCGCGATGCCGCCCAGCGTGCGGATATGGTCGCAATAGATTTTGCCGAGCAGGCCGCCCGCGACGAGGAACACCGCGCCGGGATAGGGAACGGACAGCGTCGTGAGCAGCCGGTCGTAGAAGGTAGGAAAGTGCGTGCCCCGATCCTGTCTCTCCGCATCGCGGGCCAGCCGGGTTTCGCCCGGCAGGTTGTAGGACGCGACCGCGCCGATGTTGAGATGGCGCTGCAATCGATCGGCAAGGTCGGGATGCGGGCTGACCACGCCCAGGAAGTCCAGCCCGCGCAGCAGCGAGCCCAAGAAAGGGTCCCGCCGATTGAGCGCGACGGGGGCGAGCGCATCGCAGACCAGCGCATCGGCACGCGCGTCCGGCAGCGCATCCAGATAGGTCTCGAGCGCCGCGCAGAAGCCATAATGCGCGGCGTCGCTCGCGAGCCGTTCCGCGCTGGTGACGCCCAGCAGGTCCGCGTTGCGGATCGCCTGCTCCAGCCGGCTGCCCAGCGCGGCCAGGCTGTCGGCCGGGACCTCGGCCAGGTCCTGCCCAAACCAGGCGAACCAGATTTGCCGCGCCGTCGCGTCGGCCTCGCGCGGCGGCAGCGCGGCGCGCAATTCGGGGTGGAGGTGCATCAGGAAACGCGCCTCTCCATCCCCCAGCCTGATCCACGAGAAGGGCGCGCCGGCCTCGATCCGCTGCTTGAGATGGGCGCCGAGCCGGTCGACCCCCAGCCAATGGTCCGACGCCTCCCGCGCTTGTGCACGCGCGATGACCGGCGCTACCGGATAGCTATGGGTGAGGCGGGCCTGCGCCGCGCGCGTCGCGACATTCCACCAATGCGGCATGCCGAGCGGCCCCGGAGGCAAGGGCGGATCGTCATGCAGCGCCGTATCGGCGAGCAGGTCGCTGTAAAGCGTCAGGAAGTCGCCGCCGCGCGCACCCGTCTCGAACGCGATCGTGCCGGCGACACGCGCTTCCTTCCGCTTGCCGCAGGCGAGCAGGGCGCTGGATGCGTCGGCGGCGGCCGCCGCGTCGCGACAGGGGAGGGCTCGCGCCGTCTCCACGATCGCGTGCGCATGATCGGGTTCGAGTGCCGCCAGTTCGAGCAACAGCGAACCATCCGGCCGCGCGCGCAACATCGCGCCGCGCAGCCAGCGGCTCGCCCCCGCTTCGTCGCCACGCGCGCGCAAGCTTCGGGAAAGTGCGAGCTGCGCCGGGGCAGGGGAGGCGTCGAGCGCAACCGCCTGCTCCAGAAGGCGATGCGCCCGGTCAGGATCGGTCGCAGAAAGTAAGGCCGCCGCCCGGGTCAAGACCTGCGCGCTCGCGCCGCCCAGCCGCACCGCCTTCTCGATTTCGCCGGTGTCGAGCAGCGCCCAGGCGCGCTCGATCGCGAGCAAAGCGGCCAGGAAGGCGTCGATATCGCGTGGCGGCTCGCTCATCCGCGCGGCTTAGCCTTGCCGCTGGCGCGCCGATAGAGGCTCAGAACGCCCCGTTCGCCTCAGCCTTCGAGCTGGCGAAGAAGCAGCCGGACGTCGGCGTCGATCTCGGCATCCTTGACGCGCAAGGCCTCGATCGTGCGGACCGCGTGGATCACCGTCGTGTGATCGCGTCCGCCGAAGCGGCGGCCGATCTCCGGCAGCGAACGCTGGGTGAGCTGCTTGGCGAGATACATTGCGATCTGGCGCGGGCGGGCGACCTCGCGCGCGCGGCGCGCCGAGCCCATTTCGGTCTGGCGGATGCGGAAATGCTCGCACACTTTGCGCTGGATCTCGTCGATCGAGACACGGCGCTGGCTGGCACGGAGCTGCTCGGCGAGCGCCTCCTGCGCGAAATCCAGGTCGATCGCGCGGTTGTTGAGCGTGGCGAACGCGATGACGCGGTTGAGCGCGCCTTCGAGCTCGCGGATCGAGGCGGAAATGCGCTTGGCCAGGAAGAGCGCGACCTCTTCCGGCACTGTACCGGCGGGGAGCGATTCGAGCTTCTTGACGATGATATTGTACCTGAGCTCGAAATCGGCCGGGTTGATGTCGGCGACCAGGCCCCAGGAAAGGCGCGACAGGATGCGGCTTTCGATCCCGTCGAGATTCTGCGGGCTGCGATCGGCGCTGATCACCAGACGGCGCCCGGCCGAGATCAGCTCGTTCATCGTGTGGAAGAATTCTTCCTGCGTCGAATCCTTGCCCGCGATGAACTGGACGTCGTCGATCAGCAGCACGTCGGCGGCGCGTAGGCGCTGCTTGAAGCTGTGCGTGTCCTTGGCGCGCAACGCCGAGACGAACTCGAACATGAACTTCTCGGCCGACATGTAGAGGATGTGCGCTTCGGGATGACGCGCGCGATATTCCTGCCCGATCGCATGCATGAGATGCGTCTTGCCGAGACCGGTGCCACCGTGGAGGAAGAGCGGGTTAAACGCGAGTTTGCCACCCTCGGCCAGGGTCTTCGCGGCATTGTAAGCTAGGTCGTTGGCCTTGCCGACGACGAAGCTGTCGAAACTGTAGCGCGGATCGAGCGCGGTCCCCTTGTTGACCGGAGCCGCGGGCGCAGCCTCGGCCGCCTTCACCTCAGGTTCCGGGGTCGGCGCAGCGTCCATAGTGGCGCGTGCGGGTGCATCGGTGGACGCTTCGATAATGACGTGACGCACCTGGGGCAGCATCGCCTTCCAGGCAGCGCCGATCTGCTCGGCAAAATGATTCTGGACCCAGGTCGCCATGAAGGCGGACGGTGCGGCAAGACGCACCTCTCCCGAATCGGCATCGCACGCCGCCAGACGCAGCGGCTTCAGCCAGCCGTCGAAGATGCGCTCGCCGCAGCTCTTGCGCAGGCTCGTACGGATTCCGTCCCAGGCCGCCTCGAAGGGAAGTTGCCCGGCGCCTACACCGCCCGCGTCGATCACCTGCTCCACGCACACCTCTCCCATTGCCGAAAGCGCCCCTATTGGCGCCGGCACGGTTGTTTCGGACAAAACTAACCCCCGCGCATACGAGCCCCCGTACGCGCGTTTTTACACTAATAGTCCGGTTGTCCCGGCCGGAGAATCACCGGCCGAACAGACGAACATTAGGAACATCGGGACGCGGGATTCAAGCGTCAGAACCGTCACGATTCTGAAATAATGCGCTTGACATCGGAAACGCGCCAAATTTTTGGAAAAAAACTATAAGTGGCTGTGATATAACGGATTTTCACAAAAATGTCACATGACGGACGTGTGACGTTTCAGAGAATCATGGAATATCCGCGCATTGCGGGCCACTTCGCAAAAGCAGCAAAAAGCCCGCCGATCAGGTGATCGGCGGGCCATGTTTTCCGATCGGAAATCGGGGTTTAGCCGAGCGCCGAAACGCGCTTGGTCAGGCGCGCGAACTTGCGCGAAGCGGTGTTCTTGTGAAGCACGCCCTTGGACACGCCGCGCATCAGTTCCGGCTGCGCCGCTGCCAGCGCGGCAGCCGCTGCGCTCTTGTCGCCGCTCGTCAACGCCAGTTCGACCTTCTTCAGGAAGGTACGGATGCGGCTGACGCGCGCGCCGTTGACTTCGGCACGGGCATTGTTGCGACGGATGCGCTTCTTGGCTTGCGGCGTGTTCGCCATTTTTGAACTGACCTCGATCAAATGGGATAGCGGCGGCGAGCAGGCTCGCGCCGTGAGGGGCGGCCTCTACATAAGGCATCCCGATTCGTCAACGCTGGCGGGAGGTTGTTTCGCTGGAGGGCGTCAAAACCCTATCGCTGGCACTTGGGACACCAGAATGTTGAGCGGCCGCCGTCGAGCTGGCGCTCGATGATGCCCCGGTCATAAGGGCATTCCTTCCCCTCGCGGCCATAGACTCGGAACTGCTTGGAGAAATAGCCAAGCTCGCCGTCGGGCCGCGCATAATCGCGCAGAGTCGAACCACCAGCTTTGATGGCTGCGTCAAGAACCTCGGGAATCGCCGCGACAAGCCGCTTCAATTGCGGCCTCGAAACCTGGCCGCCCGGTCGGCGCGGATTGATGCGCGCGACGTTGAGCGCCTCGCATACATATATATTGCCAAGCCCGGCGATCACCCGCTGGTCGAGCAGCAGCAATTTGATCGGCGCGGTCCGGCCTTCGAGCTTGTCCCTCAGGTAGTCGGTCGAAAGTTCCGGTCCGAGCGGTTCGGGGCCGAGCGCCTTGAAGGCCGGGAAATCGTCGAGATCCTCGGTCGGTACCAGATCGAGCGAGCCGAAACGGCGCGGATCGTTGAGCGCGAGCCGATGGCCCGCATCCGTCTCCAATACCAGGTGGTCGTGCTTGCCGATCTCCTCAGGGTCGATCCGCCAACGCCCGGACATGCCGAGATGAAAGATCAGCGTGTCGCCGCGGTCGGTCTCGATCAGCCCATATTTGGCGCGTCGGCCAAGGCCGGTGACCGTGGCGCCGGTCATGCGCTGGCGCAGGTCGACCGGGATTGCGTGGCGCAGATCGGCGCGCCGGGGTTCCACGTTCGTGAGACGATGGCCTTCGAGCACGGGGCGCAGGCCACGCACGGTAGTTTCGACTTCGGGCAATTCCGGCATGCGCGAGCGCTAGCCCATCGGGGACGGCCCCGCTATGGGCGCTGTCATGACCGAGACCGTCTCCTTCGGCTATTCCGAAGTCAGCCCCACCGAAAAGACCGCGAAGGTCGGCGAAGTCTTCGCCCGCGTCGCGCGGCGCTACGACATCATGAACGATGCCATGTCGGGCGGTATGCACCGCCTGTGGAAGGATCGCTTCGTCGCGCGGGTCAAGCCGCGCGCAGGCGAGCGCATCCTGGATATGGCGGGTGGGACCGGCGACATCGCCTTCCGGATGAAGGCCAAAGGTGCGGACGTGACCGTGTCCGATATCAACCCGGCGATGCTGGAGGTGGGGCAGGAGCGCGCGAAGAAGAAAGGCCTCAACGACCTTTCCTGGTCGGTGCAGAATGCCGAGAGACTGAGCTTCCGCGACGCCGAATATGACGCCTACACGATCGCCTTCGGCATTCGGAATGTGACGCATATCGACAAGGCGCTGGCCGAGGCGCACCGCGTATTGAAGCGCGGCGGACGTTTCTTCTGTCTCGAATTTTCGACCACGCTGTGGCCCGGTTTCGCCGACGTTTACGATTTCTACTCGCACAAGATCGTGCCCAAGCTCGGCAAGGCGATCGCGCATGACGAGGAAAGCTACCGCTATCTGATCGAATCGATCCGCCGTTTCCCCGACATGGAGCGGTTCAAGGCCATGATCGCGGACGCCGGCTTCGTTCAGGCAAAGGCCGAGCCGATCCTGGGCGGGCTGGTCGCGATCCATTCAGGCTGGAAGATCTGACACCAGTATGACGCGTCCGATCACCCATATCTGGCGGCTGCTCCGCTGGGGCCGTATCCTTGCACGTCACGGCGCGCTCAGAGGGCTCGAGCGCGATCCGAACACGCCCGCTCCGGTCCGGCGGCTGATCAAGATCGCGCATATCGGCGTGCGGGTGCCGAAGACACCGCGCTACGCCGACGCCTTCCAGGCAATCGGTCCCGCCGCGATCAAGCTGGGGCAGGCGCTTGCCACCCGGCCTGATCTGGTCGGTGAGGAAGCCGCGCACGATCTGGCGCGGCTGCAGGATGCGGTCCCGCCCGTGCCGTTCGCGGCGATCCGGGCGGCGATCGAGCGCAGCCTCGAAAAGCCGATCGAAGAACTGTTCGCCTCGATCGATCCCGAACCGGTGGGCGCCGCCTCGATCGCGCAGGTGCACCGCGCGGTCACGACCGACGGGCGCATTGTCGCGGTGAAAGTACTGCGCCCCAGTATCGAGGAAGAGATGGCGCGCGCCATCGACACGTATGAATGGGCCGCCGCGCAAGCCGAGGCGCTCGGCGGCGAACTGGCCCGCCTGCGCCCCCGCCTGACAATCGCCCATTTCCGCCAGTGGACCTTACGTGAACTGGACCTGCGGCGCGAGGCGGCCTCGGCGTCCGAACTGGCCGAGCATATGGCCGCCGAGCCCGGCTTCATGGTGCCTGCGATCGATTGGTCGCGCACCACGCGGCGTGTGCTCACGCTCGAATGGATCGACGGCATCAAGCTGTCCAAGCGCGACGCGCTGATCGCAGCGGGCTTCAAGCCGCACGAACTGGCATCGTGCCTGGTTCGCGCGTTCCTGCGCCAGGCGATCGTCGACGGCTTCTTCCATGCCGACCTCCATCAGGGCAATTTGTTCGCACTGCCCGACGGGCGGATCGCAGCGATCGATTTCGGCATCATGGGCCGGATCAACCGCCAGGCGCGGCTATGGCTCGCCGAAATCCTGCACGGCCTGATCACGGGCAATTACCAGCGCGTCGCTGAGATCCATTTCGAGGCGGGCTATGTTCCGCCGCACCACAATCAGGCTGAATTTGCGACCGCATTGCGCGCCGTGGGCGAGCCGATCCGCGGCTTGCCCGTTAAGGACATCTCGATCGGGCAGATGCTCGACGGCCTGTTCGCGATCACGCGCGACTTCGACATGGAGACGCAGCCCCATCTCCTGCTGCTTCAGAAGACGATGGTGATGGTCGAAGGCGTCGCCACCGCGCTCGATCCCGACCTCAACATGTGGGAAGTGTCAGGCCCGTTCGTGAAGGAATGGCTGCGCGACGAACTCGGCCCCGAGGCCTGGCTGGCCGAGCGGCTGCAGAAAGACCTGCGAAGCCTGCTGCGGCTGCCCGATCTGCTCCGGCGGATCGAGGCGCTCTACCCCCAGCCGGGCGCCGCTCCCCCGCCGCCGCCCTTGCGCGAGGTTGAGGTGGTGCGGCTCGGCGGTGGCTGGCGTTATGTCGTCATTACTGCACTGGCGCTTGCGGTCGGCGTGGCGCTGGGAAGCTGGCTGTTCTAGCCGGCCCCAGTAGCCTCGCGGTCCATCTCTTCACTGTGGAAGCAGGTGCTCAGGGCGGGCAGCATTGTTGCCCCATGTGGCGCGAAAGGGCAGGCTAAACCACCGAGCCTTCAGGAGACGCCGATGCAGGCTGTCCAGCATGGCGATGGTCACTGCCGCGACGATCGCGCCGCCGATCAGGTCTGCCACATAATGGCCGCCGATAACGGGCGTCGCTGCGATCATGGTTAGATTGAGCGCAAGAAAAGGTAGCCGAACCTTCCGAACCCGCCAAACCGCCCAGGTGTTGAGGATCGCGGAAGCGCAATGAAAACTCGGAAATGCGACGATCCCCGACAATCTTGTCAGATAGCGCCCCGAACCACCCCGTATCTGCATTAGGTCGCCAAGCCAGCTATTAGTCGTGGTCGGAAGATCCGGGAGAAGATGGACTGCAAGGGCTTCCTGCCCCCGTAGGGTCCAGGCCGTGGTGGCCGGAAACAGTAGGAAGATGCATGCTGTTATCGTCACACTGACAATGTTCGCCAGAACGAACTTCTCGAAACGAGCCTCTTGTGAAGTCATGAACAAGAGAGCCCCGATCACTGCCGGCTGGGTCAGATTACTGCCATAGGCGTAGCGCAAAGTCTGAAGCAGCCATGGGTGAGCAGCGCAGAATCGCGCATAGACGTGCCAGTCATAGCCCAACGACTGATCGATACGCAGGAGTTGTGCATCGACCAGCGGCGCATCTGCCGTTGCCGCCGCATAGCAGATCATGAGGCTGAAGAATGCCGCGAGGGTCAGCAGGAAAATGCCTTCGACCGCTCCTGCGAAAGCATAGGTGGCTGGGTAGCGGCGCAGCAAACGGACGGCGACGAAGCTGATCGCCGGACCCTGCACGAAAACCATGAGGAATTTGATTTCGAACGAGAAGCCGGTCAGCAGGAAGGGAATGGCCGCCACGGCGCATGCGAGCAGCAAGATAGGCCACATCCGCACGCCCAGAATCTCGGGTGCCACCGCCGCGTCTCCATAGAAAGGCAAGCCGCAGCTAGCGGACAAGGTTTAAGTAGACGTGAAGCGACATCGGGAAGGGGCGCCGGCCTTAGGTGCCTCCTTCCACTCCGCCGCGATGCTAGCTAGCCCTCGACGGACGGCCTCGGCTATGGCTGCTCCATGACCAGCCCGCTTGCCGATATCGAAATTCGTCTGAAGCGCCTGCCGCACGGCCAGGATCTGCCGCTTCCCCATTATGCGACCGATCATGCCGCCGGCATGGACGTGGTTTCCGCTGAGTCCGTAGTGTTGGAGCCCGGCGCGCGGCTGGCGATCGCGACCGGCTTCGCGATCGCGATTCCCGTGGGTTACGAGGTACAGGTTCGCCCGCGTTCGGGCCTCGCACTCAAACACGGCATCACCTGTCTCAACACGCCCGGTACGATCGACGCCGATTATCGCGGCGAGGTGAAGGTGATCCTTGCCAATCTGGGTTCGGAGCCTTTCCCGATCGCGCGCGGCGAACGCATCGCGCAATTGGTGCCAGCGCCCGTTCAGCACGCCCGGTTCGCCGAGGTCGACGAGCTGGACGATACCGCGCGCGGGGCGGGCGGCTTCGGCTCGACCGGACGGTGAACGACGCGCAGCTTGAGCGCTACGCCCGCCACATCATTCTCAAGGAGATTGGTGGGGCAGGGCAGCAGCGCCTGCTTCGAAGTCATGTCGCGCTGGTCGGCGCGGGCGGGATCGGCGTCCCGGCGATCCAGTATCTGGCGGCGGCAGGCGTCGGGCGGCTGACCCTAATCGACGATGACGTCGTCGCCCTCTCCAACCTGCAGCGCCAGGTCCTGTTCGCGACCGACGATATCGGACAGCCCAAGGTCGAGGCGGCAGAGGTCGCCGTAGCCTTGCTCAACCCCGAGGTGCGGGTGGTACCGCGCCAGATCCGCCTGACCCCCGACAATGCCGCCGAACTGATCGCGGATGCGGACGTGGTGGTCGATGGCTCGGACAATTTCGGGACCAGGCTGGCAGTGGCCGATGTAGCGCGTGCGCTGCATATTCCCTTGATCTCGGCCGCAGTAGGGCAGTTCGACGGGCAATTGGCGGTGTTCCGCGGCTGGGAGGGAGACAAACCTTGCTATCGCTGCCTGGTGGGGCACGATCCCGATCGGCCCGATGTTTCGTGCGCGGACCAGGGCGTGCTCGGCGCGCTGACCGGTGTGCTCGGCAGCCTGGCGGCAATCGAGGCGATCCGCGCGATCGTGCCGTTCGGCGCCGATCCGGCAGGAACTTTGCTCCTGCTGGACGCGCTCAACTTCCGTTTCCGCACCATTGGCCTCCCCAAGGATCCGGGCTGCGGGTGCGGTGCATGACCGGACTCGGCATCATTGTCGCGGGAGTCGATCCCGTCCGCTTCCGCACCGCGCTAACGCTTGCCGCAGGGCAGGCGGCATTGGGAGGGCGCGTGCGGATACTGCTCGATTCGGGCGCGGTCACGCTCGCCGCGACGCTCGACACATTATTCGAAAGCTGCTTCGAACTCGGCGCCGAGGTGACGATCTGTCAAACCGGACTGGCGGAGGCGAGCCTGGACGCATCGATGCTCGATCCGCGCTTTTGCTATGGCGGAATGGTCGGCTGGCTGGCCGGAATCGGGGCGGACCGGCTGGTCATTGCCTGAAATCCTGCTGTGGCCGTGGGGGCACAGGGCCTGCTCATTCTGAGCGGCAGGTTAACAAGAGCAATGACAGCAGCGCGGTGATTGTCCTAGCACAAGCTTACGGACACAGGCCCAGGCCATGGTTCGGGGAGAAGTGAGGCCCCGCACGTCGCAAGACGGAAGCGAGCGGGCCCGCTAAAAAAGGGGGCTGACGAGCAATCGTCACGCAGGCGCCCGGATCGGAAACGGTCCGGGCGTTTTCGCGATCGGCGCCGAGATCGCCCGGATTGACGAATGCGCCTTCTATCCGGTCGGCGCCTTGCGCGAGGCGGCCTGAGCAGGCTCGGATTGCCGATCCATTTGCTGTCCGAATTTACGGAAGGGCGCGCGCAACAGCGTCCTGACCGCGATCGAGGGTTTTCCAGAAGAAAAGTACCATTCCGGATGCGAATTTGGTTTCGCTGAAATGCCGGCCATGTCTGGATTTAGCGCTTTATTTGATCTCGACACGGATTGGAGTTGCGGGGTTTCTGAAAGTATTTCCACGCATCAATGCGCAAGCCACTTGGTAAATCTGGAGAGTGATCGTCTACCAAACCATTTGCGCATGATCGAACTGCAGGATGCGACCTTGCAACGGAATTTGGCTGCTTAACCATCATCATTGGTTAACAACACGGAAAATTACATTCTTACCATTGCATTCATAAAGTCCGCCTGCTAGGTGCCAAATACAGGCGTGTTTCTATGCGCCGGGGGTGATCGGGGGATTTGTTTCATGCGTAACCTTATCAAAATCGCCGTCGGGCTATGTGCGGGCGTTGGCATCGCGTCTGCCGCTTCGGCAGGCAGCGCCACCGCCAACCTTGGCATAAGCGCTAACGTTGTCGCCACGTGCACGATCAGCACGTCACCCGTTGCATTCGGTACCTATTCGGGTTCCCAGGTCGACGCGACGGGCACCGTGACCGCAAATTGCATCACGGGCACCGCCTGGACGATCGGCCTCGGCGCCGGCACCGGCACGGGTGCTACGACGTCGAATCGCAAGATGACTTCGGGCACCGACACGATGAGCTACGCGTTGTACAGCGACTCGACCCGCTCGACGAACTGGGGCAACTCGATCGGCACCGACACGGTGGCCGGCACCGGCACGGGCACCTCGCAGAACCAGACGGTTTACGGTCGCATCGCGGCAGGGCCCACTCCGCCGCCTGGCAGCTACACCGACACCGTCATCGCGACGATCAATTTCTGATTTGCCATAGGCCTCCCCGTGCCGGCGACGGCACGGGCCTTTAAATTTCGTCAAGTACGTTCGCTAACCAAGTCGCTCAACCGGACCGAGAGAGTGGCAGGCTTAAGGTCAGTCCAAGGTTCGGGTGACTTCGCTGCCCGAACCCTCGATGGACTGAGGGGCGGCCGGTGCGGCATTGGCTTTTGGCAATTTGGGTCGGCGTGGCGGCTTGTGGGTCGGCGCATGCCGGATCGGTGAACGCTGACCTGGGGATCAGTGTCACCGTTGTGGATCGATGCCTGGTCCGCACGGAGAGCCGATCGGCGAGTTGCGCAGGGGGAGCGCCCTATGCGGTGGGTGTGGGGCGAGAGAGGATCGCCGTCACGAGCGATCAGTTGACCGGCGCCGATGAACATGTGCACACAGCAAATGATGGTCCGGGGCTTGGTATTTCGCAACCGGTTGCGGGGGCGGCGGAGCGGCAGGATGCTCTTGCAGGCGGTGCCATGCGCACCGTGGCCGAGGCGGTCGCGCCGATCGACGCGATCCGCGTTACCTACAGTTTCTGATCTCGCGCGGCTCCTGGCCGCGCTCCTGCTCGCGGCCCTCGCCGTTCCGGCTTTTGCCGCGGATCTGCAAGTTTCGCCAATCCGCATCACGCTTGATGCGCAAAATCCGAATGCGGTGATGACGCTCATCAATCGCGGGAGCAGCGATACGTTGCTGCAATTGAATGTGCTCTCCTGGACGCAAGATGCGACGGGCGATGTGCTCGCGCCGACGCGAGAGGTGCTCGCCAATCCCGGCGTATTCCTGCTCAAGGGAGGCGAGCAGCAAGTCGCTCGCTTCGCACTGCGCACAAAGGCCGATGTCCAGGAGCGCAGCTACCGCATCGTCATACAGGAAGTGCCCCGCCAGCGCGTCGAAAACGGCCTGGCGACCGTTCTGCGGTTGATGGTCCCGATATTTGTGCCCACCCCGAACCCAAACGTGGCGGTGGAATGGAATGCCAGGCGGTCGGCGCAGGGGATCGAGATAATGGTGCGCAACGTCGGCAATACGCATGTGCAGATCAAAAAGGTCGATCTCTCCGGCGACACGATGGCACCCGTGAGCAAGACGGTGAATTTGTATGTCCTGCCGGGGGCGACCGGCACGATCCGCATGCCGCCGGTAAACCGGGTGGAGACGGGCACCGTGTTGAAGTTGGCGGCGGAGAGCGATCAGGCCGCATTCAGTGCAAGTGTACGCGTGGGGGCGTCCGAAGGTGTCTCGAGCCACCCCTAGGATACCAGCCTGCCTCCTCGCCATTTTGGGCGCGACGCAGGCCGTCGGCGATCCCGCAACGCCGCCGATCGGTTACGATTTGGCCGCGATCGATGGAGATCAGCGCCCCGCGGGGGGCAATACGACAGGTACGCCTTCGGCCAACCCCGCGCAGACTGCCGGCTTCAATCCTGCCGCCGACGAAGGCGCGATGACCGTGCTTGGTGTGGTTATCAACGGTCACGAAATGCCGGGCGACACGATCGTCACCGTGCGTGATGGCCGAACGCTGATACCAACGGACGATATGAAGCGCTGGCGGTTGGTATTTACCGGACAGCCCGTACAGATTGACGGTCAGGCGTTCGCGCCGCTCAACGCGATTCCCGGTCTCACCTTCCGCGTCGACAAGGGGTCGCAGCAGCTTCAGATCGAAGTCCCGGCCGGATCGTTCGAATCAAGCCTGATTTCCGGCGCGCCGGCGGTGCCGCCACCTTCCGAGGCGGCCAGGACGGCATTCCTCAACTATGACCTCAGCGTGCAGCACGTACGACGGTCGACTGTCGGAGGCGCCTTTTTCCAGATGGGCCTGTCCGACCGAATCGGCCTTGTCGAAAACAGCTTCACTATCGGCAACAATAGCCAAGGCCATGATATCGTCCGGCTCGATACATTCGCCGTGCACGACGATCCGAGCGGGCTGACCCGGCTGACGCTGGGGGACACGCTTACCCATATCTCGATCTGGGAACAGCCCGTGCGCTTCGGCGGCATCAAATGGGGTACGGATTTCAGCCTGCAACCGGGTTTCCTCTCCTTTCCGACGCCCACTTTCGGTGGCCAGGCGCAATTGCCGTCGAACGTGCAGCTCTACGTCAACAATGTGCTCAACTATCAGGGGCAGGTGGAGCAGGGCCCCTTCACGCTCAATCGCCTGCCGGTGGTGTCCGGCGCGGGCGACGTTTCGGTGGTGGTCAAGGACGCGCTCGGCGTCGAGCATCGGATCTTGTCCAGTTATTATGTCAGTACAAACCTGCTGCGGCAGGGCCTGTCCGATTTCTCGATTGAGGCAGGGGCGGAGCGACACAATTATGGCCGCTTGTCCTTCGATTATGGCCCTCCCTTCGTCGCCGGCACCTATCGGTACGGACTGACCCCCGGGCTGACGATCGCGACCCGGGGCGAAGCCTCGACCAAAACGCAGGATGCCGGTGGCGCGGTCGCCGCCGTGATCGGCAAGGCGGGGGAAATTGGACTGGCGGGCTCGGCTTCCACGACCAAGGGCTACGGATCCGGGTATCTATACCGCGTCTTCGCATCGCGTCTGAGCCAGCATTGGTCGCTGACCGCAAGTTATGAATATCGCTCGCCCGATTATCTTCAGCTTGGGCTGGACCGCGATCTGGAGCGCCCGCGCAAGACATTGCAGCTCAGCGGTGGCGTCAACGACCGGCGGTTCGGCAGTTTATCCGCCAACATTTCCTATCTGCGGCTAAGCGACGGCACCCATACACGCGTTTCGTCTGCGACTTATGGGCGGCAGCTCGGCAAGTTTGGCTATTTCAGTGCCTTTGCGTTGCGCAGCAATTCCAATGGCGGCCATCCCGATACCGCGGCCGGCATCAGCCTGTCGGTCGCTTTCGGCACGCGCGGAACCGCCTTCGCCCAGGTCGACAACAACAATCGCCGCGTCGAGAGCCAGCTCAACCTGCCGGACGATAAAGGCTGGGGCTATCGCCTTGTTGCGAGCGAAGGCCAGAACAACCAGCAATTGGCACAGCTGGATTATCGCGGTCGCGCGATCGACCTTTCCGGCGGGATCGAGCGCTTCGACGGCCAGACCGACGAGCGTTTGCTGGCGAGCGGCAGTTTGATTTTGTCGGGTTCGTCGATCCTGCCCGCGCGGCGGCTGGATTCGAGTTTCGCGATCGTCGATGTCGGTAATGGCGAGAGGGGCGTACGCATCTATCAGGAAAACCGACTGGTCGGCGCCACGAACGATTTGGGTATCGCGGTCGTCACCAATTTACGGCCCTACGAGGCAAATCGAATTTCGATTTCACCGAATGACCTGCGGCTGCAGTCCGTGCTCGCCACCGACAATCTTGTCGTTGTCCCGCGCTATCTATCTGGCGTAAAAGCTAATTTTGGGGCTACCAACGGCGATGCCGGCACGCTGATCGTGCATTTGCCGAATGGTGCTCCGCTGGAACCGGGCACCCCTCTCACCATCGGCACGGCGACCTTCTACGCCGGCTTTGACGGCGAGGTGTTCTTGGATGATATTAAAGCCGGAAGGGTGCTGGTGGCCAAGCGAGCCGCCGGGACCTGCTCGGTAGTCCTGCCCGCTGTCCCGAAGGGTGTTGAGTTGCCTCGTATCGGACCATTGACCTGTAGTCCCGCGGAGCCCGCGAAATGATCGCCCGCCTTATAGCCCTTGCCGCGACTCTTCTCTGGACGGGCGTCGCCTGGGCGGGCTGCTCGTCGTCTGGCGCGTGCATGTGCTCGGTTTCGGTGACCAGCATCGCGTTCGGCCATTACGACACGCAATCGCCCAGCCCGAACGACACAGTCGGTACGATCTCGGTTTCATGCTCGTCGCCAGATCCGGCGGCCTCGACCATGAGCGTCGCATTAAGCTCGGGCGCGTCAGGTAATATCAATGCGCGGACGATGCAGGCTGGATCGCATCCGCTCTCCTACAACCTGTATACCAACGCGGCCCGGACGATCATCTGGGGCGATGACAGCGGCGGCGGCCAGAGCGTTACGGCCAGTTTTCCACCAACAAGCCGATCCGCGGTAAAGCTCAGTGTCTATGGCCGCATTCCCGCCCAGCAAAACGCCTGGATTGGCGTCTATCACGACGCCGTGACGGTTACCGTGTCCTACTAACGATCGTCCCGGCATCGCCGGAAAGGCCCGTCCGACCATCGCCTGCCCGCTTTGCCATGGATTGACGCGGCAAGGCTTTGGCCGGTGCCGGGTAAAGCCGCCGCCATACAAACATGGACTTCCCGCCCTTTTCTTGGGCATAGGGCGGCACCACCTACCCGTCTCACTCCAGGAATTTCTCACCCCATGTCCGCGATGCTCAAGATCAGCCTGCCCGATGGTTCCGTGCGTGAAGTCGCGCCCGGCACTACCCCGGCTGACATCGCGGCCGCGATCGGGCCGGGCCTGGCCAAGGCCGCGATCGCAGCGCGCGTCGACGGCGAGTTGCGCGACATCATGCGCCCGCTCGAAAAGGATTCGAGCCTCGCGCTGGTGACGGCACGCGACGAGAAGGACGCGCTCGAACTGGCACGCCACGACTATGCGCATGTGCTTGCCGAAGCCGTGCAGAACCTCTTTCCCGGGACGCAGATCACGTTCGGGCCCTCGACCGACGACGGCTTCTATTACGACTTCGCGCCGAAGGACCGCCAGTTCACCGAAGAGGATCTGCCGGCGATCGAGGCGGAGATGCGCGCGATCATCGCCCGCGACGAAAAGCTCGTGCGCGAAGTGTGGACGCGCGAGGATCTGATCGCGACCTGGAAGAAGCAAGGCGAGACCTTCAAGTCCGAATGGGCGGCCGAGCTTCCCGAGGGCGAGGAACTGACCGTCTATCGCGCCGGCGAATGGTTCGACATGTGCCGCGGTCCGCACCTGGCCTCGACCGGCAAGCTCGACCCGCAGGCGTTCAAGCTGACGCGCGTATCGGGCGCTTACTGGCGCGGCGACCAGAAGAACGCGATGCTCAGCCGCATCTACGGCACCGGCTGGCTCAACAAGAAGCAGCTCGACGCACATCTCGTGCGGCTTGAGGAAGCCGCCAAGCGCGACCATCGCAAGATCGGGCAGGAGATGGACCTGTTCCACCTCCAGGCCGAGGCGCATGGCAGCGTCTTCTGGCACCCCAAGGGCTATATCCTGTGGCGCCAGCTGGAGGCCTATATGCGCCGCCGGCTCGATGCGGCGGGCTATCGCGAGGTCAAGACGCCGCAGCTGATGGATGCGCGCCAGTGGGAGCAATCCGGCCACTGGGGCAAATATCGGGAGAATATGTTCGTCGTCCCCGACGAGATCCCCAATGCCGAGGAGGAAGGCCCCGTATTGTCGGGCGAGTCCGACCTGATGGCCTTGAAGCCGATGAATTGCCCGGCGCATGTGCTGATCTTCCGCCAGGGCATCAAATCCTATCGCGATCTGCCGCTACGCCTGGCCGAGTTCGGCTGCTGCCACCGCAACGAGGCGCATGGCGCGCTCCACGGCATCATGCGCGTGCGCCAGTTCACGCAGGACGACGCGCATCTGTTCGTGCGCGAGGATCAGCTGATCGAAGAGGTGCGCCAGTTTTGCGACCTGCTCGACGTGGTCTATCGCGATCTCGGCTTCGAGAAATATGCGATCAAGCTCGCGCTGCGCCCGGACAAGCGCTTCGGCACGGACGAGATGTGGGATTGGGCCGAGCAGTCGCTGCGCGACGCGGTCAAGGCGACCGGGCGCGATACCGAGGATTATGGCTGGGAAGAGCTGCCGGGCGAGGGCGCCTTCTATGCGCCCAAGCTCGAATTCCATCTGACCGACGCGATCGGGCGGACATGGCAATGCGGCACGATGCAAACGGACACGGTCCTGCCCGAACGGCTCGACGCGAGCTACGTGGGCGAAGATGGCGAGCGGCACCGCCCGGTGATGCTCCATCGCGCGATCCTCGGCACGTTCGAGCGCTTCATCGGTATCCTAATCGAGCATCATGCCGGCCGCTTCCCGCTGTGGCTTTCACCGGTGCAGGCGGTGGCGGCGACGATCGTGTCCGATGCGGACGATTATGCCGAAGAGGTGGTCGCCAAGCTGCGGGCTGCCGGGCTTCGCGCCGAGACCGACATCCGCAACGAGAAGATCAACTACAAGGTGCGCGAGCACAGCCTGGCCAAGGTCCCGGCGTTGCTGGTGGTCGGCAAGCGCGAGGCGGAGGAAGGCACCGTCGCCATCCGCCGGCTCGGCAGCGAAGGCCAGCAGGTGATGCCGCTCGACGAAGCGATCGCGATGCTCAAGGCCGAGGCGACGCCGCCGGACCTAAGGTGATCGATCGGCGGACCGTGATCGCGTCAGGCGCCGTTCTGGCGATGGGCGGTCTTGCTGCCGCAAAAGGAGAAGCGCCGATGTACGGCATGATCGCGCGGATCAAGGCGCAGCCCGGCAAGCGGGCCGAATTGGCGGCGATCCTGATCGAGGGAACGGGGACGATGCCCGGGTGCCTCAATTACGTCGTTGCCGAGGACATGGCCGATCCGGACACCCTGGTGGTGACCGAAGCGTGGGACAGCAAGCAGAGCCATGACGATTCGCTCAAGCTGGCCGCAGTGCATGCGGCGATTGCCAAGGGGCGTCCGCTCATCGCTGGGTTCGACAAGCTTGCGGAGACCGTGCCGCTCGGTGGCGTGGGACTGGCGAAACCCTAACCGCTTCGCCGCCAGGGAAAGAGCGGTTGGATGGTCGCGGGTTCGGTGCGGCCGGGTCGTTTCATGGAGATCAGGCCGCGCCTGGCGAGGTGGCGGATCGCATCCTGCACCGCGCGTTTCGACAGGCCCGTTTGCTCTGCAAGTTTCGCATGGCTGAGCGCGGAACGACCCGCCTCGGTCAAGTCGAGCAAGGCGAGATAGACGAGGAAGGCGGACGGTCGACGATCGTGCCCGACCAGGTCGCGCATCAGCGTCGCTATCACGTAGCGGTCAATCCTTATGTCGCTCATTGCTATAGCAATGATTGCGATCCTTTCTTCGCGCAAGCTGCGGTTCTAGCCGTTGGCACGAGGAGACAGGGCATGATCAAACAGCTCAAGTTCGTCAGCATCCCGACCCGCGATCAGGACCAGGCGCTCGCCTTCTGGACCGGGAAGATGGGATTCAAGGTCGCCACCGATCAGCCGATGGGCGCGCAACGCTGGATCGAGCTCAGCATCCCAGGAGCGCAGACCGGAATCGTCCTTTTCACGCCGGAGGGGCAGGAGGATCGCATCGGCACCTTCTTCAACGGCTCGTTCCAGTGCGACGACGTCGACTATAGCTATCGCCAGTTGAGCGAGCGCGGCGTCGATATCGATGCGCCGGAAAAGCAGCCATGGGGCAGCTTCTGCCGTTTCCGCGATCCGGACGGCAACAGCTTCATCCTGTCGGGCCGCTGATCTTCAATCGCGGAAGGGATCGCGCACCAGGATCGTGTCTTCACGTTCCGGGCTGGTGGAGACGATCGCCGCCGGGCAGCCGATCAATTCCTCGATCCGGCGGATATATTTGATCGCCTGTGCGGGCAGATCGGCCCAGCTGCGCGCACCCGCGGTGGATTCGCTCCAGCCCTCGATCGTTTCGTAGACCGCCTCGACCGACGCTTGGTCGCTCGGGTGCGGCGGCAGATAATCATAATCCTTGCCGTTGAGCTTGTAGCCGACACAGATCTTCAGTTCCTCGAATCCGTCGAGCACGTCCAGCTTGGTCAGCGCGATGCCGGTGATGCCGGAGACGGCGACCGCTTGGCGCACCAGCACCGCGTCGAACCAGCCACAACGGCGCTTGCGACCCGTAACGGTGCCGAATTCGTGCCCGCGCACGCCCAAGCGTTCGCCGGTCGCATTGTCCTGCTCGGTCGGGAAGGGGCCCGCACCGACGCGCGTGGTGTAGGCCTTGGTGATGCCGAGCACATAACCGGGCGCATTGGGCCCGAGACCGGAACCGCCGGCGGCGGTGCCAGAGATCGTGTTGGACGAGGTCACGAACGGATAGGTGCCGTGATCGACGTCGAGCAGAACGCCCTGCGCGCCTTCGAACAACATGCGGCGGCCGCGCGATTTGGCCTCGTCCAGCGTGCGCCATACCGGCTTGGCATAAGGCAGCAGGAATCCGGCGACATCGCGCAACTCCGCCATCAATGCGGTGCGATCGACCGGCGGCTGGTTGAAGCCGGCACGTAGCGCATCATGGTGCGCGAACAGACGATCCAGCTCAGGTTCGAGATTGTCGAGATGCGCAAGGTCGCACACGCGGATCGCGCGGCGGCCGACTTTGTCCTCATAAGCCGGGCCGATGCCGCGGCGGGTGGTGCCGATCTTGTTGCCGCTCGCATCCTCGCGCAGCGCGTCGAGGTCGCGATGGAAGGGCAAGATCAACGGGCAGGTCTCCGCCACCTGGAGATTGTCGGGGTTCACGTCCACGCCCTGCTCGCGCAGCTTGCCGACCTCGGCACGGAAGTGCCAGGGGTCGAGCACCACACCGTTGCCGATCACTGACAAGGTGCCGCGCACGATGCCCGAGGGCAGCAGGCTCAGCTTATAGACATTGTTGCCGACGACGAGCGTATGGCCGGCATTGTGGCCGCCCTGGAAGCGGACGACAACGTCGGCCCGGCTTGCCAGCCAGTCGACGATCTTGCCTTTGCCCTCATCGCCCCACTGGGCGCCGATGACGGTGACGTTAGCCATTCTTCTTTGCTCCAAACCCTCTCCCGCTTGCGGGAGAGGAGGGGCCCGCGCGCGTAAGCGCGTGGGAGGTGAGGGTCTCTTGGTGCGGGCCGAAAGAAGACCCTCACCCTACCCTCTCCCGCAAGCGAGAGAGGGCTTTTAGCGGGGTACCGGCCTGTCTCCTTCGAGCCGGTGGGTGCAGCCGTGCGGCTGATCCGTATCGGAAAGCGCGGCGACGGTGGTCCACCCCTCGCCGCGAAGCTTTGCCGCGGCCGCCTGGTCATGGCCCAGCGGCAGAAAAATGCGTTTAGCCGGTTCGACGCCCAAGCCAATGTCCACCAGCGGATCGATGTAGAGCGACACACCGACGGCAGGCTCCTCGCGGCCGTCGGGGTGCAGAATCGTGTAGCTGCCGCCGCGTCCGATCTCGCCGGTCAGCCCACCGCCGAACAGGGAAAAGCCGATCCAGCTTTGATATTCAAAGCCGTGCCGCTCCGTCGGGTCGAGCGTGAGCGCGACATCGTCGCCGATCGCCGCGGCGATCTGTTCGATTGCGGCGAGCCGGCTGTCCAGCGCCTGCGTGCGATCCAGTGCGCGCAATTTCGGCAGCGCGCTCTCGATCGGTCCGGCCGCGGAGAGCAAGGGCAGGTAAGCCTCGGCGCCCGCAGCGGAAAGGCCGCCCGCATCCTTGGCGTCGAGCAAGGCGCGAACCTCGCCGATCCGCGCCGGGTCGATCGGCATGGCACCGGTCGCGAGCGTGTCGACCAAATCGGGAAGCGTCAGGTCAAAGCTGATATCCCTGACGCCCGCCGCTTTGAGCGCGTCGAGCGCGACCCGCAATATTTCGATGACCGCCGCGACGCTGTGGCTGCCGACCAGCTCGGCGCCGGCCTGCATCAGCTCGCGCTCCGGGCGCAGCTGCGTCGCGCGCAGCTTGATCACGGTGCCGCCGTAAGCGAGCCGCAGCGGGCGCGGCTCATGCCCCATACGGGTCGCGGCGATGCGGCCGATCTGCGCGGTGATGTCGGGGCGCAGTGCCAACATCCGCTGCGACACCGGATCGACCATGCGGAACAGATCCTGCGCACGCGATGATTTGAGGCGCCCGACCAGGCTCTCCTCGAATTCGGCGAGCGGCGGCATCACGCGTGCATAACCATGCCGTCCGATCGCCACGATCACGCGATGCATCAGGCGCGACGCGGCCTCCGCCTGGGGCGGAAGGCGGTCGCGTAGCCCTTCGGGCAGGAGGCCGGGTGCGATGCTCATTGCGCGGCCGTCTTTAGCGACTCTTCGCGGCGGCGAAAGGGGACGTCGAAGGAAAGCTTGGTCGCGGCGCGCCACAGCCATTCGAGCGGACCATAATGGAAGTGGCGGAACCAGAAAGTCGCGAAGATCAGCTGCGCGGCGAAGGTGGCGAGGCCGAGGATCAAGGCCTCCGGCTGGGTGATTCGATCCCACAAATGCAGGCCGAAACCATAATAGACCGGCACGAATACGAGGCTTTGGCCGATATAGAGCGTCAACGTCATCCGCCCGGGCGGCACGAGATAGTGCAAGATGCGGTCAGCGCCCCATTGCCAGAGCTGGACGAAAACCAGCAACGAGATGGCCATGCCCGCAAGATCGATCCAGCCCGAGAGCATGACGTCGGTCCAATAAACCGGCCCCCGGCTGTGACAGCAGGCGAGGGGGCGGAGGTAGGATAGAGGCACGATCAGCACGATTGCGGCGAGCAAGGCGAGCCAACGGGCGCGGGCGAAACGCCCGGGCTCGGCGAAAAAGCGCACGCGGCCCAGCACCAGGCCGATCAGATAGAGGCCCAGTATCTCCACGATCCGGCCCGTCTCGATATAGAAAGCCCATTTGCTGAACTTGCCCGCGACCATGTTCGCCTGAAGCAATTCGCCAAACGTGCCGAACAACGATGGCCGCATCGCGCCGCCGTCGTCGTAGAAGAGCGGCTCGGCCCAGGCCCAGTCATAGCCGGCGAGCCCGGCGAGAATGCGGAAGATAAGGAACGGCTGAAACAGCAGGAAAATCGCGATGGCGAGGAGCGCGCGGCTGGATCGGATGCGGTCGAACGGGATCAGGATGAAGCCGGCAATTGCCAGCACCGCGATGATGTCGCCGCGATAGATGAGCGAATGCAGCAGCCCGATCACGAACAGGATGGCCAGCCGCCAGGCGAAACGGCCGGCAAAAGGCTGGCCGCGCCGTCGGGCGCCGTCCATCATGATGAAGAAGCTGAAGCCGAAGCAGATTGCGAGCAGGCTGAACGATTTGCCCAGGAATAGCCACAACACCGTATCCTGCACGAGGCTCGGGACCGGACGCGCGTTGTAGAGCTCGAAATAGCCGGTCATGTGGACCAGGAAGAGCCCGAACAGCGCATAGCCGCGCAGCCCGTCCACGATCTCCAGACGGGACGATTTGGTCCCCTCCACAATCGTGGTCGCCATCTTCATGCCCTTCAAACGCAGACTGCCCAGAGGCCGTTCGCCCCTCGATTTTACTCGGGACGAACGGCCGTTGGTCTCACATTATACGAAATCGAGCGCCTTGACCGTCTTTACACCGGGCAGCGCCTTGACCTTCTCCAGCGCCCCGTCGACCGGCTGGTCGACTGAGAGCAGAAGCACCGCCTCGCCGCCGGCATTCCGCCGACCGAGGTGGAAGGTGCCGATATTGACGCCCGCTTCGCCAAGCGCAGTGCCAAGCCGACCAATGAAGCCGGGCGCGTCCTCGTTGACGACATAGAGCATGCGGTCGGACAGATCGGCCTCGACCTTGATCCCGAAAATCTCGACCAGGCGCGGCAGCGAGTTAGCGAACAAGGTACCCGCGACCGAACGCTCGCCCTGGCTGGTCTGGACCGAGACGCGAATGAGCGTGTGATAGTCACCCTCGCGGTCATGCCGCACTTCACGCACGTCCAGCCCGCGCTCCTTGGCGAGGTAGGGCGCATTCACCATGTTCACCGTGTCGGAATAGACGCGCATCAGACCCGCAAGCACCGCACCGGTGATCGGCTTCAGGTTGAGCTCGGCGGCGGCACCCTCGACCTCGATCGAGATCTTGGTGAGGTTGTCGTGCGCGAGCTGGCCGACCAGGCTGCCGAGCTTCTCTGCAAGCGCGAGATACGGCTTCACCTTGGGCGCTTCCTCGGCCGACAGGCTCGGCATGTTGAGCGCGTTGGTGACGCCGCCATTGACGAGGAAGTCGGCCATTTGCTCGGCGACCTGGATCGCGACATTGACCTGCGCTTCGGTCGTCGACGCGCCGAGATGCGGGGTCGAGATGAAGTTGGGCGTACCGAACAAGGGCGATTCCTTGGCCGGCTCGGTCACGAACACATCGAGCGCGGCGCCCGCGATATGGCCCGAATCCAGCCCTTCCTTGAGCGCCGCCTCGTCGATCAAACCACCGCGCGCGCAATTGACGATGCGCACGCCCTTCTTGGTCTTGGCGAGGTTTTCCTTCGACAGGATGTTGCGCGTGCTGTCGGTAAGCGGGGTGTGAAGCGTGATGAAATCGGCACGCTTCAACAGCTCGTCCAGCTCGACCTTCTCGACACCCAGTTCGACGGCGCGCTCCGGAGTCAGGAAGGGATCGAACGCGACGACCTTCATCTTGAGGCCGAGCGCACGGTCCGCGACGATCGAGCCGATATTGCCCGCACCGATCAGGCCCAGTGTCTTGCTGGTCACCTCGACGCCCATGAAGCGGTTCTTTTCCCACTTGCCCGCCTGGGTCGACTTGTCCGCCTCGGGCAGGTCGCGGGCGAGCGCGAACATCAAAGCGATCGCATGTTCGGCGGTGGTGATCGAATTGCCGAACGGGGTGTTCATCACCACCACGCCCTTGGCGCTGGCGGCGGGAATGTCGACATTGTCGACGCCGATGCCGGCGCGTCCGACCACCTTCAAATTGGTCGCGGCCTCCAAAATCTCCTTGGTGACCTTGGTCGAGCTGCGGATGGCGAGGCCGTCATATTGGCCGATCATCGCCTTCAATTCTTCGGGTGTCTTGCCGGTGATCTCGTCGACCTCGACCCCGCGTTCGCGGAAAATCTCGGCGGCGCGAGGGTCCATTTTGTCGGAAATCAGAACCTTGGGCATGTGCGTGTTCCCAAATGAGAACCGTTCGGGCTGAGCTTGTCGAAGCCCTGTCCTTTTTGAACGGTTGAAAGAAAGTGCAGCCCTTCGACAAGCTCAGGGCGAACGGTGTGGAAGAGTCAGGCCGCCTTGGCGGTGTGGTAGGCCCAGTCGAGCCAGGGGCCGAGCGCCTCGATATCCGCGGTATCGACCGTGGCGCCGCACCAGATACGGATGCCGGGAGGGGCATCGCGGTAACCGGCGACGTCATAGGCCGCGTCTTCGGCTTCCAGCAGCGAGGCGATCTTCTTGACCAACGCGAGCTTGCCCGCGTCGTCGAGGCCCTCGACCGCGTGATCCGCGAACTTGAGGCAGACGCTGGTATTGGATCGCGTCGCGGGATCGGCTGCGAGATGCTCGATCCAGTCGGTCTTCTGCATCCAGGCGTCGAGCGCTGCAGCATTGGCGTCGGCGCGATCGATCAAGGCGGTGAGGCCCCCCAGGCCGAGCGCCCATTCGAGACTCCAGATGCAATCCTCGACCGCCAGCATCGACGGCGTGTTGATCGTATCGCCCTTGAAAATCGTGTCGTTGAGCTTGCCGCCCTTCGTCATGCGGAAGATCTTGGGAAGCGGCCAGGCCGGTACATAGGTTTCGAGCCGCTCGACCGCGCGCGGCCCGAGGATCAGCACGCCATGCGCGCCTTCGCCGCCCAGCACCTTCTGCCAGGAGAAGGTCACGACATCCAATTTGTCCCACGGCAGGTCGGCCGCGAAAATGCCCGAGGTGGCGTCGCAGATGGCGAGGCCTTCACGGTCGTCGGGAATCCAGTCGCCGTTCGGCACGCGCACGCCGGAGGTGGTGCCGTTCCAGGTGAAGACCACATCGGTCGACCAGTCGACCGCGCTCAGATCGGGAAGATGACCATAATCGGCCTTCATCACGCGGGCGTCGATCTTGAGCTGCTTGACGACATCGGTGACCCACCCTTCACCGAAGCTTTCCCACGCCATCATCGTCGCGGGGCGGGCGCCCAGCATCGACCACAAGCACATCTCGACCGCGCCGGTATCGGACGCAGGAACGATGCCGATGCGGTGCGTATCGGGCAGCTTCAATATGTGGCGGGTGACGTCCATCGCATGGACGATCCGGCTCTTGCCGATCTTCGAACGGTGCGAGCGGCCAAGGCTGGCGCGGGCAAGACCGTCCGCATGCCAGCCGGGAGGCTTGGCGCAGGGGCCGGACGAAAAATAGGGGCGGGCGGGTTTGGTGGCGGGCTTTTCGGGAGCCTCGCGGGTCACTGCAGCCAACGTGGCTGCCGCGGGGGCATTGTCAGTCATGTAGTCTCTCCTTGCAGAGAGCACGCGCCGCGTTGGGACGGCGTGGCCCGCCGCCGCTCATAAGGGCGGCGGCGGGGGAGTCAACCGCGCTGCGTCAAATGGAGGCGCGTGCCCGCATCGCGATGGAGATGGCTCACTTCACCTTGGGTTCCGGGTCGAGATGCGGCTCGACGGACGGCGCCGGATGACCGAGCAGCCCGCTGTCGGACAGCCAATCCTCGATCTGTTGCGGGGAATGTTTGAGCGCGATCAGGTCGGTCCGCTCGCCGAGATTATAGGCATGGCCCCCGGCGCGGTAGATGTGCAGCTCGGCCGACGCCCCTGCCGCGCGATAGAGTTTGAGCACATCGATCGGCGGCTGCGAGCAGCATTGGTCGTCATTCGCTGCCGCCAGGAAAATAGGCGGCGCGTTTTTGGTGACATGCTCGTCGCCATGAAGCGGCCCGGGAAAGATCAACATCGAGAAATCGGGCCGCGCCGAGACGAAGTCGATTGCGTCGCCTTTGCCGCGCGGGGCGACCGGCGGGCTCAATGTCACCATCCGTGCAAGCTCGCCGCCGGCCGAGAAGCCGATCACGCCGATCCGGTGCGGATCGACGTTGAACTTGCCGGCATTGGCGCGGACGAAGCGGACCGCGCGCTCGGTATCCGCGCGCGCATCGTCTAGCGAGTAAGGCGAGCCTTCTTCCCGGAACAGGCGGTAGCGCAGCACGAAGGCAGCGACGCCGCGGTCGCTGAGCCATTTGCCGACCGCCTCGCCCTCGCTTGTCGTCACCAGCAGCGCATGACCGCCGCCGGGAATGACCACCACCGCAGTGCCGTTCGCCTTTGACGGGTCGGGGAGATAGGCCGTCACGCTCGGATTATTGATATGCTTCGTCCACCAATCCTGGCTGATCTCTGGGATGGCGGCACGGGCCTCGAAACCCGGCACGCCGTGCGGCCAGAGCGGAAAGCGTTCCTGCGCGGACGCCGCTCCGGCGGCAAAAGCCAGGCAGGCGGCGAACAGCGCCAAGCGCTTCATCGGCTTATCCTCTCTCTATGTTTGCGCTCACATCGGCGCGCTGCAACCTTGCTGTCAAGCAATGGCTCTAACCGCGAGCGCCCTAAGAGATCGCCCGCCCGATCGCCTTCAGGCCATTTTCATTTCGACATGGGCAGAGGCCGATATTGCCGCTAACCACCTTCGTTTTTTCCGAGACTCGACAGAATGACAGATACCAGCATTCCCAACCGCATCTTCCCCAAGGCCAAGGACGATGCAGCTTCCGCCGCGCAGGTGAAGCACGTCGTGCCGCAGACGTCGGATCCGGCCTATCGTCTCGCGTATCAGGACCCTGATTTCCTGCTGCGCGAGGACCTGCGCCCGGTGCGTTTCCAGCTCGAACTGATGAAGCCCGAAGTGTTGCAGGAGGAGGCCGGTATCGGCTCGACCTTCGTGATGTATGGCTCGGCGCGCATTCCCGCTCCCGAATATGCGGATCAGGTGGTCGCGGCCGCCAAAACCGATACGCAGCGCCGCATCGCCGAGAGCCTCAAGGCGAAATCGCATTATTACGACGTGGCACGCCAACTTGCCCGGCTAGCGAGCGCGGCGCCCAATTCGGCCGACGGCATGCGCCAGTTCGTGGTTTGCTCGGGCGGCGGCCCCGCGATCATGGAGGCGGCCAACCGCGGTGCCGCGGATGTCGGCAAGGATTCGATCGGGCTCAATATCGTGCTGCCGTTCGAGCAAGCGCCCAACGCTTATGTGACGCCGCACCTGAGCTTCAATTTCCACTATTTCGCTCTTCGGAAGATGCACTTCCTGATCAGAGCGCGCGCGGTCGCCGTCTTCCCCGGCGGCTTCGGCACGTTCGACGAATTTTTCGAGCTGTTGACGCTCGTCCAGACCGGCAAGACCGCGGTCGTGCCGATCCTGCTCTACGGCAAGGAGTTCTGGAACCGCGTCGTCAATTTCGACGCATTGGTGGAAGAGGGTGTAGTCGCACCCCAGGACCTGGATCTGTTCCGCTTCTGCGAGACGGCGGAGGAAGGCTGGGCGCACGTCCAGGATTTCTACAAGTCCAACCAAGCGCCACTGTTCCGCAAGGGCAGAGGCGAGAAATAGCTCGCCCGCAGCACGCGCCGCGAAAAGTTGTTACGTGTCCGGCTTGGTTTTACCGCGAATTAACCATATTGGATGGAGTTCGGTGACAGGAGCAGCATAGCTCCGTGGGGGTAGGGTGCCTGCAATGCAAGCCGTGGAGGCCGCATGCAGGACCGTTTTCTCGACCTCGCTTATGAAGTGTCGCGCGTAACCGAAGAGAAAGTCGGCGTGATCGATCAGGTCATGCGCCAGACCGGAATCCTCGCAATCAACGCCCGACTGGAGGCGGCGCGAGCCGGGGTGGCCGGAGACGCCTTCTCCGTCGTTGCCCAGGAAGTGGGGACGCTTGCCCACGCGATCCGCGAAGTGTCCGCCGAGTTGCGTGCGGCAATCCGTGCTAATGTCGGCTTGCTGGAAACCGCGGGAGAGACATTGCGCCGGGACATGCGTGGCGCCCGCTTCGCGGATCTCGCGCGCAATGCCGTCGAAATCATTGACCGTAATCTGTACGAGCGGTCCTGCGACGTGCGCTGGTGGGCTACGGACAGGGCGGTGACCGACGTGTTGCGGGATCCCAGAGATGCGGCCGTGGCCTTTGCAAGCGAGCGCCTGGCGACGATCCTGCGATCCTATACAGTCTATCTGGACCTGTGGATCGCGGACAGGAACGGCATTGTTATCGCGACCGGGCGTCCCGATCGCTACCGGGAGGCAATGGGTGCCGACATATCCGGGGCCGACTGGTTCAAGTGCGCCATGGCCGCGCCCAGCGGAGCGCATTTTCACGTCTGCGACATCGCCCGCAACGCAGCATTGGGCAACGCGCCGGTCGCGACCTATTCGACGGCGGTCCGCCGGGATGGCGCAACCGACGGCGAGCCCATCGGCGCGCTCGGCATATTCTTCGACTGGGCGCCGCAAGCGGCCTCGATCGTGGAGGGAGCAAGCTTGGATCAGGACGAACGCGCGGACACGCGCGTCATGCTGCTCGATGCCGATTTCCGCGTCATCGCCGCGTCCGATGGCAGGGGCATTCTGACCGAGCAATATCCCCTGCGGATCGAGGATCCACACCGGGGCTATTATCAACAAGGCGACCGGCTGGTCGCCTACGCGCTCACGCCAGGCTATGAAACCTATGCCGGCCTCGGCTGGTATGGTTGCATCGAGAGCCCGCTGCGGGCGGGATAGCCCGCCCGCCCTCGTTCAGAGCGCCGCCTTCAGGTCCTCGACAAGATCGGTGCGCTCCCACGGGAAGAAGTCGCCTTCTGGCTGCCGGCCGAAATGACCATAAGCTGCGGTTTTCTGGTAGATCGGCTTGTTGAGCTTCAGATGCGTGCGGATGCTGCGCGGGGTAAGGCCGCCGAGCTTGGGAATGCTCATGATCGCGGCTTCGATCTTGTCGTCGCCGACCGTGCCGGTGCCGTGCGTATCGACATAAAGCGACAGCGGCTTAGACACGCCGATCGCATAAGCCAGCTGGATCGTGCAGCGCTGGGCGAGCCCTGCCGCGACGATGTTCTTCGCCAGATAGCGGGTGATGTAAGCCGCCGAGCGATCGACCTTGGTCGGGTCCTTGCCGCTGAACGCGCCGCCGCCATGCGGCGAGGCGCCGCCATAAGTGTCGACGATGATCTTGCGGCCGGTGAGGCCTGCATCGCCGTCCGGGCCACCAATCTCGAAGCTGCCGGTCGGGTTGATGTGATATTCGGTCGCATCGGACAGAAGCTCGGCGGGCAGGATGTCGGCGACGACCTTCTTCACATAGGCCTTGAGCTCGGCTTCCTTCTCGCCTTCGTCATAGCCCTTGCCATGCTGGGTCGAGACCACAATCGCGGTGGCGGCGACGGGCTTGCTGCCCTCGTAGCGCAAAGTCACCTGGCTCTTGGCGTCGGGCTCCAGGAACGGCGCCGCACCCGAATGGCGGTCGGCGGCCATGCGCTCGAGGATCTTGTGGCTGTAGTAGAGCGTCGCCGGCATCAGATCGGGCGTATCGTCGGCGGCATAGCCGAACATGATGCCCTGATCGCCGGCGCCTTCATCCTTGTTGCCCGAGGCATCGACGCCCTGCGCGATGTGTGCAGACTGGGGATGAAGGTTGTTCTCGAAACGGAAGGTCTTCCAGTGGAAACCATCCTGTTCGTAGCCGATGCGCTTCACGGTCGCGCGGACGACATCCTCGACTTCCTGCTGCACGCCCGGCGCCCAGTTTCCGGCCTCGTCCATGATCCCCTTGCCGCGGATCTCGCCGGCCAACACCACCAATTGGGTGGTCGTGAGCGTCTCGCACGCGATGCGCGCTTCGGGGTCCTTGCTCAGGAACAGGTCCACGATCGCATCCGAAATCTGGTCGGCAACCTTGTCGGGATGGCCTTCCGAAACGCTTTCGGATGTGAAGAGATAATCGCTACGCATTGGTGGTCGGTTCCTCGGGTGGCGCGTGCGGGACACCGCACATAAAGCAATCCTTATATGTCGCGTCTAGCTTGCGCGGCGCCGGCTTGCAAACCCGATTGCCCCCAAGAAAAGCACGAGCAGCCACGGCAAAATGTTTCCGTAGCGCGCGAACAACGTCGGCGCGTGCGCCGACGGGAGCGGCAGCTCGATCGCGCCGGGCGTCCGCCAGGGCAGCGACGCCAGCACGCGTCCGTCCGCGTCGATCACCGCGGAGATGCCGGTGGGTGTCGATCGGACGACCGGCAATCCCTCTTCGGTCGCGCGCAACTGGGCCTGCGCCAGATGCTGGGGTGGCCCCCAGCGCCCGAACCAGGCGTCGTTGGAGGGATTGAAGATGAAAAGTGGCCGGTTGGCGCGATCGACGACATGGCCTGAGAAGATCATCTCGTAGCAGATCTGGATGCCGACTTTGCCAAGCCCGGGGACGGTGATGTCGCGTGGCCCTGGGCCGGCGTCGAAATCCATATCGCCAGGCGCGAGCCGCGACAGGCCGAGGAGGGATAGAACGGGCCGCATCGGCAGATATTCCCCATAGGGGACGAGGTGAGCCTTATCGTAGCGCCCGAACAGGTGCGCATGCGGATCCAGCCCGAACGTACTGTTGCTGGCCGCGATGGGGTTGCCCTGCGTATCGAACTTGACCGCCTGAGCCCCGAGCAGCATCTCGTCATGCGGACCCAGCAGGCTGGCGATCGCCTGCCGCGCGAGCGGATCCTGTTCGAGCAAAGCGGGCACCGCGACTTCAGGCCATAGCAAGAGGCGCGGTCGCTGCTCAGGCTTGCCGGAAAGGGACGTAAGGCGATGATAATTGTCCGCGCTCTCGGCTTCGTCCCATTTGCGATCCTGCCCGATATTCGGCTGCACCACGCGGAGCAGCGGCGTATTCGCCGGCATCGTCACGTCGAGATGGGGAATGAAAGCGGAGGCGATGCCCAATGCGAGCACGCCGCCAAGTGCGAGTTGCGCCTTGCGGCTTGTCAGCGCCAGCCAGATCAGACCCGCGAACACTATCGTAAGGCCCGACAGGCCGTAGGTGCCGATATAAGCCGTGAGCCCGCGGATCGGCCAGACCGGCGCCCAGATCGCGGCGAGGGGGTTCCACGCGAAACCGGTGAAAAGGGTCGCGCGCAGCAGCTCGCTTACGATCCAGGCCGCGCCGAACAAGAAGGGCAAGGACTGGGGCTTGCCGCGCGAGAACAACCAGGCGAAGCCGGTCGCGAAGGCAGGGAAGATCGCGAGATAGAGCGAAAGCAAGAACACCGCGACCCAGCCAAGCCAGGCGGGCATGGCGGCCTGATAGGTGAAGGCGGTCGTGATCCAGTTGAGCCCCAGACAGAAATTGCCAAGGCCGAACCACCAGCCAAGGCAGACCGCGCGGCGTATGCCCTGGGTCTGGTCGAGCAGCAAAGTCAGGCCGGCAAAACAAAGCAGCGTCAGCGGCCAATATCCGAGCGGCGCGAAACCGCATGCGGCGGCGGCACCCAGGGCGAAAGCGATCGGAGCGGCGCGGTTCGCGGGAGTGGGCGGCATCGGCGCGCTGTATCTCCCTTATCGCCCTACGTCACCCCGCGAACGGAGTGCGGCCGGCACAGGGTGACGCGTGGCTTTGACCGCGATAGAGGGAGGCATGTCGCTTCAGCCGTTCCATCTCGCTTTCCCGGTCCATGATCTCGCCGCCGCGCGGGCTTTCTACGGCAGCCTGCTCGGTTGCCCGGAGGGGCGCAGTTCGGATCAGTGGATCGACTTCGATCTGCGCGGGCATCAGATCGTCGCGCATCTCGATCCTGGCGCGGGGCCCGCGGGCCATCACAATCCGGTCGACGGGCATGATGTGCCCGTGCCGCATTTCGGCGTCGTGCTCGAATGGAACGACTGGCACGCGCTTTCCAGCCGGTTGCAGGCTGCGGATATCGGCTTCGTGATCGCGCCGCACATCCGTTTTCAGGGGCAAGTGGGCGAGCAGGCGACGATGTTCTTCCTCGACCCTTCGGGCAATGCGCTGGAGTTCAAGGCTTTCCGCGACCCCGGCCAATTGTTCGCGACCGCCTGATGCGTAATCCACCGCCGACGATCGACCCGGACACATACCGGGCGAGCGACCCCGCGCTGGGCAAGCTCGATGACGAGGCCGCGATCGCGCATTACCGCGCGCATGGCCGTGACAAAGGCGTGGTCGCCTCGCCGCTCGCGCTGCGCGAGAATTTGCTGCTGTTCATCGAGGATGATATCTCGTTGCTTGAGATCGGGCCGTTCTGCCGCCCGCTCAAGCGCGGCCCCAAGGTCGACTATCTCGACGTGCTCGATGCCGATCAGTTGCGCGTCCGGGCGGGCCACATCGGTGCCGATGCCGCGGGCGTGCCCGATCTGATCCACCATGTCGGCGATCTCGACGTCGTCGACCGGACCTACGACGCGGTGCTCAGCAGCCACGCGATCGAGCATCAGCCCGATCTGGTCCACCATCTTCAGCAGGTAGAGCGCATCCTGAATCCGGGCGGCGGCTATTTTCTCATCATTCCGGACAAGCGCTACTGCTTCGATCATTTCATCGCGGAAAGCACGATCGCGGATGTGCTGCAGGCCTATCACGAACGCCGCCGGGTGCACACGCTGAAGAGCGTGATCGAGCATCGTGCGTTGACCGTCCATAACGATCATCGGCGCCACTGGCAGGGCGATCACGGCAATCCCGAACGCAACCGGACGACGCGGGTCAAGGCCGCGCTCGACGAATATGAGGCCGCCAATGGCGCCTATATCGACGTGCATGCCTGGTATTTCACGCCCCCGGCATTCCGCTCGATCGTCACGACCTTACGTGAATCGGGGCTGATCGGACTAGAGATTGCCGGCATCTACCATCCGGCGCGCGACCGGAACGAATTCTGCGCGATCCTGAAGAAGCCCGAATGATCGGCGAGGGCCGGGCCCTGCGTGCCCTGTCTATTTGAGCAATTTGGTGCCCTGGTCGCGCACTGCCGCGCCGATCATGCCGGAGAAATAGGCCAGCATCGGCGGCAAAGCGATGTGGACGCGTACGCAATCGGCCATCACCTCCAATTTGGCAGGGATCGACTGACCCATCGCCGCGATCTCCAGCGCCATTTCGTAATCGGACGGCCAGAAGGCGCGGACTTCGCCGACCCCTCCCGGCATATGCCCCCCCAGTTCCGCGAAGCGCGCCCGAAGCCGCTCGCGCGCGCCGTCGCGGCCGAGCTGATGCGGGACGTCGATGACGACCGGAACCGCCATCAGCGCTTACTCACGCGCCAGATCGTATTGCCGACATCATCCGCGATGAGCAGCGCGCCATCCTGGGCAATCACGACGCCGACCGGGCGGCCGTGCGCCTGCCCCTTGTCGTCGAGGAAGCCCGTCAGCACGTCGATCGGCTTGCCCACCGGCTGGCCCTTCCGGAATTTCACGAACACCACCTTATAGCCGGACGGTGGGTCGCGATTCCACGACCCGTGCTGGCCGACAAACGCGCCATCGGCATAATCGGTGCCCAATGTCTCGCCAGCGGCGAAAGCCAGGCCGAGCGACGCCGTATGCGGCCCGAGCGCATAATCCGGCCGGATCGCGGTTTCCTGGATCAAATCGGGCGGGGAATCCTTGGGCCGGCTGTCAGGATAACCGCCCCAATAATACCAGGGCCAACCATAGAAGCCGCCGAACTGCACGCTGGTCAGATAATCCGGCACCAGGTCGGAACCGAGCCCGTCGCGCTCATTAACCACCATCCACAATTGCTTGGTGGTCGGCTCCCAGCCCAGCCCGACCGGGTTGCGGACGCCATAGGCATAGATGCGATGATCGCCGCTCTTCGCGTCCACCTCCCAGATTGCGGCGCGGCCCTCCTCTACCCGCATGCCGCGGTCGCCGACGTTGGAATTGGATCCGACCGCCACGTAAAGCTTGGAGCCATCTGGCGTGGCGATGACGTTCTTGGTCCAATGATGGTTGATCGGGCCGGCGGGGAGGTCGACCAGCTTGTCGGGTTTGGCCGTGATGCCGGTCTCGCCGAGCTTGAACGGGAAACGCAGCAAGGCATCCGTGTCGGCGACGTAGAGCTGGTCCCCGACCAGCGCCATGCCAAAGGGCGAATGCAGGCCCGATAGCAGCACGAAGCGCTGGTCGGCGATGCCGTCGCCGTTGGTGTCGCGCAGCAACGTGATGCGATTGGCGCTCTTGGTGGCGGCACCCGCATCCGCCTGCATCTGTTTTTGGACCCAGCCCTCGAAACCCCGATTGTCGTCGGGCTTGGCCGGCGCGTCGGTCTCGGCGACCAGCACGTCGCCGTTGGGAAGTGCCAGCATCCAGCGCGGATGGGTGAGATTACCGGCGAACCGCTGGACCTTGAGACCCGCCGCGGCCGTCGGCGTCTCCTTTGTTTTCCAACCGATCGGCGTGGCGATCTTGAACAGCGGAAACAAGCCGGCGCGCGGCTTGACGATCTTTGGATTGGGGCCTTCGACCGCCGCGACATCCAGCGTTGCGCGCTGGTGATTGCGCGTGATCAGGAACACGACACCGCCGACGATGACAACCAGGGTCAGCACGGCGATCATGCTGAGAAAGGCGCGCTTGATCATGACCCCACAACGCTCCCTTTTGTAAAATGGCCTATTCGACGGGCGCGGCAATCGCCGGCGGATGCAATCTCAATCGCCCAACGCGGCGCGGATCCGCCTCGACAATTTCAAGGCTCCAGCCGCTAGGGTGCGAAACGGTTTCACCGGCTTGGGGGACGTGGCCCGCCAGCACGGTTGCCAGCCCCCCCAGCGTATCCACATCCTCCTCGACCTCGCCCAGACGCGGGTCGATCAGCTCGGCCACTTCTTCCAATTCGGCGCGCGCATCGGCGTGCCACACACCGTCATGCATCGGCACCAGCAAGGCGGGCGTCGCCTCGTCATGTTCGTCCTCGATTTCGCCGACAATCTCTTCGACGATGTCCTCGATCGTGACGAGCCCCTCCGTTCCCGAATATTCGTCGAGCACGATCGCGAGATGCGTGCGCGTCGCGCGCATCTCGGCAAGCAGGTCGAGCACGCCCATCGATTCCGGCACGAAGCGGGGCTGGCGGATCAGCGGCGTGACGGTCTCAGGCGGGGTCTCGTCGCGCGCGAGGATCGCGAACACATCCTTGATGTGGATCATGCCGATCACCTCATCCAGGCTGTCGCGATAGACAGGCAGGCGGCTATGCCCCGCCTCGGCGAAGGCTGCCACCAGATCGGCGAAGCTGATATCCTCCGGCACGGCGATGATGTCCGCGCGCGGCACGCCGACGTCCCCCGCAGTGCTGTCCCCGAAGTCGAGCAGGTTGCGCAACATCTGGCGTTCGGCGCCGGACAGGTCGCCCTGTGCGGGCGCCTCATCCTCATGCTCCTCGATCGCTTCTTCAATCTGATCGCGGAGCGTCGGTTCGGTTTCGTGGCCGAAGATCAGCCCGCGAAGGCCGGCCCACAATCGGCCGCTATTACTGTCATCAGGCATGTTAAAGGTTAGTCCTCGCGCACGGCATAAGGATCATCGATGCCGAGCGCCGCGAGGGCGACACGCTCAATTTCTTCCATGGCCTCTGCCTCGGCCTCTCCCTGTTCATGATCGTAGCCTAGCAAATGCAGGGCGCCATGGACAATCAGATGCGTGGCATGCGCCTCGACCGATGCATGTTTTTCCCTGGCCTCGCGATCGCAGACTCCGTGCGCCAGCACGATGTCGCCCAGCAGCGTCTCGCCATCGTCCCCCGGATTGATCGCGTCGAGCAGATCGGGCTCGATCATGGGAAAGGACAGGACGTTGGTCGGCTTGTCCTTCTGCCGGTAGGAAAGGTTGAGCTTCCGCACTTCCTCGTCGGACGTGTAGCGAACCGAAACCTCGACGATCGTGCGCAGCTGCGCAATGCGCCGATAAGCACTCGCGTCGATCGCCGCACGCACCGCGCGTTCCGCCAAAGCGTCCCAATTTCCGCCCGGCCAGGGTTTCTCGATCGCGGTTTCGACATGAATCATGCGCGGCGCTTAGAGCCTGATCGGTCGAGGAGAAAGCGCTAGGTGCGTTCTGCGAAGATCGCGCCGATCAATCTCATGCGTTAGGGCCTTCATAGGCATCGACGATCCGGCCCACGATCGGGTGGCGTACGACGTCGGCGGCGTTGAAGCGGATCGTGGCAATGCCGTCCACACCCTCGAGCCGGCCGACCGCATCGGCCAGACCCGACTTGCCGATATCGGGTAGATCGACCTGGCGCGGATCGCCGCACACCACCATCCGGCTGTTCTGGCCGAAGCGCGTGAGAAACATCTTCATCTGCATCGGCGTGGTATTCTGCGCCTCGTCGAGGATGATGAAGGCGTCGGAGAGCGTGCGGCCGCGCATGAACGCGATCGGCGCGATTTCGATCTCACCGCTGGCGATGCGACGTTCGACCTGCTCCGCAGGCAGCATATCGTACAGCGCATCGTAGAGCGGGCGGAGATAGGGATCGACCTTCTCCTTCATGTCGCCGGGCAGAAAGCCCAGCCGTTCGCCTGCTTCGACCGCCGGTCGCGACAGGATCAGGCGCGTGACCTGGCCCTGGATCAGCATCTGCACCGCCTGGGCGACCGCGACATAGGTCTTGCCGGTGCCCGCCGGACCAAGCGCGAAGATGATGTCGGACGAGGCGAGCGCATGCATGTAGCGCGCCTGCATCGCCGAACGCGGCACGATCGTCTTCTTGCGCGTGCGGATCATGATCGACGGCGGTTCGCTCACATCCTGACGGATGATGCCGTCCAGCGTGGGTTCGGCCGACATCTGGATCACGGCGTCGACCATGCCCGCATCCACATCTTCGCCCTTCACGATCCGGTTATAGAGGCCGGTCAGCACTTCGCGTGCGCGGGCGGCGGCACCGGCTTCGCCCTCGATCTGCACGCGATTGCCGCGCGCGCTGACATAGACGCCCAGGCGATTCTCGATCGCGACGAGGTTCTGGTCATATTCGCCGAACAATCGGCCGAGCAATTGCGGCCTGTCGAAGAGGATATCGAGGCGGGCGCGGTCGCCGGCCTGGGCGGGAACGGGCTTGCGGCTCATTCGGTCCTTTCGAATCTAGTCTGGACCAGGATGCGGCGGGCCCGCGCGGAAAGAAAGCCGAAATCGATGACAGTCTTTCACGGCAGCCGAATTCGTGCCCAAACCGGCAGATGATCCGACGCGTTGCGCGCGAGCGGCGAGCCGTGAACGCCCGATTCGAGGACCACGACTCCCGGCGTCACGAACATTCGGTCGAGCCGCCCGATCGCGCGCCGCGCCGGGAAGCTAGCGCCCAGCGCCACGCATTCATGATGCTGGCCGAAATCGCGCAGGCAGCCGCCGCTGCGCCATTCGTTGAGGTCGCCCGCCATCAACGTCGGCAGCCGCTCGGGCTGATGATCGAGCTCGGTCAGGATCGTGCGCGCCTGCTTGCGCCGCCACAGGCCCGACAGATCGAGATGCATGCCGACCAGCCGCAGCATGTTGCCGTTGATCCGAACATCGGCGAGCACCGCGCCGCGCGGCTCGAGCGTGGGAAGGTGGAGCGGCATGTGCCGCACAATCTCGACATGCGGCGCCACCAGCACCGCATTGCCGTGCCAGCCGATACTTCCCGGGCGCATTTCGTAAGGGACCGGCCGATAGCGGCTATGTTCGGCCAGCATGTGCAGCGGGATGGCGCTGTGGCGTTCGCCGAATCGTCGGTCGGCTTCCTGGAGGAGGACGATGTCGGCACCGATCTCGGCGAGGACTTCGAGGATCCGTTCGGGGCGGCGGCGGCGGTCCGGCGCGATCGCCTTGCGAATATTATAGCTCGCTACCAGCACCATGACGAAACGAACCGCGTGCCCCTTCAACTGTTCCCGCAACGATGTATCAGACCCTGCTGCAGGTGCGACAATGGTGCAACAGGTAACCGCTTTCTGCCTGTGGAAAAGTGCCATGTTGCGACGCGGCAAGGGGGCGTGTAACTTTTCTGTCATATTGGTGGTGAACAGGCCACCGATAGCGACATCAAGCTGTCACATTTGCCGGTCAGGGCCGGCGACGAACGCAAACGGGGGTCCCCACATGAAGAAGCTTTTCGTCGGCTGTGCGCTTTCCGCGCTCGCAGCCAGCAACGCCTATGCGCAGTCGACCGGTTCGATCGATTTCGAAAACCAGAAGGAAATCGTCGTCACCGGCACGCGCCAGAACGGCGTCGACGGCGTCACGATCCCCCAGACCGCCCGCACCAAGGGTGTGCTGACGGCGCAGTTCATTGGCCATGAAAGCCCCGGCCAGACGATCAACGACACGATCAACATGCTGCCGGGCGTCAGCTTCCAGAATAACGATCCCTACGGTTCGGCGGGCGGCACGCTCTCGATCCGCGGCTTCGACTCGAGCCGCATCAGCCAGACCTTCGACGGCATCCCGCTCAACGATACCGGCAATTATGCCATCTATTCGAACCAGCAGGTCGATCCCGAACTGATTGAGCAGGTCAACGTCAACCTCGGCACGACCGACGTCGACAGCCCCAGCGCGGGCGCATCGGGTTCGACCGTGAACATCCGCACACGCAACCCAACCAAGGACTTCCACGTCCGCATCCAGGGTTCGGCGGGTGAGTTCGATTTTTTCCGCGTCTTCGGCGTGCTCGACACCGGCGAGTTCGGACCTTGGGGCACGCGTGCTTTCATCTCGGCGAGCAACTCGTCCAACAATGCGCCTTACGGCCATCGCGGCCGCATCGAGAAGAAGCAATATAACGCGAAGATCTATCAGCCGATTGGCTCGAACGGAGACTTCGTTTCGATCGCGGGCCATTACAACAAGAACCGCAACGGCTTCTTCGGTTCGCTTCCGCTGCGCGTCGACAAGACCCAGAGCCTCGCGCCGACTGCGGCCGGCCAGGCGCCGCGCGTGGTTGGTTCGGACGGCACCAATCGCTTCCCGACCACGGCCGACGAGCGTGACTACACCGTCGGGCCCTGCACGGTGAATCTGGCGGCGACCGCAGGTAAGGCTGATTTGGCCAATAGCTGCGGCTCGACCTTCGATGAGCGCTACAATCCTTCGAACACCGGCAACATCCGCGTCAATTCGCGCTTCACGCTGGCGGACGGTCTCGTCCTGACGGTCGACCCGTCCTACCAGTATGTTCTCGCCAATGGCGGCGGCACGGTGGTCGCGAATGAAAAGACCTTCTCTCAAGCGGCGGCCAACGGCGTTCCGGCGACCCAGTTGGTCGGTTACATTGGTGGATCGCCCTACTTCGGCCGAGATCTTAACGGCGACGGCGACCTGCTCGACACGGTTCGCATGCTCGCGCCGAGCACGACGCAGACGCACCGTTACGGCGTGATCGCCGATCTTCGCTACGAGATCAGCCCGGACCAGACCGTCCGCGTCGCTTACACGTTCGATTATGGCCGCCATCGCCAGACCGGCGAGGTTGGCCTGCTCAACACCAATGGAACTCCGTTCGACCTCTTCCCCCGCGACCATCCGCAAAAGGACGCTTCGGGTTCGACGTTGCAAAAGCGCGATCGTCTCTCCCACGCGATCCTGAACCAATTCTCTGCGGAGTATAGCGGTCGCTTCTTTGACGCGCTGACGGTCACTGCGGGTGTCCGTGCGCCATTCTTCAAGCGCGAACTGAACCAGAATTGCTACACCACGTCGGTAACGGGCTTTGTCGATTGCTTTGGCGACGCGCCTAACGCGGCGCAGGTGACCGCCTATCAGAACGCACACCCGCTGGTGTTCAATTCCGCGGGTGTACCGACCAGTGGCTCCGCACTTCCCGGCAAGCGCACCTACAATTACCACAAGGTGCTGCCGGAGCTCGGCTTCGTCTACAAGCTGACCCCGGCCGTCGCGGTGCACGCCAATTATTCGAAGGGCGTGCAGGTTCCGAGCACGGACAATCTGTACAACGACTTCTATTATACCCGTACCAGCCCGCAGGCGAATCCGAAGCCGGAGACGACCGACAATTTCGACGTCGGCGCGCGCTACACGACCGGCAAGCTGCAGGCCGAGCTGGCGGTATGGTACACGCGCTTCGAGAACCGCCTGGCCCAAGCCTATGACCCGACCGTCGATCGTTCGGTCTACACCAACCTCGGCCGCGTCGATCGCTACGGGATCGACGGCAGCATCTCGTACCAGCCGATCAAGCCGATCACGCTCTACGCCTTCGGTTCGTATTTGAAGTCGAAGATCAAGGACAACGTCGCTGCCGGCGGCGGTTCGGCCTACGATTGCTCGGGCGCGAGCATGGGCAACAACACCGATCTGGTGAATTGCTACTTCACGAAGGGCAAGCGTGAGTCCTACCAGCCGGTCTACACCGCCGGCGGCCGCATCGAGGGCAATTTCAGCATCTTCCAGGTCGGCCTGGAAGCGAAGCGTACCGGTCGCCGTTACGTGAACGACCAGAATGTGCCGGTCGCGCTCTGCACCACGATCGTGAACGGTCTGCCGACCGCGACCAACCTCAACCCGGCGAGCGGCAACTGCCCGACCACAGCAGCCCGCAACCAGGTGTTTGGTGCGTTCGAGAAGGGCTACACGCTCGTCAATCTCGACGTGCGTGTCGCGCTCGGGTCGCTGGTCCACAACGACCGCACTTACCTGCAGTTCAACGTCTACAACCTGTTCGATAAGTTCTACGCAGGTGGTTCCTCGACGACGGCGCAGCTGCAGCCGACCGCGATCACCAACGTCCAGATCGGCGCCCCGCGCGCGGTTAGCGGCACGCTGGTGGTCGGCTTCTAAGCCCAGCCTTCAGACGCAAGAAAAAGCCCCGTCGCTCTTCGGAGCGGCGGGGTTTTTCTTTGTCCGGTACCGGTAGGCGCCGCGACCGCGGCGGCCATCGAGGATCAGGGAATATGCTCATTGGGGTCGGTGCCCCAGATCCCGCTCTCTTCGATATAGCCGACCTTCTCGCCGATCTGGATGCGGCAATATTGGCCGTCGCATTTTGAGATGCGGCCGATCACGCCCGGTTCGGCCTGCCACAGGAGGTCGCTGTCATTGCTCGGGCCCGACCGGATCGGACGCAGCCCGCCCATGACGACGACACCCGTGCGCCGCGCCGCCAGCAGGCTCGCCAGCATCCAGCCGGAACTGCCGTCTTGCTCCTGCACGCGCCGCCACGGCCCCACAACCTGCAACACCCTCACCGGCAGATCGCGGCGCTTGTAGAGCCAGACCGCCGGATAGGTGCGATCGGGACCGGTGCGCATCAGCGCTTGGCCCGCCGCGATCGACGCCCAGTAGGGCAGGGGCCGTTCCTGGGCGAGGAGCGGGGCGGCGGCGGTGAACGCCAGCGTGGCGGCGAGGGTCAGCTTACGAAACATGACCCATTCCATACAATCACGCGGGCGCCCGGGGGAAGGGTGTCAGCGCGGATGCGCCTTCAGCCATTCCAGCACCTTGTCGGGCGTGCTCTCGACATAAGGATCCTCGTCGTCGCCCGTGTCGTTGATGCCGGGCTCTTCGAACCAGGCAGAGACGACGCCGTCATCGATCACCATCGCATAGCGCCAGGATCGCTGGCCGAAGCCGAGATGGTCCTTGTTGATTAGCATTCCCATGCGGCGGGTGAAGTCCCCCGATCCGTCGGGCGCCAGCTTGACCTTGTTCAGGCCGAGCGACTTGCCCCACTGGAACATGACGAAGGCATCGTTGACCGACACGCAATAGACCTCGTCCGCGCCGGCCGCGCGCAACGCGTCATATTCACGCTCGAATGCAGGGCATTGCTCGGTCGAGCAGGTCGGGGTGAAGGCACCGGGCAGCGAGAAGACGACGACCCGGCCCTTGCCGAACATCTCTTTGGTCTGGCGGTCCTGCCAGCGGAAGGGATTGGGGCCCTCGACGCTCTCGTCGCGAACGCGCGTCTTCAGAGTTACGTCGGGAATTTCGCGGCCGAGCATGATCGTCTCCTGTTGGTCGGTGAGGCACTGCTCCAGTAACGAAGGCCGATTGATCGGAGAAACCGATCTTCTCTGTCTCTCTGATCGAAGTTTAGGTGATCGGACCTTCCGCTCGCCCTTGAACGAACTGATCCACATAGGGGTTTCCGCTGTCGTACAGGCGGTCGCGCGGGCCGATCCAGACGATCTTGCCCTGATACAGCATGGCGACACGATGCGCGATCTTGCGCGCCGAGGCCATGTCGTGGGTGATGGTCAGCGCGGTCACGCCGAGATCGTCGACCAGGCTGACGATCAAATCGTTGATCACGTCGGCGCGGATCGGGTCGAGCCCGGTGGTCGGTTCGTCGAAGAAGATGATTTCGGGCCGCGGCGCAATCGCGCGCGCCAGCGCGACGCGCTTCTGCATGCCGCCCGACAATTCGCTCGGGCGCAGGTTGAGCACGCGCCGGTCGAGGCCGACGCGCTCCAGATTCTCCTCGGCGATCGCGCGCATCCGGGCGCCGTCGGTGCGGCGGCCCTGGGTCAGGCCGAAGGTGACGTTGCGCCAGATCGGGAGCGAGTCGAACAGCGCCGATCCCTGGAACAACATGCCGAACTTGGCGCGCATCTTGTCGAGCGCCGCGCCCTGGAGACCGACAACCTCTTCGCCATCGACCTTGATCGAGCCGCGATCGGGCTGGAGCAAGCCCAAGATGCATTTGAGCGTGACCGATTTCCCGCTGCCCGATTGGCCGATGATCGCCAGGCTCTCGCCCGGCTCGATCGCCAGGCTGACGCCGTCGAGCACGATGTTGCCGGCGAATTGCTTGACGACATCGTCCAGCAAAATCTTGGGCACGCCGCCAGTCGCCATCAGCCGAACACCATCGCGGTGATCAGGAAATTGGAGGCGAGGATCAGCATGAACGCGCTGACCACCGCATTGCGCGTCGCATTGCCTACGCCCGCCGCGCCGCCGCTGGTGCGATAGCCATGATAGCAGCCCATCAGCGCGATGAAGAAGCCGAACACGCCGGCCTTGACCATCGCCATCGTGAAATCGTCGCCGCTCATATATTGGCGCGTGACGGACAGGTAATTGGCCGAATTGAAGTGAAGCTTCTGGACGGCCAATAACCAGCCTCCGAAAATGCCGATCGCATTGGCGGCCAATACCATCAACGGCAGCGCGACCACCGCCGCGAACAAGCGAGGCGCGATCAGATAGCGGTAGGAATCGGTGCGGAGCGTCGTGAGCGCGTCCAGCTGTTCGGTCACGCGCATCGTCCCGATCTCGGCAGCCATCGCAGAGGAAACGCGGCCCGCGACCATCAGGCCGACCAGCACGGGGCCTAGTTCACGCACCATGCCGATCACGACCACGGCGGGCACGGTCGAGGTCGCGGAGAAGCGCGAGCCGGCGGTGTAGATCTGTTGCGCGAGCGCGGCGCCGGTGAAGATCGCGGTGAGCCCGACCACGGGCAACGAGAACCAGCCGATATGAGCGAGCTGTTCGAGGAACCGGCCGGGATAATAAGGCGGCAACAGCGCGCGGCCGATCGTGCGGAGCGCGAACAAGGCGACGCGGCCGATCGAGGCGAACATCGCGATGATCAGGCGGCCGATCGGAGCGAACGGGGCGAGCAGGGCCGGCACGGGTTTGGAAGCGGGCATCTGCGCCGCTGATAGCTGCGGAGAGAGGCGGCGGGCAACCCTAACCGGCCACGGCCGGTCTGATTGCCCGCCGCGCGAGGCTTATTGGGCGAACTTCTTGGCCATTTCGGCGCGCGCGGCGCTAATTCCGGCAAGCGCCCTGGCGCGATCCGCATCGGAGATATGCTGATCGGCGCGGATCTCCTCCATTGCCTGCTTGAGCGATGCCTGAACCTCACGGCCGATCGCGGCCATATCGACGCAGCCCATTGCGAGCCGTTGGATCGCCTGCGCGTCATTTTCGCCCGGAGCGGCCGGCTTGGCATGCTTGCAATCGCGCTCCAGCTCGGTGCGGGCTTCGACCATCGAATCATGGCTCAGCTTGGCGAAGTCGATATTCCCGATCGCCTGGCGGGCCAGCTCGCCGCCCTGCCTGGCCTGTTCGGCGGCCTCGCGGACCTGGCGGTTGATCTCGGCAGTATCCGCATCCGACAGCCCATATTTCACCGCGACCGGTGGGACCGGAGGAACGGGCGCTACCGGACTGACCATCGGCACCGGCGGAACCGGGGGCACGGGCTGGACAGGGCTGTCGAGCGGAGCCGGGGGGGGCACCGCATCGTCCTGATCGCTGTCGGCGCGATCCCCATCATTGTCGCTGTCCGTAACGTTACCGCTGTTGGCGACCATGATCAGTTTTGCGTGAGGCTGGGCGTGGAACAGCGGTTTCACGGAAGCTGGCGCGATTTTGGAGGGCGCCGCGATGCTGCCCGACGCGGTCAGACCCAGGCCTGCGCCGACCAGGATCGTAGCGAGCGCGGCACCGGCGAGGCGGCGAGCACGGCTGCGGGTCGAATGGGCGATCATCGTGATTCTCCTTTTGAGCTCGGTGGCCGGGCCGAGCGCGCAGGCAGCGGTTCCGGGCATTCCGGCGGCGGCCGACTTGATCAAGGCGCGGCCATAATCGGACCGGGCTTCGGGTGACGCGCCGAGGACGGTCGCATCGCAGGCAAGTTCCTGATCGGCGCGGAAGGCGCGATAGGCCCAGTGCGCGATCGGATTGAACCAGTGGAGCGCGAGCATCACCAGCGCCGCACCGTTGGCGATCAGGTCGCCGCGGCGGTGATGGGCAAGCTCGTGCGCCAGCGCGAGCTGCTGCTCGGCGCCGGTGTAGCGCCGCTCGAAATCCTCGGGCAGCAGGATATGGCGGTGGAAGATGCCGGCGGCGAGCGGCCCGGAGACCACCGGGCTCAGCCGGACCTTGATGCCGCCGCGCAGGAAGCCGCGGTCGGAATTTTCAAGCGCCACGCTCATGAAGCGATAGTGCCGGCCGAGCTGCCAGGCGAGATAGGAAAGCGCACCGCCCAGCCACAGCATCAGGCCGATCGTAAGCCAATCGACCGAAACCGCCGAGGCCGGGCTTGCGGCGGCGGCGGTGGCTGGCGCCTGATGCGCGCGGAGCGCGGCGGCTGCGATCAGCCGGGCTATGTCGATATGGGTCGGCATCGCCTGAACCGGCACCGCCGTTTCCGGGATGCGCGGCAGGATCATGCGCAAAGCCGGCAGCAGCCACAAAAGATAGGCGGCCTGCGCCCCGAACCGCCGGGCGACCGGCCCACGCAGCGCGAGCACGACCAGCATCAGCAGGGTCGATGCCGCCAGCGCTTCGATCGTCCAGCCGATCATGATTTGAGATCCTTGAGTAGAGCCTCAAGCTCGGCAATGTCCTGCGGAGTCAGTCCTTCATTGGCAGCCAGCTGCGCCACCAGCGGTGCGGCCCGCCCGCCAAACAGGCGGTCGACCAGCTTGCGCGTCTCGCGCATCGTATAGTCGGCACGTTCGACAGCGGGGCGATAAAGATAGCGGCGACCATCCTCCTCATGAACGAGCGCGCCTTTGGTAAGCAGGCGGCCGAGCATGGTCTTGACCGTGCGCTCGCTCCATCCGCGTTCGTCTGGGATCCGTTCGGCGACCTCGGTAGCCGTCAGCGGAGACTCCGCCCACAGCACTTCCATCACCGCTTGCTCGCCTTCGCTGATTCGTTCCGCCAACGTGATTCTCCGATTACAGGCGTAGTCATAACTGACTACACCTGTAATCGTCAAGCGGATTCGGTTTGCCCCCGACGAGCTTAAATGTGAACCAGCCCCTCCGCCGGACGGCCGAACTCGGCGGCCGGGAACAACATTTTGCCGGTGCGCTCGGAATCCAACCCGAAACTCTCCGCAGTCACGCCCGCGATCACGGCGTCTAGTCCGATCGTCGGCTTGAGGTCGCGTTGTTCGTAGAGGTTGGCCTCGCTCAGTCCCGGCCAGTCAGCCATCACGCGGCCGCCTTTGACCGCGCCGCCGAACAGCATCGCGGCAGAAGCTGTGCCATGGTCCGTCCCGCCCGTGCCATTTGCAGCGGCGGTCCGGCCGAATTCGGTCGCGACCAGAACCACCGTCTGATTCCAGACCGGACCGAGATTGTCGCGCAGCGCCGCAAGCATCGTATCGAGCGCCTTCAGCTGCGCGGTCAGGCGGAATTGCTCGCCGGTATGCGTATCCCAGCCGCCGGTTTCGAGCATTGCGATGCGCGGCCCGTCGGGCTTGGACAGGAAGCTTGCGGCGAGCCGGCCGAGATCCTCGGGTTTCTGTCCGGGCGCCTGTCCGGCCGCCATCCCGCGCGCGGTCAGCGCTTCGTCCCACATCGGGTGGAGTTGCGGGTCGGACTGATACATGCGGCCGACGCGCGCCAGCAGGTCGTCGGTCGGTTGAGGCAGGGCGGATGGCGCGAAGGATGTCACGTCGGCAGGGCCGCGCAATGCGGGCGGCACCGTCTGGGCGAAGGCAATCGCCTCGTCTTTGGTACGCGGCATCAGTCCGACCAGCCGGTTCATCCAGCCGTCGCGCTGCGCATAGGGCGTGGTGCCGCCCGTCTCGAGCACATTCTGCCCATCGAAATGCGAGCGGTCGCGATAGGGGGAGGCGGTGGCGTGCACGAACAAGGCCTGGCCTGCGGAGAACATCCTGCCGGCCTCGGGCATGGCGGGGTTGAGCGCGAAATGGCCGTCCAGCTTGATCGCGGTGGTGGGGTCGATCGCGATCTCGCGGCGCAGGCTCGCATATTCCGGATCGCCATAGGGCACGACGATGTTGAGCCCGTCGGCGGCGCCGCGCTGAATGATGAAGACGAAGCGGCGGTCGCTCGGAACGCTGGCCAGGGCCATGTGCGGGCCGACCAGGATCGCGCCCGCGCCGGCGGCGGCGAAACGGAGGAAGGAACGACGGGGGAGAAGCATATTCTACCTCCTCTGGAATTCGGGGCTGACGAGCAGCAGAGCGAGCGCGGTCGGGCCGCTCTCGGCCTGAGCCAGTGCGGTTGCGGTCGCAGGGGTGAGCTGGCCGGGCAGCAGCTTGGGTGCGAGTTCGCGGGCGTCGATCTGGCCGCCGGCCTGCGCCGCGAAACGCTGCGCGATCTCGACCCGGCGCATCAGTGCGTCAGGCGCCGCCCAGCTCGCCGACATATCGTCGAACCCCGCGGGAGAGCCGGGCTTCCAGATCGGCTGACCGAGCTGACTGAGCATGGGCGCGGCGTCCATCTTGCCCAGATCGTTGCGGCCGAGCCCGCGCAACGCGGACACGGTCCAGTCCCAGGGAGTCTTGAATTTGGGCTCACCGGCCGACCAGCTTTCACGCACCTCGATCATCACGCGATAGACGGCGGCCAAATGACCATGGCTCGACAGATAGGCCTTGCTCATCCGGTCGATCAAAGCAGGCGGGGGATCGTCCGCGACGAAATGGCGCGCGAGCTTGGTCGAAAGATGCTTCGCGGTCGCGGGCGACAGCGCCAGATCGTGCAACACCGCGCGCGCCTGCGCCTCACCCTCCTCGCCATAGCTCTTGCCGATGATGGTGCGCGTGCCCGGCTGGTGGATGCCCGGACGGAACATGAAGGCGCCGACCTCGACAGTGTCCTTCGTCGCCATCGGCCCGAGCCCGCCGACGCTCCAGCCGGTCAAGGCGCGGGCGAACTCGATGACGTCATTCTGGTCGTAGCCGGTGCGGACGCCGAGCGTGTGAAGCTCCATGATTTCGCGGGCGAGATTTTCGTTGAGGCCGATCTTTCGATCGGGGCGGCGAAGGTTTGCGCGCTGCCCGAAGAGGCTGTCGGGGCCGACCGAGCGGAATTGGTCGAGATAATAGAGCATCGCGGGATGTTGCTCGACCGCGACCAGCATGTCCTCGAACCGGCCCATCATATGCGGGCGGATCGCGGTGAGTTCGAAGTCGGCGGCATAGATGCCCACCTGCGGCTTCTCGATCGAGAGCGCGAAATGGTTGGACCAGAAGCTTGCGAGCCGTTCGGCAAAGGGGGCGGGCGTCGTGATCGCGGTCAGCATGCGCGCGTTGATTGCGAGGCGGTAGGTATCGCGCACCTCGACATTGAGCGCCTCGCGCCGTTGCTGGCGCATGAGCTTGGCCTGCGCATCCTCCGCCATTGGTGGAGCAGCGACCGTGCCGGCTTGCTTGATGAGCTCGCCCACCTCCTCGAAATATTGGCGCGCGAACTGGCCAGGCGGCGGCAGGGCCGCGAGCGGAGCGGGCTTGGGATCGAAGGCGTCGATCTGATCGATCAGCCAGCGTTTGGGATCGGCGAGAGGCGCCTCGTCAGGCCGTGCGCCGAGCCCGAAGCGGTTGAGCGCGATCGCCTGGGCCTGGGGGTTGGGAAGGGACATAACAGACTCCGTCCTGTTCCCCCTTCAACGCATGAACCGTGAAGACCCGTTGTCTATTGCGACGGACCGTGTGGCCCATCCCCACCTGGCGGGTGCGGCGGGCCCTGGCGGAACGGGCCGTCCTTGAGCGCCTCGGCCATCTTCTTGCGCTGCTCCTGCGGCAGCGTCGCGGCGAACTGGGTCATGCGGTGTTCGAGATCGGTCCGGAACGCCATGTCGGAGGCGCGTGCCTGATCGAGCTTGGCGTTGATCGCATTGGCGTCGAACTGCGGCTGGACGAACAAGCGCGCCGCCTCGGCCCGGGCCGCGCTGGCCGCACGCAGCCTGGGCATCTCCTGACGCACGGTATCGTGTATCGTCTGGCGCAGGACCTTCCGCTGCTCCGGGGGAAGCGATTCCGCGACGCGCATCCGCCAGCCGTTGCGGAAGCCCATGCCGCGGTCGTGCGTCCAATGCCAGATTGTGCCGCCGATCAGGCCGGCGAGGAAGACGTTGACCACCAGGCTGACGACCAGGAGGACGAGCTGCCAGCGCTTCACAGCGAATTCTCCTCGGCCGAATAGTCGAGCGCGGGCACATCCTCATGACTGTACATCAGCACGTTCGCGCTGATCGGCTCGAGCGCGGCGGTGGCCGCCGAGCCTGCGAGCATCCCGCTCGCGCCGGCAAGCGCGATGCCGATCCCACTCCACCACAATCGCGCGCGGCCGGTGAGCCGGCGCTTCCGGGGCGCGGCCTCAATCACCATCGCGCGCAGGGTGCGCGAGGGTTCGGCGACGCGGTGGGCGAATAGCAAGGCGTCGATCGCGTCCGCCTCCGCGAGCAAGGCCGCGGCGCGCGGATCGGCGTGCGCGAAGGCCTGCGCGGCGGCGCGTTCGTCGTCGGGCCATCGACCGGGCGTGGCGCCATAGGCGGCCACCAAGGCTTCGAAGCGGTTCAGGTCCATCTCAACCATCGGTTCCCTCCAGCCGCGCTTTCAAGGCGCGGCGCCCCCTTGCCAGCAAGCTTTCCAAGGCGTCCACGCCGATCCCCATCAGCGCGGCCGCCTCCCGATTGGGAAGCTCCTGGTAATATGTAAGCACAATCGCCTCGCGTTGGCGCGGTGCCAAGGATGCGAGCGCGCGCCCGACCGCGTCGCTCTGCTGCTCGGCCGAAATCTCCGCATCCGCAAGCGGCGCCGGATCGGGCGCGTCCCATGTCTCGGGCAGCGCCACTTCGCGCCGCTTGCGCAGCCGGTCGGTGCAAAGGTTGAAGGCGACGCGGTGCATCCACGTGTCGAACCTGGCGGCACCCGGACGCCAGGCCGACGCGCTCTTCCACACGCGCAGGAACACCTCCTGCACGACGTCCTCGGCCTCGGTCCGGTCGCCGAGCAGGCGATACGCGAGTGCGGTCATGCGCGGCAGCTTGCGTGCCACCAGCGCCTCCGCGGCATGCACATCCCCCTCGCCGACCCGTCGGACCAGTTCTCCGTCGGGATCGTCCGGATTCAATCAGGAGGCCTCCGCCCATCATGGTCGTACACGCCGCTTCACTGCCCCGGCGCGTTCATGCCTCGCATAGCGCCTCGTTCGTCCGCCGTCAGCACGCCATCGTGATTGGCGTCCATCCGGGCGAAGCGGCGGGCGAGGATCGCGTTGACCTCCTGCGCGTCGATGAAGCCGTCCTGGTTGGTGTCGAAGCGGTCGAACATGCGCGCCCCCCGGTCGGCGTCCTGACCGGGTGCCGGTGCGCTGGCGCCGGCAGCGGCACCCTCGGCAGGGCGACCGCCCATCATCATGCCGGCGCGTGCGGCGAACTCGTCCTTGCTGATCTTACCGTCATGGTTGGCGTCGAGCGCCATCAGCCGCTCGCGCGCCCGGACTGCCCACGCGTCGAAGGAGACGCCGTCGGCAGCGGGAGCGGCAGGGGCGGCCGGAGGCGTCTGCGCCGCGGCCATGGTGGCGAAGCCGATCAGCGCGGCCGCGAGGGGAAGCTTGGTCATGGTCACTCCGTTCAAGCGAACTCTTCTGGCTGCTTGAACGGGGCAATCGGCCTTTCCCGTCGGTACCGGGTTCGGATCACTCCGCCCGTTCGCCCTGAGCCTGTCGAAGGGCTGCCCTTCTTAACGAGAGAAGAGAAGGACAGGGCTTCGACAAGCTCAGCCCGAACGGGCGGTGTTAGCCCGAACGGGGGTGTTTCACCCCCACCCGCTCAGGGCGAACGGGAGGGAGGGAGGGTAGGGGTCAGGCGATCTTGAGGCCTTCCTTGTTCATGGCGGTGGTGAGCGCCTTGTTCCGCTCGGCGCTGAGCTTGGACTTGAGGCGGGGGAAGAGGTCGGTTTCCTCCTCGCGCATATGCTTCTCGAGGTCGGTGCGGAACTGGCGGATCTTGGCGATCCAGGCGGGCGAGTCCTTCGCCATCATCGTCAGGTCGTAGAGGTACTGCTTCACATAGCCGTGATCGTTGTTGAGGTGATCGGCGGACTCGGCCTCGCCCGCGTCGCGGAGCGCGGGATAGACCGCATTCTCTTCCTCGATCGCATGCTTGGCGAGCATGTGCTTGAGGTTCATCAGCAGGGTCGCGCGCTTGGTCGTGTTCTTCTCGGTGGTCGCCTCGATCGCGTCGAACACCTTGAGCGTGGCGGCATGTTCGGCCTTGAGCGCCTCGTCCCATTCGCCGGCGAAGAAGGTCGGCGACTGGACGGCGAGCTTGCGTGCGACATTGGCGGCAAGGCCCACGGCGAGGCCGGCGGCGCCCGCCGCGATCAGCTTGCCCGTGCCGTTGAGCTCGGTGCGCGTCGCCTTCCTGCGCGTGCGGGAGGTGGTGGTGGAGGCCTCCTTCTCGAACCGGCCATTATCGTCGCGCGCCTCGGCGCGGGCATTGGCCGAGCGCTTGGCGCTGGTGGTCGAGCGGGATCGGGTCGCTGTCGTCGTGGCCATCGAGTTACTCCTTTTGCAAGGGCGCGTTCGTGGATGCGCCAGGTCGGAGCGTTCAACGCCTCAAGCGGCGAAAGTTCTCATTTCCCTCGCAATTCGTCGATCCAGAGCCCCGCCGTACCGTCCGAAGGGGCGCGCCAGTCGCCGCGCGGGGAGAGGCTGGCGGCCGCCGAGACCTTGGGGCCGTTGGGGATGGCGGAGCGCTTGAACTGGCTGATCTCGAAGAAGCGGTACAGGAATAGCTCCAGCCACTTTGTAACCGTTTCCATGTCGTAGGAATTTCGCCCCTCGACCGGGAAATCGATCGGCCATTCGCCCGCGGACGCATCTTTCCACGCATGCCAGGCGAGGAAGGCGATCTTCGACGGGGCGAGGCCGTGGCGCACGGTGTAGTGCAGGAAAAAATCGTGCAGCTCGTAGGGGCCGATCTTATCCTGCGTGCTCTGGATCGCGCCGGAGGCGTCGGCGGGCACCAGCTCGGGCGAGATTTCGGTGCCGAGGATCGCGGTGAGGATGCGGTTGGTCTCGCCGCTGAACTGGCCGGTCTTCACCGCCCAGCGGATGAGATACTGGATCAGCGTCTTGGGCACGCCGGCATTGACCGCATAATGGCTCATCTGATCGCCGACGCCGTAGGTGCACCAGCCCAATGCGAGCTCGGACAGGTCGCCGGTGCCGACGACGAAGCCGTCATGCTGATTGGCGAGGCGGAAGAGATAATCGGTGCGCAGGCCCGCCTGCACATTCTCGAACGTCACGTCATAGACCGGTTCGCCGTGCGCGAACGGGTGGTCCATGTCCTTGAGCATCTGCGTCGCGGCGGGGCGGATGTCGATCTCCGCGCCCTGGATGCCGAGCGCGTTCATCAGCGCCCAGGCATTGGCCTTGGTCGCATCGCCGGTGGCGAAGCCGGGCATGGTGTAGCCGAGGATCGCGGAGTGGGGCAGGCCGATCCGCTCGCAGGCCTTCGCGGCGACGATCAGGGCATGGGTGGAATCGAGCCCACCCGAAATGCCGATGACGAGATGCTTCGCCTTGGTCGCCTGGATCCGCTTGGCGAGCCCCTCGACCTGGATGTTGAAGGCCTCGTAGCAATCCTCGTCGAGCATTGCGGGATCGGCGGGCACGAAGGGGAAGCGTGCGACGGTGCGCTTAAGGCCGATATCGGCGAAGCTGGGCTGATGATCGAAAGTGATGCGGCGGAAGCGCGTTTCGGGATGGCCGAAGGCGCGCGCGGCATCGTTGAACGTGCCGAAGCGCATGCGGTGCTGGCGGATGCGCGCGACGTCGATATCGGCGTAGATCAGCTCGGGCTCATGATCGAACCGGCCCGAGCGGGCGAGCTGATAGCCGAGCTCGTGGATCATCGCCTGACCATCCCAAGCGAGATCGGTCGTGCTCTCGCCCGGGCCGCTCGCCGAATAGACATAGGCCGCGGTGGCGCGCGCGGATTGCGAGGCGCCGTACAGATCGCGCTCGCGCTCCTTGCCGACGACGATGTTCGACGCGGACAGGTTGGTGAGGATCAAGGCGCCCGCGAGCGCACCCCAGGAGGAAGGGGGGATCGGCGCCCAATAATCCTCGCAAATCTCGACATGGAAGACGAAGTCGGGAAGGTCGGTGGCGGCGAAGATCAGGTCCGGCCCGAACGGCACCTCCGCGCCGCCGAGCGCGATGCTGAGCCCCTTCAGCCCGACGCCGGGCGCGAACCAGCGCTTCTCATAATATTCGCGATAATTGGGCAGATAGGATTTGGGCACCACGCCCAGCACGCGCCCGCGCGCGATCACGACGGCGCAATTATAAAGCCGCCCGCTGCGGCGGAGCGCCGCGCCGACGAGCAGGACGGGCTTCAGCTTCGCGGTGGCCGCGACCAGCCGGGCCAGCTCCGCCTCGACCCGATCGAGCAGAGCCTCCTGCAGATGCAGGTCGTCGATCGCGTAGGAGGTGAGGCAAAGCTCCGGATAGACGACCAGATCCGCGCCATCGGCATCGGCCTGTTGCGCGAGCGCCAGGATCGACGCCGCATTGGCCGCGACATCCCCCGCGCTCGCCGCCGGCGTGGCCGCGGCGACGCGGACCAGCCCATGCGCGTGGATCGAGAGGAAGCGGTCGGTCATGCGGCGCGTCACCCCATCTGCCGAAGTGGCAGAGATGCAACGCAGCTAGAAAGTTGAAGGGGCCGGGTCAATCGCGCGTCTGACACACCTCCATCACCCTTCGAAAAGCCCCAAAAAACAAAAAACACCAGAAACGAACTTAATGATTGCCGCCCTGCGTCTGGATGGCGGAGCAGCTTTCATGTGGAACATAGCAGGAACATTCGGGGTTTGTCAAGATGTCGCTCGGGATGCCGCCGCTTCAACCGCTAACGCCTCAAATGGGTAGTTCGCACGACGCGCTTCTCGCCCGAAAATAATGGCGGCTGGCGATCCGAGAGCTTGGCAGGGCCGGGTTCTGCATCGGTTAGTTTATAGCCACCAGCGACTCGATGCTGCGCCGTGGTCAAGTGTTCTCGAGGCTGGAGAGCAGGTGGGAGTCTACGTCAACGAGTTTAGTGCGGACGAGGTCGAGCGAAGTCGAATATTCCGCGTCGAGGGCATCGGACGCTTGCCGGAGTACTGTGTGGAGACCGTTCACCTCTAGCTTGGCGGCCTCGCCGCGCTGCTCGATGGCTTCCCATTCCTCGTCGGGAATGTCGTGGTCGTCGTCATGCTGCTGGGTGCTGGCGGGTCGGTGCACGTCGTCCAGGCAGGCGATGAGCGGCGTGAGCGCGGCAGCGACGGCGTCCTTGGCGAGTTCGATCTCCGGTGTGTCGCGATTGCGTTCGCGGAAAGCGCGAAACTTGCCTGCGTCCATTGCTGCGACCTGCGAGCGCTCGAACGCCCAGTTCTCGTCAATCTGCGAGCCGTCGTCGTCCCACCAGCCGAGATATTGAGATATCGTTGCGACCGTCTCGCCCACTGCAGCACGAGCTGTTCTGCGACGCTGTTCAAGCTCTTCGATGCGGCGGACCAAAGTCTCTCGCACCATGATACGCGACTGCGTCTCCATGCGGTCGAGCTGCTGCCACACGGGCTTCGTCGCCATTTTGGCCGCCAAGATAGCTAGCGCGCCGGCAACCAGAGTCTGCCATTCCTTGAGCAGATCGTAGGCCTGCTGCAAGCAACTCGTCATCCCTTGAGCAGTACTTTGCGGACCTTGCCGTGCCCGACCAGCTTGGAGAAGCGGCGGTAATCCTTGAATTGGCGCTGCCAGCGGCCAGCGACAATTGCCGGATGAACTCCGGCCCTCTCAGCAAGCTTCTCCACGTCGGCCGGACCGAAGTCGGGATGCGCAGATATCCAGAGCTTGCCAGGGATTAGGGCTTCCTGAGCGAAGGCGTCGGCTTCCTCTTCAATCCTCTCCGACGAGCCGATCTCTAAGTCATCGAAGATCATACGGGTGTCGTCGTCGAGATGGCAGGCAACGTGCGCGTATTCATGCAGGAGCGTGAACCAGAAGTTGTCGATACGGTCATAGCGCAGCGTCAACGCTATCACGTAGACACCATCATCACGCCGCATCGCCGCGCCGTCCAAATACGTGCCCGTCAGATGTCGGAGAACAACAAGGGCAATACCTCGCTCGGCAAGATGCTTCCGCACTTTCCTGATTCCGTCGCGCTTGCAGCTCATCTGCGCGATAACGCGCGCAGTCGCAGCATCGGGCTTGGCCTTGGGTGCAACGACCGGGACGTCGCAAGATTTGAGAAGCGCGCCCGCACACCAGCCCTGCAAGGCTGCCGCGTCCGTCTTCGCGTTGGTCCGTTCCGTGCGGGTCTTTCGTAGATGCGCGGGCTGCAGACCCGGGCTCGTCGGAAACTGCCTTCTTACGCGCTCCAGAAAATCGACGTAGCGCTCATGTGCCTTCATGACACCGCTGGCGACGAGATCGGCCAGCGCTCGGGCCGACGGTTCGGGCGAGCGCTTAGGTTCGGGGCGCACCGGAGCGGTGACCGGCGCACCGAGAAGCGCTTCTGCGGGGATACCTAAGTGGAGGTGCAGCGAGCGCATCATATCCACTGTCAGCCTACGCTCGCCAGAAAGTATCTCGGACACTCTAGAGCGCGAGCCGAGATAGGGCTCGAGCGCCTTGTTGGTCAAACCAGCCTGCTGCATGCGGAACTTGATTGCCGCTACCGGTGTGGGCGCTGGGATGCTCTTGCGCTCGTATTGATCGACTAGCGACATAAGGACTTCTAGTTCGTCGGCCTCAGGGGTGCCGACCCTAGCGTCAAAGATTTCGTCGATCCTCTTTAGCGCGCGCGCGTGATCGGCGTCGTTTCTAACAGGACGTATCGTCACGGTCGCGTCGGAGTCCTGCGCGCGCGTCGCTGAGGTCGAGGGATGCCCGCGCGGGGTCCGGTGTAGGTCATGCGCACGGACTGCATTCCATAGTTGACGCGTGCGATCACGCAATGGTCCTCGTGGCCGAGGTCGAACTGGACATAGCCGTCCTTTGTCTTAGCCGTGGGGTGGCGAGCAAGAAGATCGGCGTCGCAGGTCCATCGGGCTGCCGTGACTTCGGCATGCCAGGCAGCGACGGCTTCTCCGAGGCAAGGCGTGGATCGAGCGATTAGGTCCCCCAGTCCGTGTGCTCCGACGATCTTCATTGCCGAGTGCCATAGCAGAATCGTTGCGTCAACGATATTGTTCCCAATCCGGTAACAATGAGGCTTGTAGAATCGGCCAGTCTGCGGAATCATGGTGAACGGATTCGGGCGGGTCCGGGCGGCAAGGTCGAAAGGGACGAAGATGACGGTTAAGTTGAAGTATGCTTTTCAGGTCGATGGCATCGACTACACGAGTGAAGACAGCGAGCTCGATGGACGTCAGGTGCGCTCGAAGTCCGGGCACGATCCGGCGGCGAACTATGTGCTGATCGAGATCCACGATCGCTACACAACGTCGGTGGGGCTGGAGGATCCGGTCGATCTGACGAAGGAGAAGCCGATCTACCGCAGCTTTGAGAGTGACCGCGAATACACCTTCACGGTTGAGAATCTCGGCTGGATCTGGGGAGCGGCCAAGATCGCCGAGATCGACGTCCGCACGATCGGCAAGATCGCAGCCGATCGCGACATCGTGATCGAGGTCGTCGGCGGTGGCGAGATTGTCGTGCCGCGCGGCGGTGAGATCGATCTGTCGGGCAAAGGCGTCGAACGCATCTACTCGCGTAAGGTGGTCGGGCCCGCCAAGATCCACGTAACCTTCGTCATCAACGGCGAACCGACCAAGGTGGAGGGCAAGCCGAATGATCAGCTGGTCAAGCTGCTCGAGAAGGCGCTGAAAGACAGCGAGAACACGGGCCAGCCGATCGGATCATGGCAGGTGACCGACGAGCCGGGCAACGTGCTCGACGTGACCAAGACGCTCCTTGAGCTCGGCATTCATGAAGGCGCGATCCTGCTGGCAAGCCTCAAGGCGGGGGCCGCGGGCTGATGCAGACCGCCGATCCCGCCGTGAGCCGGCTGAAGTTCGAGCGCGAGGTTGGGTATCTGCGCGAGATCGAGCAGACGCTCGTTTCGCGCGGGATATGGATCATGAGCGCAGAGTTCCCCGTCGTGAAGGTGGCCTTCGCGACGGTAAACCTCCGGCCGCGCTTCGTTCCGTTCGCCGTCAAGGTCGACTTCACAGACTACGACGCACTCCCGCTGGCGATTACGTTCGTGGACCCGTTTGACGATCACGAGCTCCTGCCCAGCGAGATGATGACGCGTCTGCCACGGGTGATGCAGCCCGGCCCGGCGGTGCCGACGGAGGGCGGGGGGGGCATGGTTTTGATTCAGCAGGTAGTGGAGCTTTATCAGTCCTATCCTCAGCATCCCGGCGCACCGGGCTTCCTCTGCCTACCGGGCACGCGTGCCTACCACGCGCATCCCGCGCATTCTGGGGATCCTTGGGAACTCCATCGCGCTGGCGGCGAAGGCAAGCTGTTCGCGCTTCTCGACATCGTGTGGCGTTACGGCGTAGCGAGCGTCGACCACATCCAGGTCACAGCGCTGAACTTTGGCCTCGGCCATTCGCAGGTCGCGGCGTGAAGGCGTCGCTCACCGACGTGAACTCGGTCCTTCTGCCAGCGGCTGTCGCCAAACGTACCCATGGCCACCTCTTCGCAACCGGCATGCGCGGGCTCGAGGGCATGGCGCTCTGGGTTGGCGTCCAAACGGGCGGCGAGTTTAGTATCCGCGACGTAATCGTGCCCGATCAGCAGGGCATCCGCAGCGATCACGGTCTGGCCGTTATGGTGCCGGGACCCGAGCTGCAGCGGATCAACCTCCACCTTTACAAGAACAGCCTTCGGTTGCTGGCGCAGATTCATAGCCATCCAACCCATGCCTTTCACAGTGAGATGGACGACGAATACGCAATCGCCACGGCGCTTGGCGCATTCTCGCTCGTGGTGCCGGACTTTGCGCGTGGTCCTTTCGCGATCGCGCATTGCGCGACCTATCGCCTGACTCCGCGCCCTTGGTGGAAGCCGGGCATCCGCCCGCAGTGGACCAAAGTCGATCCCCGAGCGGCGGCATCCATTATCAAAATCGTGGAGGAATAGATGGGTCTGGCTCCATTCTTTGATCGCGCGCGCCAAAGCGCCGCGCAGGTCCTCTGCGACTTCGATACCGCGTCCTTCGAGAAACGGCTTTACGCCGTGGTGGTCGTATTGGCGTTCGACACGCAGGCAGCAACGTCAGTCGAGGGCTTAGCGGCGCTTGATCTCGCGGCTCGAATGATCGCGCGTCTCTATCCTCGCGTCCGCGTGCGTCCCCTTGACGGCGACGGCGCCTATGCCGACGAACTCGTCGAGTTGATGCGCTCAATCAACCCCGAGATCGAGGTGGTGACGGATGGGCGGGGCGAGCAGATTTCGATCGTCGCCGGGATGACCGCGGTCGAAAGTGCAGCCGTCTACATGGGATCGGACCGCTGGATCGCCCGGGTGTCGTCGGCACCGGTGGGCTTCTCGCCGAGCGTCAATCCGTTTGGGGCTGGCGCCGCGGCCTGCATCGCGATGGCGAACGTCTTCCGCTGGGTGTTCGGTGCCTGGCTGACGAAGCCGGAACTCGACGCGGATGTGACGCTTTCGCTGCTGAACTTCGAAATGGGAGAGAAGGCCGAAAATGCGGATTTGCCGGCAGCTCTCGACTTTGGGCTGGTCCAGCTCGTAGGCGTTGGCGCCATTGGCAATGCCTTCGTATGGGCGATGTCGCGGCTGCAATGCGTGAGCGGAGCGCTGCACCTGATCGACCATGAGACCATCGATCTGACTAACCTCCAGCGCTACGTGCTGACGACGAGCACCGACATCGACGCGTCGAAGGTTGCGCTGGCCACGAAGTTCCTTGCTGGCGACATCGAAGTGACGCCCTTCGCCTGCAGCTGGGCCGACTATGTAGCCGGCATGGGCCATCACAGGTTCGATACCGTGGCCGTCGCCTTGGACACGGCACGCGACCGCGTACAGGTTCAGAGTTCTCTGCCGCGCCGCGTGTTCAACTCCTGGACTCAGACCGGCGATCTCGGCGTGTCGCGTCATGGCTTCGCTGGCGAGGAGGCTTGTCTTGCGTGCCTTTATCTTCCGACTGGGCCAAGCCGTAACGAGGACGAGATCGTCGCCGAGGAGCTTGGCTTCCCGCCCGAGCAGCAAATGCTCGTGCGTGAATTGCTATACTTTGGCATGCCGATTGGCGAGGAGATGGTTCGAGAGATTGCCGCGCGGCTGAATGTGGACGTTGACGCGTTGCTTCCCTTCGCCGGCCTTCCACTGCGCGCCTTCCGACAGAAGGCTATCTGCGGGAACGCAATTATGCGTGCGCCCGATGGTGGCGGATCCGATTTGGAGGTGCCGATGGCATTCCAGTCTGCGCTCGCGGGCGTAATGCTGGCAGCGGAAGTCGTCGCCGCCACGCCCGGCGTTCGCGAAAGCCAGCCTGCTGTCCGCTCGATCGTTGATCTGATGCGCAGTCTGCCCGAGCGGATCACGTTTCCCGTGCTGAAGGGCGGGCCCGGGCCTGCGCGGTGCATTTGCCAGGATGCTGACCACCTAGCCGTGTATCGCGAGAAATATGACCAGTAGTGGCATGGAAGAAAACGGCCCACCCAAATTAATCCACCGGGAACCCCGCCAATTAATATTCGGGCAGGCGCGCGGTGCTGCCTTTCGCCGATCCGGCTTTGCGGACCGGCGGGGGGGCGTGGGGCAGGCGGCCCGAGGTGGAGCGGAGCTTAAATATCGTGTCCCCTAATCAGATGCCGTTGTACCAGGCCCAGCCGCCGCGAATGTCGCCAAGATCCCGGAACATATCCATCACGACGATCCGCCGCAGGAACTTGATGCTCTTGTAGCCGATCTGCCGCTCCACCCTCAGGCGCAGCGGCGCGCCGTGGCCGATCGGCAGGTCGCGGCCGTTCATGCCGTAAGCGAGGATCGTCTGCGGATGCAGGGCGTCGACCATGTCGAGGCTCTCGGCGGCCTGGTCGAACGTATGGAATTCGACGAAGCGCGCCGACGGCCGGATGCCGGCGGCTTCGAGCACGGCCCGCAAGGGCACGCCGGTCCATTCGGCGATGGCGGTCCACCCCTCCTCGCACATGTGCCTTGTGACTTGCGTCCGGCGCTGCATGCGCTTGAGATCGGCCAGCGCGTAACTGCCCGGGCGATCGACATCGCCTTCGATCCGCAGGCGCCAGTCCTCGAACCCGCCTTTGCGCAGGATCGCATAATCCCTGCCGCCGTCCGGATCGTAGAAGGCGCCATCCGGACGGGCCGGATCGTAGGTGCCGGTGGCCGGCATCGAGCTGATCTGGGAGCGGTCGAATTCGCGGACCAGGGCGGTCGGGGACAGCAGGGTCCGCTGGAGGTTGTAGGTGAGGTTGTCGCCCATCCTGAGGATGTTGCCGTAGGTCGGCGGCTGTTGCTCGCCGCACCCGGACAACAGCAATCCGCCAGCCGAAGCGAGGCCGCCGATCAGGCCGCGGCGCGACAGAAAAAGGCGATCGTTGCTCATATCATCCCCCGATGATCATTGCGCGCAATTGCCGCACCGGCCCGGTCAGCAGGATCATGACCAGATGGACAGCCAGAAATGTCGCGAGGAAGGCGAAGGTGAAAAAGTGGATCGTGCGCGCGGACTGGGTGCCGCCGAACAGATCGAGCAGGATCGGGTAATTCGCCGCGATCGCGGGCGACATGGTGATGCCGGTCAGAAAGATCAGCGGGAGCGCGACGAACGCCACCAGGCAATAAGCCAGCTTCTGCAGGATCGCATAAGGCGGGCCGGGCGTGGTGGCGGGCATCGGCGGGCGAAGATGTGCCTTGACGTCGTGCCAGAGGTTGGCGCGGCCCAATTCCTTGCGCCGCGGCAGCAGGTCCCGCCTTGCATGGCCTGTGATCAGGCCGATCGCGAGATAGAAGAGCAAGCCGACCAGAAACGCCCATGCGGTGAGGAAATGGAGGCTGCGCGCCCAACCATTCTGGTTCCACGGTTCGGCCAGCCGGTTGGCGGTTGCCGGGCCGCCAGGGGTGCCGACGAAAGGCGTGCGCGGCGAAAAGTGGATCGCATGGTGATTGGGGCCGAGCGGGATTTCGAGCAAAGGCGGGGTCAGGTCATTGCCGGCATAGCCCCAATAGAGACGGGGGTGGGCCATCAGGATGGTCACGCCGGAATAGCCGAGAAGGAGCACCGAAAGCGCGATCAGCCAGTGCGTCAGCCGAACCCAGAGCCGATGGCGCCCCGTCCGGCTCGCTTGTTCGAACTGGCCCGCTTGCCCCATCTCTCGCGTCCCCCTGCAGCGTGCCTAACATATGTTTGTCGCGCGCGACAGGATATGGACCCTTATCCCGCGTCGCGCTTATGGTTGCGGGGAATTACGGTGACAGTGCACTCATCGTCTGCCGCTGAGCCAGTGCGCCAGCCAAGGCGCCTGGCGGCCGGGCCGGGACCATTAAAGGCACTGTCACCATAACCGCCAAGGGTTGAGGGGCGGGGGACGCCCGTGAAGCCGGCGGAATGTCGGTCATTCCTGAGGCGAAACCGGTCGTCTTTTTCTCCGACGATGATAGCTTCTCCGAAACGGGAGGGGTCATGAGGTTTTTTCGTTTCGTCGGTTTCTTCGGCTTTTTGGGCCTCTTCCTGGCCGCCAGCCCCGCTTCCGCCCAAATGTACGCTGCGATCGGCGCCGCGGTCGGAGACTCTGTTTCCGACATGCTACGTGCCAAGTGCATAGCGGGCCTTGCAATTCCGTCGAACGAAGAAGCTCACGAAGCCGACGCCCCTGCTCAGGCGGTTGTTGCAAAATATTGGGCACTGGTCAGCGCGAGAGACAATGTTCTGGTGGGCGATCTTTTTGACCGGTCCAGCAAATCCGCATGGATCGACCATGGCAGTGACGTTCGTGTTCACGCAGCGCCAATCACCGACCGCTATGCACGCCAAGACGGGAATAGGCTCGTCCAGATACCGATCGCGTTTGTCCGCAGCAGGGATGGGATAAGTGCGCGAGGCGTTTGGGAGGTCAGGAACGCGTCCGGCGATCTAACCGGCTATTATCTTGTCGATTTCGTCCGACGCGTCGCCTGGTTTCCACGCAGAATAGAGCTGCTCGCCTCGAGTGCTCCTGCTCCGACGATAGCGCCTTATTGCGAGACGCCTGGCGACATCGAAGCCTTTCACGAGGCGGCGAAATCGATACCGGAAAGCCGAATAGCCAAGATTATCAGCAAATCGGTTGCGGTGGCTACGTGCCTGGATGGTGCCGACTGCTCCGAAAAATGGTCGCGTGCCAAGCGATGGGTTCAGGAGCGGGGAAAGTTTCCACTGATACGAGATACAGAAACACTGCTTCTGACATCCGGCCCGCTTGTGCATGACGTGGATCTGGCGTTCGTCATCGTGCTTGACCCTCCCTCCGCAGATGGCCGCAGGCCGATACGATTTCGTGCATGGTGCGGAAACATAATCAGGTGTGGGCCCTCGCCGGAGGTGGCAAATGAAGCCTTTCTGGCCGGGCTGCAGGGGAGTTCGCCGACCACTCTCCGGATCATAATGTAGACGCCGGAATTCTCGACTGGTGAAGCTGCCACCCGCCCGGGCTTGCAGATAGTCCGCTGCCGGCAGTTCACCCGAAAATCCCGGATCCCTGCATGGTGACGGACAGTCCCAGCCACAGATAGGCCGTCACCCCGAATCCGATGAGGGCGACGAGGATCGCCGCGGCGAGAACATATATCCAGCGGCTGCGCCCGCGCCGATCGTCTTCCTCGACGGCGGTGGCCTCGACCGGGTCATCCATAGGCTGCGGTTGCGTGGGAAAATCCACGTCTGCCGACGCGACGGGAGGCGCCGGGAGCGCGATGGACTCGGCGTCTTTCCGCAAATCGCCCCCTGCCAGCGCATGCTTTTCAACCGCGAGCGCCGCCCTCTGGAGCCCGATATAGTCGGTGAGCGCCGCGTCGCCCGCCGGGTGCACCGGGGCGCCATTCAGCGTTGCCGCGAGGCCCTCCATTTCCGCGTCGATGTCGAGCAGATTGTCCAGCGCCTGCATTGCGGTGCGGCGGTTCGATTTTTGGAGGGCGAGCAGAAGGCGGAGCATGGTCAATTGGCTCGCCCGCGCCAGATCCAACCCGGTGCGCAGCGCCTGCGCGCCATCCACCATTTTCGGATCGATCGATCCGAAGGCTGACGAAGCTGTGGAGGCGGGATTGTTCACGGCGGTCTTCCTTGCTCACATCGGCCGACGGATAGACTCCGCGCCATGGCGAATGTGAACCGCAATCTGACCATCCGTTGGAAGATCGCGCCACGTGGATTCCGGCGCTCTGGTGGCGCGTGAACGGGGGAGGCGGCCAAGCCTGGAGGGCCTGACGCTGTGAATTAGTATTGTGTCCCCGAATTTTGGCCACAACCTCCCGGTGGATGCCGGAACCCCGGCCTGCGCCGGGGCAGGCAAGTCCGGCATGACGAAGCAGAACACGTTTCAGAGTTTGGGATGAGGCGAGCAGCCGCCTGGCCCCGCAAGCCCCGCATACGGTATTAGCCCGGGAACTTCACCACCGATCCCTTAACCATTTGGCTGCTATGCAATCTGGCTAAGCGTGAGGGATGGGGTTTGTAATGGCGATAGCTCGGGGGGCGATTGCTTATGTGCAAAGCAAAGTAGCGGCGAAGCTGCTGCTGGCGCTCGTGGTGGTGGGGATCACCATGATCGGGCTTTCCTCTTACTTCACCTACGAGATGGCCGCCCGGACCGCGCGCGAGTCCGCGGAGCAGGAGCTTCGCCAGACCGGCTCAAGCATGTCGCGGCAGATCCGCAACTGGGTGCATGGACGCGAGCTTCTGGTTCGCCTGATGAGCGAGATCGTCGCGACGGCCGACACTGGCCAGGGACGCGCCGGTCCGCTGCGCGAGGGGACGATCAAGGAAAGCTTCGAGGAGGCCTATTTCGGCGCCCAGAGCAACGGCGAGTTCACGACATCGAGCACGGACAATAACCTCCCTGCCGGCTATGACCCGCGCCGGCGGCCCTGGTATATCGCGGCCGCGCGCAATCACCGCCCGATCCTGACCGCGCCTTATGCGAGCGCGGGCACGGGCGGTCTGGTGGTGACCCTGGCCGTGCCCGTCTATCGCGGCGGCGCGCTGTACGGCGTGACGGGGACCGATTTCAAAATCGATACGATCGTGGACCTGCTTGCCGCCGCGCATGGCGAGCGGATCAGCTATGCCTTCCTGACGGACGAGCAAGGGACGATATTGGTCCATCCGGATGCGAAGCTTGTCGGCCAGAATATCTCGCGGCTGTTCGGCGAACGGAAGCTGGCGCTGGATCGGACGATCCGGACGGTGCGCGCCGGCACCAAGCTGCAGCTGGTCAGCTTCACGCCGATCCCGGGGCTGCCATCGGTTCACTGGTATGTGGGGACGGTATCGGACAGCGACGCGATTTACAGCGAGCTCAAGGCGTCGCGCGCCAGCTACGCCCGGTCGGCGACGCTGACCTGCCTGCTCACGCTGATCGTGCTGTGGCTGGTGCTGTCGCGGCTGGTGCTCGTGCCGCTGGCCAGGATCACCGAGGGCATGCGCGAGATTGCCGACGGACATCTGGACGTACCGCTGCAACTCTCCACCCGGCCCGACGAGATCGGGGCGATGGCGAGCGCAGTCGAGGTGTTCCGCGAAAATGGACGACAGGTGGCGCATCTCGCAGCGGCGGAGGAGCGTCGAACCGCGGCCGCGGCGCAGGCGCGCGCGGCGATGATGCGCGAGCTGGCGGATGCGTTCGGGGTGGTGGTCGAAGCCGCGGGCTGCGGCGAGTTCGGCCAGCGCGTGCGGAGCGATTTCGAGGATGCGGAGCTCAACCGGCTGGCAACCTCGGTCAACGGTCTCGTCTCGACGATCGACCGCGGCCTTGCGGAAACGGGGGATGTGCTGGCGGCGCTCGCGAGGACCGATCTCACGCGTCGGATCGAGGGCGAGTATCAGGGCGCCTTCGCCAAGCTGAAGGACGATACCAACAAGGTGGCCGAACGCTTCGCGAGCGTGGTGCGCCAGCTGCGCGATACGTCGGGGCAGCTGAAGGAGGATACGGAGACCTTGCTGACGAGCGCGGGCACGCTTGCGCAACAGGCGGCCAATCAGTCGGCGGCGGTGCAGGATACGGCGGTCGAGGTGAACCAGCTCACGCTTGCGGTGAAGGACAATGCCGACAGCGCGGAAGTCGCGCGGCGCCAGGCGATGGCGGCGAGCCAGTTGGCGCAAAAGGGCGGCGCGGTGATGGACGCGGCGACCGCGGCGATGCAGCGGACGAATGACGCCGCCGAACGCGTTCTGACGGTCGTGCGGGTCATCGACGATATTGCCGGCCAGACGGCACTCGTGGCGCTCAACGCGACGATCGAGGCCGCGCGGGCGGGCGGCGACGTCGGCCGCGGCTTCTCGGTGGTCGCAGCCGAAGTGAAGCGGCTTGCGCACCATGCGGCCGAAGCCTCCGCGGAGGTGAAGAAGCTGATCGGGCGATCGGTCGCCGAAGTCGAAGGCAGCTCGGCCTGCCTGTCGGAGGCGGCGGGGGCGCTGACCGCGATGATGCAGGCGATCGGTCATAATAGCGAGGTGCTGGAGGAGATTGCGGGCGCGAGCCACCGCCAGGCGCTGTCGCTCGAGACGATCAACGGCTCGGTCCGGCAAATGGACGAGGTTGCGGCCGACAGCGCCGTGCTGGCGCAGCAATTCAGCAGCGCATCGCTGCAGGCGAAGGCGCGTGCGGCCGAGCTGGACGGTATCGTCGACCGCTTCACGCTCGACCTGCGGCCGTCGCGAGCGGCTTGATTCAGCTTCGCTGAAGCGGCACCGGCCCGCGCACTTCGTTCAACGCGCGCACACCTCGGTGCCGACCGACGACAATCGCGTGCTGCCGTAGAGGGGCGAGGTCTGGATCAGGATGCCCGCGATCGAGCAGCGCTTGAGCTGAAACCGCACCTTGCGCGCCTGGAAGTCGAGCGAGACCTTGCGGAAGTTTTCGAGCACGTCCGTTCCCAGAAACAAGGCCGGCTCGTCGGCGATGCCGAAGACGTGGAACGGAGGCAGATCGGCAAAGGCGACGGGCAGGTTGCGGATGAGGATCCCGCCGATCTGAAGCTCCGATATCACCGCGACCTGGAGCTCGATCTCCTTGCCGGTCACGCCGAGCGCCTTGACCTGCTGGAACTTCTGACGATGGCGGACGAGCCGGTCACGGAGGGCCAGGTTGCCGATCGTCAGCTCGGCGCCGGTATCGATCACCGCGTCGAGCGATAATCCGCCGGCCCTGACATGGGTCAGGATTAGCTGGCCGCGGCTCCGGCGCGCGACGATCACGATCTCGTCGGGCAGCGATTTGGGCGGCTTGGTCGCGTCCTCGACCTTGATCAGGCGCTTCTCGAAATCCATCATGATGCGCTGCCGGACCAGAGCGTCGATCCCGATCATGCCCTGGCCGCCGACATCGTCCTCGCGCAAAGTCGGCAGCTGCAGGTCGTGGATGGTGGTCGGGCCCAGCGTCAGCCCGTCGACCTTCACGCGATCGACAAGGCTGCGGTCGGTCATGCCGTTCAACACGACCGGCGTGCCGAGCGGCAGCTGAAGATCGCGCGCGATGCGCCATCCGACGACCGAGGTGTCGGCACCGCTATCGACCACGAACTGATAGGGGCCGTGGTCGTTGATATGCACTTCGACGCTGAGGCGCGTTTCGACCTGCCGGGCCTTTACATCGTGGCCGCCGATCGCGAGCGTGTCGTCGATGATCGCCGGGGGCAGCGGGGGCATGGTCGAAACGGACGAAGGGGCGGGCCGGGGCTTGCTGATGCGCGGCGCCTCCGCGGCCGCGCCGGCGCGGCTCGCGATCAACAAGGCGAGCGAGAGGACCAGGCGGTGACGAGGCGCGAACATCATTTTCCGGGACACATTATCACCTAGCGCCAGCGCATCAGCATGCACCCCGCACAGCGGGCTGCCAACGGCAAGCGGCGAATAAAGTATCGTGTCCCCAAAATTCACCGGGGACCAGCCGAGCCGCGGCTTACGCTCTATTCGATCTCAAAGCGGAACCCGAGCAGCAGATAGGAGCGCACCGGCTGGCCATGCTCGTCCAGTGCAGGATCGAGCGCGGCGCGCTTCAATATAGCTTTGCAGACGGCGGTGGCGAATTCCGGCTGATTGGTCCTCTGCGCGACATGACAATCGGTGATCGCGCCCGCCGGATCGACATCCAGCCGCACCTTAACAAAGCCGCTTTCCCCCATCCGCAAGGATCCGGTGGGATAATCGGCGGACGTCAGCCATTTGCTCACGGAGGATTTCGGGGTCACGCGCCGCTGCAGCTTCTTCTGCACCTGCACGTCATAGCCCCACGCCGTGACCAGCCCGTCCGCGCAACGCCGGAGCATGGCGAGCGGGCCGGCCAATTTGCCGAACTCCAGGCGAAACGGGCGCTCGCTCTTGAACTGGATGGTGACGCCGGTGACCTGGGCTTCCTGTTCCGGCGTGATCGGCTGCCCGACCTCACCGAACCTGGAGCTGTGCCATCCGTCCAGCCGCATCTCGCCAAAGAAGCTCGCATCATAATCGCCCAGATGCCCGTTCATCGGGTGAGACGTCTGCGCTGTCTTGGCCAGGCCGAAGTCGAGCTTGGCCTCGCCGACCGGCTCGGGCGACTTCATCCTTTTGCCCAGAAGCGCGAGGTCGAACGCCTCGCCGGGTTCGTAGCGGGAAAGCTTGGCGATCACCGCAGCATCGCCTTCCCCGAAACGTGCGTAGAGCTGGCACGCGTCGAGACCTTCATCGAGCGTCCATCGGGTGGTGCGATTGAGGACCTCGGGCGCCCGCTCGGCGAAGGCGGCGACCGGAAGTGCGGTTAGCGCAAACGCCATCGCAATACGCCAAATCTGCATCACATACCCCGTGACGGCCGGGTCGCCCCACTAGCCCAGCAATTTACGGAGCGAAAGCGCAGATGACGGGCCGCGACCTGCGTCATAATTCGTGGCGCCGCAACCATGCCAGCGCGCGGCGCGGATCCGGCGACCGGACCGCAGCGAAGGGGCCATCCCCCGCAACGACCTGAATCCCAAGCAGCGCCAACCAGACGAGCGGCAGTTCGGCTCCGGCCTTCGTGAAGAAGAAGCCGTTGCGCACCATCCAGAAGTGGGCAGCGCCCAACATCATCGGCATGGCATAACAGGCGACATATCTGGTCGTAACGCCCGGGATAAGGAGAAGGGCGCCGGCAAGTTCCGCCGAAAGGACATACGCAGGCACGAAGGCCGGATATCCAGCCTTGCGCAGATTATCCCACCAAGCCTCCAGCCCACCGGGAAAAATCGCGAACTTCCAATAGAGATGCGCAATGAAGAGCGACGCCAGAAGCAATCGGAGGAGCAGCGCCGCTCGTCCGGATGCGGGCGCGCGCGTCGTTCGTGCATTCCGCATCTTCCGCCCCCGATCGCGCCAGCGCGCTGCCGCTGAATAGCATTGCCCGAGGAATATCCGCAATTGGGCCGGATCGCGCGGAGCAGGCGATCCGCGGGAATGTGGTGCGCCGGCATCGCCGCGAACAAATAGTCCAAAAGCGACCAGAAATCATGGGCCTAAGTGGCGCTTTGGACAGTTGCGACGCCTGCCGCGCTGGAGCGCGCTCAGGGAAGGACGATGTCTCATGAATAAATTGCTGGTTTTTGCGATCGGTGCGATCGGGGCATTGGCCGGACCGGCCTGGGCCGATCGCGATACGAAACATTATACGTCCATAACGGTGTTCGGCGACAGCCTGGTGGATGCGGGCAACCTGTATATTGCCGACGGCGGCACGCGGCCGGATCCGGCGCTGGGTTATTTCCAGCATCGCTTCACCAACGGCTACGATTATCCCGACCTATTGTCGCTCGATCTGTTCGGCGTGCCGACCAAACCTTCGCTGCTGGGCGGGAACAACTTTGCCTTCGGCGGCGCGCGCATCATCGATACGGGCGATGCAATTCCCGATCTTCAGGCGCAGATCGGCGCGTTCCAGCTTTCCGGCCACGGCGTGGACCCCAATGGGCTCTACATCGTCAACCTCGGCGGCAACGACGTATTCGGCGCGGAAGGCGTGTTCGGCCCCGGCAACACGATCGGCTCTTATCCTGATATCAGCAGCTACCTGAAGGCGGCGGCCGAGCAATATGTCGCGGGGATCCAGACATTGAACGATCTGGGCGTGCGCAACATCCTCATGACCGACTTTCCGATGGCGGGCGATCCGCTCACCATCGAGGCGAATGGCTATCTGAACGCCGCGCTCGGCACGCTCTCGCTCGACTCCGACACCGACTTGTTCTTCTACAGCCTCAGCAACTTCAATATCCGCGTGCTGACCGACCCGGGCTCGTTCGGGCTGCCGGCGGAGCGGGCGGACACAACCTGCCTGGCCGAAGGCGCACAGGCGACGGGCTGTGTCGGCATTTTCTCCTTCGACGGCGTTCACCCGACGGCAGCCGTCCAGGCGGCGGGCTATCACGACATGGACCGGTTGTTCGGCCTCACGGCGGCGCAGGCTGTGCCCGAGCCGGCCAGCTGGCTCACGATGATCGCCGGTTTCGGCGCGATCGGCGCGGCGCTCCGCTCTCGGCGCAGCGCGAGGAGGATTTCCGCAACATAACTAGAAAGGGACTGTCGCCATCCCCTGATCTCATCCGCTCGTGGGCAACAAGACGGCGTCCGCGCTCAACGCGTGCAGAATGGCGTTTGCCATCAGTGTATTGCCATGTGCGCTCTTGGGGTCTTCCTCATTGGCAAGGATGACAAGCCCGATGCCGAGCTCTGGCTCAAGGATGCACAGGCTGTTGAAGCCTTCGATATTGCCCTCTTGCCAGACGATGCGCCTGCGATCGGTCCGCAGTATCTGCCAGTTGAGAGCAGCGCTATAGACGCCTTGCGTAAAGACCGGCTGATGGGAGAGCTTCACGACCTCGTCAGCCTCGGCGAGCTGCCATTTCGTGTAGGTGAGCATGTCACCTAAGGTTGATTTGATGGCGCCCGCCCCCTGCAGCCAATCGGGGACGGGCGCCATCTCCTTGGTCGCGTCATACCCCATTGCTAGGCGCGGGGCATCGCGCCTGCCGACCGTTATGGTCGTGTTCGCCATGTGAAGCGGCCGAAGCAATTCCTCTCCAAGAATTGCCTCAAAGCTTTTGCCGTAACGACGTTCGAGGACATAGCCCGCCAACTGTGCGCCGGCATTGGAATAGGTAAAGGCGGTGCCGGGCTCCGCGCGCAGCACCACCGTGTGAAGATCGGCCAAGAAATCCGCTTTGCGGTAAGTCTTGGCCATCTCCGCCAGGCGTTCGTTCAAGCTCTTGGAGCTGGCGCCGTAATCCGGGCGCATTTCGGGGCGATCGGGAAGGAGGAATGGCAGACCGGAGCGATGGTCGAGCAGATCGAAGAGGCGGATGGGTTTACCGCCGAATTCGAGGTTGGGATAAGCGCCTTCCAAATGGATCCGCAAATCGTCCGATAGCCGCAGGCGGTGCTCGATCTGTGCGCGGGCGAGAAGCGCGCCGGTGAAGGTTTTTGAGATCGACGCGATGGGGTACAGGGTTTCCAGAGCAGGCCGGCCAGACCGGTTTCGCCGCGCGCGGCCGAAAGTATATTCATAGCGCCGGCCATCCGCGATAACCCCTATCGAGAGTCCGACGGCTTGCGGGTTTTCGGTCAGGAAGCGGCTGGCGGAATTGCTGACGATCGCTTTGACCGTCGCGGCCTTGATCGGCGCGCCATGGGCTGACGGGAGGGTCAGGATCGTCGCCGATATCCCAAGAACATACCCGAAAAGACGTCGCCGGACTTGCATGCGCTCTCTCCTCCGACCTTTCTCTCGTTGGTAGGCAATAGTTCTTCAGACGCAAACCCCGTCAGGCGCGGATTGCCCGGGCGCTCAGCCACTGGTCGCCGGGGCGTCCGATGTAATGACGTATCTCGCTGACGGCCCAGCCCGCGTCGAGAAGGGCGGACCGCAGGGCAGGCTCGCGCCAATATGTCTCGACATAATGTCGGGGCGCGTCGCCGCTGGCTTGGATGGACACATCCTCCCCATCGCCATCCCTGACCGATACGTGCAGCGGGCCGCCTGAGCGGGTCGCCTCGGCGAGCCTGCCGACGACCGTGCCGAAATCCTGGCGCGCGACGTGGATCAGACAGGCGCAGGCCCAGATGCCGTCATACGGGATCCCGGGATAGCGCGGGTCGGCCAGCTCGTCGGTCAGCGGGTCGAGCAGGTCCGCCTCGAAGCCATTCGCGCGGAGGAGATCGACAAAACCGCTTGAAACGTCGCTGCGACGGACGCGTATCCCGCGCTTTTCAAACTCCAGCGCATCGCGCCCGCCGCCGCTGCCGATCTCCAACACCCTGCCCGTGCCGCTCAGCTGGGTTGCGAACGCGTCGATCTCTTGCGCGACCCACGCGGGCATCGCCGCGGCTTCGGCGGCATAGTCCGCCGCGGTTGCGTCATAGGATCTTACCGTGTCCCGGTCGGTGGTCATTCCACGTAAGCCCAATCCATCAATGATCGGCGCGCTGGCCGATGCGGCTGCGATCCTTGCTCCAGGTGATATAGAGCGGGCGACCGATGATTGCCGATGCGGGCAGGATGCCCACGCCCATCTCTTCGGGTGGGACCCGGCTGTCGGCGGCGAGATCGCGGTCATCGCCCAGCAGGTAGATGGAGCCAGGCGGGACAAGAACGGGCGCGACCTCGTTCAGTGGACCGCCAAGCTGGAGGATGCGGTGCGAACCGGTTTCGCCCGGTAGATGCTCCAGCATCACGCGCCCGGTTTCGCCGTTCAGCTGAGGATCCGAGATCGTCGTTTCGCCGATTTGCCTCTGCGTAGCCGCGCGGCCATCGACGATGGGCACGCCACCCTTCATCGCGAAGCTATGACCGCCCACAGCCGCGATCCGGTAGATGCGCGGCGGTCCGCCGGGGTATCTGACAAGGACGATATTGCCGATCTGCGGCGTGCGCCAGCGCATGTCCGCGATGAGCTTTTCGTTGCGGATGAGCGTCGGCTCCATCGATACGCTCGCGGCGTAGAACGGCCGGTAGGACTGGTGGAACAGACCGATAGATGCGGAGGACGAGGCCATGCCGACCACCCACCATAAGAGGATTGCGTACCACCGCGACCACCATTGCTCGCCTCGGTCCCTGCGTGATTTGAGCCAGGTCCGAACGACGCTCAAGAATAGGAATAGTATGAGAACGAGGTAGAAGCAGGAAGCGATCAGCGCTCCTATTGCGAAGGTCCCCACCGGCAGGGCAACAGCCAGCCCCGCCATCAGCCAGATCATCGCCAGCATAGCGAATGCGATCAGGCCGCCCTCCACGCCCCAACCCAGCCGGATCAAACCCAGCCCCGGAAGCAAGACGTTGAGCAGGGCGATGCCGATCCGTGCCGACATCGGCCGGTCGAACAGGGTCCCGGACGTTGCCGTCACTTTTTCGGAACGACGCTGTAGGTGTAGGGGACGTAGAGGAACACTTCGGTCAGGCTGGCGCGGGACCATTCGACCGGTCGGTCGAGGCCCTTCGCCTCCACCGCATAATCGGGGCCGAGCTTGGCCGCGGTGGTGCGCGCGTCGGCGGCGACGAGATCGACGATCTGGCCACGATATTGGTCGGGCCCGACCACCGACAAAGTCAGGTCTCCGGCCGGCTTCATTTCGGCGCGCCCGACCGGCGGCACGGCTTTCATGAATGTGGTGATCCGGCTGAGCGCTTCCCTGGCGTCGACGTTGCCCGACAATCGCGCCTTGATCAGGAAGCTGGTCTTGTCGCTGTCGGGGCGCCCGTTATTCTTGAGCGTCAGGTTCCGGTAATTCGCCAAGGTGAGGGGTTCGATGATCATCTCGCCGGTCGCCAGCTCGATGCTGCCCTGCTTCTGGGCAAGCGCGATCGCACCGCGGATCATCTGATAGATTTCGTCGTGCCGCTTGTCCGGATCGCGCGTATCGCCCGTGATCACGACCTCTTGCACCGCAAAGTCGGCGACGCGCCGCAACCCGACAGCGGGAATGCGCTCGTCATAGTCGCTCGCCTCGCGGCGGGTGCCGGTAACGACGATCTCCTGGTTTCCGATCACCTGGGCCGGTGCGGGCGCCACGCTCAACAACGCGATGGCCAGAGCAATGTGACGTCGCACGGCGGCTCCCCCTTTTTATCTCAAGGGGGTCAGCCTTTCCGGCGCTGGCTATGGTGTCAAGCGCGTGCCGCGGGCGTCTCGTCCGATTTGGTCGGCAAAAGAGGCCCCTCGGGCGCCGCACCCGGCCATGCCGGTGTCGGCGAACGGCCGGCAGCAGCTATGCTGGGTGGGTTATTTGGATGTCGGGTTCAGAACCGGTCGCGCGTCTTCGATTCGGTGACGCCCACGTCGATGGCATCATCTGTTATCGGAACCCGTCCGCCGGCAGCACGCAAGCAATTCCAGGAGCCCGCCATGAGCGAATTCGTTTTCCTGTTCCGCGGCCGCGAACGGCTCGGCTCGGCCGAACAGCAGCAAAAGACGCTGGAGAAATGGCGCGCGTGGATGATCGAGCTTGGGCAGAGCGGTGTGCTCGCCAATCCCGGGATGCCGCTGCAGGATGCGGCCAAGCGCGTCGTCGGCGCGGGCCGCGATGTGCATGACGGGCCGTTCGCGGAGATCAAGGATCTGGTGAACGGCTTCATCGTCGTCACCGCGGAGGATATCGACGCTGCATGCGAGATCGCGAGAGGCTGCCCGATCTTCGAACAGAGCGGTGGAGTCGAGGTGCGGCCGGTCGCTTCCATGACGCCGTGACGTGCCGCTGGACGCGCATCTCTTCCGCCGAGAATATGGGCGGCTGGTCGCCAGCCTCACGCGGATCTTCGGCGTCCACAATCTGTGGCTGGCCGAGGATGCCGCGCAGGAGGCGTTCTGCCGCGCGCTGGAGGTCTGGTCGTTGCGCGGCGTGCCGGAAAATCCGCAGGCCTGGCTGATGGCGACAGCGCGCAACCGGGCGCTGGACGTGATGCGGCGGCAGCGCACCGCGGCGAGCCACGCCCCCGAGCTCGAACGGAGCCTGCAGGATGCGCAGAGCCTTGAGCCGGCGCTCGACGTGCTCTTCCTTCCTGGTGCGTTGAAGGACGATTTGCTGCGGATGATGTTCGCCTGTTGCGATCCGCGGCTGCCCGAGCGGACGCAGGTGGCGCTGGTGCTGCAGATATTGTGCGGGTTCAGCGTCGGCGAAACCGCGGCCGCGTTCATGAGCAATCATGCAGCGATGGAGAAACGGCTCGCGCGCGCCAAGGCGGTGCTGGCGACGTCGCGGCATTTGTTCGACATCGCATCGTCCGCACAAATGGTGCGGCGGCTGCCGGCGGTGCAGCGAGCGCTCTACCTGTTGTTCAACGAGGGCTATCATGGCGCGTCGGCGGAAAGCTCGATCCGGGGTGACCTGTGCCAGGAGGCGATGCGGCTGGCGGCGCTACTGCTGCAGGATCCGCGCTGCGCGACCCCCGCCACGCACGCGCTGGGGGCGCTCCTGTGCCTGCACGCGGCGCGATTGCCGGCGCGGGTCGACACGGGTGGCGACCTGATCGCGCTTTCCGAACAGGATCGGGCGCTATGGGACCAGGATCTGGTGGTCGATGGGCTCAGGTTGCTGGAACTGGCGGCGACCGGGCCGGAGCTGAGCGGATATCATGTCGAGGCGGCGATCGCGGCGGTGCATGCGGGCGCGGCGCGGTTCGACGCCACCGATTGGGTAACGATCGTCGCCTTGTACGACAGGCTGATGGACCTCGCGTCGTCGCCGATCGTGGCGCTCAACCGCGCGGTCGCGATCGCGTTTCGCAGCGGCCCGGCAAGCGGTCTGGCGGAGATAAGGGAGATAGCCGAGGTGGATCGGCTGTCGGCTTATCCTTTCTATTTCGCGGCGCTGGGCGAGATGGAATCGCGATCGGGCAATAAAGAGATGGCGCGCGTGCATTTCGGACAGGCGCTGGGCCTGGCGCGGAACGGGATGGAGCGGCGCTTTTATGCGGCCCGGCTGGCGGCGTGCGACGCGGGCGAGGCGGGGGTTCGCGGGCTCGAGGCGATGTGGGACCGCGCGCTTGCGGGATATGAAAAGATGGCGGGCGATCGCGCTGGCATCTGAGCCGGCGTGGTTTGCCGAACGAAATAGGATGTCCGGTTCGCGGCCGCTGGCGCGTCTTCCGTCCGACACGACGGGGGGAGACATCCGAATGCGCGACCATAGATTGAACGGCGAGCGGCGCGCCGGCGCGCTCGCTTCACCCGCCGCGATGATGCGGCTGAGTAGCCTGTTGTTCCTGTTCCTGACGCTTGGGCATATGTCCGCTTATCCCTGGCGTTCGGCCGGGAGCCCGCACGAGGTGGGGATGATCGACGCGATGAAGTCGATCGACTTCGTCTTCATGGGCGAGCGTTCGACCTATTGGGGCCTCTATTTCGGCTGGGGGCTGCTGGTCGCGATCCTGCTGTTCACGATTGCCGCCCTGGTCTGGTTGCTGGCGGATCTTGCCCGCCTGGCGCCGCGCCGTGTCGGGGTGATGGCGGGGATCCTCGCCGCGACATGCGCGATCGGGACGTATCTTTCGTTTCGCTTTTTCTATGTGCCGCCATTGCTGAGCTTCGCGGCGAATGGCCTGATCCTGCTGATTGTCGCGGTGCGCCTGCTGAACGCGCCGCCGGAACGCACCGGGCCTACGATTTCATGACGCCCGCATAAAGGAACACCCATGCGCAAAGTGATTGAAACGACGCTCGTCTCACTCGACGGCGTCGTCGAGGACGTGAGCCAGTGGGGCCGGGATTATTTCGATGCGGCCTGGTGGGAGGCTTCGCTCCGGACGGCCGAGGCGTGCGACGCGCTGCTGATGGGGCGCAACACTTATGAGATGCTCGGCGGTGAGACGCGCGCTCTACTTAGCGCGGCGCGCGCGGGTGAACCCTTGCCGCCTTATGCCGAGGCTTATGCAAGCCGGCTCGACGACATCCGCAAATATGTCTTCTCCTCGACGCTGAAGGAGCCCGACTGGGCGAATTCGGTGCTCGTCCGTGGAGACGTCGCCGCGGAAGTGGCGAAGCTCAAGCGCGAGGAGGGGCAGGACATATTGATCTACGGCCATGGTCCGCTCGGCCAGGCGTTGCTGAAGCATGACCTGCTCGACGAGATGCATTTCTCGATCCATCCGGCGCTGGTCGGACGGGGGCAAACAATGTTGCGCGAGAATGTTGAGGCGGAGCTCAGGCTGATCGAATCCAGGACGCTGGCGAACGGGGTGGTCGTGGTTCGTTACGAACCCATTCGAGGCTGAAGGGCGATGGTGCGGCAGATCAAGGCGGCCGAGGGTGACAGGGAAATAAATATTGTGTCCCCGAATTTTTCGTCGCCACGGACTTGATCCGAGGCCTCGCTGCCTTTGGCGCTGGCGAGGAAGAAGAAGAAGCGGGATGCGGATCATGTCCGGCATGACGGTGGGGAGCAGGGTGGCGCTCCCGCAGCGGCGGGATGGAACGGCGCAACCCCGCACAGGGTTTGGGAAGGCGTTCGTATCGCCTCCACCTTTGAATGTACGGGGACAATGCGGTGCCTAAGCTCAATGACGCATGGACCGTCCAGCCGCACGGGGCGCTAGAGATGGTGGCCGAGGGGATATGGTCGGTCGAAGGATCGATCGCCATGCCGCTGGGGAGCTTCCCGCGGCGGATGACGATCGTCGTCCTGGCATCCGGCGGTCTTGCGGTGTGGAGCCCTATCCCGCTCGACGAAGCGCAAATGGCCAGGCTGGACGCGTTGGGCGCGGTGCGTTTCCTGATCGTGCCGAATGCGGGCCACCGGCTCGACATTCGAGCCTGGAAGACGCGCTATCCGGAGGCGAAAGTCATCGCGCCGCCGGGCGCGCGCGATGCCGTTGCGGAGGCGGTGTCGGTCGACGCCACCGACAATGTGCTGGCCGATCCAAGCGTGACGCTGGAACGCGTCGCGGGAACGAAAGCCGACGAGTTCGCCATGCTGGTATCGCGGGAGGATGGCGCGACTTTGATCCTCAACGATATCCTCTCCAGCATAAGCCATCCGCGAGGATTGGGGGCCAATATCCTGGCGCGATTGTTCGGATTTGGCGTCAAGCGCCCGCGGACGTCGCGCCTCGTCCGGCGGCTTTACGTGGGGGATGCGGGTGCCGTGGCCGGGCAGCTTCGCAGATGGTCCGAGATAGCCGATCTGCGACGCGTGATCGTCTCGCACGTCGACATCATTTCGGACGGGCCGGCCGAAGCCCTCCGGCGCGCTGCGACCGATTTACGGGCGTAGCGGGGCGCGGGAGGCCCGACCGGCCCTCCGGCCTCATTCGAACTCGATTTCCGCGATATAATAAGGCTTGTAGGGCTCGCCTCCGCCCTGGATCACGATGCTGTCGATCGAGCGGTCGTTGGCGCCGATATCCTTGAGCGGCACTTCGACCTTCGTCCAGGTCTTTGTCTTGGGCTTGATCTGGAAGGTGGACTCGATCGGCTTGCCATCGGCAAACGCCTTGATGGACAGAGACTGCCCTCCGTCGATGCCGCCATTGATGAAGAAGACGAGCTTCGTATAGCCCGCGGTCGAGAAGGCGTCGTGGTGAAGAAGCAAAGCGGTCCAGGCGTCGCCCTCGACCTGAATGGCGTGGATTTTCCCGGCATCGAAATCCAGCCCGACCTTGGCCCAGCTCCAGTTCTGCCATCCGTTCTGAAGGCCGTTGCTATAGACCACGAACGGCTTGGCGGTGGCCTGCGCGATGGCGCCGGATGACGTCCCGAGGGCGATGCCCGCGGCGCAGAGAATGGCCAGGTTTTTCACCGATTGCTTCATCACACACTCCCCCATTTTCTGGTTTGGGAGATATTTATCATACAAATGTGATCGATGGCAATCTCGGCATCGGGTGCGGGAGGTTGGCCCGGCGGGCCCGGGGCTATTGCGCCCCCGCCGTCTCCGCATAAGGGCCACCACCGCGCCGCCCAGGCCGAGGCCGAACGCGTGTGCGAGGTTCGAGCATTCCTGTGGCCCTCGATGCACTCTACCGTTCGCACACGCAGCATGGCATATTCGAGCGGTTCGAGGAGGCAGTCGATGGCGCAGGCACCCCAACCCTTTCAGGTTCGACTGGCCCCCGATCAGCTTTGGCAGGCGATCAACCCATGGTTCGCGGGGGCGAGCGGGACGCAGTTCGGGCTGGTCAACATCACGCTGGGCCACGGGGACGAAGCGCTGGAGCGCGACATATTGGCGCAGGTCGGCAGCTATGGCCGGCAGATCGGCCATATCGCGGAGGCGCTTGAGGTCGTGATCGGCGTGCTCAACCAGGTTGCGCCGGAGCGGATGGCGGCCTTGAGCCAGCAGCAGAAGGACAGCCTGGCGATCGCCCTGGGCGACGTGGCGGAGGTGCGGCGGATCAAGGATGCCGAAGGCGGCGCGGGCCGCGACGCTGGGCCTGCTGGCGAGGCGGTGGGTATGGAGACGGTGGCGTAGGTTTTTCGCGTCACGCCGGACTTGATCAAGTTAATGGTGGTCCGAAGCGGGAGCGGCTTTGAAAGCCCTCTCCCCGAGGGGAGACGGAGCGATGGTCAGGGTCGCGCAAGACCTAGGCCGCTTTGGGCGCCGCGTGCTTGCCGCGGCGGGTGGCCATCTTGCTGAGGGTGCCGCAGGTTTCCATCGCGCACCATCGGCGCGCGCCGGCCTTGCTGGTGTCGGCGAACAGCCAGCCGCAGCTTTGCTGGTTCGCGCAACGGCGCAGCTTGAGCTTTCCCGCGCGCGCGTCGGCGAGGGTGGCGACGAGATCGAGCGCGATGCGCTTGAGCGGGGCGCGGACATCGCCCTGCGCGGCATGGAACAGGAGCGTTCCGTCTTCCGAGAGGATCTCGCTCTGGCGGGCGGATTTCAGCCAAATATTCTGGAGATGTAGCGCATCGGCGGGGAGCGGCGCACGATCCGCGCCGGCCAGCAAGAGGAGGTGGAGCGCGTCCCGAAAGGCGCGAATGTCGGCCATGAGCGGCTCGGGGTCCTCCACGAACGGCAGCAGGCTCGTCGCTTCGTCCGGCGTGATCGCGCCGGTTCTTTTCGCCCATTCCAGATAACGCGCGGGCGTCGCGATATAATCCTCGACGTCAGCGGCGAAGCGGTCGTGGATCGTGTTGACGAAATCCACGCACAGGCGGCCGCCGTCGAGGCGGATATCCGAGATGGGACGGGGGTGGGGCCTGTTTGCGGACATGTTGCTCGTTTGACTGTACCGGTAAACACAATTACACCGGTACAACCATTTTGTCACCGGTCAGGCGCTGATGCCAGTGCCGGCCCGAGCGGCCTTTCGGAGAGGGACGGCGTTGTCGAGGCGGCTGCTTCATATCTATTGGATCCTGGCCGCGCTGACGCTGGTCGCGGTCGTCGCGGTGATCGCGTTCGGTGGCAGACCCGACCCATCCGGCCCGGCCTGGGTGCTCGACGGCAGCTGGCGCTTCCATCCCGGCGACGATCCGCGGTGGGCCGATCCCCACCTGGACGATCGCGGCTGGGAGCAGATCAAATTGGTGTCGCTGGAGAGCAACCGTGACACGGACGTCGGCCTGCCGGGCTGGCTGGTGGGCTGGCGCGCGCGGGGGCATCCCGATCTTACGGGCTATGGCTGGTATCGCCGGCAGGTCGCGTTGCCCGCGAGCGGGGACTTGATGTTGCTCGGGCCGACGATGGTCGACGATGGCTATGAGATGTTCTGGGACGGAAAGCGCGTCGGCGGGGTCGGCACGCTCGGCGAGGGCAAGAAGGTCACAGGGGTGCATCCGTTCGTCGTGAAGGTCCCCCGGACGGGCAACGGTCGTATCGCGTCGCTGGCGATCAGGACTTTCCTGCAGCCCTGGCCCGGGCGCGACGCTCAGAGCGGGGGGCTGAGGAGCGTGCCGACGCTGGCGGTGTCGCCATTCGGTGCGAACTATTATCGCGCGCAATGGTGGCGGACGATCGCGGGCTATGTGGTCGAGGTAGCGATCCCGGCGATGATGGTGCTGCTCGCCGCGATCGGGCTGGCGACGGCGCGGGCGACGGGCCGGCCGAGCTTCGTCCGGTGGCTGGCGGTCGCGCTGGTGACGACGGGGCTGCTGAGGTTGGGCAACGCGGTCTTCGCCTGGACGGGCTGGATGGATGCGACCGTGATAGATCGGCAGAACACGCTCCTGCTCTCGCCGCTGGCGATGCTGGCGTGGACCGCGGCATGGAATGAATGGGCCGATGGGCGCGAGCGGCGTGCGGTTTTGGTCGTCGCGCTGGTCGCATGGGCGGCGCGCGTGATCGGCGCGACCGTGCATGCCGACGGCCCAATCTTCGCGGCCCGGCTGGTCTTCATCGCGCTGTTCGCGGCGATTGCGGTGCGGATAGGGATGCGTGGCGAGCGCCGGTGGCTGGCGCTCGCGACGATGGCGGTGATCGCGACCGGCCTGTTCGTCAACGAGCTGCGCAAGCTCGGGATTCCGGACATCTGGTTCCCGTTCAACATCGGCGTCACGCTCACCCAATATGCCTATGGGTTGGCGCTTCCGCTGCTGGCGGCGTTGCTGGCGGCGCCAAGGAAGGCGGTTTTGAAGGCGTGATGCCTCGGCGTTCCGCAATGGGCCGAGATGCGGAAGCGCTAACATTTGGCGCAATGTCTCAGCTTTAGACAGGACCCGGCCATCCAAACGCGCGTTATGAACTCTTAGCGAATGTTGGCACGCGCCGTGCAGAGACGGTGACGCGCCCAACCGGGGCCGGTTCCAGGAGACCATAAACATGCGGCTGCCCCTCTCTGTCTGTACCTGTTTGCTGGCGGCGCTTGCCCCGGCCACCGGGGCGCCCGGGCAGACGCCGAACGAGATCATACGCGACGCACGATACCTCGCCCCCAAGGATGCCATCGACCAGCAAGGGCTCGTGCAGATCGGGGGTATTCCCCAGTGGATTTCGGTGCGCGCCCGTCACCGCCGCAGCCCGATCCTGCTGGTGGTGCATGGCGGACCGGGCTTCACGCTTTCGCCGACTAGTTTCTATTATCTGCGCGATCTGGAAGAGTATTTCACGGTCGTGCAATGGGATCAGCGGGGCGCAGGTAAAACCTACGCGGCGTCAGACCCGGAAAAGATCAAGCCGACCATGTCGGTCGACCGCCTTGTCGATGATGGCGCCGAATTGATCCGATATCTTACGAAGACCTATGGGCAGCAACGGGTCGTGCTGCTCGGCCACTCCTTCGGCACGGTCATCGGAACCAGGCTGGCGCTGAAACATCCCGAGTTGCTCTACGCTTATGTCGGCACCGGGCAGTTCGTCGATTTCGTGAAGAGCGAGAGTGACGGCTATCGGCAGACGCTGGCCGATGCGGAGGCTGCGCATAATAGCGAGGCCGTGCGTCAGCTCCGATCGATCGCGCCCTTTCCCGATGCACAACATCCCGAGCGCAACGTGCAGAACCTGGGCACCGAGCGTCGGTGGCTGGCGGAATATGGCGGCTATTATGCGGCCGGCGGCGTGGGGCACAACGAAGCGATCGCGAAGCTTAGTCCCGATCATGACGCGCACGATCTGCAGGTTCGCAACGAAGCACAGGGTTTCAGTGACCGGGCGCTGTGGGGGGAACTGGGTCATGTGAGCTTCCTCGACCAGACACGTTTTCGCATCCCCGTGGTGATCATTGAGGGACGGCATGACCGAGGCACGTCTTCGGCGCTGGTGGCCGGCTGGTTCGACCGAATCCGGGCACCGTCGAAGCGGATGATCTGGTTCGAGGATTCCGCGCACATGACGTTCGAGGAGGAGCCGGGCAAATTCCTGGTGACGCTTGTCGATCAGGTGCTGCCGCTCACCAAAAGATGATTTTCAGGGGGCAGTGATCAATGATTGGCACGCGGGCCGATGCGACTGTGGTTCTTGCGCCACGAAGAGAGAAAAGGGATGCCGGATCAAGCCTGGCATGACGGAAGGCGTCAGGCCGCCGCGCGCTGCGGCCTTTCGCCGTGCATGCTCTGCGGGCCGGCGGCGACGATCTCGACCTCGACCAGATCGCCGATCTCACCACCGTCGATCAGCACCGATTGCAGCCAGGGCGATTTGCCGAGCATCTGGCCGGGGAGCTTGCCTTTGCGCTCGATCAATATCTCGCAAGTGCGGCCCACGGTGGCGCGGTTGAAGGCGAGCTGCTGTTCGCCGATCAGGGCCTGGAGGCGCTGGAGGCGTTCGTCCATCACCGCGCCCGGAATTTGATCGGCCATGGTCGCGGCGGGAGTGCCGGTGCGCGGGCTATATTTGAAGGTGAAGGCGGAAGCGTGGCCGACGTCGCGCACCACCGCCAAGGTCTGTTCGAATTCCGCGTCGGTCTCGCCCGGGAAGCCGACGATATAGTCGCCCGAGATGGCGATATCGGGCCGCACGGCGCGGACGCGATCGAGCAGGCGGAGGTAGGAGGCGACGTCGTGCGCGCGGTTCATCGCCTTCAATATGCGGTCGCTGCCCGACTGCACCGGCAGATGGAGGAAGGGCATCAGGCTTTCGACCTCGCCATGCGCGGCGATCAGGCCTTGCGTCATGTCGTTGGGGTGGCTGGTGGTGTAGCGGATACGCTTGAGGCCGGGCAGGCGATCGAGCGCGCGGATCAGGCCGTCGAGGCCCTGGGTGTGGCCTTTCTCGTCCTCGCCCGCCCAGGCGTTGACGTTCTGGCCGAGCAGGGTGATCTCGCGCGCGCCGCCGTCGACCAGAGCTTTGGCCTCATCCATCACCGCGCTCCACGGGCGCGAGACTTCGGCGCCACGCGTGTAGGGCACGACGCAATAGGTGCAGAATTTGTCGCAGCCTTCCTGCACGGTCAGGAAAGCGGAGGGCGCGCCCGCGCGGCGGCCGGGGAGCACGTCGAACTTGGAGATTGCGGGCATGTCGGTATCGACCGCGCGCCGGCCCGCGACCGCATCCGCGATGAGCGCGGGGAGGCGGTGATAGGCTTGCGGGCCGACCACCAGATCGACCGCCTTCGCGCGCCGGGGGATTTCCGCGCCCTCGGCCTGCGCGACGCAGCCCGCGACCGCGATCATCGGCTTGCCGCTTTCGCGCTTCGCCAGGCGGCCGATATCCGAATAGACCTTCTCGGCGGCCTTCTCGCGGATGTGGCAGGTGTTGAGCAGCACCAGATCCGCCTCGTCCGCGCCGGCCTCGACCAGCCCCGAGGCCTGCATCAATTCGGCCATGCGCGTGCCGTCATAGACGTTCATCTGGCAGCCGAACGACTTGACGTGGAATGATTTGGGAGGGGTACGGGACATAAGGCGCCCCATAGCGGAGGCGCCCCAAACAAGGAAGCGGCCCGACCTGTGGTCGAACCGCTTCCCGCCACCCTGTAGCGAACGGCATCCTCTCCTACGTGCGGGGCTTATATTTTTATCCCGCCGACCGTGTCCGCAGCCGTATGTCGAACCGGTGTCGCGTCGTAGGTCAGGGCAAGGAATGCGGCAAGATCGGGGCAGGGGCTTTGCGAAAATAAGTGTCGCCCATGGTAAAATAGCAACAATCTTGCTCGCAAGCGCAGCATTTCAAAGGCTTGAAGGGAGCAGATGACGCCGCAGCGCAGTATCGCCGGACCTTGATCGATCCAGGCCGTGCCTGGATCGTGAATCAAGGTCCTCACCTTGAATAGAGTCTGATTTACGCCATCGGTGGAAGCGCGCAGCGCTTCCACCGATAACGATCAGGCTCTAAGCGCAAGGCTATGTCCGGATCCGCCCCGCTTCGCCTGCTCTTAGACGGCGCATCCCTGGTTGCCAATTGGCGCTGGCTCGGGGCGCAGGCGCCGGGTGCGGCGTGCGGCGCGGCGATCAAGGCCGACGGCTATGGGCTGGGCGCGCGCGCGGTGGTGCGGCGGCTGGCGGAGGCGGGGTGCGCCGACTTTTTCTGCGCCACCTGGGCGGAGGCGGCAGAGCTGGCGGATTTGCCGGCGGGTGCGGCGCTGTCGGTGCTGCATGGGGTGCGCGCGGCGGATATGGACGACGCGCTGGCGTCGCGCGCGCGGCCGGTGCTCAATAGCGTCGAACAGGTAGCGCGCTGGCGCGAGGCGGGCGGCGGCGCATGCGACGTAATGGTCGATACGGGCATGAACCGGCTGGGCCTGACGATCGAGCAGGCGATGGACGGCGCGCTCGATGGCCTGCGGATCGACACGTTGATGAGCCATCTCGCGTGCGCGGACGAGCCCGATCATGGACTGAACGCGGTGCAGCTCAGCGCTTTCCAGGCGCTGCGCGAAGCTGTTCCGGCGCGCCGCTACAGCCTCGCCAATTCGGCGGGCATCCTGCTTGGTGCGGAATATGGCTTCGATCTCGTCCGGCCCGGCATCGCTTTATATGGGGGCGTTCCCGTCGCGGCGGCGACCGGCATAAGGCCGGTGGCGGCGATCGAGGCGCAGGTGCTGCAGGTCCGCGACGTGGGCGCGGGCGACGCGGTCGGCTATGGCGCGACCTGGCACGCCCCCGCCGAGAGCCGGATCGCGATCCTCAACCTGGGCTATGCCGACGGCTATATGCGGCTGTTCGTGCCGGGTGCGTTCGCGAGGGCGGGCGATCGTGCGTTGCCGTTGGTCGGGCGGATCTCGATGGACCTGACAGCGGTCGATCTGGGCGATGCGGATGTGGGCGAGGGCGATTGGTTGCGTCTCGATTTCGATCTGCCGCTTCTGTCCGCGCGGTCCGGCCTGTCGCAATATGAGCTTCTGACCGGGCTCAACCTGCGCTTCGAACGGCATTGGAGCTAAAGGAGCGTTTCTCCGAAGTAACGAACGCACAATACCTGATCCTTCGATCAGCTTGACCCGTCCCCGATCCATGCCCGATGTTCGCGCCGGGGTGGGGCATGCATGACTAATCTATTATGTATACTTGGCCGGCACGCGCGCTCGCGCGGCCGTGCGCGCCGCGAGGGGGCTCAGTGGGTCAGCTACTGCCGGCGCTGCGACGCGCCGATGCGACGCAGCCACATCGGCAAATGGCGGATCGACCGGTCCGTCGGAGAGGTCGCGCCGGATGCGTTCAATGATGCTCCAGAAGCCGATCGACCCAGGCCGGGACCAGGGCAGTCGCCGTCCCGAACTGGCTTGCCGCGAATCCGCCTGCCCCAGCTGAGGCTGTTCCGCCGGAAGGTTCCAGATTGAGCTCGAGCGTGTCCGCGCCGGCGGCGTTGGCAAGCTGGACGAAACCCGCCGCGGGATAGACCGTGCCCGAGGTTCCGATCGAGACGAACAGGTCGGCACGTTCCAATGCCGCCTGGATCTCGTCCATCCGGTGGGGGATCTCGCCGAAGAAGACGATGTCGGGGCGAAGCGCGCCGAGCGCCCCGCAGGAGAGGCAGGCCGGACCGTCGATCATGTCGCCCTCAAACCGCGACCGTACCCCGCACGCCCGGCAAAGCGCCGAGCGCAATTCACCATGCATGTGGATCAGCCGCTTCGCCCCGGCGCGCTCGTGCAGGTCATCGACATTCTGGGTGACGATCAGGAGGTCGCCGTCCCACGCCGCATCCAGACGCGCCAGCGCTTCGTGGGCGGCGTTCGGCCGGACATTCGCAAGCGCACGGCGCCGCTGATCGTAGAAATCGAGCACCAGCCCCGGATCGCGCGCGAGCGCCTGCGGCGTGCACACATCCTCGACGCGATGCCCCTCCCACAGGCCGTCCGGCCCGCGGAAGGTGGCGAGCCCGCTCTCCGCGGATATGCCGGCGCCGGTGAGGATCACGATGTTGCGTAAGGGTGCCATGGCCTGGTTTATAGTGCGGGGGTGGCGAGGGCGGCTATGGGTGGATGGTAGAACGGGAGCATATCATCGGGAAAGCTAGTAAGCGGACGCGTCGATCATGTTCGGAGGAGACCTGAGGGGATGCGGCATCTTATAGCCAGCGTCGCTTTAGCACTGACGGGGTGCGTTGACCCGGCGTCTGGCGCGGGAACGACCGCAAAGCTGCGGACGATGCCAAACCTTCATTGCGTGGATAGCGTCCTACGAGCAGCCACCGGCGCGTCTCTGGTGCGCCCTATGCGAGTGACACGTTCAGCCGGCCAGACGATCTATAGTTGGGATTACGGGGGCGATTTGAATGCGACGCTTGAGATTGAAAAGTCCGGAACATCGATTCGCTTTCTAAATAGCAATGTTCATATGGGCCGAGACACCGGGCAGGGTGCGAGGTTTTCGCCGATAATGACTCGGGTCAACGCGGCAGTCAGCACGCAATGCGGCGTCCCACTATCCGACGTGAAGTATGGATAGCCGGATGCCCGATTCGGATTTTTGTTTGAGATGGTGGAAGGGCCACCAACCGGCCATGTCGCCACATCCATGGGCGCATGGTAGAGCGGAAATGCTCTTAGGGAGACGGATAATGCGCATCCTTCAATTTGCTCTTCTCGCCGCGATGCCTGCGCTCGCCTTGGCGCAAGCGCCCGCCTCCCAAAGCGCTGCGTCCGGCGCGGCGGCGCCGAAACCTGCCGCGCCGGCATTGGATCCAGCCTGGAAGGTGCCGGAGGTCATTGCGTTTATTGGGGTGAAGCCGGGCGACAAGGTGGCGGACGTCATCGGCGGGCGCCTCACTGCCTCATTGGCGCAAGCCGTCGGCCCGACCGGCAAAGTCTACGCCGTCGAGGCGGCCGAGGTCGTCAAGGCCCATCCGGAGGTGCAGGGGCTGATGCAAGGTCTCGCCGCACGCTCTCCAAACGTGGTGTTCAGCGCCAATCCTATCGCCGCACCGCTCCCGCCGGGGCTCGATGTCGTGTTCATCCGGCAGAATTATCACGACCTTTACGACAAGTTTCTCGGCCCCGCCGACGTGCCCGCGTTCAACCGGGCCGTCTATGCCGCGCTGAAGCCCGGCGGCGTATATATCGTGCTTGATCATGCGGCGGCCGCCGGGTCGGGCATCGGCGCGACAGAGACGCTCCATCGGATCGACCCGGCGCGCGTCAAGGCGGACGTGCTGGCCGCCGGATTCAAGTGGGACGGGGAAAGCGCGATTCTGGCCAATCCCGCCGACGATCATACGAAGAACGTCTTCGATCCTGCGATCCGAAACAGAACCGACCAGTTCCTCTACCGGTTTCGCAAGCCTCTCTGAGGCGGGCCGCGACGAGCGGCAACAATTGGGTCGAAAGCAGCCTTAAGAAGGCCCCCGCCTTGTAGGCCACAGTCGCGTCCGCCCTCAGAGTTCGCCTATGCGAAAGTTATCGCGGCTCTGCGGCGACTTCGCATTGCGCCACCGACCAATCCGAACCCCCCAAGCATCAATGCCCACGAAGCCGGCTCCGGAGCCGCATCGAAGGAGTAGGTAATCGTACCGGTGACGTCCTCGTAGAACCAAGCGCCGGGATAGTCGCTGAAGTCCGGCGAAATATCGCAGAAGCAGTCGATCGTTCCGCTTCCGCTGCCGATAAAGTCATCGGGCGTAAAATAGGCAATGCCGCTCACATCTCCTCCGACATCACAGCCGTACGAATGGCACAGTACGTTTCCGGAAAATCCCTTCGTGTCGGATTCGCCAGAGTATGTAAAAAAGCCGCCCTCTCCACTGTAGGGTTGCGTATAGGTGTTGCCGTCATCGTTTAACCATGACAAATAATCGAAATATCCCCTATCGACCGTCGCGCTCCATTCAATCTTTACGCTGGAAAGGTGCAGCGGGCCGGAATATAAATCAAACTGCTGGGATCCGGAACTTCCGTGCTCTGCATAAGTTACGAGGAAAGACTGAACTTCATCAGGTATAGGCGGTCCTGCATGCGAGGCACTGCCGATGCATGCAACCGAAGCCAACGCGGCAACTACACTGAAGGATCTAGTCATGACTTCCTCCCCAGGCCATTGATCAGGCGTTGTACTATGAGTAATTGACCTCGGGACCAGTTGCAATAGTTGCAATGAAGGGTCCTGTATCTCGATACGATTGCGGAACGACTTTCGTTCACGATCCAATCTAGTCGGCGCGGGTCATTCGCGATATTCGAACTCGACCAGATAGACATTCTGGCCGGAGCCGTGGCGCGCGACGCCAAGCAGGTCGGCGACATCGTCGAAGCCCGATCGGCGCGCCAGTTCGGGCGTAATGTCGTCGAAACCGATCTCGCGCACCGAGGTCACCTCGATCGCGCCCGGCCCGAGCGGGTAATGGCCGCCGACCTTCACCCGTGCGCTGTGCCAGATCCGTACGCTGCAGGTGATCTCGCCGAGCATCACGCGATCGCGCAGACGCTTGGAGAAGACCATCGCCTATAGCCGCCAGTGGATCGCGCGCTTGTGCAGCGGCCAAATGATCGCGGTGATCAGTAGCAGGATCGCGATCGCGCAAGCGAGCGAGGCGAGCATCGGCGCGGCGATCAGTTTCTGCGCCATCTCCAGACCCCAGGCCTGCGGCGTCTGCGTGCCGCCCTTGAAGATCGCATATTCGCTGAAGATGCCGAGGAGGATCGACAGCACGAAGGCGAGCATCGCGTTGCCGCCCAGCACGCGCAGCGGCGTCGCGATCGTGCGCGCGACCGCGCTCTCCAGCGCGAGCGTCAGCAGGCAGAGGAGGACGGCGCTGATGCCGCTGCTGAGCAAAGCGAAGCTGCTGGTCCAGATCCGCTTGTTGATCGGGAAGAGCGGGTCGATCAGCAGCCCGGCGACGATCAGCGCCGCACCTGCGCCGCCGATCAGAAGCGCGGCCATCGGGCCGGGCGCACGCTTCCATGCGGTGCCGGCGAGGATGCCGAACAGCAGATTGGCGGTGGCGGGCAGCGTCGAAAGCAGACCTTCGGGATCATAGACCACCGCCCCGGTCGCGTCGGTGCCGTAGGGCCACAGATGCGGCACGGTCCACAGGCTGCGGTCGATATAGGCCGTGAGATTGCCCGCCGGATCGAGATGGCCGGCGCCATATCCGGGCACGGGCACGAAGGTCAGCAGGGCCCAATAGCCGATCAGGAGCGCGGCAATCGCGCCCGCGACGGCGCCCCGATTGATCGCGGCGAGGCCGTCTCGCCGCCGCCGGACGGTCAACAGCACGAAGCCGGCGCCGAGCGCGTAACAAAGGGCAATCCGTTGCAGGATGCCGGGAATGCGCAGCGTCGACAGATGGAGATGGGCCAGGAAGTTGAGCAACAGGCCGATCGCGATCAGCGAGAGCGTGCGCCTGACCAGCTTCGACCAGGCCCTTGCCTTGTCCGCGTGGGAGAAGGGGCGGGGGAAGGAAAGCGCGACCGCCGCACCGACCGAGAAGAGGAAGGTCGGGAAGACCATGTCAGTCGCGGTGAAGCCGTTCCATGCCGCATGGTCGAGCTGCTCATAGCGCAAGCTCCACGAGCCCGGGCTGTTGGCGAGGATCATCCCCGCCACCGCAAGCCCGCGCAACGCGTCGAGCGAAATAAGCCGCTGGGTCAAAACTGCCTCTCCTGTTTTTCGGGGAGGCTATCGTCGTCGGCCCGGCCGCGCAACGACCGGGTGTGCGGTGTTACTCCGCTCGCTCCCACGCCGGGATCGCGCTGAAGCCGACGGCTGCGCGGAGCTTGTCGGCCTCCATCACCTTGCCGTCCATCAGCACGATTCTCGTGTGGCGCAGGTCGCCGATCTTGGTCGAGGGATCGCCATCGACCAGCACCAGGTCCGCATCCTTGCCCGCCGCGATCGAGCCGGTGTGCTTGTCCGCGCCGACCAGGCGCGCGGGCACGATGGTCGCCGCCTGCAGCGCCTCGGCAGGCGTGAAGCCCGCGCCGACATACAGTTCCAGCTCGCGCACCAGCTCGATGCCGATGCCGTCGGTACCCGCGACGATCGGCACGCCGGCCTTGTGCATCCTGCTGACGAGCGCCTGCTCCTTGGCGAAGCTCGCGCGATAATCAGCACGCGTGACGCCCGCGGGCGGCACGAACCCGCCCGCGCGGAAGCCGCGCTCGACCGCGGGCGGCATCGTACCGAGATACGGCGCGTAAGCGGGCGAGAGATCGCCATTTTCGGGCACGAACAGGCTTTCGACCACGACCAGGGTCGGGTCGGAATAGATATGTTTTGCCGCCATGGTGGCGATCAGCGACTTGAGCGGCTCGGCGCCGATATCGACGTCCTTCATGTAGCGACCGGTGCCGGAGAAGCGGTTGATCCCGTTCGAGGTCTTCACGACATCGTCGGGCATCGCCTCCATCGATACGAAATAGATATGCGTGAGCTCGTCGTAGCCCGCCGCGATCGCCTGGCTGGGGCGCATGCCCGCGGGCAGGTGACCATGGACGTGCAGGCCGAGCTTGTGGGCTTCGGCCGCCGCAGGCGCGACCCAGGCGGGGTTGAACGTGCCGTAGAATTTGACGCCGGTCTGGCCGATCGCCTTGGCCTTATCGACCATTGCCACCGCCTCGGCCTCACTCGTCACGACATCGGCGACCTGCGCGGTGTTGGGCCCTTTCCCGTCGATCAGCGAGGAGGCGTAGACGTGCGGGCTCAGCAGATTGCCCTCGGCGCGGCGCTTGCGGCGCGCGACGGTCAGTTGATCGTCATTGCCCGGATCGCGCACGGATGTGACGCCGATCGAAAGCTCCTGCGGGCCGGTATAATCGTCGCCGACATGCATGTGGCTGTCCCACAGGCCGGGGACGAGCGTCTTGCCCGCGCCCTGATAGACGATCGCATCCTTGGGCACCGTTACCTTGCCGTTGGCGCCGACCGCGCTGATCTTGCCGTCGGTGACGACCACTGTCTGATGCTCGGCAAAATGCGTGCCGTTCAGGAAGGCGCGGACGTCGACGAAGGCGATCGGCTTGTCCGCATGGCGGGCGAGCGTGCGCGCCAGGATCGGCGATTGCTCGGCCATCTTGTCGTCCTGGATCTTCTTGAGCTTCTCGGCCTCGCCTTCGTAGCCGGCGGGCATGAACGAGACGACGCCGACATTGGCGAAGATCTTGCCCTTGTCGTCGGTCCAGATGGTTCCGGGCGTGCCGGCGATGCCGGTTATCACCCAAAGGGTGACGCTCTTTTCGGTAGGCCCCGCGCCTACGGTCGTGGTGGCGAGCTTCTCGATATGCGCGCGGCCGCCCGGGAGCAAAGCGACATCCCTGGCCGGATTGGCGGTCAGCGCCTCGGTCGAAATATCGCCCGCTCGCGGCGCGAGGCCGAAAGGCAGATAATAAGCCGCGCCGGCATAGGCTTTCGAGCCGCTGTCGATCGGTGATTTCCAGGTCGCATTGCCGTTCGCGACATGGAAGGCCTCGGCGACGTCACCGCTCGGGCTGCTGCCGCGCAGGGCATAATCGCCGATCGCGCCGTCCGCGCCGAGCTTGATCGCCTCGTCCTCGTCCCACACCTGGCCACGCAGCACGAAGTTCAGGCGCGCCATCAAGGTGCCGTCGGGCGCGGTCCATTCCCAGACCGTGCCATGCTTGCCCGCAGTCGACAGGATCGAGAAGACTTTGGCATCCGCCGGCGGCTTCGCGAGCTGATCCGCGGGCACCTGCGCCAGAGCCGCGCTCGCGCCCAAAACCAGTGCCAACGCCGTTCCCGCCAAAGCCCGCATGATCGATTCCCCCGAAATGAGTTTCCGAACGCTATCAGCGGTGCGAAAGCGCGCAACCCGATCAAATCGAACCGCGCCAAAACGGGCACGAACGGTCCACGCTCGCAAAGCGCGCGGCCTTGTGCCAGAGCGCGCGCATGAGCGTGAGGATCGGGATCATAGGGGCGACCGGGCGCATGGGCCGCGCGATCGCCGAGGAGGCGGTGGCGCAGGGCGTCGCGATCGCCGGCGGCATCAACCGTGCGGGCGCGATATTGGGCGAGCATGGCGACGCACCGTCGCTCGCGCAGGCGGCCGATGTGCTGATCGACTTCTCGACGCCGCAGATGCTGCGCCAGGGGCTAGCCGCGGCGCAGGCGACGCGCACGCCGATCCTGATCGGTACGACCGGTCTCGGGCCGGAGGATCATAAGCTGATCGACGCGGCGGCGCGCGACGTGGCGGTGCTGCAGACCGCCAACACCTCGCTCGGCGTGAATGTGCTCGCCAAGCTGGTCGAGCAGGCGGCGCGCGCGCTCGGCCCCGACTGGGATATCGAGATCGTCGAGATGCACCATCGCGACAAGCTCGACACGCCGTCGGGCTCGGCTTTGCTGCTCGGCGCGTCGGCCAATATCGGCCGCGGCGCGGAGAGCCCGACCGCGCTCAACCGCTTCGATCGGATGCAGGACGGCCCGCACGAACGCGAGCCTGGCGGGATCTATTATGCCTCGCTGCGCGGAGGTTCGGTCGCGGGCGACCATCAGGTGATCTTCGCGGCCGACGGCGAGCGGATCGAACTCGGCCATCGCGCGGAGAATCGCACGATCTTCGCCAAGGGCGCGCTCAAGGCGGCTTTGTGGCTCGCGGGTAAGCCGGCCGGGCGCTACACGATGGGCGACGTGCTCGGCTTCGAATGAAGAAAGACGCCGTCTTCGAATTCTACCGCCGGCTGGCCGAGCTCAACCCGTCGCCCGAAACCGAGCTGGAATATGTGAACCCCTACACGTTGCTGGTCGCGGTGGCTTTGTCCGCGCAGGCGACCGACATTGGGGTCAACAAGGCGACGAAGCGGCTGTTCCAGGAGGTCCAGACGCCGCAGGCGATGGTTGTGCTCGGCGAGGCTGGGCTGAAGGAGCATATCAAGACGATCGGCCTGTTCAATATGAAGGCCAAGAACGTCATCGCCTTGTCCGAACAACTGATCGCCAGACATGGCGGCGAGGTGCCGGACGATCGCGAGGCGCTGGAGGCCTTGCCCGGCGTGGGCCGCAAGACCGCCAATGTCGTGCTCAACGTTGCCTTTGGCCACGACACGATCGCGGTCGACACGCACATCTTCCGCGTCTCCAATCGCACCGGCCTCGCCCTGGGCAAGACCGTCGAGCTGGTCGAGGCGAAGCTGGAGAAGATCACGCCGCAGGTCTTCAAGAGCCATGCGCATCACTGGCTGATCTTGCACGGCCGCTATGTGTGCAAGGCAAGGCGGCCCGAATGCTGGCGCTGCGTCGAGATCGACCTATGCGCCTACAAGCCCAAGACGCCGGCGCCGAAAGATAAGGGATTGGTCGCCTTGGACTGATCCGTCGTCGTCCCAGCGAAAGCTGGAGTGACGGGAAAAAAGATAAGGCGCAGGCATGAATTGCCGGGGCGCAATCCCTTTGCTAAGCGCCCCTCACGGCACCGGCACCCGTAGCTCAGCTGGATAGAGCGCTGCCCTCCGAAGGCAGAGGCCAGGGGTTCGAATCCCTTCGGGTGCGCCATTATTTCAATGACTTAGTGTGAGCGGTGAGGTGGCGTACGGAAAACGTACGGAAAAAGCCTCTCATTTTTTCGCTAGGGGGCGATTACGCTCGAGCGAAATTATGGCCGCGAGAGGGTTATTCCCGGTGGACGCTTGCCATATTGCGGAGGCGATTCCGCACGTCGATCGCGACCGAATTGGACGGGCCGATGAATTCATTAACTGGCCACGGGCGGTACATTACGGTCCAGAGGGGAAGGGGCCGCCGGACCAGCGGCCTCTCTTTGAACGATCCGTCCGCCTGAGCCCATGCCGCTGCCCTCGACCGTCACACCGGTGAACTCTCCTTGGCGGTGAACCGAGGCCATGCGGCCTTAGTCAATCGATCAACGGTGGCCGGGTCCGCCATGCCGAACCCTAGGCGAGGACCACAACCGTTTTGCGACGCGCCCGCATCACACTACCGATCGCCCCGAACCCGGCGACGATCATCGCCCAAGACGCGGGTTCGGGCACTCCGACTGCGGTGAAGTATGCGCTGGAAAGGCCGGGCGTTTGCACCACCTTTGAGGAAACAGACACGACCCGACCATTGGCCTCCTCCGAGAACCAGTGGTATGAATCGCGGAATGTAAGAGTTCCACCGATCAGCTTCGGGAATTTTGCGGGCAGGCCGTTAAATGAGCCGGGAGCAAAATCCAGCGCGATCTGCCAATCTTGGCAGTAATAATAGCCACAGAAATACCCGTAGTGGTAGTCGAAAGACAAGGTCCCATTACCAGTTTTGACGTCGAGATTCCAAGTATCGAACCCATAAGACGAACCGCTGAAATTTACTCCGTCGCTCGAAAAGAAACGGGCCCGGATAATCAGCTCCGTTGTCCCATGGCTCCAGTTCAACGAAGATCGTCGCCCGAATTTGTGCTAGCCCCGATTGGAACACATCTGGGTACACGCTCTGATCCAGTGATGAATAGTATCCGGCCGCCGATATGTCGTATTCTACCCATTTCTCCGCCGATGCGGGCATCGGAAGCGCCCCGATCGCACTGAGCGCAAAAACGATGTATTGCCAGTACCGCGCATAGCGGACGCCTCTCTGGGAAAGGTGCATACGATTCGGCCCCCTGACTTGTCGACACTTCATCTTTTACTGGTAGAGCGGAAGTTGCAACAGCAATCCTCGCCGGATCAACTTGCCGAGAAACCAGTGAAGCGGAGCAATCGGATACCGGAGGATTATTACGTCGAATACTGGGGGGACTCTGGTCTGGTTTACGTCGCTAGCTCTCTAGTCCCGCCGCGGCGTGCCGCAAGCTGAGCTGACCCTCCGCTTGCAGCGCGCCGCTTGAGGCGGGACTGCCGGTCCGCTCCCGCCGCCGCCGGGCGCGAGAACTCACCCCGCATCCGGATGTAATTGGATATGAGCGCGAACGGCAAAGGACGGCGGTTCAGTATGACCATCCGTCGAAATGAAGCGCAACGGCGTGCCGCGCGCGTGGGCCGCTCAAAGCTCTTCAAAGACCTGTTGCAAAGGCATGAATGGTACGGTGCCCCGGCGAACCGACCAGTCGACATCGTCGTTTTCCAGGAGCACCACAACGACATCCTCGGAACGCATTCCGGGATTGGCCGCCAAACGGGCTATAATTTCACGATGCACTGCGAGCCGGGCATCCCGGCTTCGTTTGCGCAGCGTGATCTGGATGATCACGATGTCGTCGCTCCGCTCGATTCCCAAATAATTGCGGTCGTAGATCAGTGAATCTTCGTCGAACTGGTTGATCATCTGGAAGCGGTCGTCAGGCGCGATCCCGACAACGTCGACGAGAGCCTCGTGAACGGCGTCCGCTATGGCCCGGCGGTAGGCCACTGTCTTACCCTGGCGCAGAGAGATCGATACGATTGGCATGGCGACGTCCATCATCGAAGAACAAGTATGCCCAGATCGGACAACCGTATGCATCTAGCTATAACCGGGCCCTAGCGCACCTGGGAACCCCAGCAACTCGTCGCGATTTGAACCAATTTGGGTTGCTTTCTATCAACTTGCTCTTGCCCCCTCGGGTGCCATGGCCCATGGATCAGGGGATAATCAACACTCAGTTCCCGAGAATCTGGCCCTAGCGAGAGGCCGCCCTGGGTGCTGCGTTCCGATCAGTAAACCTTATGGAGGAATTTTCAGGCGCAATCACAAGCGGAGGACGACGGTCGAAGCGATCATTCGGTAGTCGGGATGGCGGTCTGAAGATTGTAGCCATTTCGGATGGAACGATCCGCTCCCGGTCTCGCCTTCAGCGCGACAGTTTGAGAAGGCTTCGGGATGCCGATGTGATTCTTCTTCCCGCCTTGGTTGTGGCTCGCTCCGGCGCGCGAGGCTTGTCGATCGCGGTCAGCTGATGCTTGCGCGGCGCAATTCTCGCTGCGCCTCGTCCGTGTGGGATCGTCGGAAGTTGGTAGGGGCGTAATGTGTGCGCCATGTGCGTTGTAAGCGTAATTCGTTCGGCTGGGTCATCTAGAATTCTCCCGCCGAGGTTGAGCTTAACTATTATGAGTGCATTGTCTTGACAAAGGTTGTAATTCTTGCGGGTGGATTGGGCACCCGGCTGGGCGAGGAGACATCTGTACGTCCAAAGCCAATGGTGGAAGTTGGCGGGATGCCAATCATTTGGCATGTTATGAAGATATACTCCTCGTATGGATTGAACGACTTCATCATTTGCCTTGGCTATAAAGGCTATATGATCAAGGAGTATTTTGCGAATTATTTCCTCCACACCGCCGATGTGACGATCGATCTCAAAAAAAATGAAATCGAGGTCCACCAAAACTGGAGTGAACCCTGGCGGATCACTTTGGTTGAAACTGGAGCCGATACGATGACCGGTGGTCGTCTCAAGGCGGTCCGCCGCTATCTGGATGATGACGAGCCGTTTTGTTTTACGTACGGTGACGGCGTTGCCAGGGTCGATATCTCGGCCTTGCTTGCCTTCCACAAGGCGCAGGGGCGCAAGGCCACTATCACTGCCGTGGCGCCGCCCGGCCGGTTCGGTGCCCTCGAATTCGAGGGGGATCTGGTGCGTTGCTTCAGTGAAAAGCCGGCCGGCGACGGTGGGCTGATCAATGGCGGCTTCTTCGTCGCCGAACCAGCGGTGCTCGACCTTATCGACGGTCCCGATACGATCTGGGAGCGCGCGCCGCTCGAACGCCTCGCCGCGGAGGGAGAGCTGGCGGCATTTCGGCATGATGGTTTTTGGCAGCCTATGGATACGCTCCGAGACAAGGTGCACTTGGAACAGCTTTGGTCGGAGGGCGCGCCTTGGAAGACCTGGTGAAGGGGTCCTGGCGTGGCAAGAGGGTGCTGATCACGGGCCACACGGGCTTCAAGGGTAGCTGGCTCTCGCTATGGCTGACGCAATTGGGTGCCGAGGTCATCGGCTTCTCCTTGCCTGCCGAGACCCCGAGTCTGTTCCGCCAGGCCCGAATTGACGAACTCGTTACGCATGTTGAGGGCGATGTTCGTGATGTCGATGCGGTCGAGGCTGCGGTGACGGCGGCCCGGCCGGATGTCGTGTTCCACTTGGCGGCGCAGCCGTTGGTCCGCTTGTCGTACGACAGGCCGGTCGAAACCTTCGCGACCAACGTCCAGGGCACCGTCCATCTGCTCGACGCCTGCCGTCGGATGCCGACAATCAAGGCGGTCGTCTGTATTACCAGTGACAAATGCTATGAGAATCGGGAATGGGTCTGGCCGTATCGCGAGATCGACCCGATGGGTGGGCATGACCCCTATTCGGCCAGCAAGGGGGCGGCGGAAATTGTAATTTCGGCGTATCGCCGCAGCTATTTTAGCGCGGAAGAAAGCCCCAGGGTCGCGTCGGTGCGTGCCGGCAATGTTATCGGCGGGGGCGACTGGGCGAGCGATCGCCTGATCCCCGATATCGTCCGCGCGATGATTGCCGGCGAGTCGCCGCTGATCCGTTCTCCGAATTCGATCCGGCCCTGGCAGCACGTTCTCGAAGCGCTCGGTGGTTATCTGATGATAGCGATGCGGCTGCTCGACCGCCGCGACGGGGCGGCCGACGCCTGGAATTTTGGCCCCGCGGAAGGGGATGCTCGCCCGGTTTCGTGGATTGCCGACTACCTGACCCGTGCTTGGGGTCGCGCTGGCTGGACCAACGGCGCGGTCGATGACGGGCGAGTGCACGAAGCGAACATCCTGAAGCTCGATTGTGCCAAGGCTCGCACGCAACTCGGCTGGAAGCCGATTTTCTCGATCGAGACGGCGTTGGAGCGCGTGGTCGAGTGGCATCGGCACGTGGCGTCGGGTGGCGATGCCCGGGCTATCACCCTCTCGCAACTTGCAGACTATGGCGCGCGCTTCGGCGCGATGCTTTCATCGAAAGAAATCGCATGACTACCAATCCCGAAAATCTGGACCCGATGAGCCTGGCGGCCGACTGTGATGAAGCGCAGTTCCGCTCGCTGATACTCGATCTGACGGGCGAATATGCGCGCCGCTTTCACGCGCCCAAGCCTTTCGTTTCGGGGGAAAGTTCCGTCCCGGTCTCGGGTAAAGTTTATGACGACACGGACGTGCGGCACCTGGTCGATTCTGCGCTCGATTTTTGGCTCACGACGGGCCGTTTCAACACCGAGTTCGAAGCGCAGCTCGCCAAGCGGCTCAATGTCGCGCATGCTCTGACGACCAACTCGGGCTCTTCCGCAAATCTGTTGGCGCTGTCGAGTTTGACCTCGCATTACCTGCGGGGAGAGGCTTTGAAACCGGGCGATGAGGTCATCACGGTGGCCACGGGTTTCCCAACGACCGTAAACCCGTCGCTCCAGTACGGGCTTGTTCCGGTCTTCGTCGATGTCGATATCCCGACCTACAATATCAAACCCGAGATGATCGAAGCCGCGGTGACCGACAAGACGCGCGCGATCATGGTCGCCCACACGCTCGGCAACCCGTTCGACCTGGGCGAGGTGATGCGTGTCGCCGAGAAGTATGGACTGTGGGTGGTCGAAGACTGCTGCGACGCTCTTGGGGCCAAATATGACGGCAAAGGCGTCGGCACGTTCGGCGATATCGGCACGCTGAGTTTTTACCCTGCCCACCATATCACGATGGGCGAGGGCGGCGCGGTATTCACGGACAAGCCGCGACTTAAGCGCGTGATCGAATCAATGCGCGACTGGGGCCGCGATTGCTGGTGCGCTCCCGGCCAGGACAACACCTGCGGCAAGCGCTTCGCGCGCAAACTCGGTTCGCTCCCGAGAGGCTACGACCATAAATACACCTATAGCCACGCCGGCTATAACCTTAAGATCACGGACATGCAGGCGGCGGTCGGCCTCGCGCAGCTTGGTCACCTCGACGACTTCCTCGCCGCGCGGCAGCGCAATTTCGATCTGTTGACCGAGTTGCTCGCGCCGTTCGAGGACGCCCTGATCCTGCCCAAGGCTACCGCGAACAGCGAGCCCTCTTGGTTCGGCTATCCCATCACGATCCGGGACGGCGCGCGATTGGACCGCGATGCCCTCGTTCAGTTTCTTGACGGTCACAAGATCGGCACGCGGCTGTTGTTCGGCGGTAATCTGCTGCGCCAGCCCTATATGAAGGATCGCAATTACCGCGTTGTCGGCGACCTCACCAATGCCGAGATCGTCACCAACAACTGCTTTTGGATCGGCCTCTATCCCGGGTTGACGGAAAGCCACCTCGCATATTCGACTGAAACAATCGCGAAATTCATCTCGGGCGAGGGGCGCTGACGCGGAAGCAGCGCGAAGGCAAAAACTGTGGCCGACTATGGATTACCCGGGGATCTCGAACAAATGCGACCGTCACGCCGCCGCGGGGAGCCCCGCCAACGCGCTCGCTGTGATTTTATTGCAGCCCGCCGATCCCCGACCTGGGGCAATCACGTCGATTGTGCCCGGTAAATGATCGTGGCGATTGATGTGTTTCTCGAGCGTCGCGCGTCGAAGGTTGGGGATGCGGCGCAAGCCCGGCCTCTCGCCTTCCGACCGCTCGCGCTCGCGCGATCATCCTTTTGGGCGCCGAAGAGCCCCGGAGCCGTCATCTATGGAAATTAAGTTCGTTCTCGATTTCGATGGAGTGCTCTTCAACAGTGCGTTCGAAGCCTATTCGGTGGCTAATGCCGCAATCGCTGGCCGAACTGAATATCGCCAGGATGTCACCTATCAGGAATTCATCCTATTCCGCAGCTTTGTGACCGATGCGTGGCACTATAATCGGCTGTACAGTGTCGAGCACTCTATCCCTGCATCATTAATTCGTGGTCTTGCGCCTGAAGAGATGGATTGGGATTTCACGCAAAGATTCTTCCAGGCGCGGAAGGGCATCATGCAGGATCCCGACTGGCCAAAGATTATGCCGCCGTATGATTTTTTTCTGCTGTTGAAGCCATTTTTACTGAAATATCCGGAGTATTTTGCCATCCTTTCGACGCGCAACGTGGAGTCAATACGCCAGACGCTCGCTTTTCACGGGGCCGACGTCGTTCCCGTGTTCGGCCAGGAGGATATTCGCCGCCTGGGCAGCAAGCTCGCAATCGCGAAGAACCAGCTCTGGCTGGACAACGGCAAGTGGCTGGTCGTCTATGTCGACGACATGAATAGTCACCTGGAGCCTTTCGAGGGGAAGGTTCATCTCCCTCTCCATGCCGACTGGGGATATGACGCGGAAACGCCGGGCAGTCTGTCGGCCAACCAAGTCATCACGATCATATCGTCCCTGTTGAAGATCGCCGAAGGGGGCGAGGCATGAAATATAGCGATCAGATCGGAGCCTGGCTGCAGGCCGCCGGATACACCCATTATTTCTTCGTCGGCGGAGGCAATATCATGCATCTGACCGAGAGCCTGGACAGGTATCTCACCGGCATCCCGGTCGTGCACGAAGTCGCCGCGGGCGTCGGCGCCGAATATTTCAACGAGATCGCCGCACCGCGGAGGGCGCTGGCGCTGGTAACGACCGGCCCGGGCCTGACCAACATCGTCACCGCGATCAGCGGAGCCTGGCTGGAAAGCCGCGAGCTTCTCGTCATCGGCGGGCAGGTGAAAACCGCCGACCTGTCCAGGGGAACGGTGCGGTCGCGGGGAATACAGGAGGTCGATGGCGTCGAGCTTGTCAGTTCCACGACCAAGGCCGCTTATCGGTTCGAGGCCCCGATCGACGCGCGCTCGTTTCTTGCGCTGATCGAGCAAAGCTGGACGCCGCGCAAAGGGCCGGTGTTCCTCGAAATGCCATTGGACGTCCAGGCGGCCACGGTGGACGAAGAGCCGCTGCCGCCGCCGGCGGCCAACACTCTCCCAATTGCGAGCGACCCTGACGTAGATGGTGTCGCCGACGCCTATCGGGAGGCTGACCGGCCGATATTGCTGGTCGGCGGGGGGGTCGATTACGAGACCGCCAACCGGCTGCGCGGCCGGATCGAAGACCTGCATATTCCGGTAATGACGACCTATAACGGCGCGGATCGCTTTGACGGCGATGCGCCGAACTATCTGGGCCGACCCAATACCTGGGGGCAGCGCGCGTCGAATATCGTGATCCAGAAATCGGATCTGATAATCGCCGTCGGCACCCGGCTCGGACTTCAGCAGACCGGCTTCAACTGGCCTGAATTCGGCCGTGCCGCGAAGATCGTCCAGGTCGAGATCGACCCACGCGAATTGGTCAAAGGCCATCCGCGTATCGATGTCGGCATTTGCGCGGACGCCAATGATTTTCTGGCTCGGCTGCTCGTCCATGACCTGCCGGCCAAGGATAGCTGGCTCGAGGAAGGGCGGAGGATCATTCGCAGCGTCCCCAGAATCGAACCCGTCAATAATACCGGCGAAGGCTATCTCTCGCCCTACGAATTCCTGGTCCGGCTGGAGTCCGTGACCACGCCTGCCGACCTCATTATCCCCTGCTCGAGCGGCAGCGCCTTCACGCTGTCCATGCAGCTCTACAAGCAGAAGCTCGGACAGCGGATGCTGACCAACAAGTCGCTGGCCTCGATGGGTTACGGCCTGTCGGGCGCGATCGGTGCGGCGATCGGCGGTGCGCCGCGGCGAACGATCCTGATCGAGGGGGATGGTGGGTTCGCCCAGAACATGCAGGAGGTCGGCACCGCGGCCATCAACAATCTCAATCTCAAGATGTTTATCTTTCACGATCAGGGGCACGCCTCGATCCGCATGACGCAACGCAGCTATTTCAACGGCAAGTATCTCGGTTGCGACCCAAGCTCGGGGCTCGGCTTGCCCAAATGGGAAAAGCTGTTCGCCGCCTGGGATGTCCCGGTGATGCGCCTTCCGCTCAACTTCACCGAGGATGATGAATTCCTCGCCCGGATGGCGCAATCGGGCCCGCACGCCTTCATCGTGCCGATCGACCCTGAACAGACCTATTTCCCCAAGATCAGCAGCCGCATAACCGCTACCGGCTCGATGGAATCCAATCCGATCGACCGGATGACTCCGGAGGTGGACTATCTCGGTCAGCTTGCTGACGATGACTGATCTTTCCCTCACCCTCGACCCCGAAATCGATCGGCGCCGCGCTCGCTTCGCAGCGCCCGCGCAACATCTGTTGGGCGCCGACGATCGGCGTATCGCGATCGTCGGCGCGCGCGGGTGGATCGGGCGGACGACGATAAGCCTGTTGCACGAAGTCTTGGGTGCGGACCTCTTCGCGCGGCGTGTCGTTTGTTTTGGATCGACCGACGCGCTGCTCGACCTGGGCGATGGCCAGAAGGTGCGGCAGCGGGCGTTGGCCGACCTCGCAAGCCTCGAACAATCCCCGACCTTGCTGCTCCATCTTGCATTCCAGACCAAGGACAAGATCGCCGGGATGGATCCGGCGGATTACGAAGCGAGCAACCGCGCGCTGTCCTTTGCAGTGCACGAAGCCCTGGACCGCATCGGCGTGGATCGGCTGTTCGTGGCCTCCTCGGGTGCTGCCGCTTTCGTCGATGACCCGACGGCGCCGGCAGATCTGCGTCTTTATGGTCGGCTGAAGCGCCAGGACGAGCTCTTGTTTTCGGCCTGGGCCAATGCCTGCCCCGCCGAGCGACGCGCCGTCATCGGCCGCATCTACAACGTATCCGGCCCCTGGATTAATAAGCATCGAACCTATGCGCTGGCGAGCTTCGTCCTGGACGCACTGGAAGGTCGATCGATCAAGGTCGAGGCGCGTCGGCCCGTGCTACGCGGCTATGTCGCGGTGCGCGAGTTGATGTCCGTCATACTGGTTGCGCTGCTCGGCTCCGAAGGAGAGCCGGTGCTCCAGTTCGAGACCGGGGGCGAGGCCCTGGAATTGGCCGACGTCGCTAAAGTCGTCGCGCGTGTTCTCGGCGGGAACGTGTTGCGCGCGCCGATCGAAGACCGCATGCCGAACCGGTACCTCGGCGACGACAGCGAATGGCAAAGGCTGCTCGGCCGGTGCGGGATGGAACATTTGCCCCTCGCGGATCAGGTCGCGGAGACCGCGGCTTGGCTTGCACGCGAAACCAAAATACCCTTACCTCTCCAATAGCGGACCCAATCACAGATGCTTACTCCCAGCAAATCCGGCGCGGATCGATTGCGACCGCAAACCGCCATGGCGCGGCATCTCGGGCTGCGCGCGGCCCCGACAGCCGTGGTCGGAACGCGGAAAACGCGCGCTCGCCTAAGCGGGATCGCCATGATCGCCCTGTGCTGGAGCATGGCACCCGCGGCCCAGGCGCAGACTGAGGGCAGCCTGTTCGGCGGCTCGCCCTTCGTTGCCGCGCAGTCAGGCAATTCGAATACATCCGGCCAGCAGACACAAAACACGAGCACCGCGGCAGGTTCCGACCGGCAGGGACGGAACGACAACCCCTATCTCGACCAGCACATCCTGCAGCCTTACGCGGTCTCGAACACGAGTAATGACCTGCTGACGCTTCAGCAATTGCTCGCCGCGAATGACGTGCGAAGTTCCGATGGAACATTGGTTCGGCAACCGCCCAAGCCCGGCGAGTTCGAGAATTATATGGAACGTTTGCTGGGCCGGAAACTGCCCCGCTATGGAAGCCAGCTGGTGCTTCCGTCGGCGCGCGATTTTGCGGCGCCCGCCACCGCGACCGTGCCGCCCGATTATATCGTTCAACCCGGCGACACGATCGTGATCTCGCTGACCGGCTCAATCGATGGCAGCGTCGAGCGCGAAGTCGACACCAACGGCAAGGTCTTCCTTGCGGGCGTCGGCGCGGTTCGTGTCGCGGGCGTCCGTCATTCGGATCTGCGCGACGTGATTGCCGGAGCGATCGGCACGAAGTTCCGCGGTTTCACGGTTTCGGTCACGATAAAACAGCTGCGCGGCATACGCGTTTATGTAACCGGTCTGGCCAACAATCCCGGCGCGTTCACCGTGAACGGCCTGTCGACCATGGCGAATGCGGTCTTCCAGGCGGGCGGACCTTCGGCGGGCGGAAGTTGGCGGGCGATAAAGCTCTATCGGAGCGGTAAGCAGGTTGCCGATTTCGACCTCTACCAGCTGATGCGCGGCGGCCGAAGCGTCGCCGATATCCAGCTGCAGAATGAGGATGTCCTGTTCATCCCGCCGGCAGGCGACCAGATCGCCGTGATAGGCAGCGTGCAGGAAGAAGCGATCTACGAGGCCAAACCGGGCGAGAGCATCGCCGACATCGTCACCGCTGCCGGCGGACCGAACACGCTGGCCGACCGTTCGCGGGTGATCCTCTATCGCACCGGCGAGCAGGAGATTGCGGGCCCGAAGCTCGTGCCGTCCGCACTGGCCTCCGGAACGGCGGTAAAGGGAGGCGATGTTCTCCAGATCCTGTCGACGGGCACTTTGACCATGCCGACCGATCGGCAGTCGGTGCTGGTTCGGGTGGAGGGCGAGGTGAACCGTCCTGGCATATATTATGTCCCGCCCAACACGCCTATGAACGCGATCCTCGCCCAGGCCGGCGGTCTCACCAACAGCGCTTTTCCTTTCGGGACCAAATTCACCCGCCAGTCGGTCAAGATCGGGCAGCAGGAAAGCTATCGCGACGCGATCCGCCAGCTCGAACTATCGCTCGCCGCGGCGCCCCTCACCGCGAACAGCTCCGTCAGCGAAGCCGAGCGCAACAGCCAGATCGCGAGCGCGCGCGCCGTGCTGGAACGCCTGCGCCAGGCCGAGCCGGATGGCCGCGTCGTGTTGCAACTGTCTCCCACGGCGACGAACATCCCGGGCTCAATTCTTCTGGAAAACAATGACGCGATCTTCGTGCCGCCAATGCCCACGACCGCGGGCGTATTTGGGGCGGTCTACCGACCCGCTTCCTTCCTTGTCGGAAACGGGAATCCGGCGCTGAAGGTGCGCGACTATATCGAGATGTCCGGTGGCACGCTCCGGGCTGCAGACCGTCACAGCATCTTCCTGGTGCGCGCCAATGGCGAGGTGGTCTCCTACAAGCGCGGCGCTCTCGAAAAACGCGTCATCGCCGGCGATATCATATTCGTGCCGGTCAAAACGCAGGCCAACCCCTTCTGGGCAAGGTTCAAGGATATAACCCAAACGATATTCGCCTTGGGCATCAGTGCGGCAACCGTCGTGGCGGTATCGAAATGAACCGGACCGTATCCATTATCGGACGGGTCGCCGAACTGAAGGTGATGCGATCCTTCAGGCTGCGCGGCTTGGTATTCGGCGTCGCGACGGGGTTGTTCCTGATATTGTCGTTCTTTCCGGAGCGGTTTCACGCGATGGGCACGCTGACGCCCACCGACCCGGAAAGTTTCGGGCTTAGCGGCACGCTCGGCCAATTGGGGGCGTTCAACAGCGTATTCGGCAACCAAGCCGCGGTGGAAATCGCATTGCGGGTGGCGAACAGCCCCCAGGTGCGCGGTGAGGTCATCAAGAATCTCGATCTGCAGCACAGGATGCACGAATCCAACAGCTTGAAGATCCATCGATGGCTTCAAGACAAGATGGTGATCCGCTCGCTGCGCGGTGGCATCGTCCTGATCGAGCTGGAGGATCGGGACGGCGGGCTGGCCCGCGACCTGGTCGCGGCCTATACCGATGCCACGCGCGATCGGCTGGCCGAAATCGCGCGAAGCCAGACCGCCTACAAGCGGAAGGTGCTGCTGCAGCTCTCCAGCGATGCGACGCGTCAGCTGGCCGAGGCGCAGTCGGCCTTTGATGACTTCCGCTTCCGCAATCGAGCGCCGGCCCCGTTGACGACCGTCGCCGCCGTCAGCGAACGAATTCCGGAATTGGAAGCGGCGATCAAGGCGAAGCAGGTCGAAATCGCGTCGGCCCGCCAGTTCTATACGGACACCAATCCCGTCATGAGGCAATTGGCGGCGCAATTGCATTCGCTCGAGTCCGATCTCGCACAGGTCAGAACGACGGACCCCAGTGCGGATTTGACGGTCGGGCGCGCGGTGAGTTCGTCCAGCCAATATTTCAAACTGGAGCGGAATCTGGCCTTCGCGCGCAGCCTGTATGACGGTTATTTGCGCTATCTTCAGGGTACCGCGGTGGAGGACCTGACCTCGACGGCCAGCGTTCGCGTGCTCGAGCCCGCTTATGTCGATACCAAGCGCCAGATCTGGTTCCCCGCACTCGCCGCAGCCATCATCACCTTCCTGCTGTGGCTGTCGGTCGAGTTTTATCGCCTTCGCCCACCGATCGGCGGACGATTGGGACATGAGGGGGTTTGACGGTGGCGCGCGACAATCGCCCTAGCCCTGAAATTTCCGTCGTAATCGCCTGCCGCAACGAGGAGGATAATGCCGAGGCGATAGCCACTGCGGTCATCGAGCAACTCGAAACGGTATCCGAGTCGTTCGACATCATCTTCATTGATAATGACTCGAACGACCGGACCGTCGAAATCATCAAGGGGATGTGCGCGCGGGACTCGCGGATCCGGCTGATCGTGAACACGCGAAATTATGGCCAGATGCGCTCTCCGACCTACGGTATCTACCAAAGTGCTGGCCGCGCCGTAATCTCGATGTGCGCGGACTTTCAGGATACGCCTGCATTGTTGCCCGAATTCGTCCGCCGATGGCGCAAGGGCACCGATATCGTGCTCGGCATACGCGAGCGGGAAAAGTCGGGCGTGATCCTCTCCTTCATGCGCAATCTGTCTTATTCCCTGCAGCAAAGATTCGGCGACTATCGGATCATCCCCAATGCCACCGGCTTCGGAATATATGACCGGCGCGTGGTCGAATCGATCCGCCGGTTGAACGAACCCCAGCCCTTCTTTCGCGGGCTGTTGGTCGAAACGGGCTATTCGATCGAAACAATTTCGTTCGAGCGTCCCTCGCGACCGCGCGGGAAATCGAACAATAATTTCTTCACACTTCTCGACTTCGCGCTGAACGGGCTGGCCGGATCGTCCAAGAACCTGCTGCGCGCGCCACTGTACATTGCGTTCTTTGTATCGTTGCTGACGCTGATTTGCCTCCTGGGCGCAGTATATGCCTTGTTTACGGGGCGATCCGTGCAGCTATGGCTGTTTGCCGCGATGCTGGAAGGGCAGTTCGGTCTGATTTTTCTGTTCCTGGGTTTGCTCGGCGTTCAAACCGGACTGATCTCCGAGCGCACGCGCAATCAGCCGCTCGTTCTCGAGCGCGAGCGCACCAATTTTCCCGCGGACTATTGAGCCATGTTTAGATGGAATTCCGTAGAGGAATGGAAGCAGCTGTGGCGATATTATCAAGCCGGCATCGTAAATACGATATTCGGTTATGCGGTATTTGCTGCGTTCATAAAATTCGGTATCAATGTTTATATTGCGCAGGTCCTCGCGCATTTCATCGGTGTTACGTTCAACTACTTTACCTATAGCAGATATGCATTTTCGGGTAAAAAATCCAATTTGGCCAATTACGTCCTCGCCTATATATTCAATTATGCGGTCTCTGTGACCGCGCTTTTTCTAATACATCGTGCTTTGAGCTCACCATATTTGTGCGGAATGATCGCTACTATAATTGCTTCCGTCGTTAATTACTTTGTGCTTAAGGCTGTATTTCGATGGAAGGCGTCAGATGAGCAAGGGCACGGATAACACGCGTTCGGGCGGGTTATGGATCGAAGCCATATTTTGCGTCGTCATAGTCGGCGCGGTGATTTATACGATCTGGCGCCTTGTTGTAGATGGCTTTTTGCCGCAACCGTTCTTCTTCGAGCCCAATGATACATTCGCTGACTGGTTCAACACTGCCTATTGGGCGCGAGATCATGGTACCTATGATGTCTGGGGATCCTTGTATCCTCCCATATCATTTGTTTTTCTGCGATTTTTCGGCATAGACCGCTGCTACCCGACGGCGCGTATAGTCGAGTCAAGTCCCGGTCTTGCGCCGAGGGAATGTGATTGGGTTGGCATCAGCTCAATCTTTGCCTTCTATATTCTCGACGTTGTCCTGATTTACCTGCTCTTTAGAAAATATGAGAAGCGCAACAGGTTGCGCGCCATTCTCCGGACCATTTGCCTTGGACTGGGCTGGCCTCTGCTGGATGGGCTCGAGCGGGGCAATCTCGTGCTCGTATCGTTCGCCTGTTTCCTGCTTGCGGCCGGACCGTTGCTGAAATCGGCCAGGTTTCGCTATATATTTGCGGGCATAGCGATAAACTTCAAAGTATATCTGATCGCGGCCTTCGTTCCACTCGTCGTGAAACGGAAATGGATTGCCGTAGAGGGCGTCGTCCTGTCCACGATTTTCGTTTATGCCCTGAGTTTTGCGATATTAGGGCGCGGTACTCCGTCGGAGGTCCTCTATAATATTATGAACTGGTCGTCGATGGCGACGGTGAACCCGCTCGACCTCTGGTTTTCGACCACATATAATGCGCTATACTCGTTGGTCACCACGGACGTATTTCCCGTGACCTTGCTTGTCGGATCGCGATGGGTAAATTTTCTGGCTGTCGGCATTCCGATATTGCAGCATTTCACCCAGTTTTTTATCGTCGCCGCAGTGGCGGCGACGGCGATCCGGCCCGAGGCGGTGACCAACTACCGGGTCATCAACCTCGGACTTATGTTGGCCTTAATTACCTCTGAGTCCGGAGGTTATACTCCGGTATATTTCTCGTTGCTGGTAATGCTTGAGCCCTGGAAGGGGTTCGGCCGCAAATGGGCGATCCTATCCTGCTATGTTATGGCGGTACCGCTGGATATCTTCATCGACCCCATCACCCAGGTCGTGAGAGACACCTACATCTATCATGCTACGACCATCATGACATTCTGGCTTACGCTGAGCCCGTTCGTGCGCCCGCTGCTGATCGAGACGGTCGCGATCGCGCTGGCCTGTGTGACCATGCGTGAGGTGTGGGATGACGTTCGTCACCAGGGATGGGAAGGGCGGAGCCGGTTTCGGCATGACCATCCGTTGCTGCCCTGGGTCCGGCGCCCGCCATCGCCCGGGCTCGCGACCCGGAGAGCGGATGACCTCGCATCGACCGTCGATCATTGATCGCGTCGGAGAGGGTAATCATTGGTGTGGCGTCGCGCCCGATATTCGCATCGGCGTGCGTCGGCGGCGGTCCCTTCTCGTTCGATTTCCGGGCGGAGTTGGAAATTGCCGGCCTGCAAATAGCCTGGGGAATTTGATCTATGCGCTTCGGCGGACTTGGCAGATGGCCGCCGGGGGCAGCGCGCGATGGCGCGCCATGCCCGACGGACGGCTCGGCTAAGACATCTTCGCGATTGGGATGGCGTTTCGGGCTCATCCTCGCGCTGGCGATGATCCTGCGATTTCATGGCCTCGGTTTTGGTCTGCCCGCGATCGATGATTCTGACGAGCTGATGTTCCAGCTCGGCTCGATGAAGATGCTGCGCGACGCGACGCTCAATCCGGGCTGGTTCGGCCATCCCGCGATCATCACCATGTACGCGCTCTCGGTCACCGATATCGCGGTTTATGCCGTCGGTCATCTGCTTGGCTGGTTCAAGAGCCCGCAAGCTTTCATCGAAGCGATTTACGCCAATCCCGCCTGGGTGATTTTGCCCGGCCGCGTTGTAATGGCCTTTTTTTCCCTCGCTACCGTTTGGCGCGCCGCGCGTTTTGCCGCTCGCCTGTGGGGCGAGGAAGCCGGCCTGGCGGCGGCAGTTCTGCTCGCGGCGAGCCCGATCTTCGTCCTTTGGTCACAGGTCATCCGGTCCGATATCGTCGGCTGTTTCTTCATGGTGCTGACATTGTCGGCGGCACATCGTCTTTCGATTCACGCGAATGGGCGTGACCGGTTCTTCGCCGCCTTATGGACAGCGTGCGCGGTCGCCAGCAAATGGCCCTTCGCGCTTTCAACGCTCGCCGTGGCTGGCGCTGTGATTTTCAACCCGCGTCTCCGGCGCGAAGGAGCGCTGTCGATATGCCGGTTCCTCGCATTCTACGCGGGGATAAGCCTCCTATGTTTGATATTGATCTCGCCTTATCTGCTTCTGGATTTTCAGACCGTCGTGCGAAATGTCGCCGCCGAGGGCCAGATCCATCATCTGGGAGCGACCGGAGGGGGGCCATTGTGGAATGCGCAATGGTACATGACCGGGCCCGTGTTTCACGCTTTTGGTCTCCTTGGACTGGCGCTTTCGCTCGCGGGGTTGGCGGCGATCGGCAAGGATCGACAGGCATTGGCGGTTCTCGGGCCACCTCTGGTGGGCTTTTTCGTCGTGCTGATGTTCCAGAATCTGGTCTGGGACCGCTGGATATTGCCGATAATCGTCCTGCTTTCGCTGCTCGGCGGGCGGGCCATGGCCTGGCTGATCGAGGCGATACGTTCGGGTCCGGCTCGGCGATATGCGGGCGCCGCCGCGACGGCACTCGTCGCCCTGATCGCGGTGCAGCCATCTCTTGCCACGCTCGAGCAATCGCGGGCGCGCGGCAATGACACACGCAGCCGCGCCGCGGCCTGGGCCAGAACGCATTTCCGGCCGGGGAGCTCGGTCATGGTCGAGCATTTCGCTTTCGATCTTCTGCCGGGCCCCTGGAGATTCTATTTTCCGCTCGGCAATTTGGGGTGCGTCGACGCGAATGCATGGTTGCACGGGAAGGTTGCCTACGCACGTATCGAGGCGGGCCGGGTCGGTCGCAGCAATGTCGATTATGGCACGCTCGCGCCCGGTACCGCTGCGACATGTCAAACCGACTATGCGATACTCACCCAATATGATCGCTATGCGGCGGAACGCTTTCGATTCCCGGTCGAATATGCGGCGTATCGCCGTCTGCTGGCGCGGGGGCATATTGTCGCGACAATATCGCCGTTAGCCGGCGTCTCGTCGGGGCCGCGCGTCAGGATCGTCGCGTTCGCGCGCTGAGATCAGAAAATCGTGGACCGGCCGGTCGCGGCGATCATCGGGTGATCGCGTGCGGCCCCGGCTTCCTGATGGGAGTGGCGCTCGCACTGATGCCGAACGTCGCTCAGGTCTGCCAGAGAGGGGCGGCCGGAGCGCGTTTTACACGAGCGAATCGACGCATGCGCCGCGATCATGGGCCGTCCCCGCGGGAGGCGGGCCGGCCACCTTCTCAATCATATTCGTGGAGACCTGGCTTTGACGATCGATCGGGGCTAGGCAGTCTCTTCCGGCTCCGCTTGGGGAGCAAATCCGAACGAATGCCTGAGGGTCAACCTCGTGAATTCGCGGCGATCCCTCAACTGGCCGGAGCGGCCCGGACCTCGAAAGTATCGGTGAGCAGCCAGCTCGATCACGTGTTGGAGGCCGGGTCGACTTGATCGGCAAACTGAGCCGGGTGCGCTCGCCGCTCATTTGCGTACGTGCCCGCCGATGACGATGGCGGGGGTATTTCCGGCATGCGTCGTCTGTCTTCCTTGCAATGCCAGGGAGACAGCAGGTGCTCGACAATCGACTTTGGGCAGGCCTCGATGTTGGCGAGGAGATTTCTTTTTTGTCCGCGATCGATGCCGCGAACGGCGCGGTTGCGGAACAGTCCCTGCCCACCGATCCGAGCGCGATTGCCGCGGCGCTCGACGAACTGGCGCCGCAGACGATCGAGCATATTGCGGTCGAGGCGAGCGCGACGGCGGTGCACCTGGTTCGGGAACTCAGGGCACGCGGTTACCCCATCTTGGTCTGCGAGACCCGTCAAGTCAGCCGTTATCTGCGGGTACGGGTCAACAAGACCGACACCAATGATGCACGAGGCTTGGCCGAAATCGCCAAAATGGGCCTGTCCAAGATCTCGAACGTCCACGTCAAGAGCAGCGCGATCCAGCGCGTGCGATCTCAGCTCATGTTCCGCCACAAGCTCAATCTGCATCGCGTGGCCTGCGAAGGGATGATAAGGTCGCTGATCCGGCTCCACGGCGGAAAGGTAAAAACCGCCCTCAGGACGGCGACGTTCAAGCGCAATGTCGAAACCGCGCTTGAGCAGATGATGACGGATCTGAATGTCGATCTGAGCGAGGAAATTCTCCCGCTTCTATCCCTGTCGCTGAGCCTGCGGGCGTTCCTGGCGACGCTGCTCGACCGGCTCACCTCCTGGGCCGAGGCGCATCCCGTGTGCAGTCGTTTCATGGAGATTCCGGGCGTCGGTGCGATATGCGCCATATCCTTTTATTCCGCGATCGAGGATCCGGACCGTTTCGACCGGTCGGAGGATGTCGGCGCTTATCTCGGCCTCACGCCATTGGTCCTGCAATCCGGAAAGTCCCTTCGCCACGCCGGGATATCCAAGCGAGGCAACAAGCTGACGCGCAGCCATTTGACGATGGCCGCAAGCGTGATCCTGCTCCGGTCCCGGCCGAGTCCGCTGAGGGCCTGGGGGCTGGCGCTGTCCGCGCGGGCTGGCCCGGGCAAGGCGCGGGTCGCGCTTGCGCGTAAGCTCGCCGTGCTCATGCTCGCGCTATGGAAGAGCGGGGAACGCTACGATCCGGAATTCGGCGTCGAACGGCGGCCAAAAGACGCAATGATATCTGACGGCGGGTAGGCGCACATTGGAGGGGCGCGATGGCGCTGCGGTACTCACGCCGGAGCCGCCACGATGGTTCGCGAATGGCGGTCCCCAAGGCACGGCCTGACCAGCTCGCATGCAGAAATGCAACGCGGACCGGGCAAACCGCGCAACCCGGATTTCCTCCTTGTGCCCCTCGGCCCGATTAACCCACATGTCTCTTCCCGCCGAAGCGAGGTCGTATGACGGATACAGCACAGTTCTTGAGCCCACCGGGCAACTTCGCGGTCGTGCGACTGCCTGAGCGACACTATCCAGGCATTATCGTCCAAGGCGACACCCTGGCTGCGCTGGTCGCTCAACTGGGACGGATGAAATCGCTTCTCGCTGCGGGGGACGCGGACGAGCTCGCCGCCGAAATCGAAGAAATGGAAGACCAGCTGTCCGGCGCATTATTCTATTACGAGAAAATATGCGCGGAGCACTCCATCTCATAAGCTTCGTTGCCGCAGAGGAGAGCCATTTCGGGGCTTTTACACCCGGCGACCCGCTCGTCGCGCTTGGCGAACGACATCGAGGGTGAGGGAGGGCAGCTTCAGCGCACGATCCGCGGCCGCGTTCGACCGGGTGTGTCACAGAATCCACACCCAGCGCGAATGTTTGGAGGCGACGGACCCCCGGGCTATTTCGCAAGTTACCTCGCCGAAAGAGCAAGTCGTTGTTTATACGAAATAAGGGGAGTCACATGAAGAAAGCGGTTCTGTTACTGACCCTGACGGCGGCCACCCTTGCCACACCAGCATTTGCCCGCGACGGCGCGTGGTATGTTGGCGTCGAAGGTGGCGGGATGCGCGTCCAGGACATGGGCTTTCCCATCTTTGGTGTAAAGAAAGCACTGTCTGTTGATAGCAAGACGGGTTACGACGTCGACGCCATCGTGGGTTATGACTTTGGGATGTTTCGCCTGGAAGGCGAAGCCGCGAAAAAGCATGCCGCTGTAGATACCGTCACGAACAACACCTCGGCCGCTTTCAATGGAGCGACAGGCGAATTTGACGGCGTCGGTGTCACGGGCGTCGTCAGCGTCATGGCCAATGCGCTGCTCGATCTTGGCCACGACGACGGATTGAGCGCTTATATCGGCGGCGGTGCCGGCATCGCGCGGACAAAGTTCAGCGGAATTGCGGCGGCCCCCACAGGCCCGATCGTCGATGACAGCAACTCGCGCTTTGCCTGGCAGGCAATCGCCGGGGTTCGCTATCCGCTGTCGTCCCATGTCGACCTCGGATTGAAATATCGCTTATTCAACACCCATCCGGTGGTAAACGGCGTGGGCGTTGGCGGTACGGATGCCCGGGTCCGCACGCACAGCATCCTGGCGAGCTTGGTGTACAATTTCGGCGAGAAGGCACCTCCGCCTCCTCCGCCCCCGCCGCCGCCCCCGCCGCCGCCTCCTCCTCCGCCCCCGCCGCCTCCGCCGCCGCCTCCGCCGCCGGCAGTGACGCCTGGGCCGTTCATCGTGTTCTTCGACTGGAACAAGTCGGATATCACGCCGGAGGCTGCTTCGATC
>Ga0068855_100000071_pt1 | contig 122638 bp, 93 predicted proteins | sample KBSCornC52_FD_66592 | JGI IMG/M metagenome (GOLD analysis project Ga0068855, IMG submission 66592) | Corn rhizosphere microbial communities from Kellogg Biological Station, Michigan, USA - KBS Corn C5-2 | ecosystem: Host-associated > Plants > Roots > Rhizosphere > Soil ...
TAATGTTCGTGGTGTAGGTACCGGTGGCGTTAATAATACCTGTGGTGGCTACCAGTTCATTTGCCTCAAATACCCCATCAACGTTCCAATCGATATAAACTTTGGCGGCCTTGTTAAAATTGCCATTGCAGGTTCCCAGGCTTATACTGAGGGGATAACTCACGCCCTGCTGCAGCTGGGCGGTTAAATTGGTATAATCGGAATAAGTAGTACAGCCCGCAGGCGGGGTATTATTAATGTTCGATAGCGTTACATTATTAATGCGTGAATCGGCGCTGGAAAGTGGCCCCGAATCGCAGTAGGTATTGGCGCCGATGCCCGTTACGATAAGCGAATAATCCTGTGAGCCTGACCTTAGTGTCCCTTTGTGCGATATGGTGATGGTATAAGTTTTACCAAATACAGCGCCCGGGATAAAAACCTGTTCGATATTATCCAGCACATTGTCGCCGGTTCTTGCCGGCGAAGATGGATCGGGTGGGTCCAGTATCCATGGGTAAAAAGTGGTGGTGCCATCGCTTACCCTTATATCCAAATCATTAACCAGTTTGGGTGTATGGCTATTTAAAATGCCCTCAGGTGTTGGCGTTCCTGCCGGATCCGTCCAGGATATTGTTGCCGATAAGGGCTCTGCGCCCGATGCAACTACGGTTATCGTTTCCGGCTGCCCTTGTTGCAGCGTTTTTTCCTTAATCAGGCTCTCGCCGCCATTGTTGGTGATGGCCTGGGCTGCCTGTTTTGTATTCAGTAAGCCCCAGCCGTAAATATAATCAGGACCGGCATTGCCGGCGTCAAATGCCGTGTGGCAGGCCAGCCCCTTTAGGGTGGCAGAGCGCATAAAGTTTCCGCCATTTTTTTGAGCATAATATTCCTGCAGCAGGTATAAGGACCCGCTAACATTTGGCGAAGCCATTGACGTGCCCGAAAGACTGATATAAGTGGTTGGATTGGCCGCGCCGGTCGACAATACCGATACACCGTCGCCAACGATATCGGGCTTAATACGGCCATCATCGGTAGGCCCCCAACTGCTGAAAGGGGCAATAGAAATATCCAGGCTGCTTTGTGGCCCATTGCGGATAGGATTAACCGCCCCAACGGTTAATATATTTTTTGCATTGCCGGTGGTGGTAATAATATCGTAACTATTGTTGCTGCTGATGCCGGGCGGCCTTGGCCCCTTATCAACAATGGTGCCGTCGGTGCGGCTTTTAAATCCGTAATAATCGGCGCCTACAGGCGGCCCGGTAGAAGTGCGAAAATTTCCCGCGGCTTTAACAATTAAATAGTAAGGGGCGTTATAAGCAATATTATCATAGGCTTGCGTGTTTTGATCGTAAAAGCCAAAATTATAATCCTCTGTATCACCGGGTAAGCCAAGCCACTCCCAAATATTCCTGGATTCATCATAAAACCACCCGGCGTTATCGCCATAGGAGTGATTGGAAATCAGTAAACCTGACGCTGCCGAGCTCATTTCGGCAATATCGTTATCAAAAAAATACGAATGGAGCGTAGTGGCGTTGTAGGCCATTCCTTTAGCAGGCGGGTAAACACCTTTGGCAATCATGGTGCCTGCAACGTGGGTGGCATGGTCAATTACGGGCGCTCCGTCAAAAATCGTGATAATTTTGCCGGCAAATTCCTGGTGTGCCTTATATACCGAACCACCATCCCATATCGCTAATTTGTCGTTTAGGTTTGCGCCGGATCCTGATAAATTCAAGCCCAACGAGCCGCCCGGCTGTACGGCATTGGTATTGGTTGTAGCTGCGGCTATAATATTTTCGTAGGTGGCCTGGTAAACGGGGAAGCCCATGCTGTTTACCCCCTGCAGCGATATAACGCCGCCATTTTTAGTTTTTTGGAATAATGGCCAGCCTTTAATTTTGGCCAGTTCAAGGGCTTTTTGACGGTTGAGCTGATGCCGGTTGTTCAATTGCACCGACAAACCTGCCAATTGCTTTTTATTGGCATCGCTGACTAATGCCTGCTGGCCGAAAACTTGCCCTGCAATAAAGATGAATAACAAAGCCCCCGTGAATATTGCCGACATCTTTCTCATATCACAAGGCTAGATGTGGTTGCGACGTTAATGCTGAAATAAACACGCCCGATGCCCCTAAAGCCGGTATTGGCTTACCCGCATTTTGCACAAGCATTGTTTTTTTGCCATAACCCTTTGGGGCGATGCGCAAAAAGAATGACAGGTTTACAAAAGGTAAAGATTTTTGCATGATTGGGGCTACGGTAAATATTACGCAAATAATATCAAAATGCTACAGTAGCAGTTTCGTTAATTAAAAACGCGAGCTAATAAATGTAAAGTTTTTTGATGAAACGCAAACCGGTAGAGAAATGACGGTGCGCTAATCGCGGCGGCAGGATGTGTCGGGATTTTGCCAAACAAAAAGAGGCTGCCTGAATGGCAACCTCTCTCTTTTTTGTTTAATGGTGAATTAAATGGGCTTAAACTGTTTCACCGCAGTGGTGTCCTTTTTCTTTTTTGTCGAATCCCGTTTGGCTTTTTTCTTTTTAGTAGTGTCGGTCTGCATCGAAGCCTTAACAGTTGGTTTAGGACCGTGCGCGTAAGCGCTTCCGAATGTGATCGCCGCTAAAGCAATCATACAAAATAGTTTTTTCATTTTTTTTTAAATTTGATTTAACTAATGTTGATTAACCATTGATTAATTTCAATAATCAAAAACTCTAACGACTTTCCTTTGCTATTTGTTTTATTGCCCTTTAGATAAAAATGAACAAAACAGCCAAATCCTTGTGAATGAGGGAATTTATATTTGCAGAAGGCAGGGAGATAAAAGCAAAAATCCGGAAACAAATACGCCAATATGCCCTTTTTGGAGGCCTGTGGTGCATTTATTTCCGGATTTTATTGAAAAATCAGGTCTTTAAATTACTGTCCCGTTTGGAATAACCGCTCGTTTTTTAACGATTACTATCCCATCCTGAACAGTGTAGGCGCCGTAGTCGCCGTTTTCCAGTTTTTCGCCAACGTTTATTTTAACGTCATCACCGATGTAGGTGTTTTTATCGATAATGGCATTCCTGATATGGCAACGGTCGCCAATTCCCATCAGCGGCGTTTGGCTTTGGTGCGATTCTTCTATCTGCTCCAGGTTCTGATAATTGTCGCTGCCCATCACATAACAATTCTCAATCTGGGTATCAAAACCGATGCGGGTACGGATACCTATTATGGAGCGTGTAATATGGCTGGCATTAATGATACAGCCATCTGCAATAATACCTTTATCGATATGTGTGCCCGATAGTTTCGATGGCGGCAGCATGCGCGCCCTGGTGTAAATAGGGTGTTTATCAAACAGGTTAAATTGCGGGATATCATCGGTTAAGCCCAGGTTGGCATCAAAGAATGAAGGGATGGTACCAATATCGGTCCAGTAACCTTCGTATTGATAGCTTACCACCTTATGCTCGCTGATGGATTGCGGGATAATTTCCTTACCAAAATCGGTGCGCTCATTGCCCTGTAACAGGTCATACAACAATTTGCGGTTAAACAGGTAAATACCCATCGATGCCAGGTAAATCCTGCCTTCCGCTTCCATTTGCGGACTAACATCCGACACCCAGTTTTCGAAACCGCTTTTCGGCTTTTCAATAAACGAGGTGATCAGGTCGGTTTCGTCGGTTTTAAGGATACCAAAGCCAGGTACGTCGTTTACATGTACAGGTATGGTCGCAATAGATATCTCGGCGCTGGCTTTGATGTGTTTATCAATCATGTCCTCAAAATCCATCTGGTATAACTGGTCGCCCGATAGGATCAAAACATAATCAAATTCATGCACGGCGAGGTGGTGCAGGCTCTGCCTTACTGCATCGGCTGTACCCTGGAACCAGGCCACGCTCGATGGCGTTTGTTCCGCTGCAAGGATATCAACAAAAGCCTCGCTGAAGCTGCTGAAATGATAGGTGTTTTTGATGTGTTTGTTTAACGATGCCGAGTTAAATTGAGTTAAAACGTAAATCCTGTGGATACCCGAGTTAAGGCAATTCGAAATGGGGATGTCAACCAGGCGATATTTACCTGCAATAGGTACGGCTGGTTTTGAACGTGTTGCGGTTAACGGAGATAACCGGCTTCCCTGGCCACCGCCAAGTACAATGCAAATTACTTTTGAGGTCATATTGTTGGATTTAAACTTTCATAAAGGTTTATATATTCTTTAGCCGACCGATCCCATGAAAAATCGAGCGCCATCATTAATTTACGCAAAAACTGCAGGTGTTTTTCATTTTGATACAGGGTTACAGCCCGGCTTATGGCGCCGCAAATATCCTCCACACTGGCATGGTTGTAACGGATGCCGTAACCGCCTTCGTCGCCAAAATCAATAACGGTATCAATAAGACCGCCGGTGCTCCTTACCATTGGCATAGTTCCGTAGCGCAGGGCATAAAGCTGGTTAAGGCCGCAAGGTTCAACCCGCGATGGCATCAGTAAAAAGTCGGACCCGGCATAAATAAGGTGCGCCAGGCTCTCGTCATACCCAATAAAAACGTTGCATTGTTCCGGATAAAAATCCTTAAGCTGCTGTAGTTCTTGTTCTACACCTTTTTCGCCAGCGCCCAAAAACAGCATGTTAAAGCCACCGGGATATTCGTTAAAACTTCTCTCCAACGCAGCAGGCAGTAAATCGGCGCCTTTTTCGAATACCAGGCGGCCTATGAACGAAATAAGCGGCTTATCGGGCGAAAAGCCAAACCGGGTGCATAAATCTTCTTTATTGGCCTGTTTGCCTTTTACCGGCTGTTTAATTGAAAACTTGTGGGGTACCATCGGGTCTTTGGCCGGATCCCAAACATCGGTATCTATTCCGTTTAGTATGCCGCTTCCTTTGGCCCATTCAAGGTAAAACAGGTACTCCAGTCCATTGGAGCTTCTTGAAAGTTCGTGTAAATAGGTTGGCGAAACGGTGGTGTATTTCCAGCAGCATTTTACAGCAGCTGCCAGCGGGTTTATCGATCCGCCCCAGCCGAGCAAACCTGTTTTCCACTGGTCAATCTCGGGCAGGTAATGCAGTTTATCCCAGCTAAACGCGCCATGGTATTGCCCGTTATGGATAGTTAGCACCGTTGGCGTGTGGGCAAGCCGGGTATATAACCTGGAATGTTGTAATAAAAAGGGCACCAATCCCGAATGGTGGTCGTGACAATGGATCAAATCGGGCGTTTGCTGCGTGTAGCTTATCCAATCCAGAAATGCAATTTGGAAGGCAATAAATTGCTCGGTTTCGTCGGGATACTGGTAAACTTCTTCGCGGTCAATCAGCCCCGGTATCCTGACCAGGTATAATTCAAAACCCAATTTATCTGTTTGCTCTTTCAGTATCTCGAAAAAAAGACGGCGCGTGCCCAGCAGCGTGGAAGCGCGAAAGACAATATCAAAAGTGTTTTCCTGTACAAATTTGCGGTTATAATAAGGCATTACCACTGCAGCCTGCAAGCCTGCAAGACACTGGTATTTAGGCAGTGCGCCAACAACATCGGCAAGGCCCCCGACCTTTGCCACAGGATAACATTCGGCGCTTAGATGAAAAACTCTCATAGGGATTATTATTGGCTCAATTTAAGCAAAGAAATATTTAAATAAACAAATGAAGCAAGATAATATCTTTTTAAAAATAACTTTTGTTATTTGTTCAGCCGCAAGGGCTGTTCGTTTTTAAATTATAATTTTAATGATACTTTCTTTATCAAATCCTTATAAAAATGCTGTTTTTGAGATGATTTTTTATGGAAATATTAATGACAGGTCCAATTTGCTAATAGCGAGGGGCTTATAAATCCATCGCTATTAACCAAAGCCGCAATTATTTAATTTAAATCAGTCCGCCAAAAGCGCCTTCTCAATAAACACCCCTAACCCAGTCATAATCCTGGATTTTGCGAAATTCAACAGGTAACTTATCTATCAGCTTGCCGGATTGCAGGTTTTCCCGGTCGTGTAAATGCTGGTAAACGTGGTATTTATTAAGCGAGGCTACTTTGGTTATGTATTCTTCGGTATCCACCTTTAAACCGTCCCATTTATATTTATACAGGTCCACATCGCCGGGCTGCCCGTAATCAAAGCCCCGGATAGCCTTTTGCGATGCTGAAAATGTAGGGTTCATAAACCGGTATTTTGTAGTGAAGCCGCCGGTTTGTTGCTGGTAAAGGTAAACGCTGTAAACATCGCGCAGGCAGCAGCCCGAAGGGGAGTAGGTATGCACCAAAAAGTCTTTGGAATGATCGCCGTTTACATCTTTCACCATATCGCCGATGTAGGAGTTACTTTGCAAGGCCTGGCTGCAAACAGGTTTAAATTTGCCGCTGTCGAGCAAATAAATATCTACCGCCAGGGTTGTTCCCCACAACATCCGCCGGACAATTAAATGCTCTTTCTTTTTGGCAAACAGGTGCCCAAAATCTAATTTGGCCACGGCAGCATAAGGAAAGCGCCAGATTTTTAACTGTGTTTTAAATGCGGGTTTTGTTTTATTTTTATTGGCATAATCCAATATGCCATGCATCATCGAAGCTAAGCGGATGCTATCCTGTCGCTTATAATTAATGTGAGGTTTCTTTTTTTTCAGGCTGTCTTTTATCCGGGCCTGCCTAATGCTATCGTCGTTGAATGCAACATTTTTATTGGAATGGTTGCATCCAAAGGCAACCAGGAGTATCAGCAGCAAAAATCTTCTCATTGGGTTAAAACACGATGATTTCATCTTTTAACTCAATAACGACGGATTTTGTTTTAAATGATATATGGGATGATGACGGCAGATTTGACATTTTTTTAAAAGTTGTCAAATCTCAATCCCGCAAACCATTCACCATTCACAACTCACTATTCACCACTCACCAACCTCAATGCGCCTCCAGCCAGTTAAGCCCCGTGCCAATTTCTACCATGATGGGTACCGTAGTTTTAATGGCATTTTTCATTTTATCCATAATGATGGGTTTAACTATTTCCACCTCGTGGTGGGGGACATCAAAAACCAACTCATCATGCACCTGCATGGTCATGCGGGCATCTAACTTTTGAGAGACAAATTCTTTGTGGATATTGATCATCGCTATTTTGATCATATCAGCCGCTGAGCCCTGTATGGGGGCGTTGATGGCATTTCGCTCGGCAAAGCCGCGTACGGTTTGGTTGGCCGAATTAATATCGCGCAGGTACCTGCGGCGGCCCATCAGCGTGCATACAAAGCCATTTTCGCGGGCAAAGTTCATGGTATCGCTCATATAGCTTTTTATGCCCGGATATTGCGCAAAGTAGTTATCAATAATTTCCGCAGCTTCCTTGCGCGGTATGCCCAAACTTTGCGATAAACCAAATGCCGATTGCCCGTAAATAATACCAAAATTAACGGCCTTGGCATTGCGGCGCTGCGTGCTGCTTACTTCTTCAAGCGGAATGCCATAAACTTTGGCCGCAGTGGCGGTATGGATATCCAGGTTGTTTACAAAGGCATCCATCATGTTGGCGTCCTTGCTGATCTCGGCGATGATGCGTAATTCTATCTGCGAATAATCCGCCGATACAATGGTGTGGCCACTATCGCGGGGGATAAAAGCTTTGCGTACTTCGCGACCGCGTTCGGTGCGGATGGGGATATTTTGCAGGTTGGGGTTATTGGAACTTAAACGCCCGGTGGCAGCCACCGCCTGGTTATAGGAGGTATGCACCCTGCCGGTTTTGCGGTTCACCATCAGCGGCAAGGCATCAACATAAGTCGATTTAAGCTTTTGCAGCTGGCGGAAGTCCAGGATATCGCGTACAATGTCGCTTTTTGCTGCCAGTCCCAGTAAAACATCTTCGCCGGTTTGGTACTGGCCGGTTTTGGTTTTTTTGGCTTTGGGATCAAGCATCAGTTTTTCAAAAAGCACTTCGCCCAGTTGTTTGGGCGAGGCGATATTGAAACGCACACCGGCTTTTTCGTAAACCACTTTTTCCAGTTTATTGATGTCGGTTTCCAGTTCCTTTGAAAATTCCTTGAGGGTTTGGTGATCAATCAATACGCCCTCGTATTCCATATCTGCCAATACATATATCAGCGGATTTTCAATCTCGTGGATCAGTTTTTCGCTTTCAACCTCTTTCAGTTTCGGCTCAAAAATGGTTTTCAATTGCAGGGTTATGTCGGCATCTTCGGCGGCGTATTCTTTTATTTTTTCAATCTCCACATCGCGCATGCTTCCCTGGTTTTTGCCTTTTGCGCCAATCAGTTCGGTAATGGATACCGGTTTATAGCCCAGGTAATTTTCGGAAAGTACGTCCATGCCGTGGCGGGTATCCGGATCGATCACGTAATGCGCCATCATGGTATCAAACAGTTGCCCACGTACTTCAACCCCATACCACTTCAGGGTCAGGATATCGTATTTTATGTTTTGCCCGATTTTGCCGATCTCCGGGTTTTCCAATACCGGCTTAAACTCATTGACGATACCTTGCGTTACCTCCTGATCAGCCGGAACGGGGACATACCAGGCCTCACCTGCTTTTACTGCGAAGGATAAACCAACCAGTTCGCAATCGTTTGCATCCGTGCCGGTAGTTTCGGTATCAAAACAAATACTTTTTTCGGTTGATAGCATGGCTATCAGTTCACTCCTTTTTTCGGGGGTATCAGCTAAGTGATATTCGTGCGGTACGGTGTTGATGTTTTTTGCATCGGCAGCAGTCGGTGGTTCGTATATATCCTGAACATCTACTGTCATGGTGGTGCGGCCTTCGGCAACGGGTTCGCCAAACAGGTCGGTTTGAATGCTAACCGCGCGTGTTTCGGTGATGCTGAAATCATCGCCAAAGACACGTTTACCTAAAGTCCTGAATTCGAGCTCGGCAAACAAAGGTTCCAGCAGGTCTTTGCTTGGGGCGCACATTTCCAGCCCTGCTTCATCCAGTTCAACCGGAACGTTCAGGTTAATGGTCGCCAGTTTTTTCGATAGCAAACCCTGCTCTGCAAATTGCTCTACGTTTTCGCGCTGCTTTCCTTTAAGTTCGTGACTATGGCTGATGATCTCTTCCATCGAACCATATTGTTTAATGAGCGACTTTGCCGTTTTTTCGCCAATGCCGGGTATGCCGGGAATATTGTCAACAGCATCGCCCCATAAACCTAAAATATCTATCACCTGTTCTACGCGCTCAATCTCCCATTTCTCCAGCACTTCCTTTACACCCAATATTTCCATTTCGTTACCTAAACGGGCGGGTTTATAAATGAAGATATTATCGGAAACCAGCTGCGCAAAGTCCTTATCGGGGGTCATGCAAAAAACGGTATAGCCTTTGGCCTCGGCCTTTTTGGCCAGGGTGCCAATAATATCATCGGCCTCGTAACCGTCGGAAGTGATTACCGGGATGTTAAATCCCAGGATCACCTTAAAAATATAGGGCAGGGCCGTTGAAAGGTCCTCGGGCATCGACTCGCGGTGCGCTTTGTATTCGGCGAAATCAATATGGCGTTCGGTTGGTGCTTCGGTATCAAAAACTACAGCCATGTGAGTTGGTTTTTCCTTCCTGATGACCTCCAGCAGGGTATTGGTAAAGCCCATTACCGCCGATGTATTTAACCCACCCGAGGTAAACCGCGGTGTTTTACTCAAAGCAAAATGCGCCCGGTAAATAAGGGCCATGCCATCCAATAGAAATAGTTTCTTCATGTTGTTTTTGTGATTACACCGATTTTAATTCGGGACTACACTGATTTTGTTTTTTGATTGCACCGATTGTGGCGGTCATAAAAAAAGCTTGTTTCAAAAATACAATTTATGTTGATGTGTGGTCTATCAAATTAAAAATGAACCCACCTTCGGTGCAATCATTTTTTCAATCGGTGAAGTCCAGCAAAAAATAATCAGTGAAATGGTTTTTAGCCAATCGTTGTAATCATCTCCAATAATCGGTGAAATCATCCTCAAATCGGTGAAATCACTTAAAACTACAATCTGCCAAATGATCGTTCACCATGCCGGTAGCCTGCATGTGGGCGTAGCAAAGGGTAGTGCCAAAAAAGGTGAAGCCGCGTTTTTTCATATCTTTTGCAATCGCATCGGATATAGGTGTGCTGGCGGGGATATTGCCGGGGTAATTAACAATAGGTTTACCATCGGGCATAAAGCTGTACAAGTATTTATCAAAAGAGCCAAATTCTTTCTGTACTTCGATGAATAGCTTCGCGTTATTAATAGATGATTTCACTTTTAAGCGGTTGCGGATAATGCCTTCATCAGCCAACAACCGGGCGACATCGTCCTCATTAAAGGTGGCCACTTTCTCCACGTCAAAATCAACATATGCCTTACGATATCCTTCGCGACGCCGCAAAATAGTAATCCAGCTTAAGCCTGCCTGCGCGGATTCCAGGATCAGGAACTCAAACAGTTTTTTATCGTCATGAACCTCTTTACCCCACTCATTGTCGTGGTAATCCATATATAACGGATCGGTTCCGCACCATGTGCAGCGTTTTGGGTTCTGTGTTTCCTGGCTCATTATGATTTGGTAAATTTAGGAGTTGTAACCAGGTCGAATTTAAAGATTTTTTGCTTCCCTAAAATATTTATAACGTTTTCAATGGTGGGATAACCAACGCCTTTGTCGGCATCAATTGAAAACTGCATATCCTTGTCAGCTATTTCGCGACATGATTTTCGCGAGAAATATATCCAATTGGCAAGTTCGTTAGAAGAGTTGGTGCCAATACCGGTTTGTTTAAAAAAGTCCCGCCCCTGATTTTTTGAATTGATGTAGCCTTTTAATTGGCTCATCGGTAAGCCAATAATGTCCATCTTTCCAAATTTTGAAATCTCGTCTTCTGTAAATTGGATATGATATTTTTCGCCCATTTTTACAAGTGTTCGCTCGCGCACTTCTTTATTGATGATGCTATACATTACATGATTGGTGTTAATCAAAATGAACCCGGTATATTCATAACCAATGTGGCAGGGTGACCACATTGATTGCAGTGGTTCTTCAATCTTTATGGGTAACCAATGCCGGACCTTGCTGGTCATCAGCACAAATACAAGCAGCACAAAAGCAACACTGCACATGGCGGCCATGTCAACAAAAGGGGTTTGCCGTTTTAGTTTGCCTTTGTACATGGTTATAGTAGTTAGATAAGATTATCCTTTTATCAAGATTGATGTATTTTTTAAAGATGGGTGCCACCACTGTGATCCGGGTGTTGTGGTAGTACTAGCGGATAGGTATTATCTTTAAAATTACCTTTTGCAAATAACTTCAATTTAAACATATGCTGCTTTTCTAAAATTGATATTATCTTTTCTATTTCAGGGTAGGGTGTGCTTTTATCGGCATCAATAGCAATTTGCAAATCCCTTCCTGCCAAAGCCCAGGCCGCTTCTCTCGCACAGTATATCCGGTCGGCTAATTCATTATTTGGGGAATCATCAGGAACACCGGGTTCATTTAAAAAGGCTCGTTTATTATAAAAGCCGTGTATATATTGTTTTAGCTGAGCGATTGGAACACCAACAACGCCCATTTTTTCAAATTTCGATAATTCAGCATAAGAAAATGTGATACCATATTGGCGTCCCATTTGTAATAAAGCACCTGCGCTAATAATTTTATCGGGCATGTCGAACATTACTTTTCCATTTGCCATTAATATTATTCCGGTGTTATTGTCGGGCGGACTGCCATAAATGGGAGGAACTGTAATGGTGGGTTCTACTATTTTTAGTGGTTGCATAGGATCAGGCACCCAGGTAAAAGCTGAAAAAATCAACATAACAATGGCGATATCGCACATTGGTGTGATATCGAACCACAGTTTTTTACGTTTTAGCTTGCTTTTGTACATGGTTTTGGTTTGATGAATAAAGCTAAGACATATTTATTATAATCGCAACAATGATGCAATTAAATTATCCACTCCTTTATTTATCAATCTTTCAACCAGCTATTGGCCGCCGCCACTCAAACAAAGTTCATCCCAATACTCCACGGCCCTGCGGTAATGTGGGATAACGATTGAGCCTCCCACTAAATTGGCTATCATGAATACTTCGTTCAGTTCATCGTGGTTAACGCCGGCTTCGTGGCACTTGCCAAGGTGGTATTTAATGCAATCGTCGCACCGCAATACCATGGATGCTACCAGGCCCAGCATTTCTTTGGTTTTTACATCCAGTGCGCCATCGGCGTAGGTGGTAGTGTCCAGTGCAAAAAAGCGTTTAATATTGGTGTTGGCGGTCTCCATTATCCTGTCGTTCATTTTGGTACGATAGGATTCAAATTCTTCTATTAGGGACATGGGGGTTTTGAATTAGTGAATTAGTGAGTTGATGAATTAATAGATTTTGCGTGTTGAATTGTTGAAACAGAATGCTAGTGATTGATCAAATTTATATTTAATATTGAATCACCAAAAATAACTTAATCAACCCACCCGATAGCTATCGGGTCTAACTGAGTCTAACTTAATCAACTAAGCCATATGGAAAGTCTCTCCCCCAATATTTTTGTTGACGATATGACCGAAACCATCACTTTTTACAAGTCGATTGGTTTCCAGTTAGTCATGACGGTGCCCGAAGAGGGCAATGATTTTGTATGGGCCATGCTGAGCAACGGCGAGGTTACGGTGATGTTTCAAACCTTTAGCAGCTTGGGCGAAGAGCTGCCGGAGATCAGTCGGAAGAATGGGGGCTCATTGTTGTTTTACATCAAACTGAAAAAAATAAGAGAATATTTTGAGCTAATAAAAGATAAAGTGACCGTGCTTAAAGGCCTGGAAACCACTTTTTACGGCGCAACGGAATTTTCTATCCTCGATAATAACAACTATGTGCTCACTTTTGCCGAGGACGAATAATGATAGAGTTTATCCGCGCCAACCATATCCATATTTGTGTGCCACCTGAAAGGTTGGGAGAAGCAAGGGCATTTTATAATGATATTATCGGGCTGAATGAAATTGAACGCCCGAATCACCTGTTTTCGTCCGCCGGCCACTGGTTTACTATTGGCGATATTGAATTGCATATTGGTGTTGAGCCGGCTTTAAAAAGATCCATCCGGCATACTGCCTTTGAGGTTGCCGATGTTGCCGCAGCCCGGGTGCTGCTGACAGCAAATGGCATCGAAATAGTTGAAGAACCCGTTATTCCCGGCCGCACCCGGTTTGCCTTTATTGATCCCTTTGGTAACCGGATGGAATTATTGCAGTTGATTGATTAATAGGATTTTATTTTATATATTTAAAACACTATTTTTAGTTAAAAAAACGGCTTATGAAATTCATGTCCCCTAAAATTCATGGAATAATTGATTACCTGGTGGTATTGGTTCTATTACTGTCGCCCACAATTTTAGGGTTTACGGGGACGCTGGCCATGTTTACTTACGCGTTGGGGATAGTGCATTTGCTGTTGTCCGTTTTAACGGATTACCCCATGGGCTTAATGAAGGCTATCCCGGTAACCGTACATGCTTCTGTTGAATTGTTGGTTGGTATCGGCCTTATAGTAATAGCGTATACCCTTTTTAAGGATAACGCCGATGGTAAGCTTTTTTATGTGATATTTGGAACGGTGGTACTATTAACCTGGCTGGTAACCGACTATAAAGGGATTAAACAACCGACGCCGGCACAATCATAAAGCCAGTTCAATTGATGGGTCCCAGTATACTGTTTTAAAATCCTGCACCTGGTCGTCCTCAACTTTTATGCCCTCGCTTTCCAGTAATTGCTGCATCAGGTTGCCGCCAAAATGGAATTTTGCTGTTAACAAGCCTTGCCGGTTTACTACCCGGTGTGCCGGTACTGGCGGAACAGCCTTACCGCAAGCCAGCATTGCATAACCCACCATTCGCGATGATCCTTTTGTGCCCAGGTAATTGGCGATGGCCCCGTATGAAGTCACCCGGCCTGCTGGTATAAGCCGCACTACCTGGTAAACCCGGTCGAAAAAATTATCATCCTTCATGGTTTATTAAAATGAAAACTTAAGGTAGTTAATGTTTTTGTTACTAAGCAGGTATTTCTTTTCGTAATAGGTTTTAATGGAAAGTACTTCGTCGGCATATTCCGAGTGGTAAAGATCCTCGGTTTTAATATGCAGATTTAAACCGGCTTCGCCTATTTTTTCAAAGGTATAGGCGTGCAGCGCGTCATTATCAGTTTTTAGGTTGATAATGCCACCGGGCTTTAATATCACCTTATATTTTTCGAGAAAACGTGGCGAAGTAAGCCTTTTCTTTTCGCGGCTAACCTGTGGCTGCGGATCGGGAAAGGTTATCCAGATTTCGTCAACTTCGCCGGGGGCAAAATAATCGAGCAGATTTTCAATCTGTATGCGTAAAAAAGCAACGTTATTAACGCCATCTTCCAGCGCTGTTTTGGCGCCGCGCCATATCCGGTTGCCTTTATAATCAATGCCGATAAAGTTTTTGTCCGGAAACAGCCGGGCTAAATTAACGGTGTATTCGCCTTTGCCACAAGCCAGTTCCAAAACTACAGGGTTGCTGTTTTTAAAAACACCAGTTGCCCATTTGCCTTTAAACGGTTTGCCGGCATCGAGCTGTAATACATTGCTGAATTGGCTTACTTCGGCAAATCGCCTTAATTTATCTTTTCCCACTTAAAAAATTTAAAATGCAAAAATAGGTTTTTGGGCGGATTATCGATTGGGTTTGTAAACCCATTGCCGTTATAGCTAAAAATTAATGTTTGCCTGTTAATTTCCATCAGGTACATTTGTATTGCTATGTCTATCACACCAACAATCCGACCTGTAACACAAAGCGATTACGCCCAATGGCTCCCTTTATGGGAGGGCTATAACACATTTTACGGCCGCTCCGGCGATACCGCCCTGGCGCCGGAAATCACGGCCATGACCTGGTCGCGTTTTTTTGATGCTTATGAGCCGGTGTATGCTTTGGTTGCCGAAAGCGACGGACAATTGCTTGGCCTTACGCATTATATTTACCACCGCAGCACCATCATGATCAACCCTATTTGTTACCTGCAGGATTTATTTACCCTGGAGCAAGCGCGTGGCAAAGGCGTTGCAAGGGCGCTGATCAATGGCGTTTACGAACGGGCCAGGCTGGCAAGCTCCCCGCGCGTATATTGGCAAACGCACGAAACTAATCATACGGCTATGCTGCTGTATGATAAAATGGCGGAAAAATCGGGGTTTTTGGTTTACCGGAAGCCGCTGTAAAAGGCACCCCGGCGTTGATGTGTTTGTTTCGCTGTGCATGCGTATAAATAATAGAAATCGTGCTATATTTATATCTGTAGCAACTGCTTATTTATAGCAGCTTATCTTTAACGCTAAATATCTCACCTATGAAACGCCTCCTTTTAACCATTCTTTCCCTTGTATTAACAGCTGGTTTGATAACTGCCAGGCCCGGTTTTATTCATGTAAAACAGAAGGCAAATCAACCCACCCAAAAAAGGCTGCCCAAGATCGCTATTGCCGGGCTCGGCATCGAATCGAGCACTTTTTCGCCGGCACTTACCGAAGAAGCGGCTTTTCATGCAAAATACAATGCGGATGTTTTTAATACCTACCCGTTTTTAGCCATTGATTCGCCGCTGAGGCACCGTGTTGAATGGGTGCCCACCATTGTTGGTCATGCGCTTCCGGGTGGCACGGTTACCCGCGAAGCCTATGAATCGTTGGTGAACAAAACGCTGGCTCTGCTGAAAAAAAACCTGCCTTATGAGGGTCTTTTTTTTGATATCCATGGGGCCATGAGTGTGGTTGGTCTGGATGATCCGGAAGGGGATTTTATCGTCAGGATACGAAAGGTCGTTGGCCCCAAAACTATCATTTCCACCTCGATGGATTTGCACGGCAATGTGTCGTGGCGACTTGCCGAAAACACCGACCTGATCACCTGTTACCGGCTGGCGCCGCATGAGGATGCCATGGCAACCAAAAAACGTGCGGTGGAAAATTTGATTGCACGGATTGAAAGCGGGAGAGGAAAACCAGCATACAAGGCCTATATAAAGGTGCCGATATTGCTTCCCGGTGAAAAAACAAGTACCCGTATCGAGCCGGCTAAAAGTATTTATGCCGCCGTTGCGCCGGCATCGGTACAACCGGGTATTGTTGACGCCGCTATTTGGGTAGGTTATGCATGGGCCGATGAACCGCGTAACCACGCCGTCGTAATGGTTACCGGCGATGATAAAGAAAAGGTAACCAGCGAAGCCGAAGCGCTGGCCCGTGGCTTTTGGGATGCCCGTGCTGGCTTTGCTTTTGTATCGCCGGTAGGCAACCTTAAAGAATGCCTGGATAAAGCCGTTGCCAGTTCAAAACACCCTTTTTTCATTAGTGATTCGGGAGATAACCCAACGGCCGGTGGAGCAGGCGATGTTACCTGGACATTGAAGCAGATACTTGCCCGGCCCGAGTTCAAGGCAGACAACCGCCCATCGTTCATATATGCTTCCATCCCCGGGCCGGACCTGGTTAAAAATGCCATTGCCGCAGGTATAGGCAAGCCGGTTGAAGGCTATGCAGGCGCTGCAGTTGATGCGCGTTTTGCCCCGCCGTTGAAAATATCAGGAATAGTAGAGTCAATAAAATATGGCGATGTGGATGCAGAGGTGGAAGTATCCGTAAAAGTGGGGAGTGTACACGTTATCGTCACAAAAAAACGCAAACCCTATCACCATGAACATGATTTTACCGATTTGGGCCTTAACCCGCGCAAAACGGATATTGTGGTGGTGAAAATAGGTTACCTGGAACCGGAACTATATGCCATGCGCGCCGATTGGATAATGGCCCTGACACCCGGCGGCGTCGACCAGGATATTGAACACCTGCCTTACAAAAGAATTGAACGCCCCATGTTCCCCTTTGATAAAAATATGGGCGAACCGGATTTGAAGGCTAAACTGGTGCCACTATCGGGAGGAAGGTAACAGACACCTTAATAAAAAAGGGCATGGTAAAAACCACGCCCTTTATATATCTTGATTCTTGACTCTTGGTTCTTGAATCTTAGTAACGGTAATACTCCGGTTTAAACGGACCTTCAACGGTTACGCCAATATACTCAGCCTGATCCTGGTCTAAAACTTCCAGTTCAACGCCTATTTTAGCAAGATGCAAACGGGCAACCTTTTCGTCGAGGTGTTTTGGCAGGGTATAAACTTTGTTTTCGTAGGCATCGCTATTGGTCCAAAGTTCAATCTGGGCAAGCGTTTGGTTAGTGAACGAGTTGCTCATTACAAAGCTTGGGTGACCGGTTGCGCAGCCTAAGTTTACCAGGCGGCCTTCTGCCAATATAATCAGGTCCTTGCCATCAATGGTATATTTATCAACCTGTGGTTTAATTTCAATTTTGCTACTGCCATAAGCGCCGTTTAACCAGGCCATGTCAATCTCGTTATCAAAGTGGCCAATGTTACAAACGATGGCTTTGTCCTTTAACGCGCGGAAATGCTGTTCGCGAACAATGTTTTTGTTACCTGTAGCAGTAACTACTATATCAGCTTCGGCAATGGCGGTCGAAAGTTTTTTAACTTCAAAACCTTCCATAGCTGCCTGTAAAGCGCAGATTGGGTCAATTTCGGTAACAATAACACGTACACCTGCGTTGCGCAATGAATCAGCCGAGCCTTTGCCCACATCGCCATAACCGCAAACAACAGCCACTTTACCGGCCATCATTACGTCTGTAGCACGACGGATAGCGTCAACCAGCGATTCGCGGCAACCGTATTTATTATCAAATTTCGATTTGGTAACCGAATCGTTTACGTTGATGGCAGGCATTGGTAATGTACCGGCTTTCATACGCTCATACAAACGGTGTACACCGGTAGTGGTTTCTTCTGATAAACCTTTAATGTTAGGGATCAGCTCAGGATATTTATCCAAAACCATATTGGTTAAGTCGCCGCCATCATCCAAAATCATGTTCAACGGCTGACGGTCTTCGCCAAAAAATAAAGTTTGTTCAATACACCAGTCAAATTCTTCGGCGTTCATGCCTTTCCAGGCGTAAACGGACCCGCCATTTGCAGCAATAGCGGCAGCGGCGTGATCCTGTGTCGAGAATATGTTACATGACGACCAGGTTACCTCGGCACCCAGTGCAACCAGCGTTTCAATTAAAACGGCGGTTTGTATGGTCATGTGTAAACAGCCAGCTATGCGGGCGCCTTTCAGGATCTGCAGCGGGCCAAATTCCTTACGCAGAGCCATCAAACCAGGCATCTCAGCTTCAGCTAATTCAATTTCTTTGCGGCCCCACTCAGCCAGTGAAAAATCTTTCACTTTAAACTTCACATAGGTAGTTTCTGTTGTTGACATAAGTATTTAATGTTTTTATGCAAATTTATGCAATAACATTGTGAAAAGCAATTTTGATTGATAATGAGAAGATTATTTAGGAAAAATAATGATAAAATGATAAAAAAATCATCAAATCATTGAAACTCCCGCAACTTTAAAAGCAATTGAAAGGCTTATTGGTAAGCTAAACTTCAATCATTTTTTGCTGGGGTTTGGTTAATTTGTGGCTTTGGGCAAGCTTGTTATTCTGTGTCATGGACAGGCTGCCATTGTAAACAGCCCCGTTTTCAACAGCTAAGGTTTGAGTCCTTATTTCGCCGGTAACTTTGCCGGTTGATTTAATTTCGAGTGAATTTGTTTGGATATTACCTGTGATGGCGCCGTAAACCACCATTTCTTTGGTAATGATATTACCTAAAATCGATCCTTTTTCGCCTAATATCAGCCCTTCGTCTACCATTACATCGCCGGTTACCTGGCCGTCAATCCGCGCAAAGGCGGGTGCTTTCAGGTTGCCATCTAAAATACATCCTTCGCTGATGAGGGTAGATATGGATTGCAGGTCGAGTGCAACCTTATCTTTTTTAGAAAAAATCGACATGGCTTTTTATTTATTATTTAACGCAGCTTTTGCAGCCTAATTGTTTAACGTAAGGAAACTTACCGGGTTAATGGCTTTGCCATTTTTGCGCACCTCGTAATGTAAATGGGTGCCGGTTGAGCGGCCTGTTGAACCTACTTCTCCTACTTTTTGCCCGGTAACTACCTCCTGGCCAACTTTAACGCTGATGTGCGACAGGTGGCCGTAAAGTGTTTCGTAGTTGTTCATGTGCGCTATGCGTACGCAATTGCCATAACCGCCATACCATCCGGCAAAAACTACGCGGCCATTGGCGGTACAGCGGGCAGCATCGCCATAGGAGCCTTTAAAATCAATTCCGGGGTGAAATTCGGCATGGGCCGAGTTAAAAGGATCGCTCCGGTAACCGAAGTAAGATGTTAGCGAACTGATATGCGGGTAACCCATCGGCGTAAAGGCAACAGTATGTACCAGGCGGTCGAGGTATTCGTCGTAAAGGCCATATGTTTCACTATCAGTAAGTTTCGCTGCTGCAACGTTGCCATCGCCGCCTCCAACTGATTTTGTCGAGAAGCCTTTAAGTCCCCGTTTTTTTAAATACTCATTTATTTTTTGAAGTTTACCCTCGATAGACTGGATGTAGCTTTGCGCATCGACGGGCTTTTTGGTTTCGATAGCAGGCTGGGGGATGGAGCCCTTTAATTTAGTGATCTGGGCAATGAGTTGTTTCTTTTCTGCTTCCTCCCTGTTGTTTTGCGAGTTGAGGTAAATGATAACGCCCGATAATACTACTATTACCGAAAATATGCCTAAGGCATAATGCTTAAGCCTGCTGATGTGCTTGGTTTTAACCTGTAAGGTTTTTGGCTCACTGTTTTTGTTAACAATAATTACCGTACTGATGTCTGAAGGTTTAGTCTTCATTTACATAATTTAAGCTAAAAGGGATTGCAAGGTAGTAATTACGGATTAAAATGCAATATTAAATATTAATAAAGTTTGGATGAAGTCAATGGTCCATAGTCCATAGTCGATAGCTTGGAAATGACAATCGTTTATGGGTGATAATCCATAGCAGAAAATCTTTTAAAGTCATAAATTTATCACCATTGGCGTTCTCAACCGCTTCATTGTGGCCTATTATTGTAACTATCGACCATGGGCTATGGACCATGGTCCTCTCCAAACTCCGTCAGCCCAATGTTATTATTCTGATTTATGGATGTTAACTGTTAATCATTTGTTATTTTTGTTGTTCAATTTTAGAAACATAAAAAAATGTATCCGGAATATTTAGTAGCCCCCATGCGGGAAGAACTTACCAGGGTTGGGTTTGAGGAGTTAAAAGACGCTGAAAGTGTTACCAAAGCTATTGAAAGCGAAGGTACAGTGTTTGTTATGGTTAATTCGGTTTGCGGATGCGCTGCAGCTAATGCACGCCCGGCAGCTCGTTTTGCTGCACAGCACGAAAAACACCCAGATAAATTAGTAACGGTTTTTGCAGGAATGGAAACCGAAGCGGTTAACAAGGCACGTGCTTACATGTTGCCTTATCCGCCATCGTCGCCGGCTATGGCTTTATTTAAAGATGGTAAACTGGTTCATATTATTGAGCGTTACCAGATTGAAGGCCGCCCTGCACAAATGATTGCTGATAACCTTATCGGCGCATTTGAGCGATATTGTTAGTCGGGAAAGTCGGGAAGTCCGAAAGTCCGAAAGAAGAAATAGAGGATTTTTTTTAGTCCGGAAGACCGGAAGACCGAAAGTCCGGAAGAAGAAAAACAGAGGATTTTTTTAGTCTGGAAGTTCGCGAAGTCCAACAGAAGAAATAGAGGATTTTTAATACCTATAATTAACCCCGGTTTGCCAGGCGCATTCCGGGGTTTTGTTTTCGCCTCTCCCGGTACCCCAATTCTTGTTACAATGTTAACCCGGGTTAACATTGTTTTTTTATAACTATTTGATATATAGGTATTTATTTGGGTTAACATTGAAAAGTGTTAACCCATGTTAACCCTTCTTTCAAATGGTTTGGTAAGAAGGATAAAGATGAAGCCACAATGCCAAAGGCGAGCTACCTCACCCCATATTGCAGCCACAACGGTATTGGGCTTGATCTTCTGAAGCTCATGGTAAACGGTGTAACGTAAGTCAGATTCAAACTGCGCCCGCCATCTTTCTGAAAATACTCTATCCGGATAGGGTAAAAGCCCTTTTGCAAAGGCAGGATGTACGATTTAGCATTATTATCGCCGTGTAAACCGTCATCATCTATCAATAGCTGATTGCCCAGGTATAATTTTGATCCATCATCGCTGTCCAGCAAAAATACATAATAGCCGTCCTGTTTTACGGATAGCTGCCCCGTTATCAGCAAGGCAAAGTTATCCTGCCGGGGCATTTTGTTGATATCAAAAGCGGAATCGACGATGCCGGTTTTTACCGGTTTTAACTGGTTGAAATCGGGCATTTTATCCCAGGTACCTTCGTAATAAGCATAATTGAAGCCTCCCGGTTTCATGTCGCCCGCGTCGGCTGCAGGGGGCAGGTAGGTTCCTTCTTTGAAAGTGCCGGTAACTACTTTATTGTACCTGTCGCGGCTGGTGAATAGTTTGGCTTTTAAGGTAGATGGTGCGTTTATTATATTGGTGGGTCTTATTAGTGGAGATTCGGGTGTGGGCTCCGTGCCATCAATGGTATATCTTACTTTGGTGGTGTCATCAAAATACCAAACCTTAATAGGTTTTTCTTTCAGCATAATACCGCTCATGGGATGAAAAGATACCCCGTTGGTCCGGTAGCCGGCGTAACTGAATTTTAAACCATCGTACATGCTTTTTAGCCGTACTGAGCCATGGGTTTCATCGGGATAGGCTATCACTTTCCAGGTAAGGCCTTTGGGCGCCATTTTTTTCAGCAAGTCCTCCATGGGCGGAATACCCATCCCGCTGAACGCCTCGCCCTCACGGCCGGAAATGTAAAACGTTTTACCCAGGCCAGCCAGGCTGGCCAGTTTGGCTGCAGTCATTTTTACCATTATACCGTTGTCCCACCAGTAGCTGGGGTCGGCCGCTATGTACGATTTAAACAGCTGCGGCTCGTTGATCAGCGCGTACGTTACAAATACGCCCCCAAATGAATGCCCAAAAATGGTGTTATCGCCATTTGAAGGGTAGGTTTTATTAACGTAGGGGATAAGTTCATCCTTAAAAAATTGCAGGAATTTGTCGGCCCCGCCGGATGTCTTGTTATCAGCCACATGGGTTGGTAAAAAATCGCGGTTACGGTCGGTGTTTAAAATACCCACTATAATGGTTGGGGGCATGTAGGCTTCATCCTCAATAAATTGCTGCACGTTGTTGATGGTTTTAATATTCCAATCATCAAGTACATATAAAACATCATACTTCTCAGTCGAGCCCGGTTTATAATTCCTGGGCAAAACAACCTGGATGATCCGTTTCTCCTTTAAAACAGCTGATGAGATAGAGTCGCGCTTGCCGGGAAGATCCTGTGCTGCGGCGCGGCGATTAAATACACCCAAAGCGATACTGATAAGGAGCATTAAAGGAATGCGGGTATTCATTTTCATTGCAAAGGTTTTTTTGGTGGCCACTATCATGATTGCATCAGCGGCAAATATGTTACAGCAAGGTAATGGTTATTATTTATAAAAAATAATGGGCCATTAAAACACTAATTGGCTATTCGCAACAAATATTAAAATAAATATAACTTTTTAGACCGATCGTGCGTAAAAAGACCCTCAACTGGAACTTGTTCAATTAGTTATGAAACAACCCTTACTTTTCATAGTAATTATTGCTTCTGTATTACTCTACGGATCGTGTACAAAAAATAACGCTCCCAAGCCGGTTGCAAACCTCACTATAAGCCCCTATGCCGCTGTTGACAAAATTTTAAACGACTCGGTGCCATTTAGTTTTAACGGAAAATGCTATGCCATTATATGTGTAAATGGCAAAATAGTGTACAGCAAAAGTTATGGCGGTTATAAAGATAGTACGGTTGCACAGGTTGCGTCCTGCTCCAAATGGCTGTCGGGTGCGGTGCTGATGAGCCTGGTTGACCAGGGCAAGTTAAAGCTGACTGATACCGTGGGCTTGTTTCTGCCCGTTTTTAGCCAATATCATAAAGGCAATATCACTATAGCCCAGTTATTTTCGCACACATCGGGTTTTCCGGGTACCTCCACCCAGAACTACGAACAAAACCCCAATATTACGCTGGCACAATGCGCCGATTCTATCGCCAAAAACGTTAAACTGGTAGCACAACCCGGTCAGCAATTTGATTACGGCAACGTAAGCATGCAGGTAGCAGGCCGCATTTGCGAAGTGGTGTCTGGTAAAAGATGGCAGAAATTGTTTAATGAAAATATTGCCATCCCCACCGGCATGGTAGCCAGTAATTACGGCTTCGGATTAAACCCACCAATAGCCGTTGGCGCCTACAGCTGTGCCAGGGACTATTCGCGGTTTTTGTATATGCTGATGAATAACGGTATTTCGACAACAGGTCTGCGGGTTTTAAGCCCCGATGCTGTGGCCGCAATGGAACAGGGCGAAACCAATGATGCCCCAATTGCATACAGCCCATACCCCAAAGCATTATTACCACTTAATAACTATTATGGGGTAGGCAGCTGGCGCGATATTACCAGCGCAGGCGATTCGCTGATAGAAGGCAGCAGCCCCGGCGCTTTTGGCAGCCACCCCTGGATAAACCGCGACAAAAAGATCACCGGCATTATTTTTACCTATGTACCCAATAGCCAGGGAATCAATGGCGACGGACCTACCATGCCAACCTGCATACAGATCAGGAAGATGGTTAGGGACATTGTGCAATAGGCGGTAACATCGCTATTCAGAACAATTTTGATCAACCACACCACCCTGGCGAGCCTGAATCGTAACCACCGTTGTTCAAAAATCATCCCAAAATCTGCGCCGGCCTCACAAAAGTTAAAATGTGTTAAATAAGGGCTTTACAGCACCTCAGCCTGAAATTTTCAGGCCGATAATGGTGATAATTGCACCTCTAATCTACACAATTGCCCCTTTGGTCTACTATCCCGGTCAGCAGTTGCAAAATGGATTAGTTTAGCAGCTATGATAAAGCGTTTAAAGCCTGCTGTAATTATTGAAGGATTTATTCATGCGCTATTTTGGGCATTTATTACCATAACACCCGTCATGTCGGGCCCTTATGCCGACACGCCCCATTCCCTCTTTTTTGATGCCTGGCATTTCATTTTTATCAACCTGTTGCTGGCTATCCAGTTCTATGTCAACGCCTTTTTCCTCGTCCCGGTCATTCTCAATAAAAATAAAAACATAGGCTTATACTTTGCGCTGTTATTGTCGCTGTTTATTTTGCTCAGCCTCATTATGGTTTATATAAGGCCGCATTTTCAGCCGCCACCGGCGTTTGCAGGCATGAGGCATCGTACGCCCCCATTCGGGTTTAACGTTTTTCCGCTGGCGGCCATTACTGCGGCCAGTTTTGCCTACCGCTACCTTGCTGATCAGTTTAAAATAATTAATAATAAACGCGATATCACCAACGCGGCTCTTGTTTCCGAGCTGGCCTTTTTGCGTTCGCAGATAAGTCCGCACTTTATTTTTAATGTGATCAACAGCGTGGTGGCGCTATCGCGTTTCAATCCCGGGGAAGTGGAGCCTACACTGATCCAACTGTCCAAACTGATGCGTTACATGCTCTATATCAATGACCAGGAGCAGGTAACGCTGCTGCAAAAGGAGGATTATCTGCGCAGCTATATCGAGCTGCAGCAATTGCGTTTTCATAACACCGTAAAGGTTGATTGTAATTTTAACATCACATCGCCCCAAAAAACAATTGAACCTATGCTGCTGATACCCTTTGTTGAAAATGCCTTTAAACATGGTACCGGCGATGTTGCTGAACCGTTTATTGATATCACCCTGCTTGCCGACGACGAGATACTGATCTTCAGGATTGAAAACATGTACAACCCCGTCGATTTAAATAAAGACGAATGCCATGGCATTGGCTTAAATAACGTAAAAAGGCGGCTTCAACTACTATATCCCGGTATGCACCGGCTGGATATTTTTAACCAGGATAATACCTATAAAGTGAACCTGCAAATCCGATTAAAATGATGCGTTGTATAATTGTTGATGATGAGCAGTTGGCACTGGACCTGCTGGAGGATAATTTAAAACATGTAAATTATATACAGGTTGTTGGCCGCTGTCGCACTGCCGGCGAAGCCATGCTACTGCTGGAAAAGGAGGACATAGACCTGATGTTTTGCGATATACAAATGCCCGGGCTTAATGGGCTGCAACTGGTTAAAAGCCTGGTTAAAAAGCCCATGATAATATTTGTAACGGCTTATGAAAAATTTGCCATTGATGGCTTTGAGCTTGACGTTATTGATTACCTGGTAAAACCAGTGCCCATGGAGCGTTTTTTAAAGGCCTGTTATAAAGCCAATACGCTGTTTGAACTCCGCAAAAGGGCCCTTGAGGAACATCCGCGTAAAAAGGAACACTTTTTTATACACTCCGAGTACAACCTGGTTAAGATAAACTTTAAAGATATTGAATACATTGAAGGGCTGAAGGATTATGTGAAGATTAACCTGGTTACGCAGGAAAAAGCTGTTTTTTCGCGCGTTAGTATTAAAGTGCTTGAACTGCAGCTGCCTGACGATATGTTTTACCGGGTGCATAAATCATACATTGTTAATGTTGATTATGTATCGCACATCAGGCGGGGTAAAATAAAAATGCAAAACGCCGAAGTACCCCTGAGCGACAGTTATCGTGACATGATTAATAAAATGATAGGCAAAGAAGTGGAGTAGCCCGCTACGCATATGCCCTTGTTGACTACACTTAAGGGGCGTTCATCTCATTTATTTCGCATCGTTATCCTGATGCCGCATTTTCGGCAAAAAGAAATCAACCGGGAATGAAGAGACTATTACTGCTTTTTATGATAACAGGGTTTGCACAGGTATCATTTGCACAGCAAACGCAAAAAATACTCGAAAAAACCAACGTAAACCATTTTTATACCTGCTCGCTCGATCAGTTGCTGGATACTGTATCCATGACCTATCATCTCAATATTGTCTTTGAACGCGATTCGGTAAGTAAATTCGACATAGCCGAACACTTTTTTAACGAGACCCTAAAATTTGTGTTGAATAAGGTTTGTGCCGATAATAAATTGCATTACTGGGTTGAATCGGACGGCACCATTTACATTCTGCAAAACACCGATGACCTGGGGCGGCTTAAAACGCTCAATCAACTTAAACATACCTCGCTGGGGCAGGTAAAGCCAATGGTTGAAGAGCCCAGGGCACCACCTATGAATTTTAAGTTTAGCATAACGGGCAAGGTAGTCGATCAAAATTCCGGTGAGCCGCTGCCTTCGGCTACTGTTAAAATCAGGGGGAGCAATTTATCAACCACCAGCGGTACCGATGGTAATTTTATCCTTTTTGATATCCCCGCAGATACCTGCGTGGTACAGGTTTTTTATTCGGGTTACCAGCCCGATTATGTTCGCCTGGATGCATCGAAAATTAAAAAGCCGGTTGTTTTGGAGATGTTTAAAGCCCTGAATACGCTGAACGAGGTAACCATAACCGGCAAAAAAAGCGGCGTAATGAATACCGATACCAAGAAGGTGGGCGTGCTGGAGCTAAACCCAACCAGCCTTGATAAGCTGCCCAACGTAGGCGAAAAAGACATATTGCGGGCCTTCCAGCTAATGCCGGGCGTATCGGCTACCAACGAATCCTCATCGGGTGCGTATGTAAGGGGTGGCACGCCCGATCAAAACCTGGTGGTATTTGATGGTTTCACCGTTTACCAGGTCGATCACCTGTATGGTTTTTTCAGCGCATTTAACAGCAACGCGGTAAAGGATGTGCAAATGTATAAAGGCGGTTTCTCGGCGTTGTATGGCGGCCGCCTGTCGAGCGTTACCGAAATAAACGGCCGCGACGGCAATAAAAACGAAGCTAATTATGGCGTCGATCTTAGTTTGCTGAGCCTGAACGCGTTTGCCGAATTTCCGGTTAACGATAAATCGAACCTGGTGCTTGCCATACGCCGATCGTACCAGGGGCCTTTTTATGATAAAATATTCAACCAGTTTAATACGTCAACTGTAAGGAGTGGGGGTGGCCCCGGCGGTCCGGGCGGGCCCGGCGGACCGGAGCAAACTACACCGGCCTCACACTTTTATGATGCGGATGTGCGCTATTCCTATCACCTGGATAAAAACGACCTGGTAACCTGGAGCCTGTACAATGGTGAAGACAAAACGGATAATAGCCGCGCCCTGCAGATCCCATCGTTCCTTAGCTCCAGCGTGGGCAATATCAACATTACCGACTACACCAAATACGGCAACCTGGGCAGCAGCGTTAAGTGGTTCCGCAAATGGGATAAAAACATCTATTCAAACACCTACCTTACTTATTCCTCGTATTTTAACGATCGTAACCGCTCAACATCCGGCACTGCCGACGATAGCAACGGCGATCCGCAAAGCTTTGAGAACGGCACCGTGGAGAACAACAACCTGCACGACGTTGGCATAAAATCCGAATGGAACTGGGTGTTCAGCAACCGGCTGAAATTGCTGTTCGGCGGCTTTGCCACAAGGCAAAACACCAGCTACCAATACATCCAAAACGATACCAGCAAACTCATCGATCAGCATAACACGGCATTTTCGGGCGGTGGGTATGCCGAACTGGAAATTGACCCCGATAGCAAGCTCCACCTGCAACCCGGCCTGCGCACAACCTGGTACGGGCCTACGGGTAAACCATACGCCGAGCCGCGTTTTTCGGCCAGCTATGTGCTGGATGATCATTTCACCTTCAAGGCAGCTACCGGGCAGTTTTACCAGTTTATTAACCAAGTTACGCGCGAGGATATTTTAAACGGCAACCGCAATTTTTGGGTATTATCCAACAATAGCAGTATCCCGGTGGGGAAGGCCACGCATTTTATGGGTGGGGTGAGTTATGAAAACGACCAGTTTTTGATTGACGTTGAAGGCTATTATAAAATATTATCGGGATTGACACAATATACCATAAGCCAGGCCGGCTTTGCCCCCGGCAATACTGCAACCTCCATTACCCAGGATTTTTATAACGGAAGCGGCCGAGCCGAAGGTATTGAGGTGCTGCTGCAAAAAAAGCTGGGCAATTATACCGGCTGGATAAGCTATACCCTGGGCAATGCCCAAAATAAGTTTGCCGTGTACGGCAACAGCTATTACCCCGCCGACCAGGACATCAGGCACGAGTTTAAATCCATTAATATGTACCATTATGACCGCTGGAATTTTTCGGCGGTATGGATTTTCAGTACAGGGCATCCCTACACGGCGCCGCTTTCAACCTATACCATTAATACGCCCGATGGCAACGTAGCCAGCGCATTTACCGGGAGCGGCAAAAATGCCGAACGCCTGCCCGATTATCACCGGCTGGATCTTTCGGCCACTTATGACCTGATCAAGATAAACGGCAATAAAACCGGCAGCATTGGTTTATCGCTTTTTAACGTGTACAATCATACCAATACCTGGTACAAAGAATACCAGTTGCAGGGCTACCAGGCTATTACTACCGATGTGAGTTACCTGGGCTTTACACCAAACATTACTATAAGTTTACGATGGAAATAAAAACATTTACAATAAAATGCCTGGCGCCGTTGTTGGTGTCGGCAATGCTGATATCCGCCTGTAAAAAAGATACTGCAAGCAATGTGGTCAACCTGCCCGTTGTTGAAGCTTACCTGATGGCGGGTAAACAACTGCAGGTAAAACTCTACGGTCAAAAAGCACTCACGGATACGGCAAAATACGGCAGTCCGTTAAAAGGCCTGCAGCTCAGCGTGTCCGATGGCAGCAAAACAGTTCAATTAACCGAGTCACCTGCTGGTACTTATATTTATACGGATACCACCTTCCTGACCGCGGGCAAAACATATATATTACAGTTTAATTATTTGAATACAGCGGTTTCGGCAACAACGGTTATGCCCGGCAAGCCCATAAACTTTGCTACGCAGCACAGCGGCATTACTATTCCCACCAGCACCACCAATAGCACTATTGATACGCTGGACGTGCTCAGCTGGCAAAACCCTGATTCGCTAAATCATGTGCTTGTATTTAATAACCTGGATGGTACCTCCTTTGGCATAAACGGGTTCGGGTTTAACCGCTCTGCCAGTTTTGAATTAAACACCAACCGGGCATCTAAGTATTTTGTTACCCGGCAGCCTTTTAGCTATTACGGCCATTACCAGGTAGTGCTGTTAAGGGTAAACCAGGAATATATTAACCTGTTAACCAGCAACAGCTCCAATTCAACATCGCAAACCTTAAAAAGCCAGCCCACAAACGTGACAAACGGTCTGGGTATTTTTACAGCTATGCAGGCTGATACCGTAAACTTGCTGGTGCAGTAAGTGGGAAAAAGTATGATAATCTTTAAATATGCAAATTAGCGCTCTTCCGGTTGTAGGTAAGTAAATAATAATATTCGGCGTGATTTTTGGTGGCGCTATTTTGTCAGTAAATGCGATTTTTTGCGTGAACAATAATTTTTAAATTATTGATAATGAGGCAATAACGAAAAAATACATTTTGAGTTGCGTGAACACGTGAACAAATGAACAAGCGATCTCGACGGGAAACGGGCCGTTTAAGTCGGTTTTTCGCGCGGCTTGATATTGTGCTTTTCTATTTAAGTGAGTCAAAACAGAAGCAAATCCTGGAATTTGAGTAATTTGCATTGTTTTAAAAAATGCCTTAACAAACCCTGCCATGCTTGCCTATCATTATAAACCTACCCGCGCCGTTTTAGCTTTCGTTTTGCCGCTTACGCTAATCTGTTTCCTGGCGTTTTTAACCTTCAGCCGCTTTTTTGTCACACACAATGCAAAATTATCTATCGGCATTACACTCGATTTAATCTTTTCGGTTCCCCTGCTCCATGTTTTACTGAGTAAACGCAGCAAAAATTTAAAATATTCGGCGACCTTGTTTTTTACAGCCGGTATTTTAATTGCCGGCATCGTGATACCTAAGAACGACCAGTTTTTACTGCGCGAAATCAAATTCTGGATAGCACCACTTATCTAAATTTTCGGGGTGACTTTTTTTGTTGTGAAAACCCGGCAGGCGCTTGCAAAGTATAAAGAAGCGGGGAGCGACAATGCCGCGAATGATTTTTATACCACATTTAAGAGCATCGCGGCTGAGTTAATGCCCAAACGGCTGGCATCCATTATTTCGGGCGAAATAGCAGCTTTTTATTATGGTTTCTTTCATTGGAAAAAGCCTGTTTTGGATGATAAAACTTACAGCTGTCACAAAAATACCGGCATCGTTATTGTCATCAGCATTTTCATCTTTATGATACTGGTGGAGACGACGGTATTTCACCTGGTTTTAGCCAAATGGAGCACTAAGGCTGCCTGGATACTTACTACCTTGAGTTTATACGCCGCCATGCAGGCCTTCGGGATTGCCCGTTCTATCTGTAACAGGCCCCTTAAAATAACGACGAATCGTTTAATTATCCCGTATGGTATTTTGGCTGAAACGGCCATCGATTTTGCAGCTATACTAAGTGTAACTATCGCAGATAAATCGGCAATTGCGAATGGCGAAGTAAAATGCTTGTCGCCCTTAAAAAAAATTGAGGAACCAAATGTGCTGATAAGGTTAAACACAACTTGTTGTATCGAAGGGCTCTATGGTTCTAAAAAACCTTTTGGACAACTTTTAATTAATGTTGACGAAAAGGATGCTTTTATTGCACAAATGCAGCTTTTATTAAAGCCTTTTGCTGATTGACGCTTCCTGTCGCCGGCATAAAAATAAAACACCCTTAGTGTAACAAACCGCCGTGCTTAGCTGTCTTATCGAATATAATTGAAATCTTCCTAATTTAGCTTTTAATTAACTGACCTTTTAGCACGATACCTATGGTAAAAAAACTTTACTTACTCCTCATCCTGTTTATTTCGGCCAACGCTTTCGCGCAAAAAACTTATATCCAGTGTGGTAAACTGATTGATGGTATTTCAAATGCCGAACGAACTGCCGTTACCCTGGTTATCGAGGGAAAAACCATTACCGACATCAAACCGGGTTATGTTGCCGGTGGTGCCGGCGATAAACTCATCGACCTGAAAAATAAAACAGTGATGCCGGGGCTTATTGATTGCCATGTGCACCTGGAAGACCAGGGCTCGAAAAACGCCATTGCCGATGGCTTTATTTTAAAGGATGCCGATATAGCCTATATTGCCGAAGTTAATGCCAAAAAAACTTTGATGGCGGGTTTTACCACCGTGCGCGATTTGGGCGGGAGCGGCGTAAATATCAGCCTGCGCAAAGCCATAGCACATGGTTTGGTTGACGGGCCGCGGATAATTACGGCCGGCAGGGCCATTTCGGCCAGTGGGGGCCACATGGATGGTTCAGTAGGTTTCAGGGACGATGCCTTTGATCATAAATTTGGCCCGGATGATGGCGTTGCCGATGGGAGGGACGAGCTGGTAAAAGCAGTACGCCTGCAAATAAAACGCGGATCGGACGTGATCAAAATAGCGTCGACAGGCGGGGTGCTGGACCTGAGTGAAAACGGATCGGGTGCCGAATTTACCATTGATGAAATAAAGGCGGTTGTTGAAACCGCCAAAGATTATGGACTGCGCGTAGCCTGTCACGCACATGGCGCCGAAGGTATCCGCAGGGCAATATTGGGCGGGGTTACCTCCATTGAGCACGGCACCTTTATGAATGACGAGGATATGGAGCTTGCCAAAAAATACGGCACCTACCTGGTGCCAACCATTATTGCAGGTAAGTCTGTAGCCGACTCAGCAAAAATACCGGGATACTTTCCGCCGGTTATTGCGCGCAAAGCCCTCGAGGTTGGCACGCAAATACAGCAAACTTTTGGCAGGGCCTACAAAGCAGGGGTTAAAATTGCCTTCGGAACCGATGCAGGCGTTTATGCGCATGGCAAAAACTACCTGGAATTTGGCTACATGGTTGAGGCGGGCATGCCACCCATGGAGGCCCTCAAAGCAGCAACAACCAGCGCCGCCGACCTGCTGGGCATCAGCGATAAAACCGGCAGCATCAGTGTTGGAAAATACGCTGATATTATAGCCGTTGACGGCGATCCCATCGAAAATATAAAAAACATGAAAAACGTATCCTTTGTTATGAAGGAAGGAAAAATATACAATCAATAAAATACTATGATAAAATTTAAACCACTATCGTCAATTATTTGCACGGGTGTTGCCGCTGTTTTCGCGGCGTCAACTGCCAACGCACAGGCCCCGGCGCCAGCAAAAGCTCCCGAGGACCCGGCCATGAAAATATTCCGGGCAGCGCCCTCAAAAATCAACGACCTTGTACATACAAAACTGGATGTTCGTTTTGATTATAAGAAACGTTTTATGTATGGTAAGGAATGGGTGACCCTGCATCCACATTTTTACCCGACCGATACCCTGAGATTTGATGCCAAATACATGGATATCAATAACATCTCGGTGGTGAAGAACGGGAAGAATATCCCACTAAAATTCACTTACCAGGATAGCCTGAGCGTGGCCATTAAACTGGATAAAGTTTATAAAAGCACCGAGAATTATACTATTTACATCAGCTACACCGCAAAACCAGAGCAGGTAAAAAGCAAGGGCAGCGCGGCTATAAACTCGGCAAAGGGCTTGTATTTCATCAACCCTGATAGTACTGAAAAAGACAAACCGGTACAGATTTGGACACAAGGCGAAACCGAAAGCTCATCGGCATGGTTCCCGACTATTGATAAGCCCGAGCAAAAAACTACCGAGGAAATTACCATGACGGTGCCCGGTAAATATGTTACACTTTCCAACGGTGCATTAATATCGCAAAAAAAGAACGCTGACGGCACCCGCACTGATACCTGGAAAATGGATCTGCCGCATTCGCCATATTTGTTTATGATGGCTGTTGGCGATTTTAAAATTTACCACGATCACTGGCGCAACAAGCCCGTTGATTATTACCTGGAGCCTAAATATGCGCCTTATTCCAAAGAAATATTTGGAATGACGCCGGAACTGATTGAATTTTATTCGACCACGCTGGGGGTTGATTATCCGTGGAATAAATACGCGCAGGTAACCGTACGCGACTATGTGAGTGGTTCGATGGAAAATACCAGCGCTACGCTGCATGGTTCGCAGGTACAGGAAACCCACCGCGAACTGATTGATGCGTATTACGATTTTGCAAGGCAGTCTATAGCCCATGAGCTGTTTCACCAATGGTTTGGCGATTACGTTACCTGCAAAACATGGACTTATTTAACCATGAATGAATCCTTTGCCAACTACAGCGAAACCCTTTGGGCCGAGCATAAATATGGCAAGGATGAAGCCGATGCACACAATTACTCGGACATGCAAAATTACCTGGGCAACCCGGACAACGCCAACAAGGATCTTGTGCGTTTTCATTACGATGACAAGGAAGACGTTTTTGACGCCGTAACCTATCAAAAAGGTGGCCGCATTTTAAATATGATGCGCAACTACCTGGGCGATGCAGCTTTCTTTAAAGGCTTACAAAGCTATTTAAAGACCAATGCATTTGGTAATGGCGAGCCACAACAATTGCGCATTGCGGAAGAAGCCGCCAGCGGCCTGGACCTGAACTGGTTTTTTAATGAATGGTATTATGGCGCAGGACACCCGGTGTTAAACATCAGCTACAAATGGGATGATGCTACCAAAACCGAAACCGTTTACCTGGCGCAAACCCAGGATGGCCAAACCTTTAAATTGCCATTTGCTGTTGATATATATGCAGGCGGTAAAAAAGAGCGCCACAAAGTTTGGATGAATGATAAGGCTGATACCCTGACTTTTTCGGTAGCATCAAAACCCGACCTGGTGAATGTTGACGCCGACAAGGTGTTGCTTTGTGTAAAAACAGATAACAAAAGCCACGACGAATTTAATTTCCAATATTTTAACGCGCCGTTATACATGGACCGCTTTGAGGCCATTAACGATGCTGCCGGTCACCAATCGGACAAGGGATCGCGGGCCGTGGTTATTGCTGCTTTAAAGGATAAATACTATGGGTTGCGTATTAAGGCCATCAAGGCTTTAAATATGAGCAATGATGATGTGCGTAATGCAGCTTTACCGATATTAACATCTCTGGCTCAGACTGATGATAATACATTGGTGCGCGCTGCAGCATTAAGCGTATTGGGTAAACTTAAAGCATCGGGCAATATGGATATATTTAAGCAGGCCTTAAACAGCCAGTCGTATGCTGTGCAGGGTGCTGCTTTAAATGCTATCGGTTTGCTGGATGGCCCGCAGGCGCTCACACTTGCAAAAGGTTTCGAAAAAGACAACAAAGGGGCATTAACCCAGGCTATCATAACCGTTTATGCAAAATGGGGTGGGGATGAGCAATGGGCCTATGTATATGGTGGCTTTAAAGATAGCGCACCGCAAATTCAATATAACATGATCATGGGCCCATTTGGCACCATGGTAGGCCATGTAACCAATCCGGCATACGCACAGGAAGGTATAGGGGCCATTAAAGATTTTGGTGTTAAGTTTAAAAAATTCGGTATAGCGCCTAATGTGGAGACGGTATTAAACGCCATAAAAGCTGACCGGACAAAAGCAAAAGACGATGCTTCGGCTAAAGCCGCAGATGATGCAGTTAAAGCTATTGAAGCGGCCAACTAAGAGAAGCTATAATTTAAATATCGTCATAAAAAAGCGGCCTGATTTTATGCAGGCCGCTTTTTTATATTGAAGGAAAATATATTACACTAAATATTTTCTGATTCCATAAAGCTTAGATCGATTTCAACGGGCGGAACTACGCTTTCCGGAATGGCCTCGTGTTGTTCCCTTTGCGCAACTACCGACTCAAAAATTTCCTCGTATTTTGGATGGTTGGTGCTCATTATTCTGTCCCAAAAATTGAAGTATAAACCAAAATTGCATTTGATAAACCGGTGGTGCATATTGTGATGCGTGGATGTATTATGCCATTTAAAAACTTTATGCGTGGTGAAGCCTTTGGGCAAAAACTCGTAGCCCAAATGGCCAAGCAAGTTTATAAATAGTTGGTAAAGCGTAAAAATGGTTATGGCCGAGCCATGGTGCGGAATAGTAAAAGCTATCAGCGGAATAATGCCCACCTCAACAACTGCCTCAACAGGATGAAAGGCGTATACCGAAAACGGCGTAGGGTTAAGCGATAAATGATGTGTTACATGCACCCATTTATACATGGGCTTCCAGTGCAAAAACCTGTGGGTCCAGTAAAAATAAGCATCGTGAATAATGACCATGATGACCAAACTCAGGAAATAATAGCCATATCCGTATTTATCAATAGGGTGGTAGATGCGGGTTAAGCCATGTTTGCTGGCCCACATTACCGGTATTATAACCAGGCCAAAAATAACAATGGTTGAAAAGGAGTATAATATGTCCCTGATCATGTGTTTTTTTGCGGGATAACGCTGCTGGATTTTCAGGTACCAGTACTTTTTTCGCTTCCATACATAAAAAAACAAAAAGAAAAGGCCTGTAAATATCAGGTATTCAATATTCATGCTCAGCAACAGCGCCAGCAACTCAAACGTGTCGGTTAACGTGAAAATCATGACAATGGTGCCATAAAGATAGTTTTTAAAATACTATCATACAATAGTTTAGCGAAGGCTATTTCAAAGCGGATTCGGGGTTTTCCGCAACTACTGTGGCGGTTTGCTGCCTTTGTTTTACCACCTCCTCAAAGCTATCTTCATAGCCGGGATGGTTGGTACGCATCACCCTGTCCCAAAAGTTAAAATAAAGGCCGTAGTTACATTTTACCAGCCGGTGGTGCATATTATGATGGGTAGAAGTATTGTGCCATTTAAACAGCCAGTGGCTGGCAAAACCTTTGGGGAAAAGCTCGTAACCCAGGTGCCCCAGCACATTCAGCAATAAGGCGTATAACGAAAACACCGTGATGGCCGAGGCGTGATGCGGAATGGTGAAGGCGATGAGCGGGATAATGCCTATTTCGACCAATGCCTCCAGCGGATGAAAAGCATAGGCTGCAAAAGGTGTTGGATTTACCGATAAATGATGGGTTTTGTGCATCACCTTAAAAAGCGGCTTCCAGTGCATAGCGCGGTGTGTCCAATAAAAATAGGTATCGTGCAAAACAATCATCAGCAGTATGCTGAAGAAATAATACACATACCCATATTTATCTAAAGGGGCGTAAACCCGCGTAAGCCCATGCCTGCCCGCCCAAATAGTTAACAGGATAACCCCGCCAAAAATCATCATGGTGATAAACGAATATTTTATTTCGTTGAAGATGTGTTTTTTTTCGGGGTAGCGCTGCTGGATTTTGGCCATCCAGAAACGCTTGTTTTTCCAAACGTAAAATACCAGGTAGAACGAGCCCGTAAACAACAGGTACCGGGAGACGATATTAAATATCACCCTTAACGATTCGATTGTATTTGGCAGCGATGAAAACATTTTATTAGCCGGTAATCAGTATAAAACTATATAGATATCAACGTTATTTTTTAAAAATCCTTATTCAGCAATTTCTCCAATTCCGCAAAACTGATGTTCATTTTAACGCGGCCCTGCTTGGCGTACGAAAGCTCGCCGGTTTCTTCGGAAATAATAATGGCCGTGGCATCATTGGTTTCGGTAACGCCAATACCTGCGCGGTGCCGCAATCCAAACTGTGCGGGCAGATCGGTCTTTTCCGTTAAAGGTAAAATACAGCTTGCCGATTTAATTTTATTTTCGGCTATTACCACCGCGCCATCGTGCAGGGGGCTGGTCTTTTGGAAAATACTTTCGAGCAAACGTTTTGATATTTTGCCGTCAATTACCTCGCAGCTGTTTTGATAAAATTGCTCGTCGTAATATTTTGCAAAAACTATTAAGGCACCCGTGCGGGTTTGCTTGAGGCTTTTGCAGGCATCAATAATGGGCTTTATGCGCGCGTAGTTGTTTTTTTCGGCTTCGGCTTTGCCAAAAAAATACTGCCACCAGGCTTTGTTACGCTGCAGCGAAGCATTTTTGCCCACCAGCAATAAAAACCGCCGTACTTCCTGCTGAAAAACGATGATGAGCGCAATGATACCTACATCAACAAATTTGCCCAGTATGCCGGTGAGTAACTGCATATTTAGCGCCCGCACCACATAATACATACCGAATATGAGCGCCAGCCCTATAAAAATATTCGCGGCTATGGTGCCCCTGATGAGGTTGTAGAGCTGGTAGATAAGCAGCGCCACCAGTACAATATCCAGGATATCGAAAAAAGTAACCTTAAATAAGCTGAAATCAATAAAATGCATTTACTAAGGTAGGGGTTAGATTTGAGATGTGAGATATGATTGTGAGATTTGAGACGTGAGATTGGAGATAATGCGCGTGGTTGTCTTACAATAAAAGTCAGCCAGAAGATCCGCTTACAAATTTCCTGTCTCACGTCTCAAATCTCATATCTCAAATCTATCCTAAGTATGGCCCGCCAACAACGCCCCAGCCCCATTTTGGCATGGGTGTTTCAGGTGTTTCGGTAGTGGAGTCGGTATTTGAATTTAAAACCGCTATGCGGGTTCCCCATTCCAGGTAAGCCAGGAAAGCTGAGCGAAATTCAGGATCAGCAGGTAATTCCAATTCATCGGCCGTTTCAAGCAGCAGATCCATCCAGCGTTTGCGGTGTTTTTCTGTTAAATGTTTTTGCAGGTGCTTTTTAATCATTTCGAAATGACTGCCTTCCGTTTCGCTGTAAAGTTTTGGTCCGCCTAAAACTTCGGCCACAAAATGTGCCACGTGCAGCCTGTGCTGGGCCGACATGTGCTTAAATACGGGTTCAAGAATATCGTCAGTCAAAACGCGGTCGTAAAACTGATCGAATAGTTTTTCAAAGGCGGGCATTCCACCTGCCCATTCATAAAGCGTTGGTATACCGGGGTTATTTTCGTTGGGCATTTTATTTTGCGATTGAAACCTTTATAAAAGTAATAACGAATAACACAGGCAGATTACTTTAAGCCGGCTATTTTTTCTTTTTTAGGGAATAAAAGTGAAGCCACAACACTGGTAACTAATATAGCCAGGATAACCAGCAGCGACCTGCCGGTATCCAAACCAATCTCATCCACATAACTGGCGCCAAGCATTTTAAGGCCAATGAACGTCAGCAATACGGCCAGCCCGGTTTTTAAGTAGTGGAATTTGTCGATGATATTTACCAGTAAAAAGAACATCGACCGCAGGCCGAGGATGGCAAATATGTTGGAGAAAAATACGATATAAGGATCTTTGGTGATGGAGAATATAGCCGGGATAGAATCCACCGCAAACAACAGGTCGGTAAACTCAATGGTTAGCAACACAAGGAACAGCGGCGTAATTAATTTTTTGTGATTGATTTTGACAAAAAACCGGTTCCCTTCAAATTGAGGATGAACGGTAAAGTATTTTGATGCCAGTTTAACAACGGTATTGTTTTCGGGATTTACTTCTTTTTCTTCGTTCCGGTTTATATACATCATAACGCCGGTGTACACCAAAAATGCTCCGAACAGGTATAAGATCCAATGGAAATGCGCTATAAGTGTTGCGCCCAGGAAGATAAATGCAAACCGCATAATTATAGCGCCGATAATCCCCCAAAAAAGTACTTTATGATAATGTTTTGGATTTACCGCGAACGCCGTAAAAATAAGCACCATGATAAACACATTATCTACCGATAACGAATACTCCACCACATAGCCCGAAATAAATTCGAGCGCCAGGTTGCTGCGGTACAGCTGCAAGCCGCCCGGCAAATCGGCAGGATTTAATTTAAGGTGATGAAAGTTCTCGGCATTTACCTGCTGCAGTGCAGCAAAGCTATCGATGTGATGCAACAGGTGGCCGTATTTTAAAATGAGGCCGTAAAAACAAAGCGCAAAGGTTATCCAAATCACGCTCATCACCGCCGCCCTTTTTATGCTTACCGGTTTGTCCGGTTTGGCAAATAGGCCCAAATCGATAGCCAGCATCGCCAAAATGAAGATGATAAAACCCGAACTGAAAATCAATTCACTTTGCATGTTTACTTGTTACGTTCAGTAGTAAAACGAACTAATTGTTCCAGCCCGGTACGGGCCTCACCCGGGGGGAAGGTGTTTAAAATTTCGAAAGCCTCGTCCTGGTATTTTTTCATCTGGGTTTCGGCATATTGCAAGCCGCCTGTTTCGTTTACAAACCTGATAATGCGTGCAATGTTTTTAGGATCGTCATTATGGTTTTTTACCAGGTTGATCATTTCCTTTTTAACATCGGGCTTGCTGTTGTTGAGCGAGTAAATGAGTGGCAGGGTAACTTTTTTCTCCTTAATGTCGATGCCCAGCGGTTTGCCAACATCATCGGTCCCAAAATCAAACATATCGTCCTTTATCTGGAAGGCAATACCTATTTTTTCGCCAAAGAGACGCATTTTCTCGATAGTTGCATCATCAGCTCCGGCGGAAGCGGCGCCACATTCGCAGCACGATGCAATTAACGAGGCTGTTTTTTGACGGATAACTTCGTAATACAACTGCTCTTCCACATCCATTTTACGCACCTTTTCTACCTGCAGCAGCTCACCTTCAATCATTTGCTGCATGGCTTCGGATACTATTTGCAGGAAACGGAAATCGTTATGCCTGATCGATAGCAATAAGCCTTTTGATAACAGGAAATCGCCAACCAGAACGGCAATCTTATTTTTCCATAAGGCGTTGATGGAGAAAAACCCACGCCGCTGGTAGGAGTTGTCAACCACGTCGTCGTGTATCAGGGTTGCAGTGTGCAATAGCTCAACCAAAGCAGCCCCGCGGTGGGTCGACTCGTTGATGCCGCCGCAAATGCTTGCCGAAAAAAAGACAAACATGGGCCTAATCTGCTTTCCCTTGCGCTTAACAATGTAATGGGTAATACGGTCGAGCAACGGTACTGAGCTTTGCATAGAAGTTTTGAACTTCCCTTCAAAAACATCAATATCAGCAGCAATTGGTTTTTTAATCTCGTTGATGCTCAGCATTGAAACAATACGCGCTTTTTATTCATAGGCAGGCCTTTTGGCAGCCCGCAGCAAACATAAGGAAATTTAGTTGATTAAGTTTATAAGGAGAGTGGTTGATTGAGTTGAAAATAGGTTAAAATAGAAGATACAACTTATTCAACTTAACCAACCTGCTTAACTCAATTAACCAATTTTAACACAATTTAACAGGGGTATTATTAAACCTAAGGCGATAAATATGCTCTATTAATAAAACAACAATAAATATTAAAATTATGAAAATTAAAATATTCGGAGGTTTACTGGTAGCAGCATTAGCCATAACCTCAATAGCAGAAGCACAACAAACACATACTAAAGTTATCGACCAAAGACACCGCAGGCAGGAGGCAAGGATTACCGCCGGTGTTCGCAGCGGACGGCTCACACGTAGTGAGGCCTATCGTTTGCGTCAACGCGAAAGAAAACTAAAGTATGACGAACGCATGGCGAAAGCGGATGGCCACATCACCAGGGCAGAACGCAGGCACTTGCGCCGCGAAGAGAACCGCATCAGTCGTTCTATCGCCCGCGAAACCCACAATGGCAGGGTTAGTTAAACAAGCAGATTAAGTAGTTTTTATGAGACGCCGCAGGAGTTTTTTCCTGTGGCGTTTTTTATTACCGCCAAAAGCAATATTATTTTACCTTTGCGGCTGTGCTGCGAAGCAGCGTTGGAATGTTGGAATGTTGTAAAGTTGGAATGTTAAAAACTTGCCGCCTCAAATAACCTTTCAACTTTACAACCTTCCAACATTACAACAAAAACAGGAGAGGTGTCTGAGTGGTCGAAAGAGCACGCCTGGAAAGTGTGTATACTTCAAAAGGGTATCGAGGGTTCGAATCCCTCCCTCTCCGCAAATCAATTAAGTGCCTGGCAAAGCCAGGCATTTTTATTTTGATGCGTTGCCAAACGCAGTTTGAGCATAAGACGCAAAATAAAAATGACCAGTGAGCGATAGCGAACGGGCACTTAATGATTTTAGCCTCCCCAAAGCGGGATCAACGGAGTTAATCCCCCCTCTCTGCAAATCAATTAAGTGCCTTCCGCCCATTGGCGGAGGATGTTTTTAATTTATGGCATTACCCAGCCTGGATGTGTGAAAAAACTATTGGAAAAGCTTTTCTCGCCCGGTGAAACCTTTGGTCACCTACCGAACTACCTTGGTTTCCATAGCAATTGTTGGTTCCAGATCATACAGCGCCATTTCAAGCCTTTTATCAAGGCCGTAAATGTCTTTGTAAAACATCAACTCTCCATTTTCTACCTTACATGTAAGATAGGTTACGATTATTGGTACCGGTTTCCGTAATGTAAATGTCCTGGTTTGATAGGCGGCAATAGCTTTATGAACCACAGCTACCTGGCTACCGGCACCGTCGTTTTTTAACAGTAAATCTGCCAGTTTTTTTGCCTGTTCAACCCTGATGCAGCCGTGGCTAAATGTCCTTTGTTCCCGTTTAAATAATTTTTGTTCGGGTGTGTCGTGCAGGTAAACATCATAAACATTGGGGAACCTGAATACAATTAGCCCCAGGCTATTGTCGCACCCGGACGATTGCCTTGCTGAATAGTATTGCGGATTCCGTTTTATAGCTAAAAGATTGGCCCTGGTTGCCGGAATATAATTTCCTTTTTCGTCGTATAACTCATAATGGTTGTTTTCCAGATAGGAAATATCCTTAAGCGCCCTGGGTAATGTTTCTTTAATAAATATCTTTTTTGGCACTCTCCACTCGGGAGCAGTAGTAAAATAACCAATAGCGCTTTGTAAGGTTGGGGTAGGCGCTTCCGGCTTGCCAACGATCACTTTAAACTGATAAGCAGTATCGGGCTGATGAAATTGCAAGGTGTACGCCGGGATATTAATATCAATATATGTTTGCTCATTGCTGTTTATCCACCGGAGGCGTTCCAGGTTGACGGCCATTTTCCTGAGGATACTATCCGGGGTGTCATAGCAATCGCCGGTGTACAAACCGGCCAACAGATATATATGGTATTGCAAACTTTTATACGCCTGCGATTGCGGCTGTGCACCTAAAATCACCTTTATAAAGTCGGCATCTTTTTGTTGCAATGCATTTGTTAAAACAACACAGGCGTCGAACCAGGAGATGTTGCCTTTGTCAATCCTGTCTGCTGAATAATCGGGATTGAGCTTTCCGTAATGCAGATGGTTAATATAGGTAATCATCGCGTCGGTCAGCGTTATGTCGAACGCTGCCTTATCGTTATCGCTTTGTTTGCTGAATTTTTGCGTTAATAAATTAAGTTTTTCGTAGGTGAGATATTGGGGGTGATAGTCGGCATAATTTAAGCCAAATTGCAAAACGCAATCAAGCATTAGCATGGCCTGGGAGGCATGTGTTTTTACCGTTTCCGGGGCTATCCATAATAGCTTGTTTCCGGATTGTTTATAAAAGCGCTCAACTGAAAGCGGATAGTCCAATTCGCTTTTATGCAGATTCAACTGGGCCTGTATTGCCGTCGATATTGAAGTGTCGGCACTTGTACCGGAAATTATTTTACCGGGAACAAAATTGCCGGCGGCAAAACAATTAATAGAAAAATACAATACCAAAACACCCACTCCGGGGAAGAAAAATATGCCTTTTGTTTTCAATCTGCTCATCACATTTGTCGGTCTCATAACATCCTGGTTTGATGAGGATAAAACTCGGAAATGTAAAAAGGCTAAAGAATGACAGCCGTCATTTTAATGGCTGATAACGGACACTTTTATATTCGGTATTATTCCGGCGGCAGAAATAGCTATTTGTTTGAAAGTAATGTTGTGTTGACCGATGTTACGATTAAGCGTGCCGCAATCACTACAGCGGCGGCAAGCCTTTAGCTTACGTATTTTATATTAGTGTTCACTTTCCCGGTTTTGTTTGAGCATTTGAAAGAAAATACCTTTTATATTTACGCCGGTATATGCGCGGCAGGTTTTGTATTTGCATGGGTACGCATAAAAGAAACCAAAGGTAAAAACCTTGAAGAAGTGGAGCCATCGGTGGCCATGCATTAACAAATAACCAATGAAAAAAAACTTATCGACCTGTATTTTTTATGTCCTGTTTTTCACCAGCCTTTTGTTGGTTAGCGAAAAGCTAAAAGCACAGGATGGTCTTCTTATCACATTAGAAACCAAAAAAACCGCATTGGTTATGCAAGCCGACGCGCAAAAACGTCTGCATTATATTTACCAGGGGGTTAAACTGGATAATAAATCGGATTACAGTGCATTGCCATCGGTTGAACGATCAGGAAGCGACCCTTCAGGAATGTTCAATTCGGTGTATACACCTTCCGGATCGAGGAATTTACTGGAGCCGGCAATTACTGTAACACATGCCGATGGCAACCAGTCGCTCGACCTACAGTATGTAAGCCATACCGTAACGCAGATCTCGGCTGATATCGAATTACTTTCCATCCATTTAAAGGATCCCGTTTATCCTGTTGAGATTACATTAAACTACAAAGCTTACCACAACGAGGATGTGATTGAACAGTGGAGCACTATTGTTCATCACGAAAAGAACGATATCGTGCTGCAAAAATTTGCCTCAGCCAACCTGTATTTAAAAGCCGGTAGTTACTGGCTGCGCGAATACCATGGCGACTGGGCCAAAGAAATGCAGCCGGAGGAAACGCAGCTAACGCATGGCATTAAAACCCTTGATACCAAATTGGGCACCCGGGCCAACCTGTTTATGCCATCGGTTTTTATGGTATCGCTGGATAAGCCTGCTAGTGAGGATGAGGGCAATGTACTATTTGGAGGGACAGAGTGGAGCGGTAACTTCCGCGAGGATTTTGAGGTTGACCCGCTAAACAACCTCAGGATCATTTCAGGCATTAACAACTATGCTTCCGCCTATCACCTGAAACCGGGCAAGGTGTTTGAAACACCGCCGTTTGTTTATACTTTTTCTGCATCGGGCAAAGGGGACGCCAGCCGGAACATGCAAAACTGGGCGCGTAATTATAAATTGCTTGATGGCAAAGGCACACGCCTTACGTTGCTGAACAATTGGGAGTCTACCTATTTTGATTTTAACGAGGATAAGCTTCGCGGGCTGTTAAAAAACACCAAAAAATTGGGTGTAGATCTGTTTTTGCTGGACGACGGCTGGTTTGCCAACAAATACCCAAGGAACGATGATCATGCAGGCTTAGGCGACTGGCAGGAGAACCGCCAAAAATTACCCAATGGCATCGCCTCAATTGGCCGCGAGGCTGTTAACGAAGGCGTGAAATTTGGCATTTGGATTGAACCGGAAATGGTTAATCCCAAAAGCGAATTGTATACCCAGCACCCCGATTGGGTGGTGAAACAAGCCGACCGGGAGGAATATTATTTCAGGAATCAATTGGTTTTGGACCTCACCAACCCCGCGGTACAGGACTTTGTATTTCACGTAGTGGATTCACTTTTCATTCGCGATCCGCAATTAGCTTATATTAAATGGGATTGTAACGCTGTGATTTATAATGCTTATTCCGCTTACCTCAAACATGATCAATCGCAGTTTTATGTCGATTATGTGCAAGGATTATATTCAGTATTAAAACGCGTCAGGGAAAAGTACCCCACTGTGCCGATGATGCTGTGTTCAGGCGGCGGCGGTCGTGTGGATTATAATGCCCTGCAATACTTTACCGAATATTGGCCAAGCGACAATACGGAACCCATCGAACGCATTTTTATACAGTGGGAATATTCTTATTTCTATCCGGCGCTCGCCAGCTCAAACCACGTAACGGATTGGGGCAAGGAGCCGCTCAAGTTTCGTGTGGACGTGGCCGTGATGGGAAAACTGGGTTTCGATATTGTGGTTGATAAACTTAATCCATCGGACCTGGAATTCTGCAAAAATGCTGTTAAAACTTATGATAACCTGAAACCTGTCATATGGCAGGGGCAACAATACCGCCTCTTAAATCCGCGTGAAAATAACGTCGCATCTATCATGTATGTCGATTCGGCCAAGTCATCCGCTGTCATGTTCAATTACCTGGTTAATTACCGCTACGACCAGGGGACGAAAAACCCTATCCGGCTCAAAGGACTTGATCCTGCAAAGCGATACAAATTAACTGAGGTAAATGTGTATCCGGGAAAATCATCCGGCATCGGTTCAGAAAGTGTTTATTCAGGCGATTTTTTGATGAAGGTCGGCTTTAATCCGAATGTCGACGCCGATCATTCGAGTGTAGTTATAAGCCTTCAGGCCGTTCAATAGGGTAGATACCATCGTGTGGGCCGGAGCATGTTACGGATGTAACGTATTCCGGCCCATTGGATTTTATTTGAAACCGAGGTTGAGCGAGATTACGTCGGACACCAGGTCAGTATTTTGAGTATAATGCCCGTACCGTATTTCCAGGTCGTGCAAGTGCTGCCATTGAAGAGATTCTGAAGACAAATCACAATCAAAATTTGCACGCCCTCCGGCAAATTACGCCGTTTTTAAGGCCGGCAGAATGTTCCAGTGTTCCATGTTCCACACATCGCTATTTTTGGAACGGCTCATTATGAGTTATTTACGAAGTTGAATTTGCCAAAAATCCGTACCTGTACTGACAAAATCATGTCACCAATTATCTTTTTGCAGATATTTATCTTTGCACAGCCGATAATTTGCATTGTAGCCCCATTAGCCAATCATACGCATGAGCCGCTGAAATCATTCCACACCTTAATTATACTACATAATTCTGCTATAATAGCCACTATGCCGCATAAAGCCGTAATATACCATTGCCGGAATTATCCCGTTTCGATTTAAAGAATATAATTCCATAAATATAATTAGCTAACAAACGTACTCTCTGCGGTTGTACGCGGCTTTTACGGTATCCTTTTTTTTCTGGGGGTGCCACAATTATACAGCCTGCCTTATTTATCAATTAGGGGCACTCGCTTTGCATTTAATATACCAGATGATATTGTACATAAAAAACATGGTTTGCCTTCGCTGCCAAATGGTAGTGAAATTAGAGTTAGAAAAACTTGGATTGGTATGCGTAAAAGTAGAGCCGGGCCGTGTAAATGTTGCGGGCCTGGTTTCTGCTGATAAGTTACAAGGCTTTAGGGCAGCTTTAGTTACCGCAGGCCTGCAATTGCTGGAAGACAAAAAAGGTATCCTGATAGAAAAGATTAAAAATACGATTTTGGAAATGCTTGATTACCCTGATGATACAATGAAAATAAACCTTTCCTATTTCCTGAGTAAAAAGCTCGATCGGGATTATACCTATCTCGCCAACCTGTTTTCGGAAAATGAAGGGATAACGATAGAACATTATTTTATTGCCATCAGGATACAGCGGGCAAAGCGCCTCATTTGTAACGATGAATTAAACCTGACCGAAATTTCATGGAAACTGCACTATAGCAGCGTTGCCCATCTTTCTACACAATTCAAAAAAATAACAGGCGTAACTCCTTCTCGCTATAAACACATTGTTTGCAACGACGTTTTGCAATCCGGAATGTGTGAATTATAGAACTTATTTATGAAATAGTATAACATACGGCGCTTGCACGCGGGGTAGGTTTGTATTGTTCTTAATTCCGCCCGGTTTTTAACGGCGGGTTAAGCGGCATACACAATTAAAAACATTTATTATGTTAAAAACTACTACTAAAATTAAGCGTAACCGTTACGAAGCCAGTACCCCCGGTTATACCAGAATACTTAATATCGTCGGTCTGATGATATTACTCAGCGCCCTGATATTCACGGGCTGCAAAAAAGACAATTTTAAAGCGGTGCAGGGTGTTTGCCCCGTAGTAACTACCGACCCCATGGATAAAGCGGTTGATGTGGTACTTGGCAAAGTGATCACCGCTACGTTCAACACCACGATGGACCCGGCAACCATCAATAAGTCAACTTTTATCATTATGCAGGGGGCCAACCCGGTTTCCGGTACTATAGCCGCTTTACCCGGCGGGGCGGCGTTTACTTTTACGCCTGATGCACCCCTTTTACCATTTGTTGTATACACGGGCACTATAACCACCGGCGCCGCCGACAAATTTCACACGGCGCTCGTCAGTAATTATGTTTGGTCATTTACCACTATACCGCAGGTAACAGTAAATATTGCCCCTGTAGGCGGCGGAACCGTTTCGGGAGCAGGCACATTTGCACAGGGCTCGGTAGCTACCGTAAGCGAAATACCCAATACCGGTTTTACTTTTGCAAACTGGACCGTTAACGGGGTTGTGGTTTCAAAAAGCTCAAGCTACCAATTCACCATGGCCGGTAACATCACGCTTACTGCCAATTTCAAGCCTGTACCTGTGGGCAAATTCGCCGTAACGCTGTCATCCAATCCCTTACCGGGCGGCACAACTGATGGCGAAGGTTCATACAACGCCGGTACAATGGTTACCGTTACCGCGGTGCCAAACACGGGATATACATTCATCAACTGGACGGAAAACGGAGTTGAAATGTCCACAAGTCCTAATTATAAGTTTATCCTGGTCGCCAACAGAAAATTGGTCGCTAACTTTAAAATTATACCGGCAAGCCAGTTTGCGGTGGTGTTATCTTCCAATCCGGCAGCTGGTGGTACTACATCCGGCAGCGGCGCATACAACAGCGGCGCTTCTGTTACGGTAACCGCAGTTCCAAACGCAGGGTACACCTTTGTTAACTGGACGGTTAGCGGAAACATTGTGTCAACCAGCGCGGCTTACACCTTTACCCTAACCGGCAACAGGACATTGGTAGCTAATTTTATTATAAACCAATACACTTTAAATATAACAGCGGTTAATGGCGTTGTTGTTAAAAATCCTGATAAGCCAACGTATAATGCCGGCAGCGTGGTACAGCTTACCGCAACCGCTGATGCCGGGTATAAATTTTCATCGTGGAGCGGCGACGCCGGCGGTACCTTAAACCCGCTGATTGTAGTGATGAACAGCAATAAAAACATCACTGCCAATTTTGTACCTACAGGTGGTCCAAAGCCACTTTTCAGTTCCATGTTCGGAGCCTTTGGCGGCACCGCAGGGATAACCAATATGGGCATAAATACGGTGATCAATAACGGTGGAATCGGTACTACTGCTGTTTCAACCAAAATAACAGGATTTGATGACGGCTTAACCGGCGACGTTTACACCGAAACCCCGCTTAACGTGGGCCTAGTAAAAGGTGGCATTTATTCGGCGCCGCCATTCCCGGGTACCGATCCAAAATTTGCAATTGCTACTAAAGCCCTGGAAGCCGCAACGGCTTTTTATATCAGTATTTCGCCGGCCAATAAACCAGGCGGTACCGATCCGGGCGCCGGAGAACTGGGCGGATTAACTTTAACGCCGGGTGTTTATAAAGCAGCAGGCGGCACATTTAATATCTCAAACGGCGATCTGACGCTGGATGCACAGGGCGACCCCAATGCCGTGTGGATATTCCAGACCGATGCAGGCTTGACCGTTGGTATTGCAGGCCCGGCCGGTGCCCGCAATATTGTATTAACCAATGGCGCACAATCTAAAAATATCTACTGGTACGTGGGCAGTGCTGCAACCATTAACGCCGCAGGCGGCGGAACCATGGTAGGAACAATAATTTCAACTGCCGGAATCTCCTTCTCAACCGCCGGCAACAATGTTCAAACCGTGCTTAACGGCAGGGCTATTTCACTGGTTGCTTCGGTAACCATGGTAAATACTACTGTTAACGTGCCCCAATAAGTTACAAATAACAAAAATCCTCCCGCCCCGCGCATTATGCCGGGCGGCGAGGATTTAAAAGAATCAAAAAAGATCAATAACCTATTTTAAAAGATAATCATATGTTACCCATATTTAAAATGATGCAAAAGCTTACCATTTGTACCTTATTGGTGGTATTTGCTGCTGCAATAACAGCTAAGGCTCAAACTACGCCCCCAACCTGGTGGTTTGGCGTATCCGGGGCAGCCAATTTGAATTTTTACGACGGTACTACACAAACGCTCAACAATTCAGTAATAGCGCCTACGGCTTTGCACAAAGGTTTTGGTGCACGCCCTTACGGCTCGGTACTCATGGAATACCGCCCAGGCAGGGTATGGGGCTTTATGCTGAATGTAGCCTATGATGGTCGCGGGGCACAATACGATAACGTTATTGCACCATGCAATTGCCTGGTAACTTTAAAGGCCGATATTGACTATGTGGCAATTGAACCCAGCTTACGTTTAGGTTTTCAAAAGAATAATCTATACTTTTTTGCCGGTCCGCGACTGGCTTTTAACATTACCGATAAGTTTTTTTATACCCAGGTGCGGCAACCAAATGCTGCGGGGAATTTTAGTGATATGAAAAGCACACAATTCTCCGGCCAGGTGGGCATGGGTTACGATTTTATTGTATCGGCGCCAGCCAGTACAACTATGGTAAGCCTGTCACCTTTCGTTTCCTATCAGCCCTATTTTGGACAGGAACCACGGCGTATCGAGAGTTTATCCATAACCACCGTGCGGGTAGGCATAGCATTGAAATTTGGGAAGGTTCATAAAGCAAAAACAGAACCTGCACCAACTGCCACTGCAGTACCGGCGCCGGTGCACGATTTTACCCTGGTTGTAAATGCACCTAAGGGGGTAGCAGCAAAACGCCAGGTGAGCGAAACACTCCCTTTACTTAACGTGGTATTTTTTGACGAAGGTTCTGCCGGTATACCGGCCCGTTATGTTGTGCTTACAGCCGACCAGGCAACAGGATTTAAAGAGGAACAATTACAGAACCAGCAAACAGATACCAAATCCATCCGTTCGGCAGGCCAGTTAAACGTATACTATAATGTGTTAAATATTTTAGGCGCACGTATGCGTGCAAACCCGGCAACAACTATTACGCTGGAGGGCGCATCTGCAAAAGGACCGCAGGAAGGTAAAGAAAATGCAGCGGCAGTAAAAACTTACCTGGTAACGGTGTTTGGTATCGATGGATCACGCATTTCCATACAAGGCAGTCACAAACCCGGCATTCCGTCCGAACAAAAAGGCGCCACTAAGGATATAGCGCTTTTGCATGCAGAAGATAACCGTGTTGATATAGAAACCAGCTCGCCTGAATTATTGATTGAAGTAGGTGGTGGCATGATGAAACCGGTGCGTATTGATGCCATGCAGGTTAACCCGATGGACAGCGAAGTGGTACTTAAGGTCGATTCGGCGAAACAACTGCTTAAATCATGGTCGGTTGATGTTACCGATTCGGCAGGTGTGGTACAACATTACGGGCCATATACCGACGATCAGCAAGGCATACCCGGTAAAATCATTTTAGGCACAAGGCAGCAGGGCGACTATAAAGTTGTAATGCTGGCAGAAACTAACAGTGGCGTTACAGTAAAAAGAGAAAGCATGGTTCACCTGGTTAAGGAGGATAATTCTGTAGAGGTAGGTTTGCGTTACAGCATCGTGTTTGATTTCGATAAAGCGAAAACGATTGCCGCTTACGATAAATTTTTAACAGATATAGTTGCGCCGCTAATTGCTGATGGCGCCACGGTTATCATTCACGGGCATACCGATATTATAGGCGATGAAGCGTATAATCAAAAACTGTCTGAAAGCCGGGCGCAGCAAACACAGGCTGTAATTGAGAATGCTTTAAGGAGCAGAGGCATTAAGAATGTAAGGTACGAAACATTGGGTTTTGGCGAAGATGCTAATCATTCGCCGTTCGACAATGATCTTCCTGAACAACGTTTCTATAACAGAACGGTCATTATTGATATCGTTCCGGTTAAATAAACGGACAATAGCCACTAATAAAAAAGCGGGATCATATTTTATGGTTCCGCTTTTTTATTAATAATTAATTATCAGCAACTTATAATGCGTACTATTGTATAATCTGTTTTTTGAATTCATTGTTATTAATCCTCAGCTGCCCGGCAGCCCCTATGGAAATTAAAAGCTTAACAGCAGCTTTGCTCGTTGCAAACCAGGAAAAGGCAAAGTTTGAGGCAGAACTGATCCTCGCCAATATAGAATTAGATTTTCAGAACGAGGAAAAACTAAAGCGGGCCGCCGAACTCACCGTCGTCAACAGGGAACTGGATCTTCTTATTGTGGAGAAAGCGGACCGTGCCGCCGAACTGATCATTGCCAACAAAGAACTTCTTTTTCAGAACTCCGAAAAGGAAAAGCGTGCCGCCGAACTCGTCATTGCTTATGCTCAGTTGGACAAGCAAAACCGGGAACGCGAACAACGCGCTGCTGAACTCATCCTGGCCAATACCGAACTGATATTTCAAAACAGGGAAAAGGAAAAACGTGCTGCCGAACTCATCATAGCCAATGAAGAGCTGGTTTTTCAAAACAACGAGAAGGAAAAGCGTGCTGCCGAACTGATTGTTGCTAACAACGAATTGCTTTTTCAGAATGAAGAAAAAGAAAAGCGGGCGAATGAACTGGTGATTGCCAATAAAAAACTAGTCTTCGAAAACCAGGAGAAAGGAAAACGTGCTGCTGAACTGATCATCGCCAATATTGAACTGGATTACCAGGATGAAGAGAAGGAAAAGCGTGCTGCGGAGTTGATCATTGCACTCAAAGAGCTGGATTTCCAGGACGGAGAAAGAGGAAAACGGGCGGCTGAACTCACTATTGTCCACCGCGAGATCCTCGTTCAAAAGCAGGAAAAGGAACGGCGTGCGGCTGCAGAAGCCAAAAAAGATGAGTTTTTTAACATGGTGAGCCATGAGTTTAAAACTCCGTTAACCAATATTAAGGCTATCAATCAGCTCCTGGAAAAAAAGACAAGCAAGACTGATCAGACTTATCCGTTTATTGTTAATGCCAATAAAAGCATCAGGCGCCTCGAAAAGTTAATTGAGGATCTGCTGGATGTCACCAAAATAAATTCCGGGCAAATCGACCTGAATATCGCCGCGTTCCGCTTTGCGGATGCACTCACCAACAGTATAGCCAGCGTTCAGCTAACGGCGCTAACCCATGACATTTTGCTGGAAAATTCCGTCGACGTGCTTTATGCCGGTGATCAGTTCAGGATTGAGCAGGTATTGATCAACCTCCTGAATAATGCCATTAAGTACTCGCCGGATGCCGGTAAAGTGGTGGTTAAAGCCAAAGTCGCATCAAACCAAATTGTGGTTAGTGTGCAGGATTTTGGGATAGGGATTGCGCCTGCGGACATCGACCGGTTATTTCAGCGTTTTTACAGGGTAAGTAAAACTGCTATGAATTACCAGGGCGTAGGCCTGGGTTTATTTATCGCAGCCGGGATCGTTAAAAAGCACCAGGGCACTTTCTCCGTTGAAAGTGAACCCGGCGAAGGCAGCACTTTTTGTTTCAGCCTGCCGTTAAGTAAATAAACAGGTAAACAACGGCAGTATCCATTTTTTCAGGATCAAAACGCATTTCACGCAGAATTTCTGTTCTCGTGTTCTAGTTTTTTCATTCGCACGCTTTTTTGAACATGTTGATTATTAGATTTTTACAGCATTCTGTTCACAAAAAACATCGCATTTACTGACGAAGTAGTGTCACCAAATATCTTTTTGCAGGTTTTTATCTTTGCATCGCAGCGCACGAGTCGCATTTGCGCTTTTGGCTGTCGCGACAGACCCGTGCTTGGAGAGGGGAGGTGGTGTTCTCGTGCTGTATAGCCTTCGAAAATCAGCAGTTTTATCGCTTAATAAGTTTTTTCTCTTGCTGCGCCAGTTTTTCCGTAATATAATTCTCTATGCTATCAAAAAAATTGAACTCGTTTTCAAACGTTGGATTCATTCTTTTTACATAAGAAATTGGGATATTACCGAAATAACTACATTTTACCACTTTATTAACAACGTATATGTAATAATAGTCTGTATACCTAAACAGAAATCCATTGGAGCATAACGCTATAATGCTTTTGTGAGATGTACCTTTAGGATCATTAAAGTCGACAGGTACGTCGCCGACGTCATTCCCGGGTAATTTACTGAATCCGTTTCTAAGATTCCAGATGCCATTTTTATAGCAAAGTATGTTACAATTGGTATTAATGTGAATGTCTCCACCTTTTAATATTCTGATTATCAAAACTTCACCTTCTAATTTTGTTAAGCTGTCTATGTTCTTATAACTACTATAGTCAAATGAGGTGTCTGTTATCGCAACCAAACAATTTTTCACGGTATCAAAAAAAACCTTTCTTTGTTGTTGACAAAATGCCGGTCTGTTTATTGTCAGAAACAACAAAACAAAAAATACTCTCTTAACCTTGTTTAGAATAATCATAAACGATTTATTTGATATCAATATTATGAAATGTTGAAGGGGCAAGTCCGTTCAAACTATTTTATGTCAATATTTGAGTAAACCACTCGTCTTGCCCGAGTATGCAGCGCAGGCCTGTGCGGCGGTGTACACGCCCCCCGCTGACAATCCAGCTCACCACAACGAAACTTACAAAATAAAGCTGATTATGATCATTAAACTTGTACTTGCGGCTCATGATGCACTAAAACTACGGCATTTAAAGGTATCAGGCAAAAAACGTGGGCAATGCCAAGTGGTTACCTGTCTGCGGGGCACAAGTACTCCGTCACTTTTGGCCTTTGCGCAGCACACTCGCGCCGTTATGGGAGCCTTATATGTTTTTGCAAAGGACATTTTAAGTATTCAAACTAACCATTATCTTTACCCGTCTTATCCTTTTTTGCAAATGAAATGCCAACCCTTTATCATCCTTATTGCTTTAATTTTGTCGATCTCCTCGCGTTTAAACGCCCAGTCGTTAAGTGATACAGTTTCGCGGGAAGATAAACTTTATGCGCTTTCAACCATTTGGAAAGAAACGGATTATAACTTTGTTTTTTTTAACAGTCAGCCGCATCTTAACTGGGACAGCCTATATATAGCCTATATTCCGAAAATACTGGCAACCAAAAATTTGTATGGGTATATTTCGGTGCTCTCCAATTTTATGAAAACGCTTAAAGACGGGCATACCTCACTTATGCTGAATCAGTTTTATTGGAACCAAACTGATGTGCCGCCGGTTAATTATAGCACTACTAACGGTAAAAGGTACGTTATAGCTGTTGAAGAACAATTAAAGGACCGGATCCCTATCGGTGCCGAAATAATACGTCTGAATGGAAAGACCTGGAACGACTATTTGAACGGGCCAGACCCTGAAAATAACGACTGGCGCGGTTTAACGAACTCAACGCTCGAACTTACGTTATTATCAAAAGATAACAAGGAATCGAAGGTGCTGGTTACCCGGAATCTGAATACTTTGTACCGTGCTAAAAAACTGGTAATGGTACCAGGCGGTTTGGTAACACCGCATCCTGATTTCGACTACAAATCGTTGTCGGCTAAGGTTGCATATGTCGATCTGCGCACATTTGAGGATTCTTCTGTCGTAACCGATTTCAAAAAAAACCTCCCCGATATCCGGAAGCATAAAGCACTGATTGTTGACGTGAGAAATAACGGCGGTGGAAATGATGATTACGCCATCCAAATTGCAGAATACCTTACCGATCAACCATTCATTGTAGGTCCCATGTGGAAAACCCGGGTAAACAATGGAGCTCAGAAAGCCTGGGCCGCCCAGGGTGATACATCATTGGCGGATTATCTCCATCGGAATGTTTGGGAAAAACACCCTGCCGATACGATAAGGATTGCTCAATCGATCCAACGGCTGAATATGCCTGTCTATATTTTAACATCCAGAAGGACATTTTCGGCTGCGGAGGACTTTTTAATTTATCTTAACTACAGCAAAAACGTTACACGCATTGGGCAGGCAACAGCCGGCAGTTCAGGACAGCCGCTCGTTTTTAATTTACCTCATGGAATTTCGGCGAGGGTTTGTGCAAAGGCAGACGAGTTTCCGGATGGAACGGATTTTATCAATATCGGCATAAAGCCGCAGGTTGCCGTTGAATCTTCAATAAGCGATGAAAAGGATGTCGAGTTAAATAAAGCTTTGGAAATGATCCCCAAAAATAAGGATTGATAGCGGGTAGCTAAATCTATGGCGGAATCCGTAATGGAATGCACTGCCGTCTGATTTATTTGACTTCGGAAACCGTGTGTAGTCCGGGATGGGCGCAGTTTTCATGACTATGTTAACCCGGGTTAACATAGTCATTCGATTAAATATTTGATTATCAAATATTTACAATGTTAACCTTTGAATTGTGTTAACCCATTCATCACTTTAATTCAGCAATTTAGGTTGCGTTGCCGGCACGCGCAAGAAAGTAATATGGTATTGATGAAAAGACAAATTACAAAGCCTACGCCTCTAAAACGATTCATTCAAATTAAGGAAGAAGCCCCGGTTGCCAAATTTGCCCCAGGCATAATCCAAAGCCAGGTTGGTGCGGGTTGCTTTATTAAACAATACCCGTAAACCGGCGCCTCCGCCCGGCTGCAGTACCTGGAAAAGATGGGTGCCCTGTTCGTCGTTGGCGGTTTGCATGCTCACAAAAGTAACACCGCTGATAAACTTGTTCCTTAATATCGGGAAACGGAATTCGGCCTCGGTATCGTTATATTGGGTGCCTTTAAAGTATTGCGAGGTATAGCCCCGTCCGCTGCGGAATGACATGTCGCGGGCAGTACCAGGTATCTCCAAATAAGGGACTGCTCCGCTGAGCAAATAAGAGCCCCAGTTCCACAGCGCCAGCACCATTTCGGGGTTGGCGGATGATAAACTGATATACTTCCGGAAATCGGTAGTAAACTGTACCGAGTTTTTAGTGCTGCCTATCCACGTTTGGTTGATGCGAAAGCCTGCATCGGCATAAATACCTTTATAAGCCCGGTTCTGGTTATCGCGCGAGGTGTATTCGGCATTAAACAAAAAACCGCTGGCCACATAATGATCCTGCGGAAAACCATGCTCGTTGTTATAAACGCTCATGGGCGTGGCATTGTTAACACTGTCTTTTTGGTTGATATTCCCCCTGATCTCTGCAGACATACCGGCGCCCAGGAAAAAGTTTTTAGCCACCTCTTTGTACACCTTTTCGCGGAAGTTAAAATACAATGAATGGATGGCGTTAACCTTGCGCGCGGGGTTGGCCAAAGTTTCGGTAGTAGCGCTTTCGCCCGGTACGCTGCGCCCTATGCCAAGGCCAAAATCGGGCGTAACGGTTTTCGCAAATACCAGGTTGCCCTGTAAGTTCCATTTATTGCCGGGGGTAAATACGTTGTGGTTAATGTAAAAGTAAATGATCCCCTTGGTGGTGATAGACGCCGAAGTTGACGCAACCGAAAGGAGGGTATTCGGGTCGCCGCCCAGTTTTTTACCGGCTACTGCTTTTATCCCCAGCTGCCCGCCAATGGTTGGGTTGGCGGCTAGGTTAGGCACAATGGTTATACCAGAACTTTTATGCAGGCTATCCGCTTTTTTATGGGGGTGGAGGATATTGCGGGTTAAATCGCCAAAATCATATTGCCGGTAAATGTTTTCGGTGGGTTTAACAATTTTTTTGCCTTTTTTGCCAAGCGAATCGGCCTTGAGCGAATCCGTCGGTACAGTCACCTGGCCAAGGGCCAATGTGTGCAGGCACACAAAAAAAGCAACAAATAAAATATATTTCAAGATGGTGGTACGCTGCACTTTTAACCTATAAATTTTCAAAATCCAAACTAAAACTGTATGTGTTGCACTTTAAACCAATACTGGTGGCAAATGTTTCATTTGGAACAGGCGTGCAAGTTTTAGCAGGCTAATTTGACGGGATGATGATAGAGGGAAGTACCCTGAGCTGTCCCTGACTATAATTTTTAACCGGGACAGCTCAGGAGATGCTGCCGAACGCGAAGATTTATAGGTCGCCGAAAGTGTTTTGTTTTTTTAGTGAATGGCCTTATTCAGCTTCGGCGTATTTTTTAAAATTGTTTAAAATGGCCTGCCAGCCGCCGCGCTGCATTTCGATGGGGTTGGTGCCTTCGGCTTCAAAATGCTGGGTAATTTTAGTGGTGTTGTTATCAGCGTCGAAAATTATTTCCACTCTCCTGTCATCGCCGAGGGTGTAGGTAATCAATTCATGTGGTTTCACAATATCGTAAACACCGCCAAAATCAAAACCAAAGCTGCCGTCTTTTGCTTCCATCCGCGAACTGAATACCCCGCCTTCGCGTAAATCATTTTCTGATTTGGTGGTGTGCCAGTCGTCCGATGCGGCTGCCCATTTAACAATATGCTCGGGGCCGTTCCACAGTTTCCAAACTTTTTCAACCGGTGCGTTTACAATAGCTTCTATTGTAATAACTGTTTTCTCTGTTGTTTCCATTTCTCTGGTGAATTTAATTGTTTGCTGTTTTTCAATATAACAAACATACAGCGAATCTTCAATTTGCGCCCTGTGAAAAAATGACAAATCGTGGGTGTTTTCAAGCCATCGACGGCAAAATATATCTGTCCGCAGCTTGATAAGTTCTATTTGAATAGATCAATTAAAGGTAAACCCAATCTGCAAATTCAGCCCGATGGAAGCGTGGGCGCTGTTGCCGAAGCGAAAAGGGGTGGACAGCGCCACAAAGTAATTTACATCCTTTGTGCGGGCATAAACCTGGTTAAAAACCGGCGTAAATCCGTAACGGCCCGATGTTTCAAATGCCAAACGCGATATAAACGTAAAGCCGTGCTGAAAACGGAACATGGTACCCGGATCAAATAATATATTACTCACCTTGCTGGTGCCATTGCCAGCTTTTATAGTAGGCGTAAACTCGTAGCTGAAACCAAATTTATCGCTGTACAAAACATTTACGCCAACCGGGAAACCGATGCTGGATGCTCCCTTGCTGAAGTTATAGGTAGTTGTATTGGAAACCGTAACAAACGGGATGATAAAACTCAAATAGCCCACAGCCCGCGGATAGGCGGCCTTTTTTGTTTTCGTATCAATATATTCCCTGATTTTGGTGGTATCCGAAAGCCCCCCGGTCGCCGATTGCGCCTTCAACGTGGCTGGGCTTAAACTGCCTGCAATAAAAATGATCATTAAAAGGCATTTCCACGCCTTATTGCTCAGGGGTGGGGTACTGTTTAAATGTAGGTTTGTTTTCATGATGATAATTTTATGGTAATCAAAATGCATAGATAGCGTTATATTTTTAAAAATATAACGATAAGCAAAAAAATTTAAGTGTTTATTTTTTCGGTTTCAGCCGCCAAAAAGTCTGCAAATCGCTGGCGTAGTTCGCGGTGATAGGTTATCAGTTGCCGGGCCTCATCGGTTATAGTGGAGCCGCCACCCTTTTCGCCGCCCGTACGTGGGATAACCAGCGGGTTAAGGGCCTGCTCATTTAACGTGTTAACCAATTCCCACGCTTTTTTGTACGACATCCGCATTTTTTTTGCTGCTTCGCTGATGGAGCCCGTTTCGGCTATTCCCTCCAATAGTTCAACAGGTCCCGGTCCAAAAAAGTGTTTTCCATCGGCTTCGAGCCACAGGCTGCCGTTTACCTTTAGGCCAGGCTGTTGCTTTAAAATGCTTTTTATTGGTTTTTCTGCTGCCACAGATCAAGATTACAAAAAAAGGATGAAATATGCGGTAAACTACCAAAAAACGCTAATCCCTATGTCACAAAGAAATTGAACAAAACTGAACTCTTTTTGAATCGCCCGGCATATACGGTAAAACCTAAGTTTGACCGCAGGTTAATAACCAATACCGATGAAAAAGCTTACCTATTTATTTTGCCTTGCATTAATAAGCATAACCATTAATGTAAATGCCCAGTCGAACTTTTGGAAAAGCAGGGATGCTTACCTGGGCCAAACTCCACCAGCTGATACGCCAAAATTGTTTGCACCCGCTTTGTTGGCTCACGACAGTACATTTTCAATTGATCGTGTGGCCTTTTCGGCTGATGGTAAAGAAATGTTCTATTGCACCAACACCTCGTGGTTTGCTAATAAGGATTTGAAAATAATGTATTTTAAGTACGATGGTAAAAAATGGACAGGCCCAATGGTTTTAAACGAACACTATAGCGCGCCCACGTTTTCGCCCGACTACAAAACATTATTTTTTACGGGAGGCGGTTTCGGGATGGTTTGGCAATCGCACCGCGCAGGCAACGGATGGAGCACACCCGAACTTTACCTTAAGCGCAACTACGAGGTTTATGATTTTATGCCGACAATCAGCGGTAACAAATACGTGGGCAGCAACGGCACCTGGGGAAAACCACAGAACTATAATGCATGGCGATTTAGCATGATGCCGGCTTCCAATGCCGATACTACCATTCAGGACCTGGGCGCCCCCCTAAATTCACCCGGATTTAATGGCGACTTTTTTATTGCCCGCGACGAATCGTACATCATCATCAGCGCAAAGGAAAAGCCGGATTTCGAATGCGAGCTTTTTATCAGCTTCCGTAAACCCGATAAAACCTGGACCGACCCCAAAAGCCTTGGACCCTTAATCAACAATGGCAATGCCCACCGCTTTGGCGCATCGGTATCGCCCGATGGTAAATATCTGTTTTATACCCACGGAACCAGTGCAAAAGACTGCGCCATTTATTGGGTAAGGTTTGACAATTTATTGAAAAAACTAAGGAAAGAAAGCTTAAGCGGAACGGCTGATTAACCGACACTAAAAAATGCTGATCCTTAAAATTGAACAAATTTGAAATGGAAATGAATACCCCGGTGTAACCTGGCGAAATATATTTGCTTGAAAATTACCTTTATATGTACAAATCGACTCTTTTGTTTGTGATCGCCTGGTTTGCAGGCTTAACAATATCAACTGCACAAAGCAATTTCTGGAAAAGCAAGGACGCTTACCTGGGGCAAACGCAACCAACTGACACGCCACGCCTGTTTGCGCCCGCTTTGCTGGCTGGCAGTGGTGAGTTTTCGGCCAATCGCACCGCCATCTCGAACGATGGGAAGGAAATTTATTATTGCACCAATACCACCTGGAAAAGCAATAAGGACTTGAAAGTAAAATGTTTTAAGTACGATGGCCGCAAATGGATTGGCCCCGTTATTTTAAATCACCACATGGGTGGCACTGCTTTTTCGCCTGATAATAAAACGCTGTATTTTGCCAATGCAGATTCAGCAGGCTCCGTTTTTATGTCAACCAGGACCGGAGCCGGGTGGTCAGCCCCGGTTGAGTTTTTCAGCAGGAACTATATTATTTATGATTTTATGCCGACGATCAGCGGAAACAAGTATGCCGCAAGTAACGGCACCTGGGCAAAACCAGCTGAGTTTAAGCAATGGCGGTTTAGTGTAATGCCACCTTCAAATGCCGACACCACGATCCGGAGCCTCGGCGAACCATTAAACGCGCCCGGCTTTAACGGTGACTTTTTTGTCGCGATGGACGAATCGTATATGATCATCAGCACCAAAGAAGATGACAGGTTTAATTGCGAACTATACATCAGTTTTCATAAAAAAGATGATACCTGGACAAATCCTGAAAGCCTGGGGCCCCTGATCAACAATGGCCTGGCACACAGGTATGGTCAGTACGTGTCGCCCGACGGAAAATATTTGTTTTATACCAGGGGTGCAAGCGAAAAGGATTGCGCAATTTACTGGGTACGATTCGACCATTTATTGAAAAAATTAAAGGAGGAGAGTTTGAGTAGTGTCAACTGAAGGAAAGCTGAAAGCTAATTAAGCTACTGTGTTTTAGCTTTGGTCTTTTACCTTTCAGCTTAAAAACATATCTTTGCGCCCTGTTTCATTTCATGGAGAAGTGTCAGAGCGGTTCAATGTGCCTGATTCGAAATCAGGTGTACTGTCAAAGGTACCGGGGGTTCGAATCCCTCCTTCTCCGCCAAAGAAACGATCGCGCTGAATAGCGGGGTTCCTGCTTAAGAATATTTGCCGGGCTTGCACGGGCAAATATCCTTAAACAAAAAGAAACGACCGTAGGGAGTGGCGTTTCTTTGAAGCCACCCCTCACAGGGATCAATAGCATTAATCCCCCACTCTTCCATTAAAAACGCTTAAAATCACTGATTTTAAGCGTTTTTGTATTTTAACCGGTTTAAATCGGTCGTGATTTTCTCAATCTGCAGGCTGTTTTCGCATGGCGAAAACCTGGCTTGTTGTACGATCATTACATAAAAGCAAAGAAAGCTGATTGAATAACCCCTTGTGTTGTGAAAGCCCACCCGGATCCCGCTACAGCCACGCCCTGGTTGTTGACACTATTTAAACCCGCTAACCAGGAATTGACCGGTGTGGCTATCGAATGTTGGATATTCAGGTAGTCACTGGAAAAGTTGCCGCCTGAGTTGTTTATCAGCGAAAAGGCTGCAACAGTTGGGGTTGACCCGGTTAAGGTGATCAGATTACCTGCAGACCCCGAAACATTCCAGCTTGTATTTATCGTAACCGTATTCGACCCGTTTACCGTTATATTATGCGCGGCAGTCCCGGTATCAATAAAATTATTGCAGTTTAGGTTACCTGCAATTACATTTGAGCCCGTACTGGCGCCCCTGTTAAACCATATGGTATTAAATAATACTGTTGCGCCACCAGGAGTGATCGTAACTGCTCCCGGACCGTTATTAGTGAATATAAAAGAAGACGTACCGGAATTAAAAATGGGTACGGTAGTGCTAAAGATCACACCTCCCGACGCACCGTTTAAGGTACATATAGTACTCCCCATGTTAATGGTGCGGGTTGCCGAACCTGTTGAGTTAAAGTTGCCTACATTAATATTAAAGTTATTGGTCGAGAAAGTTCCGTGCAGGATGGTAAGTATCGGGGTATTTGTACTGCTGGTCAGCGTTAAATCCTCCAGCAAAGTCCACGTCCCGGTTCCGTTTTGTGTAAGCGAAATATCGGTCCATGTAACATTAGTTAAACTTGCAGTGCCAAATGTAATTACTTTCAATACGCCTGCCGAATTGGTTTGAACTGCTGTTTTATTTGCAGATGAACTGCCGGTTACGGTTAAGGTACCTGTAATAGTTGTTTGGGCTATCAGCAGGCCATCACCTGCTCCTGCACCTGTATAAGTCAGGTTAGCAAATGTACTGCTGCCGGCTACTGTGCACGAACCCCCACCGGTAAAAGTGACATTACCATAGGTGGTTGTTCCACCTGAAAAAGTGACTGTGCTGCCGGTGAACAGGATAGAAGCTGCGCCCGATGTCAGCGTGAGATTTGTTACCGAAGCTAAATTCCATGCTGTTCCGGTTCCGGTAAAGGTCCAGGTGCCGGAACCCATATTGATCGTCCGGGTATTGCTGTTGTTGCTGGAGAAAATACCTGCTTTGACGTTGTAATTATTTGCGATAAAGGCTCCTGAGGTAACAGTCAATGCGGTATTAATGCTGCCTGAAATATCCAGGTTGTTTTGAAGGGTGAAAGTCCCGCCGGCGCCATTTATAGTAAGCGCAGTGTTAATGCCCACGCTATTAGTGTTTATATTAACCGGTACTGTTGATGTGAGTGTTATGGTACCGGAGGTCGAGCTCCATGTGGAACCAGATCCCACGACGAAGTTTCCGCCAATGGTAATACCGGCAGATGATTTATTAAAGGTTCCGGTAAAACCGGCGCTTGAGTAATCACCCGCAACAAGTAAGGCGCCACTCAGGGTAAAAGTATCGGATCCTGCAGTAACATAAATATTATTATAGGTAGGGGTGGAACCGGTAAAAAATGTCCTGGTTCCCGTTGATCCGGTGGAATTAAAGTTTAATGTTGATGTGCCTGCGTTAAAGGTCAAGCCGGTAATGGTGCCCAGGTTCCAAACTGTTGCGGCGCTGCCGGTAATATACCAGGTTCCCGACCCCATATTTAGCGTACGGGTATTGGCATTGCTGGAATTGAACAGGGGTACGGATACATTTTGCCCATTTGCATTGAAAGTACCGTTGGTTAAGGTTAGTGTTGCTTGAATACTCCCTGTTAAATTTAAATCACCACTTAGCGTAAACGTTCCGCTCACACCATTTATAGTGATGGATTGATTGATGTTTACACCATTGGCTGTAATTGCACACGACCCGGTAGTATTTAGGGTAAGTGTTCCGCCGGTTGAGCTCCAGGTTGATCCGGCACCCACGGTGAAATTCCCCCCGATAGTGAGGGATACGGTAGTTTTACTGAAAGTCCCGGTAAAACCGCTGGTTGAGAAATTGCCTGTAAATACCGGGGTCCCGGTGAGCGAGAAGCTATCGGCTCCGGCTGAAACGGTTATATTAGCATAAGTTAACGAACCCATGCCAGCTGTTCGCGTCCCCGAGGAGCCTGAATAACTAAAGTTGATGGTTGACGTGTTCGCGTTTAAGGTAAGATTGGTGGATGTTGATTGATTCCACACCGTAGCACTACTGCCGGTTATCGTCCATGTCCCGCTGCCCATATTCAAAGTTCGCGTGCCCGTGCCTGAATTGCTGAAGGTTTGAAGCGTGGGGTCATTATTATTTGCAGCAAAATCCAGGGTGCCGGTAAATGCACCCATGGTTACGGATGTAACCGTAAAGCTGGTATTTACTGTTACGGTGCCCCCACCGGAGTTAGCATCGAAAATAACAGCGTCTGCCGATCCCGGCACAGAAAAACCGCCCGTGCCACCTGATGTATTTGACCAATGTGTTGTTGTTGTGGCGTCCCAGGTTCCTGTACCGCCTATCCAAAATCTGCTTGCCATATTATGCTACTGCTATTTGCCTCCATTTAGATGTTTCGGTATTCCATACAAAGCCCATATCCAGCCTGTTGGTGCCGTTGGTTGTGGTGCTTAACGCCACCCCGCCGCTCGGCTCAAACGAACTACCCAGCGTAAAAGGCACCGATGCCGTGCCGGTTATGCTGATACGGAACATATCGCCATCTACCGGCGTACCTGTCATTACAAACCCTGTTATGGTTGCTGTTTGCCCGGTAATGTGTAAAACATCGTAGTTATCGGTATTTACAGCCGGCGTTGCCGAATTAGCAGAAAGGGCGAGTACACGCCTGTTTACCCGGCCGGTAACCGAGCCAAAGGTAGCTGCACCCGATACTTGTAACTGGCTGGCAGCCACGGTGCCGGTAAACGTTGGCGAACTCAACGGCGCCTTCAAGGCGTTATTGCCATCCAGTTTATCAATAGCCTGTAATATGTTATCTGTTGCGGCAACGGTTCCTGCACCGGACACAAAGCCGGTTATTGGAGTACCCAAAACATTTACCACGGGCGTTACGCTATCCACATATTGTTTGGTTACCAGTGAGCGCGCCGTAAAATTAGCTTCGTAATCGCCTGCATTTTCCAGGCCCTTACTGCTTACACCATCGGCAACAGTCATTGCCGAATCGCTCATCGATACCGACTTATTGGTTCCCGGAGTAGCGGTTGCCATGGTAATGGAAACATTATCCTGCTGCAGGTTTAACTGGCTTGTGCCGCCAATTAACTGCGCTTGTGCATTAGCCGCGTCCACACTGAACAATGTCGTACTGCCCGTTATGTCACCAACCCTGAAACGAGAAGTTGTGCTGGTATCGATATCTGTATAACCAGTTAAAGCGCCGCCCAATCTAACCTCAACTTTCGCTGCAAGGCCGGCTCCTCTTTGGGCAGTTAAGCCATTAGATGCAAGAGTAACAGCATAACTCCCTATAGCACCCCTTAAAAAATTGGTTGTGGCCAGGTTATTACTGCTGTCGCCAAATGGCGGTGTCGGTGCGGTTGGCGTTCCGGTAAAAGTCGGGCTATCCAGCGGCGCCTTTAATGCATCGTTACCATCCACATATTGCTTGGTTACCAGTGAGCGCGCGGTAAAGTTGGCTTCATAATCATCGGCATTTTCCAAACCTTTATTGCTGGCGGTGTCGGCAACAGTCATTGCCGTGTCGTTCATTGCTATCGATTTATTGGTTCCGGAAACCGCTGTTGCCATGGTAAGGGCAACATTGTCCTGCTGTAGGTTTAACTCGCTGGTTCCTCCTATAACCTGGGCTTGCGCGTTAACCGCGTCAACATTTACTAATGTAGTACTACCCGTTATGTCTCCAACCCTGAAATGGGAAGTCGTGCTGGTATCAATATCAGCACCTAAAGTATTTAAGGTCCCGCCCAGTTCAACGTAATAAGGAGCCGTAGGCCCTGAACCTCGTTTTGTAAGCGTCAACCCATTATCGGCGTGAAAGCCCGGTCGGTCAAAAAATATAGCGCTATGTACAAATGCAGTAGTGGCCAACAATGTACTACTATCTGTGCCTATTTGTGTAGGCGCGGTCGGCGTTCCGGTAAGCACCGGGCTATCCAGCGGCGCTTTTAAGGCATCGTTACCATCCAGCTTGTCAATAGCCTGCAAAATAGTATCTGTAGCGGCAAGGGTTCCTGCCCCTGATACAAAACCGGTAATTTCAGTCCCTAAAACATCAACTTCGGGGGTTAAAGCATCTACATATTGTTTGGTTACCAGTGAGCGTGCTGTAAAGTTGGCTTCGTAGTCGCCGGCATTTTCCAGGCCTTTATGATTAATATTGTCGGCAACAGTCATCCCGCTATCATTCATCAATAATGATTTATTATGCCCGTAAACAGCCGTACCCATAAAAAGCTCAACATTATCCTGTTGCAGGTTTAACTGGCTTGATCCTCCTATTACCTGGGTTTGTGCGTTGACCGAATCTATACTGACAAACGCGGGTGCGGGCGAGTTTAACGCGTTTCCAACACGAAAATAGTGGGTGCCGGAATCAATAACAGTGTCGGCATTTAACGCGCCACCCAACTCGATAATATGCTGCAGATGCGGCGGGGCACCGTAAGCTGCGACGGTTAACCCATTGTCAGCAAGCGCAATAGCACCACTCGCATTAACTGCGTTTTTGACAAACGCCGTAGTCGCCAACAGGTCGCTGCTATCAGTACCAGGTTGCGTTGGCGCTGATGGGCTTCCCGTAAATGCCGGACTGTCCTGCGGTGCCAGTGAAGCTGCCGAGTCGGCTATTTCCTGTTCCAAACTATCGCGTAAAGCCTTCACTAAAGCGCGCAGCTGCACACCCTGTGTTTTATTTAAATTGGGGTTGTAGGCTTCGTTTGCATTGATAACACTGTCAATGTAATCGTCGGTTACTGGTGCTGTTGGCATGGTATTAATAATTAAATGTTCTTTAATAAATTTATCACACAGTTTTTATATTGTCTGTTAAGTTGAACAACCCGGAGGCGTTTTGTACGCGTACTTTAAAGCGGTTATACACGGTATTCCCGTTCCCGTCTGTTGTCGTAAGCGGTTGCAGCTGAAAGGCGACGTCGTGCCCTGGCTGCGCTGTTTGGTCGGTGCCCAGCAGGTTCCAATTGCCTTTGGCATTTTGCTGGTACACGTAATAGGTGCCTTTGTTCACGGTAGTCGTCCAGTGTAGCTTATTCGTTGGTGGATCATAAGTCAGCTGCGGCGCCGTCGGGTTAACGGTATCTATCAGGGTTACGGTCACTAAATCCGAAGCAATTGAAACGACATCCTCCGGCTGGTTAAACTCGTTTGTAATGGTCCTCACACTGGCAATGCGGTAATACATCAAATCACCAAAAGGGATGTTGGTTATATCCTCAAATGTGTCGGTAATCAGGTAACTCATATCGTTAGGGTCCGCTATTGCCGGTACTTCAAACGGCGTACCCATGGTACTCAACGAATTGGTCAGGGCAAGGTTGGTTGTCCGGTAAAAACGCATTGCTGTAATATTGTCGTAAGGCGCTGTAGGCGACAACTGGAAAACGATGCTGATAGGGCTTACCACGCCTGCTGCCGATGGCGTTATCGAAAAATTCCGGATAATGGGCGCTTCGGGCGGTGTGGTGTTAATTATGGTTACCGGCCCCGCAAACAGGCTTAAAGGGCCTGCCACCAATTGGTTGGTTACCTCGGCTGCTGCGTAAAAATACAGCCTCCTTGATGATGCATTTAAAGTATAATCGGTAAACCTGATAAAAGTTGTATCGGGCACGCTGCTCCGGGTAAACTTACTGACCATGGGAAAGGGATTAAATCCCGGAGTTCCGGGGTACAGTAATGTGCCATTCGCATCCCTTATAGCGGGAGGGATGTTATCTGTTTGATATCCGGGGTTTAAAAATTGAAAGATTGGGATATTTTGCGTTAGCGGCAAAATAGTGCCCAGTATGGCGGCAGTATATTTTTGCTTTTTTACTTCAGGCGTATCGGCCGCCTCTACCAGTCCGGCTTTGTCAGGATCGGGGAATTTATAGCCGTTATATACCAAAAAATGTCCATCGTTATCCATAACCAGGTTTACCAGGTCATTATAGCGCTGGGTATGGCCGGGGTCGGTGGTGGGATCGCCCACTGCGGTTATAATATCGCCGATGGTTGAATCCTGGTAAAGTGCGTCAAATACATCAGCATCCGAGGTGCGGAAAAACTGGAAACCAAATGGGTCGGGGACCGAATTATCGCTACTGGTATTAACAGCTGTGTCAAACGTAAACGCTGCCTTACCTGTAGCATTTGGCCGCACCATGTATGATACAGCTGTGGGTTGGGTTAACCTTACCGGGGTTACAATTAACCGTGCCAGCAGTATTGCCGGTAATGATACTGATGATGTAAATCCGTTTCCACTGGTACGGGTGTCGGCGGTTTGCAATCCTACCATTGTTTTGCGGCTCACCTGGCTGCCCGCCGGCAGTATATTACTACCGTTAAAAGTACCCGGCGAGGGTTCCGGGAATACGTAAGCACGGTAGCCGGGATGGAAGTTTACCGAAATAGTAGCCGAACCCGACGATACAGGGATAGGATCATCCTGGTAATCGGGATCGTAAATAATAAGCCGTAAATTGCCCGAATCGCTCTGCGTGATAGTTAATACCTGCAGTTGCTTTATATTATCTGCGCCCGATGCTGGTGTTATGCGTACCAACCCTTTGTACCATTCCACATGCGGCGTATGCAAGGTACCAGGGGCATTACCGGGGCCCGAAGGATCATTAACCTGCGGATTAGGAGTTAGCGTGATCTGGAAATCCAGTTGGTAGCATCCCGGCAAATCAGTAGTTAAATCTGCACCTGAAAAAAGCGCTGTCGCAGTTGCAGGCTCTGAAATACCGCCGATCCAATTTTGTGTTACATTGCCTTCCGGATCTGTAAACGACTCGATAACAGGATTATTTGCGTCAGCAAAACTATAAAGAGAAATTTTTTCGGCAACGGGGGCCCAGTTTGCGGCGTTGCTCAGGTTCTCGACCATTGAAAACTGACTGTTAATAGCAGGTGACTGATAGCCTTGTACCAGGCCGTAATTGCCGGGGGTTTGGCTATCTTCAACAGTAGAACTTTGAAGAATTTTGCTGACCGTTATTATTGGCCCCGTAGTTCCTGATGTTATTTCAACAACCGGAAACTGCCCCAGGGAGGTATTGAGCAGGCTATTGGAGAACCTGAAAAAATCGGCGCTGTTAATAACCGGCGAAAGTATTGTGCCGTCAATCCTGGTGTAAGGCCCCGTAATTAATTGCACCTGGCCCGGTTGGCCGGGTACCGGTAAAATATTACGGATAGCACCCTGTATTTCGATGGGTAAATTTTGGTTAAACCAAATATTTACTTTATCCGGTTTTGGAACCGCAATCAGCGAAGCAGCCGAGTGGTCAGGTAACGACGTAATGTCCGTTATATCAAGCCAGTTAAATGTAAACCTTGTAAAGCTGGTATCTTCCCCGGCAAAGGCGGCTTCGCGTGCGGCAAGCCAGCTTTGTTCCTGGCCTGTGGTAAGTAAAATGGGGTCTTCGTCCTGTATATATTGTACGGCAACATCCGTGGGAGGACTAAGCCTGTTTTGGACAGGAAATTCAGTATCGTCCGTCGCAACCTCGGCGCTGATGGCCGAGGCCCGCGAAAACCAGTTGATACCATAGATAGCGTAATAATGCACACCGGAATTGGTTTCCAGATGAACAAACAAACTGCTCTCATTATCAGGTACCAATACGGTTTCGGGCATCCCTCCTGACGGAGGATTCGTATCATTGGCGTAATATTCTGTGCCAGGGAATGCTACATAGGTTATTCCGGGCTTGGTATAAACAGACTGAGTTGCCGGCCGGTATTTTATATCATAACTAACCGGCCGCGTGTTCAAAAAGATATTTGTATTATCTACGGCCGTTAAATCAGCAAAAAAATTGTATCCTTCAACTTCATCAATAAAAGGTTGCCTGCCAATATTGATAGCCCTTACTGCTCTGTCATTGGCATAACCTGATGCGTTAAAAGCGGTTGAAGCTGTATTATTTGCCGAAGGCATGCCATAAGTGAGCGGCCTGATTTGCGGGGTCAACGGTAAAATGCTGTCATTGATGCCGGTGGGCAGCGTTAAATAAATTCGTTGCAGCGGTGCCGGCACTGTCAGGCTTGTTTTGTTAGCGTATTGAAGTTTGTAAATAAATTGCTGGCTGCTTTCGTTAGCGGTAACATCTATCCACCCCAATCCAAGCATCCTCGCTATATGAAAATCCGTAGCGGCCATGTTTAATATATCCACCAGGCTGATTTGTAAGCCTGAAGGATCCGGATTTATACTTTGATCGTCGAGCGTCATGATTGCCCGCGAGTCGGTCTCGCTGAGCGTCAGGTAGTTGGTTATAATATCGCTGATAGAAGGATCATTTTCATGAGAAATACTCCATTTATCATGATAATTTGCCACTTTTACCGATGTACCGTAGTTGTATTGCGGCCATAATCCGTCAATAGGGTAAGCCGTTGTTTCCAGCCGGTCAAATACCTCCTGTTCATTTAATGACAATGCAAAACCTGCTCCTATGGCCGTCCAATCAGTATTGGCTCTCGTAAGAAAAAAGTCGCTGTAGGTCTCAAATGAAAAGCTCCGCAAAAATGTGCCTGATGTTGCCAGAAAACTTATCGACCGGATATTTTCGGCCAGCATTGTTACTGTAGCAGTAGTATTTGCTGCAACCGATGTTGTCTTTCTCGCATATACCGTAACAGCATTTGCACTACCCGTATCGGCAATACAAACGGCTTCAATTTTAACATTTGCCGGGGTTGCAACGCCATTGGAAAAACTAAAGTCGCCGCGAAACAACGATTTGCCGGCAACTGCCAGCTGTATTATACCGGTATATGCCTTAAGGAAATTAAAATAACTGCTTGTGGGGTTGGTTGTAACCGCAAGCTGGTTATATGCAGCAGCGTCGGTAAAAGTGAGTGTTAACCTGTTACTGTATAATTTGCCATTTATTGTGCTGTTTATGGCATAAGTCCATGTTTTGGAAGCATAGTCAATTATAGGCGCAATATTGCTGAAATCAATAGTAAAGGGCACGGTACCCGCATACGGCGTGCGTGATATCAGGATAAAGTCGTTAGGTTGGTTAAAGGGTGCCGTAGCGTCGGTTGTGTTATCGTAATTGCCTTTGGGGATGTGGTTTAGCCCCAGATCGCCGGCCAGGCTCCAGCGCAAATGAATGCCTTTAGCAGTTTTGTCGGTACCGTCTGATCCGGCGGCCTGCAGATATACGTCTGTGGCATTATTAAAATAACGTGAAGTATCCGGCACACATGGACTAAAACCATATTTAGTCAATTCAAGCTCCAAATACTCAAAACCATTAATTACGTATATTAAAGCAGCATCAAGGCCGGCAATGTCAGTAGTGCTTATTTGGTCGGCTTTTCTTTCCAGTTCATGGAGTATGTTTAGTATCGTCTCAAAAAGTCCGCTCATTCCACCGCTTTCAGCACCCAGGTAATTCAACCGGAAATCGCTCGTAAATTCGATGCTTGAAAAATCGCCCATCAGGTAGCCGTCGCTATCATCAAAGTCGTAATTTGCAAAATCTGCTCCATCAAATTCGCCGAACGGATTACCTGTAAACAGTACATCTCCCCCATTCAGCTTTTGCAAAATGGCGAGCGCACGCAAAAACAATTTCATCAGCGTGTTTTGTTCAAACACGCGCAGTAATTGCAGCAAGTCCGGATAATCGGATAATTGCCCGCTATTCAACAAATTCTGTATTGTCAACATACAAGCCGCCATATCGCTGTAATCAGCGCAGAATGCATAAAAATTTGTTTCAGGTGGCATTTTATCTTTTTATTATCTGTTTAAATTTCTATCCCTTAATTATTGATACTGATGCTGACACCAGGGGCTGTATATTGCTGATAAACCTGATAGCCAATTCCATTGTATCTCATATAGTAAAAAGTAAGCTGTAATGTCCCGGGGCTAACCTGCATATTGGCATTGGTTATTAATACTGCCGATGTATCGCCGGCATATATTTTTTTGAAATCATCACCAGTTTTTACCGAATTGTCTGCCAGTGTCATGGTTGGCATTATGGTATCTTTAAGCACGAGGGGCGGCAATTTAGGGTCATTAAATGGCTCCGGATTGCGTACTATAATGCCCAGGATAGTTACCGCTGACGTAGCCGGATCGGTATTGATGATGGGGTTGATGATGGTGTTTTTTGAAGGCTCAAATGTTTTTATGAGCATTCCGCCATAGATAATCCTGTCATATTGAACGCCAAATTGAGCCATAAGCGATGTATCGCCCGCATTTTGGATATCAAGCAGCGGAATCAGATTCTGCGTAATCTGGGCTGCAGTAAGCGAAAGGTTTATGGGGTAAATGGCGTAAACCTCCTGCCCCGGTGTGCTGTCGAGTATAAAGCTGCCCGCCTGTTCGGCAAAGGATCCAAAAATAGAAGACACAAAACTGAATTTATGCACCTCTGCCACCTGCTGCGCTGCCCCGGCGGGCTGATAAACGGCATTAAATACTGCGGTATACAATGTTCCGGGCGAAATTGGCGGAAAAGTGTAGGCGCCCTGCTTTAAATTGCGGGTGAGCGTAAGCGGGGTAGGATTACACGAATCTTCGGATGCCGCATTATCCAAAAGATATAACAACTGCTGGTCCTGGGGGAGCGATGTATAATTATCAGGACCAATAGTTTGCGTAGTATCCGTCCAAATCAATTCCTCCGAAATAACAACCTGCAAAGGATCAATCAGTTGTACCTGCAGGCTGCTTTCAACAGCGGGCAGTTGCTGGTAAGCAGTCCAATTGTAATACATGGCGTTTACGTACGGCATGGTAAAGAAAAGGCTGACTTGCGGATTACTGTACAACACCGGCTTGCTTAAATTATAACGGCCCTGTGCATCGGGCGACGACCGGTTGTAATCAATATAACTGGCCAGGCCGGCAAGTTTAAACTCATCGGCCCGATCAAGGTGAACTAAATTTTGATAAACTGCACTTTGTTGCTGGAAAAGGCCTACCGGACCAGCGGTACGGAAACCAAAAATCTGCGTATAATCAACAGCCCCTGCGGTATTACCGTTAACGGTATCGCGTGTGGTAATTGTTACGGCGAATGTGGTATTGGGGCGCCATACCGGCTGTACGGTTTTATTAAGGTTGTTGCTTAACATCTGCACCTCGTTAACCACACTTGCCTCGCTAATATTATTTTCGGTGGCGCTGGCCTGCATCACCTCAGTGTAATAGCTCAGTTGGTCAATATACGTGGTTGCGGGGCCGTTGGCCGGCATCGCCAGTTCGGCCGGTATCAGCGCGGTTTGCAGTGGCAGCTTATCCACGTAAACGGTTACATTGCCCAACGTACGATTAACCGATACCACTATATTTTTATATTGATTAACCAGCAGTTTTGAGTTGGTGTAATCCAGCGTATATGGTGCTCGGCTAACAATACCCGAAACACTTTCGCCATCATAGCAGGAAAATATTACACTAAATGTTGGCACCGTTGTAATGGCGTAGGTTTTGGACAAATCGCCCGGGGTATCCTGGTAAATGTGCAGCGCATACCCTTTTTTCCCCCCCGTAGCCGGATCAATGTAAACCTTGGACAATAACGTACTGATACCGCCCACGTAAGGGTCGAAAACGGCGGTAATATCTACCGAAAAGCTGCTACCTTCAACATCAAGGGCAGTGCTGTGTGGTATTGCCAGCCCGTCGGTATTTAAGCTATAGGCATATACGTTTTGCTGCTGCAAGGTACCGGTGCCGTTGTCAATAAAGAAACCCGGTACAATATCCGGATTACCGCTAACTATCCCGTTTGATAATCCCAGGGTGTCGGCGGGCGATGTAAGTGTCCATCTGCCGGCCAGGCTATCAGTATCGTTATAGGGTTTCACCAGCATATCCGCTGCCGAAAATGCCTTACTGTACAACGCTGCATACATCAGCGTCATGGTTTGATCATATTCGTGATGAAACAGCGGCACGCCGACCGATAAAAACCGGGCAGGCAATTGGAAATAGCTGCCAATAAGCAGATCGCCGCTAAATGAAAGCTGCGGTGTATTAAATTCAAGCACTATCTTGCTAACCGGCTCACTCAGCTGATTATAAGTAACCGATGTATTTTGCTCATTGGCGGTGTACTGTATGGGGCTAAGGTTTATATCAACCGGGAGCGATTGGCCAAACGGAAGAACAAAATGAACAACAGTTACCGGGTAAATGGTGATGTTATTTTGATTGGCGCCAAAATCAATCTCAAATGTTGTAACCGGTTCGGGGAATTCAATAGTAAGCGAACCGGTATAAGTGGCAATTGAAAGGCTGTTGCCAAATGAGCCATCATTTGCTATTACGCCATCCAGGCCGGTAAAATAAAACGGCAACCCGCCAAACATGGTATCGGTACCATGGGCGTAGGTGGTTCCTGCGGCTGCATCTTTCCAGTTTACAATAACCTGTTTGCTCACCTGTTCAAAACAAAACAGGTCCTTTCGTTGAAAGTTAAGCCCGTCAAGATTGCTGGTTGCCACATCGGTAAGGTTGGTGTACGAAAACATGGTTTGCGCCAGCAGCCTTATTTTATTATAGGTGTTTGGCTGTGCAAATTGCCAGTAACCCAGCGGAAGGTTATCCAGCGCTATGGCATTGCCGGCGCCATATCCGTCAACAATGGCGGTAACCGCTTCGTAAATATTGTAGGGCTGCCAGGAGTTGTCGCTTGCGCGCCACACATTTATAGTTAGCCCGGTAATGGAATAACTATGCGATACCTGGTTGCTAATGCCTTTAACAGGGGGCAACAGCTCAGTATAACCCAGTGGCAACTGGATGCCTGCACCACCCAGCGCTACCTGCCCCGGCATTACCGGTTTTAGCAGGTCGATATCAATATAACTGTCGAGCGGTATGGTTACCTGCATAACGGCTACGGGATCGGCAAAATTATATTTCCATAAACCCGAATCCGGATGCGGAATATCCGGCGTGCCCGTGTATACCTGGTTTACATAATTAATCGGGAAACTCTCGAGCGACATAATGTTGAGGGCCGCCGCGGGCGAATACCCGGTTGTTGGGTCGGGCAGTTGTAATATATCAACAGGGGCCAGTAACTCGCTGTTGTCGTTATTGAAAGTCCAGCTGATGGATACTGAGCAATGTATGTTTGGCAATGGCCAGGGTGTATGTATTTTAAGGGTCAGGGTTCCTTTAAGGTTAAATGGATGCGGCGCCTCAACCGCCAGGGTAACCTGCAGCGCAATACTAATTTTAAAGAAGAAGAACTTAATGCCTGCCGAACCTGTGAACTGTATAAACCCGCCAATTTGCACCGGTTTAAAGCTCACAAAAACCCCCATATCCAAACTGGCGCTTGCGCTTAAACCTATAGGGCCAAAAGATTTATTGAAATTAAAGCCCGTACCGGCGCCGGCTTTAAAGCCCTGGGCCGATATCATGAGGTAGGCGTAACCTTTAAAAAGTGTCAGTATTTTGGCTTGTACCCGGGCGCTTTCGGGCGTATCCTGGCCAATGTTAATATACCAGCCCGATGCATTGTTAAAGAAAAACGCCATGGCAAGGGTGCCTTGCACCATAAACGCATCGCCACGCAAACTGCCGGTTGACGGCAGGTTATAATTAACCGCCAGGTTACCGGTAAATGAAGTACTGTCAATGGCTATAAGGGCGCTAAACGGCGGATCGGACTTACTATCGAGCCCTATGCGCGCTTGTAAAATGCCTGCCTGCCCCTGTATTAAAAATACATCAGGCACGCCCAGCAGCAGGAAAAGCTTGCTGGAGAAGGTAAAACCCGAATCGTACGAGGTGGCTACAGATACGCCTGCACCTACCGAAAAACCTGGTTTTTCAGTAGTGAATTTTTGTATGCTGATGCCCTCTGGCGATGCCTTGTAATAATCCCACCAGCTTTGGCCGTCGGCCCGGTCGGGAAGGTAATGGCTGCCAATGAGGCCGCGGAAACCATAAATACCCAGGCCGGTTGACCCCAATAGCAGTGGCGACGAGAGTGCCAGCTGCATATCAACCAGGTACGACGGCACAGACGGATCAAGCCGCATACCCGCGCTGCCCGAAATCCCCAGCCTTGGCATACTTACCGAAACCGACCCCGCATACTCGGTACCCGCCTTTGATGAGGAATTGGGCGGCGTGCTTACCTTTAAAAAGCCCTTTAATATAAAATCCGCATCCTTGGGCGAAGCATTGCCCGGAACAGTAATATCAATCTCGATGCCTTCTATCGATATAAAATTATCAAAAGGCCCGCTATCAACTGTAAAGTAATATTTTATACCGTTGCCCGATACATCAATACCGGCGTTGCCGGTGTTTACCATACCATCAAAGCCAATTACGGCATAATGCCGCACTACGTTATTTACCGGTTTGGTATAGGCGCCGGCCGATAGCTTGCTCACCTCCATTTTAACCGGCCCAATTTTTAACGAAAATGTTTTTGGAACGTTAATAAAGCCGCCGTTAAAGTCAATTTCGCCATTATCCCAAATGCGTAATTTGGTAATGCTGATATTTTTTGGCAAAATGGTGCCTAATATGGGTATGTTTGCCGTAAAATCAAGCGTGCCCGAAATTTCAGCATAAAAACCGCGGCCCTCCTGCTCGCCAATGGTAAGCGTACGGATATGCAGATCGAACACGTTAGGCAAACTGATTGTAAAAAGCCCGGGCATAGGCACAGCAGTAATGCTAAAGCTGCCATCGTCTTTTATTTGCGCCGTTATAGCAATTTTTGCCGCCTGTGTGACATTGGTTTTGTAATTGGGCAGTGTAATTGAACCTGTTATACTGCAGTTGGTGATACTGTTTTGCCGGAAGGTGATAGAAAAAGCGTCCAGTTCAGCTGCGAAGTCCCCGAAATTACGGTATAGAACACCCTGATCGACAAGGGCTATAGTGCCGGAAACACCGCCTGTACCAATTAACATATTTGTAGCGGTTATTGAGCCGCTGGGTGCGCCATTAGGCGGCGGGCTGCCCTGTGTGCCGAATTTACCGAAGGATATAGATGCCTGCTTAATATATATCCCCATAAAATCAACAGGGTAACCGGCCGCGGTTGCCTCCGGAATATTGGTGGTTTGGCTTAAATCGAGTATTGCGTCTGTAAGCCTTATGATCAAACCGGTATTGGCAATTTGAGCATACATAGGAACCAAAGAGCCTCCTAATTGAAACTGTGTACCTATGCCCTGGTCGGTATCAATTGAAATAGTCACCGGATCAAATTCAAAAATAGACTGCCCGGCAATGCTATTGCCATTAACGTCAACCGGCTTTAGCATACTGAGGGGAAATTCAAGGCCGGCGGATAATGTGAGGGTTGCTTTGATTTTGGGCTTTATTAAGGTTTGAATATAATCTTCAATTCCTCCAGGCAAAATAAGGTTGTAAAACTGTTGTAGTTTCTTTTCCGCATTAGTCGAATCAGAATCAAGAATATAGACCTGGAACATCAACTCAGGAACACTTATCGCAATATTGGGACTATCGTTTATAAGAGACAGAAGTAATGCTGCCGATGGTGTTTGATCAGATGGTAGCGTTAAATTTGCATTTACGTAATTACTGTTAACGTCAGCAACCAACTGTTGGTATTTTGAAATTGAAAGATCATCAGGATTAACAAAAACGTTCAGTACGTTTGTAATGACTTGCAAATCTGTAATAGAAAATATACTTAACCCAAGTTCGAAAAAGCCACGTAAGTCGAATGAAAAACCTGATAAATTAAAAGATCTTAAAAACGCCAATACTTGCCACTGGTATTGCAGGCTTATTGGAAATGAAGATATTGAGGAGTCGCCGGCTTGATCTGGATTTAAAACAAATCGCAATCCGAATGGCAGTGTTAAACCTAGGCTTTTGGTAACAACATCTAAACTAAAGGACGCTGAATCACCGTTTTTACTTTTGGAAAATTGTAGGTTTTTGTAAAAAACAGAATCAAGTAATCCATCAATATCGTCCTGCGCAAACCCCAAAAAATCAGGAAGATCGTCAACCGACATCACTTCGGATAACCGCGGATAAAATCGATTTGTTACTGGGTTGGTGTTTGTGGCCATTGGTTTTAATAGTTAATTATCCTGACTTTGCCATTAATTTAGCTGATTTCAATTGTTAAGTATCCAATTGAGGATCTTAGCGATGTTTTTCGCGTCATCGACGCCCCGATGATGAGTACCCTCAAGTGGTATGTCGAGTATCGCCAGCGCGCCAGCCATCCCTTGCTCATGAGCGAGTTTTTTCTTTAATGCAAACAAAGTTTTAACATTGATATGCGATGGTCCAAACGGATATGCAACACCAGTAACGGCACATTGTCGTTGAAACTGTCGTAGGTCGTATGCGCCAAAACTCGCCCAAGGCCTGCTTTGTGATAAATATTCATTTCTTAAAGTATTACATGCTTGTTTAAAGCTAATTCCTTCCAATTCCACGTACTCCGAAGTTAACGTCGTTAATTCAGAACAAAAAGCACTTATTTCCGATAACTCCGGCCTGACTATAATTGCTTTGTTATCCATTATCTCACCAGTTATTATATCCAGTAGACAAATTCCAATTTCTATTATCTCACTTTCCATTCCCTGCGGAACCGTGCCATCCCAACAAGTTGATTCTATGTCAATAACTAAAACTTTATCCAATTTTTTTGCCATATTAAATCTCAATTGCCGGGAATCAAAGGTTCAGCGTTCTGATAATATTCAAACCCTTCCCAGGTAAAAGTTATATCAGGATCAGTGCCAATTTGACTTGCCAAAAATTCGGCGCCGAAATCTATTACCTGGATCTGATCGATCAGAGAACAACTTCCATCATTATTATAAACAAATTCATATACGCTGGTACCCGTTTCATCATAATATGTTTTTATAGTGTCCATATAAACAGGCAAGCCTGTGTTTATATCGTAATTTTGGACGCAGATACAGTTGCCTGAACTATCACCAACTGCTTTATTCTTATAAATCAGTTGGCCATCTTTATATGATTGTGATTCACTAATATCATATCCATTTGTAACACTTGCGATTGTAAATGAAGCGTTGGGGTTTAGTAGTAATATCTGAGCGATATCATTCTCGGAACTGATTGTATAGGTAGTTCCATTTAAAACACCGTTAACGAACGTATTGATGATTTTTTGATTATTGTCATCAATAATTACCTGAGAATAGTTGGCTAGCTGATTTGCCTGTGCCGACGTGATGTCATTCCCGTATTCATTCTTATAAGTTGTACTGCTCATTTTACTTATTTAATATTTATAAATGGTGGAATGCTGAATTTACCATCATTCACGATTACTGAAACGTTTAAAGGAGTCCCGGAAAGGATACCTCTATCAACTCTCTCCGTTAATAGAGTGTTGCCATTGGGAAGCTTGCCAAAATAAATCTGCTTAATTAGACCTTTAGAATACTGATTTTCAAAAGCTTTTAGAGCGTCTTCATATTTCTTTTGCTTCAGTGGCTCAACCTCTCCCGCAGAATTTGTAAATCTTGCCTTTATATTATTTCTTATTTTTTCTGCCAGTTCGGCTGCATCATCCTGGGATAAGAAAATACCAACATCTATATCTTTAAAACTAGGATTTCTTAACGATGAACCCTGAATCCTTATGTCGCTCGCCGACAGTCCGAAATCTTCTACAAGTTGAGTTATTTGTGTTTCAAATGTTTCAAAATCTGCAAGGTTATCAAAACCATATGAGTAACCTCTTGGTTTAATAATTGTTCCATAGTTGGTCATTTGCTCTATCAAATCGGCCGTTTCTATTTGCTTTGAAAGATTGAGACTGTTACCCACACGATAGCTTATCGCCAATAACCCGGCGTTTTCGTCTTTTGTCAAACCAGCACTAAAACCATTTTGGATTATTTCGTCAATATCAGCATCTGTATGCAAAGGTTCATCTGTTACTACGCCATCAACAACCTTGTTAAATTGAAAAGTGGCATTATCATTTACTATTTCATCTACCTGCTCAATTATAGAAGCCTTGAATTGTTGCGTAAGAGCGGCGTTGATTTCATCCGCCATACCAGATATTTGTCCAAGAGAAGCGCGCGCATCGCTTCCACGAGCGTCACTTACGAAATCGTCAGGGTATCCATTGGTATTAAAATCTTCAACAAGGTTTTTTACTGAAACTTTTAGTAGCCTGTCTGAAAGGACACTCCCCCCTGCAGAAAGCATTTCAATCCATGTTAATGTTTTGGATAAACTTTTGTACCAGGGTTCGTTAACGAACGCATCACCGCTTAATTTGAAAAGAAGACTTACAGTAGCAGATGACAAATTAAGCGCCGCGAAAGCAGTAGAACCATATAGTGTTATAACGGTGCCGGTCCCAAACTCACTGCCTGCTATGATCGCATCAGTAAGTCCCCACAAGGATCTTATATACTTAAGTTTTTCTATTAGACCTGCAAAACCCACATATAATAACACAATGTCAACAAAATATCCTATCGATGTATTTAGGTCACTTTCGTCGCCGGCGTCATCGATATATTTCAATACAAAGATGGGTATGAGGCTATTAAGCTTGTTCCCATCTATGGTGACATTACCATCGATTACCGGCATTTTAATTATGGTCTCTTGATTCGAATCGGCGAGAGCTACCGGCTGCAAATAGTCATAAGTTCCGTAAAGCCCCTTATCACCCGAATCACGATAATCATCTTGAACCGCTTTTATCTTTCCATTCGTCGAATATTGATAATTATCGAAATCCTTCATGTCGTTTTCAAAATCTACTAGATCTTGGCCTTCGTCGAAATAAAATTTAAAGTTATCAAAATAGATCCCTATAAATTTTTTAGATATATAATTTAGAATAATCGGAGCGGCCGAGTAGTTTAGCGTTTTGGGGCCCAGACCTAACGCCGTGCTCCAAAAATCATCAGAATTGGGTGCTGTCCCTATTTGGTTATTATAGGTATATTTATTAAAATTTGTTTGATTAAAAGTGTCGTTCTGGTATGGATTATATTTACTGACACGCCAAATGTAGTACATTGCTGTAATGAAATCTTTTATGCGACCCTGCCCAAGCCCAAAGAAGCTATTTTGCAATCCATAATAGAAACTGACAAAAAGATTGGTATACCCCCCAGTTATTTGCGCGTTTATTCTAATCATTTCGCCCAAAAACTCGTCTGCATCAATTTCAGAAACAGATTGAACAATAGTTATCACTACAGATTGGGAATCAAGCGGGTTGTAAAATATTTGCCAATTCTCCAGACTTCTATTCGCCAATTTTATTAGCATTAGCACTTTCGTATGGGCGGATAACGGTTTTAATATCAGCGGATCCATAAATGATGCTAAATAAATGAAAATTAATTGCACATCATTTCCTAGTTTTTTTTGATATGATTGATAATACTGTGAAAATGTACTAAGGATTTGTTTGTAGGCTAGATACTTTTGCTTCAGCGCAATGATATCCGGATCAGCGTAGTTAAAAGTTGTGCCATCACTCCATAGTGCCCTTTGGTTTACTACGTAAGCTTGATATTGTGTATCTAGTTTGGTTAGAATATTAAGCTCTACACTTTCAATGAGTTGCTGAATGTCCGCTAAAATTTCAGCTAATTCACTATCATTAGCACTTATTGCCTTGTTAATATAATTGTTATAAAAATCAAGTGCAGTTGTATCATGACTGCAATTAGGAGAGTCATCGGGTTGATAATAACCTGGAGAAGGGGTTATTTTTGTATAGTCTCCATAATTCATACCCTGGACGTGTTTGAAATAGTAGGTAAACCAACAGACCTTTGTAAAATCTGTACTTATATTTCGTTGGTAAATTTTAATTGTATCATCCGTTTGGGCTCCAATAAATTTGTCATAAGGACGTAAATCCGGCGGGACTGTAGTAGAATTACCCGCTATGAAATCCAAGTATTTGTTAAAATCATAATACCCGGGGTTAACTTTGTTAGTGCAGTAACGATATACAGTATCCCCAATAGAGAAGCCTTGTAAACTACCATATTTAGTGTAGAAGAAATTCGACATTTCTGATGACTGAATCGCGTCTCCTGTTATCAAAATACTTGCATCCATTATTTATAATCTTACGTCAAGTAAAAGAAGGTTATCTGATAACGTTCCGGAATATGGCGGCATGTTATCGCTAAATACTTTTGAAAAATGAAACTTTTGGTCTATCGAGTAAATTATCACATCTGAATCGGGTGCGGCAGTCTTTAGCGTGCCGTCATTTGCCTCACCTACGATGACTAGTTTGTATTTTTGATAAGAAACACCTTCCGGCGAAATCGGTGTGCTCTGGTTTTCCGAAATACTGATTAGAAACAACCTCGGATTCGCAAAATTATTTCCAGGTATCAACGTTCTAAGCAAATCATTTTCAGATTTTGCAATGCCCAGGATAATTTTACTGGGAATAAAGTTATCGGTTACTTTTAATTGTATGCCAGTTATTGTTATTGAACTATCAGTAAATAGTTGCAAGTCATAAAAAAAAGGAGCCGGCAATTCGAAAGTAACACTATTGCTGATCGATGTCCCTCCCGCAGACAATGATTTTGTATCCGGAGGTATAGAACCTGATGGTGAAACCAGGTTATTTAACATATCAATTGATTCTGACAAATAAATCACTCTCGCTAAAGATGGCAAAGTAAGGTTACCGGTGACGATCGAATCGTTAATGATGGTAGTTTGAATAGCCGAAACACCTTGTTGAACTCCATTATAAAAATGATTAACCAACTTAAGTTTCTGTGAGGTGATAACTGTATAGGCCGAATTATTATTAGCAAAAATGGGACTGGAATTAATCAAATCAAAAACATCATCAAAATAAGCCGGCTGTGCAGTCACATTTGTTGTGTTTCCGCTACCATCAGTTATTTGACCCGAAATATAATTGTAAACCGCCCCCTGATAAATCAGAATATTAAAAGTTGCTACATAGTTTTTTGAACCGCTGGCCCCTGTTGCAGGATTAGATAGCTGCATTATTTTGGTAAGGTCAGGAATATTACCGCTGCTATCAGCAGGCAACTGCAAATCATCAGGTCCGCTAAAGTTATTCCCTTGCGCATTCAATACCTGGGCAACTTGCCCGTAAAAAACTTTGTTATCATTATTATCCGTTACAAACTGAATATAGAAAGTAATATTGGGATCGTTGGTGGCCTGGGTTGTAGTGTAAATATTGATGGGCCAGCCGCTGGTGCCGTAGCCGCTTTCGGAAAGTGCATTTGCGGCATAGCCAACATTGAGGCAGTTGTGGTCGGTATCGGTTATGTTGTAATTGCCGTAAAAGTTATAGGAGCGGGTGCGGTCGCTTTGGATGTACAGGTAAAAGGTATTTTTTGTACTAAAATTTTGGATAACCGAATTGTAAATACCATCGGTAGTATATTTAGTCGGTGTGGTACCACCGCCAACCATCACGGTGCCATTTGCATAATGGAAACCATAATAAGCCGCAGCATCCAGGAACTGGAATATTTGCTCTTTCAGCAGCTTTTCCAGAAAATCATCTTCAACATTGGTAAGGTCAATAATGCTTTCGGCTTTGCGGGCATAGGCCAAATTAAAAGTGAACTGGTCGTTGGGTGTTGGTAAAACGTAGTCGCCGTAATCCAAAACGATATCAAAGCCGCATTCGCCGGTAGCAAAGGTGCCCAGGGATGCGCCCGCAGCTATTACGGGCAACTCAAATGCTGTTTGCGCCGTTTCGGTTGGTGGCGTGCCGGTAGTTTGGGTAATTTTAAAAAAGATGTCGGCAATCATCATACCGTCCGGCTGGTTAGCTGGGTCGAACCCGATAAACTTTGCCAGGAAAGCCGGTGGCGTGGCGCCGGTGCTGGTGTAATAGGCGGTAAAGCTGGCGTTAATTTTATTAATAAAATCCGATGTGCCCTCATCGGCCGAAATAACGGTTCCGTTATCAAAAAACTCACTGATATTGAGGCCCCGGTAAATAAAATATTTGATATTTAAACCTGTAATAGGTTGTTTAAAAGGCCTGAGGATAACATTAACCAAAGCACTGTTGGCCGTTTGCGGCTGTACCAGCACCACACCTGTGCATACTGCATAGGCATTGGTATCGGCCCCCACGGAAAACTTAGTAGTTAACCGGTACTGATTTTCGGACACCGGCCCAAACGCCTGCGCGGCGCTCTGCGTTATCGCCGCAGGGTCGGTAAAGAAAAACGAGTTCGGCGAATATTTTGGTGCTGGTGTCATATATTGTTTCCGTTACTAATTGAGCGTTATTTTATCTTATCGTATTACAAATCCGTATCCTTCTTAAACCATTTCCCTGGCATTATCCGTGACCAATTGCTTTCGATCGGTCAAGCCATAGTTTATTATACATCAGCGCTATTTTCATATTTTTTAGATTCACAATCAGGTGTTTGTTAGTGTTACCGATTCATCCACCGTAGAATAAGTAAATATTGTTATCGTTGAAAGATTGGTTTCAGTGTAATCTCCCGCAGCGCCCAACTGGTAATGCCCGGTAAAGGTGGGGTCACCATCGGTCAATTGGGCACCGCCGCTTGTTGTAGGAAGATGAACATTCTCCACTATTTCCATAACCATATTGGTGTACATGTTTTTACGATTATACTGGCCGTTAACCGGTCCTGAATCATCATCACATCCTTTGATGTAAAACACAAAACTTGTAATGTCCGGATACAGCAATTTTAGCCTCGCCAGGTTGAAAATAAAGCGCCACTTAAGTGGAGATTGGTCGATAAGATCGGATGCGAGAATAAGTGCATTGGAAACGGAGCTGTCTGTGGGCACAAAATTAGCCCCTAAATGAGCCAGTATGTGATTTTCACTGACTTCAGTGTTATCTATCAGTCCGGCTACAGTCAATGTCATGTTATTATAAAGATCCACAACCAGCAGACCGGCTTTCGCGGCGTCGGGCTGCGAAACCGTTATCTCTTTTGATAGCGTTAAACCGCTACCATGGGCGCTAATGGTTACGCTGTAAGATGTATTGATGGAATTATCGCCGGTTGCGGTAAAAACGTTTTTGTTAAAAGCGCCGCCGGTTCCTGTCGTAAACGTGAACAGCGAGGTCAGATCGGCTGTACTGCCATCGGTAAAAGTATAAATAACCGTATAGGTAGCGTCGCCATAAATAAGCAATGTATCGGGCCCGTTAAGTGTTATTGATGTAACGGGTTTACATGTGGTAAAAGTATTTTCCTGCGTGCCGGTCCAGCCATTTTCGCCCAATAATCTGACGCCTATATTATGAGAACCGCAGCTGGCATCAAACGCAAAAGTATTGGTTACGGCATCAATGCATAAAAAGCCATCCAGATACCATTCATAAGCCTGCACGGCATCGGCATCACCGGCGTTGGCGAAGGTTACCTGGAAGCTCACTGCATTTCCTGGGTAAGCCTGCGCGCCTGTTAAGGTGAATGGTGGTAACTGTGGCATAAATTTAGCGTAGTTAATACGTTATTTTCAGGATATAATTAAACCGTTAAGGACGCCTTTGCCACCCTCGGATGCCTGGAAGGTTATTACTATTTCGCCGCTGCCATCGGCAGTTACAGGCGTAAGCGTGTACTCGGCAAATGTATTCAGCGGGCTCAGGCTATAGCTTTGGCTCCCGGCAACAATGTGTGTATCGAAATTGCTGGTTCCGGTATCGCCATGGCCATCGTACGATGCGCATACTTTTATACTATACTGCTGACCTGCCGCCAGGCCCGAAAGGGTGAGGCTTACCACTTCGGACGGGCCGCCGGTTATCCATAACGAACCGATTATCCCGGTAGGGAAATCAGCAGTAGTATACGTAGCTGTAGTGCGTGTATCGGCGCCATCCGAATCGGCAGATGTTCTCACGATACTCATTCCGGATGCTCCGCCTGTTGAAGTAAGCAGCGTCATGGGGGTCGTCGACGAATCGAGCGAGAAATTATTCCAACCGGATATCGCACCGGAACTACCGACAAGATTAACATTTACAATGGTTGGCGGGGGCGGGGTAACGGTATCGCCCAGGTCGCCGCTGAGCCACCATACATCAGTAGCACGTTTTACCAGGCTGGCCCAGCTGTATTGCGTGCGCAGGCTTACTTTGCCATCGGCCGAATGAATGGTTACGCCTGACTGCCCCGCAACCGTAGTTTGCCCTGTGCCCGATTGTGTAAGCAGGATCTGTGTACCTACCGGAAAAGCAATTGATGCATTGGCAGGGATGGTTAGCGTGTTGGCCGATGACGAATTCATGTCGATAGCCTTGTCGGTAAGCGCAAGCGTGTAGCTGCCGGTTTGCACGCTATAAATAACGAGCCCGGTACCCCCTGATCCGCCGGAATTTAGTATGGCCACTATCTTTAGCATAATGGTGCCCATGTCGGAGGCTGAAATAGCCGGCGAAACAGGTGTTACCATATTGGCTGCCAGCCATGTGGTAAGTTGCGATGCGTTGGTTACGGAGGAAAGGCCACTTAAATCCATACTTTTGTATAAGGTTAACTTTTAGGAAAATTACAAGTAAAACAGGGAATAGTAATTAATATTGTATTACCATTTGATTAATTATGTAACCTCAAGATAATCAGCTAAATATTTATTAGTATCCAAAACACGATTAAAATTTCTCAGCAGGGCAAATGAAAAATCAGCAGAAATGGCAATAAAAAAAATAATTGTTGATTTTGCTTTATTTTTTGAGACGCGGTTTACAGATGCTAACCTAATAAAAAAAATCAACCCTTCAAATAAAATAATAGAACTTACAGGAATATTTTACGAAGCCTACTAATCAATATATTTCGAAATGTTTTGGTCAGGATAAATAATTAATTGCTGGATATAGCCTGTCTGCCCGCTGCGTAGCTATTTTCACTTTTTCGACCGTTGAAACAATGAAATATTGCAACAATTACCACTAAACTTCCCACCATTATACCCCACAAAAAAAATGAAAATATATTTGCGCAACTCAAAAGTTGCATATATATTTGCAACCTGAGGGTTGCTTATTTAGATAAAACAAAATGAAACAGGATATATTTCAAGCCATTGCCGACCCTACACGCAGGGCTATTTTAACGTTACTCGCCATTCAGGCTTTGACGCCAAATGTAATGGCCGAAAAATTTGATATGACCCGCCAGGCAGTATCAAAACATATTAAAGTATTACACGAATGTGAATTGATTAAACCGGAGCAAAGCGGCAGGGAAATTTACTATCACTTTAACGCGAAAAAAATGCAGGAGTTTGACCATTGGTTAGCCCAATTCAGGCAAAACTGGGAAACTCAGTTTAACCAACTCGATCAATTATTAACAACAATTAAAGAACAGGAATAATGAATAACGATTTGCTATTTGATTTTAACGTTGACAAAGCCGCGAAAACGGTTTACATAACTAGGGAGTTTAATGCCAGGCAATCTTTAGTATGGGATGCCTTTACCAAAGCCGAACTGCTGGATCAATGGGGGGCGCCTGCACCTATGCGCGCCAAAACCAGGTATATGAATTTTGAAGTAGGCGGCCGGCGCTTTTACGCGATGATAAGCCCAGACGGACAGGAGCATTGGGCTGTGCAGGAATTTACATCCATTACTCCGAAGACTAATTTTAAGATGTACAATACGTTTGCAGACAAAGACGAAAATCGCGACCTGCCGGGTTCGGAATGGGATTACAACTTTAGCGAACAAAATGGTATAACAACAGTGCGCATCGCCATTTTTAACGAATCGCTTGAACGAATGGAAAGATTGGCAGATGGCGCCGTTAAAGGGCTTGCCGCAATGTTCACAATCCTGGAAGGTCTGCTGCCGGCTTTAGCCCAGAAAGCATAGCGAAATTCAGCGTCACATCGATAACAGAAAAAATATAAAAACTTAAAAATAAAATTATGAGAACAATTAATCCCTGGATCAACTTCAACGGAAATGCCGAAGAAGCATTCACTTTTTACAGATCAGTTTTTGGCGGAGAATTCACCAAGGTCATTCGTTTCGGGGACCTGGCAAGTGATGAATTTCCGGTAGCAGAAAAGGAAGCAAATAAAATAATGACCATTGCCTTGCCAATTGGTAAACACAATGTGTTAATAGCTAATGACGTTCCCGAATTTATGGGGCCAGTAAACGAAAGCGAAAACAGGTCTAAAATAGTAGTGAGTGCAGAAAGCAGGGAAGAGGCCGACCAGGTATTTAACGGACTATCGGCAGGCGGAGATGTTGAAGGGCCCATTGGCGATAGCCCCTGGGGTACATACGCCGGCATGTTCAGGGACAAGTATGGTATTGAATGGATAGTGGAATTTGACCCCCAATTATAACGGACAAGTTTAACTAAAGAAAAAAGGTACTTTATACGGAGCCGGGTCCAATGTCATAAGGTGTCCGATTGGAATTCCTCTCTCACCACAAATCGACAAAATGCCCTCCCCACAGGCGGAGGGCATTTTTGTTTCGCTGCATTGCTAAACGCAGTATAATTCAATGAAACAATTCTCCGGAAAATAATTATTTCATATCGACCTTGAAATTCCCATTTCCAGGCCTCTTAATTCAGCAAGTCCTCTTAACCTGCCAATAGCGGAATATCCGGGGTTTGTTTTCTTTTTTAAATCGTCGAGCATCTGGTGGCCATGATCCGGTCGCATCGGGATGTTTACTTGTCTCTGCTGCATCATCAGTACAATTGCTTTAACAACTTCGTACATATCTGCATCACCTTCTAAATGGTTATCTTCATAAAAATCACCAAACTCATTTCTCCTGGTACTTCGCAGATGCAAAAAATGGATCCTGTTACCAAAGGCTTTTATCATTCCGGGTAAATCATTGTCCTTTCTGACGCCGAATGAGCCTGTACAAAAACAAAGACCATTATTTACCGAAGGTACGGCCTCAATCAACGCGCTTATATCGATTGCTGTTGATACGATGCGGGGGAGCCCTAAAATACTAAAAGGCGGATCATCAGGATGTATAGCCATTTTTACACCTATTTCATCGGCCACGGGGATTATCTGGCGAAGAAAATAAACCAGGTGTTCGCGCAGCGCGGTTGCATCAATATTATGGTAAGCATCCAAAGCAGACTGAAACTGTTCCAGTGTAAAACTTTCTTCACTGCCGGGTAAACCGGCAATAATATTGCGCTGTAGTAGTGCTTTTTCTTCCGCGCCCATCTTTTCAAACCGTTCACGTGCGCGCTTTATTTCCCGGGCTGAATAGTCCTTTTCGGCATTCTTCCTTTTTAAAATAAACATATCGAAGGCAATAAATGCTGCTTTTTCAAAAAGCAGGGCCTTCGATCCGTCTTCAACCGTATAAGCTAAATTAGTGCGGGTCCAGTCGAGCACCGGCATAAAATTATAGGTGATAATATTGATGCCGCACGCAGCCAGGTTGCGTATGGTTTGCTTATAATTTTCAATAAACCGGTGAAAATCCCCTGTTTGTGTTTTTATTGCTTCATGCACGGGAACGCTTTCTACCACATCCCAGGTCATTCCTGAATTTTCAATTAGTTTTTTGCGCTGATCTATCTCATCAACCTGCCAAACCTCGCCGTTCGGGATGTGATGTAAAGCAGTAACAACTCCTGTGCAACCAGCCTGCCTCAAATCGGCAAGGGTTACCGGGTCGTTAGGCCCATACCAGCGCATGGTTTGTATCATCCTAAAATCTGCCGATTTATTTTTTTCCATAGTCATTGTCATCAATCACAAACCTCCCGGTTGATCTGCGGCTTTCGAAGCCCAGGTTTTGCACGGCGTAGCCTGCAGGTATATATCAAGCTTCCCGCCTGCGGTAAGGCTGGTATAACGTATATAATTTTTTGTATATATTTTTCCATTCCACCTTGCGGCATAAATATAGGTGGCGTTTTTTGATTTTTTATGGGTTGTTATCTCCAGTGTTTTGCGCCCCGGCAAGTTAATGGTCACTTTGTCAAATATAGGGGAGCATAACAGGTATTCGCCGGAAATTGGATTAAGCGGGTAAAATCCCATAGATGCAAACATGTACCAGGCCGACATTTGCCCGGAATCATCGTTACCGCCAAGCCCGCCGGGGCCATCGCCATACTCACTTGACAGGATATCCCTTACCACTTTTTGTGTTTTCCAGCAACTTGCGGTATAGTTATACATAAACGGGATTTGGTGGCCAGGCTCGTTTCCGTGCCAATACTCATTTTTTATAAAAATACTATCAAGTTCTGCTTCCAGCTTTTTACGCCCGCCCATTAGCCTGGCCAGCCCCGGCACATCCTGTGGCACATAAAAAGTATATTGTCTCGGGGTGCCTTCGGTGATATAGGTTTGCCTGGTATCGGGGTTAAAAGCATTTATCCACCCGCCGTTTTGCATCCGGCCCCGCACAAAACCTGTGGAAGCATCAAAAACATTTTTGTAATTAGCGGCCCTTTTTATGAGTATTTTATAATCGCTATCAATACCCATCTTTTTCGACAGCTGCGACAGAGCATAATCATCATAAGCATATTCCATCGTCCGGCTTACCTGCTCCATTTTATGAAAAGCATCTTTAACGCTGTCTTCCAATGGTATGTAGCCATATTTCAGATAGGAGGAAAGGGCGCGCCTCCCTTTGCCATCTTCATAATCCTGTCGTTTTGCCGGCAGCTCAAATGCATTTTGGCGCATTAAACGATAAGCCGCCGCGATATGAGTGGTAGTGATACCTTTAATACAGGCCGACGTGATAACAGATGTAGTATGATCGCCGATCATTTCGGACGTGTAATTGTTCCAGCAAGGAAAAACAGGCAGCCAGCCTCCCTGTTCCCCTTTTAATATCAGCGACTGCACAAAATCATTTACAATATCGGGGCGAAGTATTTCAAAAAGCGGTATTTGCGCCCTGTAGATATCCCAGAGGGAAAAATCATCGTAATAATTACCACCGGTAATTTTACTTAATTGATAGTTTGCCGAAAAGCGGGGATAAGAACCATCTGCATCATTGTACAAACGTGGCTGCTGCATGGCATGATAAAACGATGTGTAAAAAATACTTTTATCCGTTGGGTTTGCAGTCGATACGGCAATTTGCCCTAATGTTTTCTGCCATATTTGTTTGCATTTTGCTACCGTATTTTCAAAATCCCAACCAGGTAGTTCTACGTCGAGGTTTTTGCGTGCACCTTGCAAACTACTAAATGAAGTGCCTGCCTTTACATACAGCTTTTCGCCTTTTTGCATTTTAAAACCTATAAAGGCGCCGATATTTTTCTGGCTTCCAATGCTGTCGCCTTTAAAGATTTTGTCCCCGCTAAACGTTCCCCGTGCGTTTAGTCCCCTGCTTATTTTAATTACAAAATAGCCATTAAACCCCGCCGGTTTGCCCCAGCCCTGGTAAATGCGGTGTACCGGATTGTAACCATATATCTCGCCTTTTTCGGCATCAATTTTAATAAAACCCTCTCCATAGTCACTATTCGGTGTAATTAACAGATAAAGGCTATCAGTTGCATCTGCGGTAAACTCCATCATTCCGCAACGCGGCGTAGCCGTAACAGCAGCATGTATTTTGCAGGATGGCAATTTAAGGCGATACACGTAAGGTGTTGATTGCTCGTCCCCGCGCCTGAATTTTGCGGCGTACCCTGTTGTTTTTAGTTTACCGCTTACCGGCATTATAGTTAAGCTGCCGTAATCCTGCATGCAGGAACCACTTATCCAATGTGAACCCCTGAAACCGCTAAAAAAATCGTCTTTATAGTAATACGGCGGAATACATTTTGTTTCTGACGCCTGTGTTTGGGGTGTCCACTGCGTCATGGCAAAAGGTGTACATACTGCGGGTATGGTATTGGCAAAATTTGCCTCAACCGAGCCATGTTTTAAGGCGGATGGCGTGGTACTGGTTGCTGTGCCGGATACAGGGTTAACATAGCTAACCACATCGGGTACCTGTGCAAGCACCCCATGGCATACCATAAACAAAACCACTATAAAATATATACGCGCAGTTAGCATACCGGTGATTTCAGCAGGGTTTACACTTAAATAAAGCTGAGCAATTTAGACCTATAATTTTACCGTTGCAGGCAAATATTTAGCAATTAGGTCTTCGTAATAAGGTTTTAGTTCTGCAACCACAGGTTCAACCGGGCTTTTTGAATATAGGTCATAAGGGTTAAACTTATCTACCCATTTAAACATTTCGTGATCATGTGCGTTCAGTAAATGGTCGTACTCGTGTTCACGGTGTTGCGAGTAGAATGAATGATAACGGATCATATACAATGCCGGTTCTGGTAAGTGATCTTTTGTTATCTGGTAGAGATATTCATCGTGCCCCCATGACATTTGCACATTATCCAAACCGCAATGATGCGAATAAATGCCGTATTTGGTATTAAAACGTTCATCATGTGAGTCGGGGTTATCTGAAAAAAATTCGGGGTAAACAATTTTGTCCGAAAACTTACAGCCGACGGGGAAAGTGTCGCCAACTACGTTCCATTGCGGTTCGCCAAACAGGCAAAGCACTTTACCCAGATCATGAATGAAGCCCGTAAGTACAAACCAGTCCGGATGCCCGTCCGCGCGTATAGCTTCGGCAGTTTGCAAAAGGTGCTGGAGCTGGTCCAATGACGTGTCGGGATCCGAATCGTCTATCAGCGTATTCAAAAATTCCATGGCCGACCACCAGGGCATTTCCTTTTTATCAAACTTTAAAAAGTTAGCTTTTTTAGCCAATACATTGTCATAAGTCTGGTATTTATGATTAAGCCGGTAAAACTCGCGCACGCCGTCTGTGCCGGGGCTGTCATAGTTCCTAAACTCATCCTTGGCTTTTGCAGGCTTGCCTGGCTCGGGGTATCTTTTAAGTACGTCCTCATCCCAATCATCAATGTTGTGCAAGGGCGACATTTCCTCTTTTGTTAATTTTGTCATAACTGTTTTATTTAATGAATACTCTTTTTATTAATTAATGCCATCGTTTTTCTACCGGAAAACTGAATAAAGCGCTGCCAGTTGAGCGAGCCTCCGGCCGGGAAATAATCTTTGGTTTTGTTGTGCGATGACCTCTTATTACGATGCACCCAATATCCATAGGCCGAGACCAGGATAAAGTAAATTAGGAAAACAATATAATGGTAGCCGGAAAGGTGATTCATTTACATTGCGTTTTTAATTGGATCATCTAAAATTGAAAAAAAATAGCCCTGTGCTTAATTTATTGGGCTTTTTATTTGCGCAATCGTTTACGTAACAGGTAAATGCAGCATTTTTTGGCTTGACGTTATTGTTTAACTATATTCTTCTTAAAACCACCGGGTATTTTAATGTCTTTTACACTGAGGCCATTTACCTTATTGAACAGCATTACCGGTTGTGTTTTTACCTGCGGGATATTTATATCGTTTAAACTAAGCTCGTTTACATCATCGGCAATAAACGCCGGCCTATAATCAGTTCCTTTACAGGTGAGTACCATATTTTTTATTTTGATGCCATCAGCATGCCGGATGTAAAAGCCCCATGCAGGCAATTCACCGAACATAGAAAACTCCGGGTAATCCGGTATCTTTTCGGGTACTTTTTCAAGCGTATCTGTTCCAAAATAAGCGCGTTTTTTATCGGCGCCGCCTTCATAGTTAATGGTAATATTTTCAAGTGTAACGTCCTGTACGCGGCTGCCGGGAATCCCGGTAATGGATGAGGGAAAAACATTGTGCGGGGCACTTACTATCGGCCCCTCAACCGGGTATCCGGCATCCGGTTTACCGGCGGGCACATCAACTTTTATGTTGCCGATATAAACCCTGCGTAGAATACTCAGCGGACCCTTTTTATTACGGTGGCCAAGCCTGATCACAATGGCGTTGCCGGTATTGGTTGCTGTCACACCCCTGATATCAATATCCTCCAATAGTCCGCCATCAACCGTTTCGACAGCAATGGCAGAGCGATAGGTATCATAAACATTTATGTTCCGTATGGTGATCTTTTTAAAACCACCCCGCGAACCGGTTCCCAGTTTAACGGCGCTGGCGCTCGAACGTACCCTGCAATTGGCCACATAAACATTTTCGCAGGCGCCATTCGGATCTTCCGATTTAAGGCAAATACCGTCGTCGGCCGCGTTGAAAAAACTATTGGTCAGCTTTACATTTTTACAGTCTACGATGTCAATTCCGTCATTATTCCAGTAAGTCACACTTTCCACCTTTATACTGTCGATCACGAGGTTTGAGCAGCTTTTATAGTTCTGTACCCAGCACAGCCCGTTTTTTAAGGTTATATTTTTGATTTCGATATTATCACAATTTTCAAATTGGATAAGTTTTGGGCGATTATCTTCCGTCGGGCGCATCTGGTGCCAGGGGTTTACCTTGCGCCATTCAGTATCCCGCAAAGTACCTGCGTTCAGGCGCTTGTAAATATCTTTTAGCAGATCAACACCTTGCCCGTCAATAGTCCCTTTGCCGGTTAGGCCAATATGATGCTGATGGTTAGCTACGATAAGCGGCGAAGCCTTGCCCTCGCCATAATCGGCCCTGATGGTGCTTGCCAGCAGAAAAGCATTTTCATCGAGATGCAGCTCCACGTTCGACAGCAGGGTGATAACCCCGGTTACAAACCTGCCCGAAGGAACCATAACAACGCCGCCGCCACCAGCCGAGGCTTCGTTAATGGCGCTTTGAATTACCGTGGTGTTATTTGTTTTACCATCAGCAACTGCGCCATAGTCCATGATATTATAAACCTTAGGTTGTGCCGACACAACATTCCCCCAAAAGCAGACCAACAATAACACTGATATTGCGGTAAAAAAATATTTTGCTGATTTAGCCGACTTCATATGTTAAACTTTTAGAAATAATTTATTGCGATACAACAGGTATAAAAACAGGAGTTGTACCAGGGTAACGCTTACAGCTGTCCATACTGCCTGCCAGGCAATCGGTGCCAGGTGTACAAGTCCGCCGAAAAGATAGCCTGCTGTATGCCCGAAATCAACCAGGCCTTCTGAGCATAAATAAATCAGGATTGAATTAGAGCCTATCCATACGAACGGAACAGCCCATTTTTTAAACCCGGCTGCATCAATAACAAGGTAAAATATTGAAAGAAATACCATGCTCCAGCCACCAACGTAAAGCACGAATGAGCTTGACCATAAACGTTTATTGATGGGGAATTTGGGGTTCCATAACCATCCTAAGCCTATCAAAACCAAACCCACCCCAAAAAGCAGCAGCCCCTTTTTGAACATTGGCCACAGGGGCGACTCCCATTTTAAAAAGCTACCCGCAAATACCCCTAACAATGCCGTCCCGATAGCCGGGATGGTGGAAAGCACCCCTTCAGGATCATGGATCTTATCATGTAATCTGCCCGGCAGCAATAACTGGTCAATATATGATTCGAGCGAGCCTTGCATAGTTAACACGCCCGCGCCGTATCCGGGTACGGGGATAAACGTCATGGCTGCCCAGTAACCCGCCAAAAGCCCGGCAAACCAAAGTATTTGCCCGCGAAGATTAAAATTGAGATAGATAATACCGGCAAAAAACCAGGCCAGGCCTATACGGCCTAATACGCTGGCGAAACGTGTGTTTTCATATCCATTGAATTTAAGCGCGCCATTTACTACCAAGCCAAGTGCAATTAATATAAGCGTACGCCGAAGCATCGAAAAATATATCTCCCGTTTTGCCTTTGCAGGCAGTTGAATGGCCGATTGTACCCCGGCTTTGCTGATTTTATTGCCTATTGAGTATGGCATCGAAACTCCGGCTATAAACAGGAAAAGCGGGAAGATCATATCGTAAAAAGTAATGCCATTCCACACCGTATGATGCAACTGGCCCGAGAACCATAAGAGTACAGGCCACTGTGTAACTTTTGCCAGCGTATGGATAATCTGTTCGCCGCTCATAATCCAAAACATATCAAAACCGCGAAGGGCATCAAGAGATACCAATCGTTTTGCGGGTACGGAAGCCGGTAATGTTGTCATCTAAATAATTTATTCATAAGCCCGGGTTAGCTGCTTCCGGTATTTGCTGTATAGCCTGTTCACTTGTGTTACACTATTGCCTGTAGCTTGCAGCGGAAAGTTTTTATGGCTGTTTACCCACTGCCATTCCCATTGGCTTATCGCTTTATCAAAACTTTTCAGATCAGCCTCCCTGCCTTGCTCTAATGCATTACGTAAAACGGCAAAGAACTTTTGCCACCTTACTTTATAAAAGTCGTTGAGCAAGCCGCTCCATTGCCTGCATGAATACTCGTGCAGCGGGCTATTCGCGTCGCCCCAAAGCGTAATCAGATCCCGGGCATTACGTTCATACAGGCCCTTTTCGGCTATTGTAATACCTTGTTTGCGCGCATCGGCAAGCCATGGCCCCAATAAAAAATCTTTCCGGGTAGCTAAAAGTGCATCCATATCGCCGATAAGCGCAAGGTATTCCCCGCTGAATTTGTTAAAATCGGCAAGGTTTTTTTGTTGATAGGCATTTACCCACCTGCGCTGCAGTGGCAAAGCATAATTGGCAAGGGCCTGCCTGGTTATATCTACCAGGTCGTACCGGAAACCATCTTTATTTTTACAAGCAGGTATGTCCTTAACCATGGCATCCCAGGCGGGTAAAAAATCCTTCGGTTTGTAGTTAAATGTAGTATGCGTCCAAACGGTATTTGAATCAAGAGTTGGGCGACCAGTGATAATTGATTCTGAACCGTCTCTGATGATAGTTCCGCCGCTGTATACCGTTTTCCTTAGTATATCCCAGGCTTGTTGGGTATATTTATTGGTATGGCCATACCTGTTCAACTGGTATTGTTTTATCCATTCATCAACATTAATTGGCGTATCCTGCCAGGTATTACTGGTCATGAGCTCATAAAGCACGGGGTTTTGCTCAATGGCTTCCATGGTGAGTCCAATGCCCGCTAACTTATTTGATTTTGGATCTTTTAGCGCCGCCGCCGGGCCATTAGCCACTTCGTCCATCCGGCCAAATAGTACAACATTGCCCCCGAAATTGTGCAACATGTTCCAGATCCACGGTTTGCCGTAGAAGGCTTCGGTACGTTTCCATACCGGCTGTATTTCAGCGGCAAGGTCCAATACAATCATATGGTCGTTGGGCACGGGCTCCAGCAGGGCCTTAACCTGTGGCTGTTTCCAAAACTTCCTGTCGCTGTAAAACAGCCAGCCCTGCATTACCCAGATAGCTTGCGGATCGGCTTTGCTCATCGCTTGGTATACTCTTGAACTTAAAGCCGAAAGGTAAGTGGTATCATTAGTTGGGGGTTCATTTTCATTAAAAGTATCGGCTGAATACAAATGATCAGTTCCATACAGTCTTGTTTGCTCATCAATAAACTTGCGGCCAATTTCAGCAAAAAGCGGGTCTTCGGTATCCAATATGTAAGTATCGGCAAAACCGTTGTTCCAGTTTGTTTTTTTAAGATTTGAAGCCGGAAAGTGTTTTTGAAACGATGGAGGCACATGCCCTGTAAATGATTGCAAAACAGGTTTCATGCCCAAACCACGCTCGCGGCGTAAGATTTTCTGCTGCAGGTCCCGGTGCTTTTCCATCCAGCTTTGCGGCAGCGGGCCACCCCAGCTATCAAGATTACCCATCCAAAACCACGAAAAATAAGCCGGGCCGCAGAAAAAACCTTTCAGGTCATCGTCGCTAAATCCCATATCTTTATAAACCCGGTACCACGTATATTCCTGGCCGGTAAGGGCAAGCGGCATATTAATACCATGCATAGCCATCCAGTCTATCTCTTTTTCCCACCGTTTCCAGTCCCACCAACTCATGCTGTAATTAAAAGTGCAGTAATTAAGGTAGTAACGGTATTGGTAAGGCGTGTTTTTATGTACCAGGGTTTTAACGGGGGGCAATTTTGCGGGCAAATCCAGGTTGACGCCGTTCCAGGTTACCTGGCAATGTGCGTAGTTGGTAAGGTAATCATATAAGGCTGATGCTACCGAAATGCCGTTGTTTCCTCTTAATAGGATCTTGCCATTTCGGGTTTCGATCTCAAAAGCATCTTTGGATTGGTTTTCGAGTTGTTCAACCACAAAAGCCGAAGCACGCTGCGGAATTACCCGTTTTATAAGTGCATAAGATTCGGTGATGTTCACCTGGGCCGATACAGTGGCAATACCCGACGCCGACGTGAGCAAAATGCTTATGATAAGTTTAAAACAGTAATTGCTGTAGCGGTTTTTCATCAGTTAGGGATATTAAACAGGCGAAATTGAACAATCTGTATCAGGTTACTAATGTCAATAAAAAAATAAATAGAACGTGGGCCGCAGCCCACATTCTAAATCAACAAATCAACCTTCTATTTTTAATATCCTGGATTTTGCACCAGTTTGCTGTTTAACTGCATTTCGGGCGTTGGTATCGGGAATATCCGTTTATTCGGATCAGCGTCTGTTTTTATGCCCCAGGCATTTTCGTACATTCCATACCTTATTAAGTCATTTCTTCTCCAGCCTTCATCCGCAAACTCCCTGGCACGTTCTTCAAGTAATGTTGTCAGAGTTACCGAGGTGACCGGAGCGGCTTTTGCACGGGAACGCACCTGGTTTACCAACGTCAGCGGCAAATCGCCATTGGTAGCATTTGCACCGCGCAATATGGCTTCGGCTTTTTCCAGTAAAACATCGGCATACCTGAAAAGCGGTACATCGTTACCCTGATTTCGTGTAGCCGAAGTGCTGTCCGGATAAAACTTATTATTCCGGTAACCTTCTTCGTTGGCTAATTCGTCATTGCCAATATCAAAGGTCGAAGGATTCTTCCACACAATATTTGGCGTAAATTCTAACTGGTGTACCACGGTGGCATTCGGGTCGGGTCCGCTGTAACTGGCATCAAGCCCAACATTTGTAGTCGTTATGGTAATAGGGGATCCATCGTTATAGTATTGTTTTCCGGTGAGGTATTGCCCGTTGCGGATGTCATTTGGATCATTAAAATAAGCATAATACGATGGGTAGGTATAAACCGGGCCGTCGGGGGAGTAGGGCATGCTATATTTCTTTTTCAGAGCGGGATGCAGGGTCCAGCGGGCATAATACATGTATGGCGCGTGGACGTTATCATAAGGTATCGCAAAAATAAAATCCTTTATCTGCGGGCCATTATTTGGCCTGAACATACCTAAATAGTCGGCATCCAAAGAATATTGACCACCCTGGATAATGTTATCGCACATGTTAACGCAATCCTGGTATCGTGCGGTACCGGTATAATAGGCAGCATTCAGATACATTTTAGCCAGTATGGCGTATGCCAGGTACTTAGTGGGCCTTCCGTAAGTTGAAACGCCTACGGTGCTACTCAGGTTGGGGATTTGAGCCAGTAATTCGCTTTCAATAAACGCGAAAACCTTCGCCCTTGGTTGGGTGCCTATATTGGTGGTATCACCAAATGAGGTAGATATCGGGATGTTACCAAAATTATCCATCATGAAATAGTAGCTAAGCGCCCTCATGGTTTTTATTTCGGCAATTGTTTGGTTTTTGGCTGCACTGGCAGGCGCCGAGTTAAACAGGTATAAAACCCGGTTGCATGCACTGATGGTTCCAAACCCCCATTGCCACAGTGTTTCGAGGTTGCCATTATCGGGAGTGTAGGTATGCAGGTTAAGGGTAGAATAAGACCCTCCGTCAAACCAGTTTCCGCCACGGGCCACCAGTACCTCCATGTCGGTACTTAAATTTTCTACCAGCCACCATTGCCTGCCGGGAGCGGCGCTGGCAAACGTTGTATAAATAGGGCCGGTGGCTGCTACAAACTGGGCCGGTGTAGTTGGAAAATTGGCCGGCGTAAGTGTTGAAACAGGGGTTACATTCAATTTTGTACAGCCCGACAGATATACTGCCGCAGTGCACAGAGCAACAATGCTCAAAAATATATATTGTTTAAAACGTTTCATCTTGATTGATTTTGAAGGTTAATTATAAATCTACTTGCAAGCCTGCAAGGAAAGTGCGTGTTTTAGGATAATAATTATTCATATCAACACCAATAAACTGCCCGCTGGCCTGGTTATTAAGCGTTAAATTCAATTCAGGGTCAACGCCTTTATATTTGGTAATAATAAACAGGTTTGTACCGGTGGCGTATACACGCAAGCCATGTATATAATTGCTTTGTATTTTAAACTTATACGCCAATGTTGCGTTGCTCAACCTTATAAACGAACCATCTTCAAGATAGCGGGTCGAATATTTGTTGGCGTTTACATCGGTAACCGGTTCGTTTAAAGTTATTAATGGTACGTTATGCGTTGATGCCGAGGATGGTGTATTAAAGTCGGCAAGCGATGCGTCCATTATTTTATTGCCGCCCTGGCCACGGAAGAAGAAGTTAAAACTAAATCTTTTGTAACTAAATGTGTTTCCCCAGCCAAAGGTATAGGTGGGCTGTGCGTTGCCCGCGTAAGTTTGGTCAGCGCTGGTAGGCGTGGTGGTGGGTTGTCCATTGGCGCCCAGGTAAGTAGAAACGCCGTTAGTCATGCCAAGATATTTAAGGGTGTAAAACTCGCCCAGCGGGTAACCCGCTTTTATAATTGAAACTTTAATACCACTTTGGCCCGGCCCTTCGGGGTCACCGGCGTAAATAGAAGATATATTATTGCCCAAAGAGGTTATCCGGTTTTTGTTAAAAGCGATGTTACCGTAGCTTTCCCAGGTAAAATCTTTTGTTTTTACGGGTGTGCCTGTTAAACTTATTTCAAGCCCCTTATTATCCATGCTGCCAACATTTGCAACCAGGTAATTCACTAAATAGGTAACGGTTGAAACCGGGATAGTATAAATCATATCGGTGGTTTTTTTATCGTACACGTCAATGGAGCCACTTAACCGGCCTTTCAGCAACGAAAAATCAATACCTGTATTAAGGGTAGCCGTTGTTTCCCATTTTAAATCAGGATTGGGGTTTTGAGTAGGGCCGATAGCGCCTATCCAGTTGCCGTTATAATAAAACGTACCGGTGGTGCCATATTGCGTTAAAGGCGTATAAGCATCGAAACCAAGTGCATTTCCTGTTTTACCATAACCTAAACGAAGCTTTAGATCGTCGAACAGGTTTTGGGACTTCATGAAGGATTCATCGCTTATGCGCCATGCGCCTGACACGGCGGGGAAGTAGCCCCACTGATGGTTGCTACCAAAGGCATTGGAACCATCGCGACGAATAGAAGCCTGCAAAATGTATTTACCCATATAGCTATAGTTTAGCCGCGAGTAAAATGAAATTATACGCAGGGTTTCATCCACAAAACCGCCGTAGTTTGGAACGTAGCCTGCTGGGGCTGTACCTAAAGCAAGGTTGTGGTAGCTTGTGGCATCAGAAACAAAGTTTTCATTACTTGATTGAAAGCCATTGCCTGATTCCGTTTCATCAAATGAATAACCCAAAAGGGCTTTAAAGTTGTGCTTTTTATTCCAGGTATGGTCGTAGCTCAGGTAGTTCTCAAATAACTTTTTAGTATCCTCGTCTTGCGAACGGGTAGCTACGCCTCCAAGGTTTTGCGCCAGTTCCGACTGTGAATTCAGGTAAGTATTGCCCGTTGTATTCCGGTCCTGGTAGGCAGCATTTAAATTATATAATAATCCAAAAGGTAATTTTAGTTCGGCTTTAAAGTTAGCCAGGAACAGGTTGATTTTTTGGTTATAAGTATTGCTTTCCAATAAACTTAAAGGGTTGTAACCCAACACTAAAGTAGGATCATCATAAAAAGTGCCATCGGCGTTGTAAACCGCACGTGTAGGCAGGTATTGTACCGCAGCCCTGAATACATTTGGATTTGCGCCATTTGCACTATACAGCGGGATATCGTTCACAAAAAGATCTTGATTGGTGATGGAGTTACTTAAAGAAAAATCCAGTTTTAAGTTATCATTCAATGCTTTTTGTGATAAGTTAAGCCTCCCGGTAAACCTTTTCATTCCGCTGGTTTTAACAATCCCCTGATCTTCGAGGTAGTTAATACTTCCGCCGAATACAGTTTTATCGGTCCCGCCGCCAAATGACAAGTTGTGATTTTGGGAAAACCCACTGCTCCGTTCAATTTCATTTTCCCAATTGGTAGAACCATTGTTGTTTGCGGGGGTTAAGCTCTGACCTGTGGAGGCCAAAAAGGAGCGTAATTGCGATGCGCTGGCCACCTGAAACTGGTTAGATATTTTTTCTGTTGCGGCGTAGGTGTCGTATGTTAACCTTGTTTGACCGGACTTAGCTCTTTTTGTTTCGACAATAATAACGCCGTTGGTTGCCCGGCTACCATAAATAGCTGCGGCCGAAGCATCTTTTAAAACAACCATTGATGAAATGTCCGAAGGCGCCACAAGGTTAATGTCAGCATCGGGCACGCCGTCAATAACATAAAATGGCGACGATGCGGCTCCTGCACGTAATGTTGAGGGCCCCCTGAGCGTTACAGTCGCCTGCCCGTTAGGGTTGCCGTCGCTGGTAATGTTAAGGCCCGAAACCTTACCTTCCAGCAAGTCGGCCGGCGATGTTACCACGCCAGCATTAAAGTCTTCGGCTTTAACAGTGGTAACTGCACTGGTAAGCTGTCCTTTTGTAGAGGTTCCATAACCAACCACTACAACTTCGTTAAGGGCATTCTGGCTTTCGGAAAGCGTTACTGAAAGGTTATTGTCGTCGGCTACAACAACCTCTTTTGTTTGAAAACCCAGGAAGCGAAATTGTAAGGTACTGCCTTTGGCAGCTTTGATAGAAAAAGCTCCGGTTATAGATGTTGCTGTTGTGGTGCCGGTACCTTTAACCTGCACTGTAACACCTGGCAACGGGTTGCCCTGTACATCTTTTACGGTTCCTTTTACAACATCGGTTTGCGCCTTTGTAAAGCTAAAGCTAAAAAGGAGCAGGACGAGCAATATACAACAGCGGTACATTGCCATGAATTGTTTGAGTCTGTGTGTTCTCATATTGGTTTGGCTTTTTTTTGTTACTTTTTAAAATCAGTTACGCTGCAAATCCCAACAACACTTACCAGCTTACTGCCTGCCTCAGAACTGTTCGCTTTAATTTTCACCTGCACATAACGGGTGCAAGCTCATTTTTTAAACTACCGCAACGGCCCTTTTAAAACCGCTTTTGCAATGATTTTTTTGACACCCGGATTGCATTTTTATAAATGTAATACCGGATATTTTTTTAAATGTGAAGATTTTTAGAATTGCTTTTGTCAATCGGACGGTTTTTATTTACGTAAACGTTTGCGGAAAAAGAAGTATATTTATCACTTTTAAAGATGACATTGGTCACATATTAGGATGGGCGAAATCAACATAAAAATGCTTGCCGATGCGTTAAATTTGTCTGCAGCGACGGTTTCAAGGGCATTGAGGGATAGTTATGAAATAAGCGCCGAAACAAAAATGAGGGTATGCGAACTGGCAAAAAAGCTTAATTATGAACCTAATCATTATGCCAGCAGTCTTCGCAGGCAAAAGAGCAAAACCATAGCAGTAATTATACCCGAGATAGCCAATAACTTTTTTTCACTCGCTATAAATGGTATTGAAGAAGTGGCCCGAACCCGGGACTATCATGTTTTAATTTATCAAACTCATGAAAACAGCGAGATCGAGCGATCATTTATCATGCGGCTGTTAAGCGGAAGGGTTGATGGTATTTTGATATCCCTTGCCAGCGAAGCAATTGACAAAGAGTACCTTAAAAACGTGAGCGAAAAATTACCGGTTGTTTTTTTTGACAGGGTACATGATGATATTGAAGGCGTTAAAATTACTACCGATGACTATGAAAGCGCCTATAACGCCGTACAGCATCTTGTTGAAAATGGGTGCACAAAAATTGGTTATTTACTGGCGCTGAATACCCTGTCCACCGGTAAAAACAGGCTTAAAGGCTATGAGGATGCGTTGAGGGACAATAACTTGCATGGTGATCAAAAATTAATTATGGCGAGTGGTTCAAATAATGACGAAAATTACTCTCTCGTAAAAAACTTCATCGCCGAACAAAAACCCGACGGTATTTTATCTTCTATCGAGGATCTTGCCTTACCTTGTTATTACGCCTGCAGGGAGTTGAATTTAAACATCCCCCATGATTTAAAACTGATCAGCTTTTCAAATCTCGAACATGTGGAGTTGCTTAGCCCCTCACTGTCAACCATTAACCAGCCTGCTTTTAATATAGGCGAAGAAGCGGCAAGTATTTTATTTAAAATATTAAATAAGAGATGGTATGAGCCCAATGAAACTATCATATTAAAATCAACCTTGATAAAAAGGCAGTCGACCATGAATTGATGCAAATTAAATGCATGCAGCTATCATTGCTTTGTGAGGCTGCCCTTATGAGACAGCCTCTTTTTGTTATCTGTTTTTTCTATTTCACAGAAATGCCAATTACCTGGTTGGCAGATGTTCCGGCGCAATTTGCGCCCTGGTGCGTGCATCCCGGATCCATCTCTACAAAATTTCCATTCTTCCAATAGCAGTTATTGCCCGATGACGATGATGCGCCGGAAATGTACAGATCCGTATTGTTATACAAAAAGATCGACGAAACGTATTCGGCAACCGAATAGGTAGAAGGACTAAGTAGGGTGCCGTTTTTCCAAACTACTCCTGCGCCATTATACTGGCCGCCAAGATACACGTTACCGCCAGTCACCAAAATACTTGTTATACTAGTGAATAGGTTATTTACTGGTGCTGTGATGGGTACGGATACGCCGTTTTTCCAAAGACGCGGCGCCCTGTTGATTACACCGCCGGTACTGCTGTCTGTGATATCTTCAGTGCCGGCCACATAAACATCAGCCCCCGATACAAATATTGCAGTTGCCTGCGCACTGCCTGAGTGGATCCCATCTGTCAGATCAATTGGGGTGCCGTTTTTCCAGTAAGTGGCTTTTAAAATGGTTGAGCTGCCCAAATATTCAGCACCGGCAACATAAACATCTCCATTACTCACGGCCATGGCGTTATTTGTATAGGTGCCGTTCATGTAGATAAGGCTCGACGTTGTTAAAGGCGTGGCCACATTATTTTTCCATGTATAGTAGCCATTATTGGCGTTGCCCAGGCAGTATACATCCGCGCCTGAAACTGCAATGCAAAAGGTAAACCCTGTTTGAGAAGAAACGTGTACGGCCGTATTGTTTTTCCAATAAGTAGGTGTACTGCTTGTTGAAGGGCCGGCGAAGTAAATATCGGTACCTGAGACAACCAGGGCATCCGTCTGATTACAATCGGCAGTAGCGGTAAAGGTTGAGTTTTTCCAATAACCATAACCGTATCGTGTATCCGAGCCAATTGTAAAAATATTGGGGCCGGTGGTAACAAGATAAGTAAAGGCGATGCCGTTAGATGTGCCGCCGGGAGTAGTCACCGTAATATTTCCGTTTGTGCCGCCTGCCGGTACGGTAGCTATTATTTGCGTGGTGCTTGCGCTGGTAACCGTGGCTGCGGTGCCGTTAAACTTAACTACATCGTTGGCGGCGGTTGCATCAAAATTTGTACCAGTGATAGTAACCGATGCGCCCACTGCCGCCGTAGCAGGGCTGATGCCGGTAATAGCCGGGGCCTGTAAATAAGTAAATACCGGCCCGGTTGCCGTGCCGCCGGTGGTGGTTACGGTAACTGCCCCGGTGCTGCCTCCCGCCGGCGCTTTAACAACCAATGAAGTGGTGGTGCCCGAGGTTACGGTTGTTGCCACGCCATGAAACTTAACCGTGTTATTGGCTGCAACAGCATCAAAATTGGTACCAGTAATAGTGACCGTTGCACCGGCAATGCCCGTTGTCGGGCTGATGGCGGTAACAGTTGGGGCCAATAAATAGGTAAAGGTAGGGCCAGTGGCGGTTCCACCGGTGGTGGTTACGGTCACCGGCCCGGTACCGCCTCCTGCGGGTGCTGTTACTACTAAGGTAGTGGCAGTTGCCGAAGTAACGGTTGCAACCGTACCATTGAATTTGACGGTATTATCCGCCGCTGAAACCTCAAAGGCCGAACCGGTTATAGTGACTGATGTGCCCGCCAGTCCCGATGTTGGCGAAATAGCGGTAATTGCCGGCAGAACCGGGATAATTGGCTTTGGGCCGGGATTGTTTTTTTTACAGCCCGATAAAGCGAGCACAGCATAAAAAAACAGGATGATTGCATAGGTAAGTGTTGTTTTCATGGGTAGATGCAGGGGTTTTTAACAGCTTATAATTAAGCCATGTGAGTTACACCATGAAATTCGATATAGTGGAAATGATTATCAACCCTCTTTTTGAGTGAATCGGCATGTAAGGCTGGCAGGCAACTATCAAATGAGTTTTTCTTTCAGTGCCTTGGCTATGGCTTCCTTGCCGCAGTTTACATGTAGTTTCTGGTAGATCTTTTTGAGGTGCGACCGCACGGTGTCAAAGGCCATATTCAGCTCATCGGCTATTATTTTAATGCTGTTGCCTTTTATTAAAAGCTGAAGGACATCGGTCTCCCGGACGGTCAAATTATATTGATTATCTGTTTTTTGCTGAAAGGAGTTGAGCACTTTCCTGGCGATAATAGGCGACATTGGCGCGCCACCCTCCAGCACTTCGCGTATAGCATCGAACAGCCGGGCCGGGGGTGTTTTCTTTAGTAAATAACCATTCGCGCCGGCGCATAAACATTGAAACAGCCGCTCATCATCCTCAAAAACGGTGTACATGATCACCGCTGTTTCCGGCCGGGCTTGTTTAACCATGGCCACGCCGCTGATGCCGGTTTTTCCGGGCATATCAATATCCATCAGCACCACATCCGGCGCAAGCCGCTCAATGATCTCAACCGCCTGGTTACAGTTATTAAAATCGCCGGTAACGGTGTAGTTTGTATCGCTGTTAAGCAGGTAGGCCAATGATTCCCGCAGGCGGTCATTATCTTCAAATAAAACTATACTTACCGGCATAAGTGCTAAATTACGGTTTACTATTTAATGCGCTATCACTCTTTTGAGTGATTATTATGTAACGGGTATGATGACACTGAGCGTGGTTCCTTTGCCGGGGGCCGATAAAATGGTAATACTTCCCTGCCATTTTGATGTCCTGATCTTCATGTTTTTTACCCCGTTACGCATGGTTGGCGCGCTTTGATCAAAGCCTTTTCCATTGTCGCTGATGATCATCTGGAAATAATTCTGATCGGTTTGCAGGTTTATCTCCACCTGTGTTGCACAGGCGTGTTTGTAAATGTTATTTACCGCCTCTTTAAATACCAGGTAAATGTCCTTCCTTTTTTCCATATCCAGCTTTTTGTGTGCTATCCTTTCATCAAAATGGATATGATATGCAATATCCGCGCCCTCAAATACCTCACCCGCATACCGCCTCATGCGCGCCACTATCTGCTCATAACTGTCATTAGTGGTGTTTATGCTCCATACAATATCATCCAGCGATTGATTGGAGTTGTTTACCTCTTCAGCTATTCTTTTTAAAAACTTGCCCGCCTGTTCGGGCTCCGCCAGGTTAGCCTTGCTTAATTCGGTAAGTATGTTGATATTGCTAAGGGTAGAGCCAATATCGTCGTGCAGATCGGTGGCGATGCTGTTGCGGATAGCCTGAACGCGCAGCAACTGCCTGATCCGATTTAAATAAATCGCATAAATAACACTGCCCGCAGCCAGTACCATCAATATAATAAACCACCAGCTTTTATAATAGGGGGTTTCTACCGAAAACAATAAGGTAGCTTGGTTGGTGCTCATGGTGCCATCAGCCAATTGAGCCTTGACCCTGAAACTGTAATTGCCCGATAACAGGTTGGAGAACGAGATCTGCCGCGTTTTACCCGCCGGGATCCAGGTATCGCTTAACTCATTCAACTTGTAATAATACTTGTTCTGCGCGCCGTCGACCAGGTTGATGGCGCTGTATGAAATATTAATATTATTGTCATGAGCGGGGAGACTGATGCGCCCTGCCGGGTTTAAATTATTGCCCGATGAGGTTACCGAGGTGATCAACACCCTGGGCGCGGGGCGCGGTCGCAATAGTTCATCGGGCGTAATACTATAAAACAGGTGAGTGGTATTAAAATAGATCTTGTTGACCGCAGCATCGTACTTTACACTTACCACCGGGTCTTCCGACGATTGGTAATAGCCGTTAAACACAAAAAAATGACCAGTGCGCAGTTCCATGCACGTTAACCCGTTTTTGGCGCCTATCCACAACCGCCCTTTGTTATCGGGTGCCAGGCTGTAAATGGTATTTGATGATAGCCCGCCGGGCATTTCAATCTTTGAAGTCATTTGACTACGGATATCAAATTTCACCAGGCCTGAGTTGGTACCCAGCCAGAGCTTACCCTTATGATCGGCATAAATGGTATTGATGATGCCATTGTCGAAGTCGGTATTATAGGCCGGTGGAATCAGTGTAAACCGGTTGTCAGCACGGTTCCATTTTACAAGGCCCCGCCCTTCGGTGCCGCCCATCCACAAGTCGCTAAACTCATCCTCGGCAATAGTAAGCGGGAAACGTATGGGTAAGTTGTTTTTGGGATCTGTTTTTGTATAGAGTTGCTGGCTGCGGTTGCCTAAATTATAAGCCACCAGCCCTTCACCCAGGCCAAGCCCCATCCACAATAAATTTTCCTTATCAGTAAATTGCGTTACTATCGGGAAGTAATTGATCCATTGCAGGCTTTGGGGCGATTTAAGCGGACGAGGCTGCGCAGCGCGCTCCTCCCATTCATAAATACCCTGCTGCGTTCCGATCCAAAATTTATTCCCCTCAGTCGCCCTAACATTCCAGGTATCATCACCGTTGGTAATTTTCCCCAGCGAGATCTCCTTCCAGGTTGTACCGGGCCGGTCGGTATAAAACACACCACCGCCTGTAGTAGTTAAAAAAATCTTATCCCCGGCAACAAAAACAGCCGACAGGTCGATCCCGCGATGGTTGCTGGCATTATAGGCCGGCAGTTCCCATGTCGAGATTGTATTGGATATCAGCGTAAACTTGTATAAGCCGTTATCGGTGCCCACCCAAAGGTTGCTTTCCCGGTCGTACAACATGCTGAATATATGCTGCTTGGGCAATAACACATTGCTTGTAAATTTACCACTGGTAATGCCTGCTGCATCGCTGTTCCAATACATCATACCGCCGTCGCTTAGTGTGCAGGTTGCCAGGCGGTTGTTCAGGAGGTTGATATGCGAGTTAAAGTAGATCTGCTCTTTGCCTGGCATGTGATCAAAAGGGGCCGCGCTTATTTGTCCCGATTGGGAATTTAAAAAGAATACACTATCCACCAGGTGCTTTACAAACCACGCATTGCCCTGTTTGTCAAAGGCAATATCCCTGATATACAAATTATCCAGCCCCTGCAACGGATCGCCTTTTAACTGGCGCAACGGGGTGATTTGGTTATTTGATGGTGTATAAATATGATATTTGAATGAATTGCCCCGGTATAGCCTTAACAATATTTTACTATTGGGCAGCGGATTAATGCTTTCAACAAACTTAAACCAGGTGGCCCCGGTATCGTGTTCATTTGGCCCCCGGTAAAATTGCAGTATGTTAAGGTTTTGATCGAGTTTATACAAACCGGTTTGCGAGGCCGCCCAGATATTGTTTTGCGAGTCAAATGATACAAGGTAAAAGTTGTTTTCAAAAGGGAACATCCTTGCCGGACATTTTATCAGCAGGTTTTTAAAGGTATTGGCCCTGGTATTAAACAGGCAAAGGCCGGTTGAGGTAGCTACCAGCAAGCGGTGGCCTGACATTTGATGAATTGATATAATGTTATTACCCGGCAGGGATGGAATGGTTTTGGAATGATAATAGTTTTTAAACTCAACCCCGTCGTACCGGCTTAAGCCGTAATTGGTGCCGATCCATAAAAAGCCGTCTTCGTCCTGGCAAATGGCATTAATGGTAGCATCGGGCAGGCCGTCTTTTACGGTAATATAAGCCGGCCTTATATTATCCAGTTTTTGCGCACTGGCTGATAGCAGCACTGCATGTAAAAACAATAATAAAAAAAGTTGCCGGTACATCTTTGCAAATAGCTAAAGATATAGCATTCAGCCAATTGTTTGAGCCTTTATGGTGAAATATTTTGGCGGATTAGTCATTAGGTCATTGGTCATTTGGTTGGGTGGATAGGGTGGGAGTAGATGCCAGTTCCTAAAGGGCCGCATCATAGCGCTGCACCACAGGCATTTCGCAGGGCTTTTGCCCGTATGCTTCTCTTCGCTAAGCTCAGGGCAAGCTCGCCTCAGTATGACACATTCGCGCAATCTAATCCCGTCATACCCAATGACATAATGACTAATGACCTGTTTTGCAAGTTGCTGAGTGCGGCCTTTAGTAATAATTGGTGATTTTTTTGGTGGCGCTATTTTGTCAGTACAGGTACGGATTTTGAGCAAAATTAAATTCGTAAAGCGCTAATAATGAGATGTTCCAAAAAGTAGTGATGTGTGGAACATGGAACACTGGAACATATAACATGCGATAAATTCGGCGTGACGAGGCTTCGTTTTTATATGCTTTGAATGCAACCGCATTGTATCGCCATGAAAATAGTTGACATTTCGAATTGATTACCGGCGCCTGGCGTGAGCGATGCCGCAAGTTATATTATACCCATACAAAATTTACGTAACAAACATTGTTTATTACAATATCATTGCATAAGTTTGATACGGCTTTTGTGCTGCATGATACGTTAACCTGTCCTTAGCTGCTACCCCCGTTATTTGTAAAATACGAAGATTTTTTGCGAAAAGAATAGCCTGATTGCAGACTGTTTAAAGCCGGTTTTATTGCCCTGTCTTTATACTTTTTAACCTAACAATATCAAATTACCAATTATGACATCCAAGTACGAATTCAAACTGATCACGAATCGGGATCCTAAATTTAAGGCCACCGATATTTCGGCACTAAAAGCCCTTGCTCAGGCTGCGGTAAACGTGGAGCTGTTTACCATACCGCTTTACATGACAACACTTTACTCGTTGCAGGGCACGCACCAGGTAAATACGGCCACCAATTTATACCAGGGGCGCTTATGGCCGGGGATGGGCACCAGCGCGGAACCCAAAACCGATAATGAAAAGGTTTTTAACGGCATCTTCAGCGTATATATAGCCGAAATGCTCCACCTGCAGCTGGCTTCGAACATCTGCAATGCTGTTGGCGTGGCGCCAACATTCACCAGTCCGTTATTGGTTGACCAAAACAATTATACCTGGACTTGCTACGGACCCGACAATACAACCATACCGCATATACTCGACTTTAGGGATACCAAACCCAAATACAGCAACTGTAAGGTAAACCTCGACACGGCGACTGTGCCGCAGATCAACTTGTTCCTGGCTATAGAGCAGAATAATGACCTGGCAGCTGACATGATTGCCGACGATAAAATAAAAGATTATTTCCCGCCGGCACCTTTTGAATGGTGGAAAGAAGAATACGACGAAACACACCTCAGGCCATTCGGCACCATCGGGTATATGTATTTGTGCCTGGCAGAATACCTTACCATCGGCTATTCCGACGGTACATGGATTTGGCAGGACGTTTTTAAAAAAGATAGTCTTCAGCGGGACCTGTTCAATAACGCTCCTAACCAGGAATACCCGGGAATGAGGGCTACTGTTGATAAGGAAGTAGACACACTCCACTCGTTGTTACAGGTGATAGACATGATAAACGGCATAACCGAGCAGGGTGAGGGAAAGGGCGTTGTCCCAACATCGAGACAGCTACTGGCTAAGATGGTGCCTATGCTCTTCAAATCGGAGGAAGAAAAGCCAATGATTTTGGGCGATGTAAAACCAAATTATCAACCGGACAGGGAAGCTTTGAAAAAAAAATACCCTTCTTATGATACCTACGGCGATATAGAAAAAGATTCCAACGATGCTGGTGCACGATACAACAATGGTAAGATAGACCACTTTACTGTTTTTAACGATATAATGGCCTTAGTTGAACCAACTGATTCAAAAGTTGTAACATGGGAAAAATGGTATGCCGACGGTGGTAAATGGGATGCAAGCATGCTGCAAATTCCCGGCGTGGAAAGCCCGGCAAATTTACCGGGTACGCAAGACGTGGCCGATGCACTTAACCAGCTTAAAAAAGAGGATGATGATGCAGGCGACGAAAAGAATTTCAATATGCTTAGCCAGGTGGTGGTAGGTGCTATAAAAGGTATTACTACTTCATTAAATGCCTACTGGGCCGGCGCAAAAGGCTCTTCGTTCCCTTATGCAGCCATGCAAGTATCGGGCGATAAGATGTCTATCTGCTGGGCTATTTTTGGTAAAGTGCCTAACCTGATCACACCAACATCATTACCGCCGGAACACAGCCGTGTGCCGCATGCTTGCCAGGGATTAAATTATGACCTGGAAAATTTGGACGACCCCAATGCTTGTGCAACCATGTCCATCGTTCACTCCTGCGGCGGCACCAATACCTGCAAGGCGCAGGGTGGCTGTGGTTATGTAGGCACCGATGCAAAAGGCGGTTACAGTTCGCCCGGCGATAACCAATGTGCTACACGCGGCGGATGCGCCGTGCCGATATCGGCATCGCAGATCATGTATCCGTTTTCGAAAACGGTTACCAGCGGCACCATGGACGAGTTTGACATCAGCTGCGCAGGCATAACACCAACCCCGCTGGGTAGCACCATCGATTTTAAAGTGGGCGATTTGATTTATGATACCGCCTGGCAGGCTTACAGTGACGTAATGAAGGCCAAACATGGTTTTACACCCGAAAGGAAACCGCCAAGCGCCATTCGCCTGGCCATGCCGCCAAATGCATAATAATAAACAGATAATAGTGAAAGACATAACAACCCCGCGCCTTGGCCTGCCTCACCTGGGCCTTGGCGTGGGTTTACGCAATAAGCATTTCCACCATTTGCTACACCATCCGCCGCAGGTGGACTGGTTCGAGATCATCAGCGAAAATTTTATTGATGACCATGGGTTTTGCCGCCATGTGCTCGATCATGTGCGCAAACAGGTGCCTGTAGTGATGCATGGGGTATCGTTATCAATTGGCAGCACCGAGCCGCTGAATATGGAATATTTGGGTAAGCTGAAAGAGCTGGCCGCAGAAATAGAGCCCGCCTGGATATCCGACCACCTGTGCTGGACGGGTGTGCTGGGTGTAAACACGCACGACTTATTGCCCATGCCGCTTACGCATGAAGCGCTGGGCCATGTGGCTGCGCGGGTACACCAGGTGCAGGATTTCCTCGGAAGGGAATTGGTGCTGGAGAATCCATCTACTTACCTGGAATTTAAGGCGAATGAAATGCCCGAGTGGGAGTTTCTTTCGGCCCTTGCCAAAACTACGGGTTGCGGATTATTGCTGGATGTAAACAATGTTTTTGTATCGGCGCATAACCATGGGTTTGATGCGGAGACTTATATCCGCAACCTGCCGCATAACCATATTGTGCAGGTACATCTTGCCGGCCCTACTGATTACGGCGCACTGCTGATTGACACTCACGACCAGCCTGTGCCGCTGCAGGTGTGGCGCTTATACAAGCTTGCCCATGAACTCACAGGTGGCGTTAGTACGCTGTTGGAGTGGGACGCCAAAATACCGGAATACCCTGAACTGGTGGCAGAGCTGTTTAAGGCTAAAGAAGTATTTAAAGGTCTGTTACCTGCAGCGGAATCCATCGCTGCAACGGATAGTTTGCCGGTATCCAATCCGGTTCAGTTTCAATTGCAGGGAGCGTATGAATAAGCCGGACATTGCGCAGCTACAGCATTGGATGAAAGATGTGATCACCTGTCAGGGCGACATGCCATCCAAACTGCGCAATGCAGCACAGTTACACCATTTGCATGCGCAAGACGTGGTGGCTGACACCCACAATACATCCATTTACAACCGCATAAATGTTTACACATCGGGCTACGTAATGCGGCTGCTCGAGTGCCTGCAGGCCGACTTCCCGGTATTGCAAAAGTTTTTAGGGGATGAAGTATTTGACAAATTTGCCCGGGCGTCGCTGATGTGGTCGCCCTCGAGGTCTTATACATTGTATGAACTCGGCGACACATTTATACAGTTCCTGGTAGCCACAAAGCCTGTTGATACCGATGCAACTGATGAGCAAAGCACTTTTTTCGATCTGCCTATCGAGATAGCCAAAGTGGAAAGAGCAAGGCATGCGGCCATGCGTGCAAAAGGGCTGGAAAATATGGCGGCCGTTGAGGCGGTAGCTTTTCAGGAGGACGTGATATTTGGAACCTTGAATTACCAGGTGACGGTACCCGAATGCCTGCAGTTACAGGAATTAAAATTCCCGATGAAGCAGCTTATTGGCTGTATTTTTGGCGACCAGGAATATGAGGTCCCGGAACCCCGAAAAACCTTTTTGGCCATCGGCCGGATGAATTACCGCGTTAGCATGGAGGAACTGGATGAATGGCAATATGTGTTTCTACTATCCTGCCGCCAGTGCGGCATTCTTTCAACTGCCATAGATAAAACTGCAGAGGCCACCAGTATGGCTAAACACGCCATTATGGCGAACCTTTGTTTTTTCCTGCCCTGGTTCCAGGAGCGGGGGTTTGTTTGGTTGTCTCAATTGTCTTAGCCATGAACCAATTGTGCACTAAAGCAGACCGAACCGCAAAATAAAACGCGGTTCACTATTTCTTTGTTATCACCAAAACCATCATTCCGTTGTCGGCGTCCTGCTGCCAGTAAATGGTATCATCAGGGTTTTCGTATTCGAAGGATCCCGGGACGGTGTCTCTGCTTGTCCGGCTAAAATTCAGGTCGCCTAAAAGCCGGTCGATAGTTGCGTGGTACGATTGCGGCAAATAAATATACATGTGCGCTGCAGCCTCACTTTCCTCTTTTTTGAAGCCGATATTGGCAAGCGTATCTTGTTGGTAAATGTAAATGAAATAGGTTGTGTCCGAAGTATCTTTCGTAAATGCCGAAGTCGACCCCATCATATTTTCAGCTGAGGTACCGATCCTTTCGATGGCATATTTCAGTTTTGATGCGATGAAATCTTTAGAGTCACCGGAGCGCTGAGCCTGCACCCTGGAACCAGCCAGGGTAATGATGGCTGCTATAAGTAAAAGTTTAACTTTCATTGTGATAAAACCGAATTGACACTAAGGATAACCTAACAACACTCCAATCAGCCCGCACAACAACAATAGCGCTCGGGCTGTTGTCACAAGATACGGAAGTGCGAACCGGATAGAAATGTGAGATTAGTAGTATTTAGACCTGACACCTTCGCGCTAATTCTCACTTCTCGCGCCACTCTATCCAGCCAACGACATAATGACCAATGACTCCTGTATCCCGTTCGTTCTGTTTTGAGTATCGCACCCCGCCGGAACAAGCCGGAACAGATTTAGTCATTGCCTGGCTGGATAGGGTTGGGTGATTCTCCACACCCTGCGCTCATTGCGAAATAGTCTATTACCATTGCAAACAGTTACTCACCATCCCAATGACCATTCAACCCAATGACACAATGACCAATGACCCAATGACTTTTTTATTGTCAGCCGGGCATGTAACATTATCGCCCATTTGTTTTGCGACAAAAATGTTTTTGATATATTTAGTCGCTGATTAATTAACCTGATGTCCTATACCCCTGGCTTACACATTTTATCTGAGTTTACTTCTGCAGAGCAGCATCTGTTATACTCCGGTTCAAACTTCCGCGAATTTTTAGACCTTGCTATTACCGAGCATCAACTGCATAAAGTGGGCGAAGTATACCATGATTTTGATGGCGGCGGCTTTACGGCTGTTGTTTGTTTAACCGAATCGCACATCTCCATACATACCTGGCCCGAATATGGGCTGGCTACATTCGATGTGTTTTTATCCAACTATCAGCGCGAAAACGATGCAAAAGCTCGGGCTATTTATGATGGCGTGCTCGCATTTTACCAGGGTACCGAATTGCAAAAAAACGAAATCAAACGTTAAATATGGCTGCAACAGTAAATTTAAGGGCCTTCCCTTACTCCAAACAGGTTGATTGCCCGCATTGCCATCAACAGCTAACCATTTATGACCCTGATGGCAGCGAATATGTAGTTTGCAGCGCATGCAATTCGTATTGCAAATTCACGCAAAAGGGTGATCTGCAATTTCACGAGCATGTTCAGCGTATTCGATATGATCATCTGTTGGAGATAGGTAACGAAGGCGAACTTTTTGGCGATCGGTATAAAGTGCTTGCTTACCTTGAAAAAAAGGAGGGCGGCACCGAATATGAGTGGCAGGAATACATGCTGTATAACTACACCAAGGGCTACGCTTTTTTGGCAGTATTTGCGGGGCATTGGAATTTTATTGCCGGTATACAGCATTTTCCGGAATTAAAGGATGCGAAGCTGGACGGCGGCGCAGCGGTGTTAAATAATGTAGAATACCTGGAATATAACCGCTATTCGCCGGTAATCACTGCATTAAAGGGTGAGTTTGACTGGGATGTGTATGAAGAACGGATCCTGGCCCGGGAATTTATTAGCCCGCCCTTTATGCTGGTGCGCGAAAAAAATAAAAAGAACGAGCAAATAGTTGATTGGTATCTTGGCCAATACATCGAACCGGAGGTAATAGCTGCCGCGTTTAAGGTTCCGATGGAGAAGTTTCCGGAGCGGACTGATATAGGGGAAAATCAACCGAATCCGCATAAAAAGCGCTGGCAGCAATCTTTCCGGATGAGCATTGCGGCGCTGTTGATATTGGTTGTTATTGAAGCGTTTTTCGGCATCATCAGGCCTAATCATACTATTTTGAGTAAATCGCTATCCCTGACTTTGCCGCCACCAAAGATAGATTCTACAAAACGGGATACCACCCGGAGGGATACCGGCTTAAATGCCGTTGCGAGTCCCTACGTGGGAACCAACGGTAATTTCGAATTTGCGCCTTTGCGCACGCCCAGCTTTACCATAGCCCAGGGCCCCGGTGCGCTGGACTTTGACCTATCGGCACCGGTAGATAACAATTGGTTTGAAGCGACTATTGAACTGGTACGCGAAAAAGATAACCTAACCTGGGATTTCTCTCGCGAATTAGATTACTATCATGGCTACGATGATGGCGAAAGCTGGTCGGAAGGTTCAACATCAGAAACCGTTACTATTGACGATGTGCCGGCCGGTAAATATCACATTAATATATACCCTTACGCAGGTACCCAGTTGATGGATCAGATGACTATTACGGTTACATCTAATGTTATGCTTTGGCAAAACCTGCTGATCACCATATTATTATTGTGTATTGTTCCGCTGGCATTTTGGTACTTTCAGCGGCGTTACGAAGTTAGCCGCTGGATGAGCAGCGATTTTTCACCCTACAAAAAAACCATGACCGATGATTAAGACCATATTGAACGATTTTAAATCGAATTATTTTTACAGCATTGCACTTGCTGTGCTGCTTGGCTGGTTTACTTACGATTGTTACGTGGGCTCCAAGTATTTTCCGGATGCCAATGTTCAAAAAAATGCAGGCTATAGTGGCCCTTTACCGCACTCGGGCTATGGTGTCAGGTTTTATCACAAATAACGGGAGAGATTAGATGAATAAAAGATTATCGGTATTACTGCTCATATCTGTTTTTATTATAGCCACCTGCGGACTCATTTACGAGCTGATATCGGGTACGCTTGCGAGTTACCTCCTGGGCGACTCGGTTACCCAATTTTCAACCATCATTGGTGTTTATCTTTTTTCGATGGGGGTGGGGTCGTGGGTATCAAAGTATTTTGATAAAAACCTGCTGGCCTGGTTTATCCGCATCGAGATACTGGTTGGCCTGGTTGGCGGCACCAGTTCGTCCATCCTTTTTCTTGTTTTCGAAAGTGTAAGCTCCTTCCGTGTGGTGCTATACCTGCTCATATCGTTCACCGGGGTGCTGGTGGGGCTCGAAATCCCGATACTCATGCGCATCCTTAAGGATCGGTTTGAGTTTAAGGACCTGGTTTCAAAAATATTTACCTTCGATTATATCGGCGCTTTAATTGCCTCGCTGGTGTTTCCGCTCTTGCTTATCCCGTACCTCGGCATTATAAAAACAGCGTATATGTTTGGTATGCTTAACGTATTGGTTGCGCTGATTGCCTGCATCAATTTTAAAGACGAAATAAAAGGAGTAAAATTATTAAAAGGGGCGGCTATTATCAGTTTGATAGGCCTGGCTACCGGCTTTGCTTTTTCTGAAAAGATCACCAGTCTTTCCGAAAGCCTTACCTACAGCGATACCATCATCTTTTCAAAAAGCACACCTTACCAGCGCATTATCATCACCAAAAAAGGCCGCGATTTACGCCTGTTTTTAAATGGCAACCTGCAGTTTAGTTCGGTTGATGAATACCGGTATCATGAAGCGCTGATTCATCCGGTGTTGCAAGCCGTGCCCAATCCCAGGCATATCCTGGTGATGGGCGGTGGCGATGGCCTGGCCGTGCGCGAAATATTAAAGTATCCGCAGGTGGAAACCGTTACCCTGGTTGACCTGGATAAGGAAATGACCAAACTGTTTCGTACCAACGATATGCTGGTGAAATTAAACAAGGGCTCGCTGCTATCGCCAAAGGTTACTGTTATTAATGCCGATGCCTTTTCATGGGCGCGGGCGCAACATCAAACCTACGACGCCATTATTGTTGATTTTCCCGATCCCTCCAATTACTCGGTGGGTAAGCTCTACACCAATACTTTTTATGGCATTGTAAAACACCTGCTTAATGCCGATGGCATTATGGTAGTACAATCCACATCGCCGTTTGTGGCGCCAAAATCATACTGGACGGTCGAAAAAACCCTGCAGTCGGTTGGCTTGCATACCGTACCCTATCATGACTATGTTCCCTCGTTTGGCGAGTGGGGCTATATTATGGCCATGCACAAATCGGTTTATAAAGTCCCCGATCATTACTTGCCTGGTTTACGTTTTGTATCAAAATCATGCGTGGAGCAAATGTTATATTTCCCCAGGGATATGGCGCGCGTACCTGCCTCGGTAAACAGGCTAAACAACCAGATACTGGTAAAATATTTCGAGGATGAGTGGTCAACCGTTTTATAGCGATAATAGTTTGATAAAACGTATTGGCCGGCGCTCATTTTTATTGCGTGCCGGGCTGGTTGCCGGTGCTTTATTGCTCGATAGCTGCATCCGCAGGCTTAGCGGCCCCAGGGCTGATTACGCACACATCACCGGGAAACTATTGGGCCCAAATGCAAAGGCAGGTCATATGCTCCGCGATAAAATACCTATGCCGGCGCCGACTGCCCAATCATCAATAAAAACCTTAATTATAGGTGGCGGCATATCCGGACTATCAGCAGCCCGATGGTTAAACAGGCAGGGCCATACCGATTTTAAACTGCTTGAGTTGGAAGATCATGCAGGTGGGAATGCACACTTCGGTACAAACCCGGTTTCGTCGTACCCGTTTGGCGCGCATTATATTACCATTGTTAATAACGAGGATGTGCAATTGATTGATTTTTTGCACGAAAACAATGTAATAACGCATTTTGATGAACATAACCTGCCCTTTTATAACGAATACTATTTGTGTTTCGACCCTGAAGAGCGGCTGCTCATTAACGGCCATTGGCAGGATGGCCTCGTACCCGACTTTGGCGTTCCTGCTAATGAGCGCAAGCAGATAGAACGTTTTTTTAAGATGGTAACCTCATTCAGAAACGCGAAGGGCAGCGACGGTAAGTATGCTTTCACTATTCCGATTGACCAAAGTTCGGCAGATGAAACTTACCGCAAACTGGATAAAATCCCGTTTACAGATTACCTTCAAACCGAGGGTTTTGACTCGCCCTATTTGCTTTGGTACTTAAACTATTGCTGTAAGGACGATTATGGCCGCAAGGCCGATGTGGTATCCGCATGGGCTGGTTTGCATTATTTTTCGTCGCGCAGGGGTAAGGCGGCGAATGCCGATGATAACTCGGTGATCACCTGGCCCGAAGGTAACGGCTGGCTGATGAAGCAATTGAGGGATACTGTTAAAGATCATATCCTGACATCGAACATGGTTTATGATATTGCCTTTGATGAACAGGGCAAGGTTGCCGTAAAAGTATTCGACCTAAAAAAACAAACTTCAACCTTAATAACTGCGGAGCAGGTAATTATAGCCTCGCCGCAGTTTGTAAACCAAAAGCTGTTAAAAAATATCGACCGGCCGGGTGTTAATTATGCCGATATGAATTATTCGCCATGGCTAATAGCCAACATCACGGTAAATAAGTTGCCAACTGCCGCCAAGGGGATGGTTTTATGCTGGGATAATGTGGCTTATGGCACCCAATCGGTAGGTTATGTAAATGCCAACCAGCAGGATTTAAAAGTTATTGAAGAAAAAAAGGTGCTGACCTTTTACCTGCCCTTGTGCGATAAAGAACCCCGCCTCTCGCGACTGGCGGCGTACACACGCACCTATGAGCAATGGATGGACATTGTGATCCCCGAACTGGAGCACATGCACCCCGAAATGACAGCCCATATTGAAAATATCGACTTTTGGTTATGGGGACACGGGATGATCAGCCCGGCTGTAAATTATATTTGGGGCGATAACCGTAAAAATGCAAAGCTGCCGGTTAAAAATAAATTGTTTTTCGCCCATACCGATTTGAGCGGCATCTCGCTATTTGAGGAGGCTTTTCACCAGGGTATTAAGGCGGCGCAACAAGTAATCGATTCGGCCAATGGACATAGTTAAAAATAAGCATCAGCCCTGGATCGGGAGCTGCGTCATCGATGCGGTGTTTATCCTTTCGCCGCCGTTTTTAGCGCTGTTAATCGTATCGCTTTTTCCTGCCGAATTTAAAAACTCCGGCAATATGCCTGTGGCTTACTGGGTGATATTGATTGTGATGATAGACGTTGCGCACGTTTACGGCACCTTATTCCGCACTTATTTTAATCCCAATGAGTTCGAAAAACGGCACCCGCTGCTCATCGCTATTCCCATATTTTGCTATATCGGCGGTGTTTTATTGTACTTTATTGGTGGCATCGTATTCTGGCGGGTGCTGGCTTACCTGGCGGTGTTTCATTTTGTGCGGCAGCAGTATGGGTTTATGCGGATCTATTCCCGCAAGGAAACACAAAATAAGTTTTTAAAATATATCGACTCCGCTGCCATTTACACAGCCACCATTTATCCCCTGCTATACTGGCATTTCGCCGGCACGCACAAAAACTTCAATTGGTTTGTCGATGGCGATTTTGTTTTGTCGCACTCAACTGTCGTGCTGGCTGTAAGTAAATGGGTTTACCTGGCCATTATTGGTGTATATATAATTAAGGAGACCTGGTTTAGTTTTAAAAACAAAAGCTTTAATATCCCAAGGAACGTTTTGGTTGCAGGCACCTTTTTATCCTGGTATTTCGGCATTATTTATTATAATGGGGATATGGCTTTTACCACGCTAAACGTGGTTTCGCACGGCATACCTTACCTGGCGCTGGTTTGGATAAACGAACGCAAAAGGTATAATACCGCAGCACAACGGAAAACAACATTACTGAGGCTCACCTTTAGTAAATACAGCGGTGTTATTTGTTTTGTGGCCCTCATCATATTTTTTGCCTATACCGAAGAAGGATTGTGGGATGGCCTGATCTGGAAGGACCATCCAAACGTTTTTAAGCCATTTAACGCCTTGCCAGCCATAACCACCAATATCTTGTTAGCATTGGTAGTACCCTTACTTGCCCTGCCCCAATCAACACACTACGTGCTCGATGGATTCATCTGGCGGGTAAAAAGGGAGATTGTTAATTGATTAGTAGTAATGCTGGATTTTGATCGAAAGCCAAAACCCTCAGCTTGTAAATGGCGCTGCCCAACAGCGTGTCCACCGTATCGGATCTGTTGGAATGGATTGCTAGTGATGACGATAGGAAAGAGGGTTTGGATTTTGGGGATGGTCGGAGTTGCCGTAAATTATTGACCGACATTAGTTTGATTTAATATTTTGTATTTTAGTAAGCTAAACTAAAATCCAGTGAAATTTATTGATTCAACCAAATCCATCCTTGAAAACATTTACTTGGCAAGTGGCCCTATAATAGCCCTTTTGAGCTTTTTTATATTTAGGCAAATTAAACTAGCAAAAGAACAATTACATATTGCTAAACGTCAACTGATTGAGGCGCAAAAACAACTAATGATATCGTCTAAACGCGATTCGATAAAACTTGCTGCTGACCAGATACATTTTTTTTCAACTGTTGTAGTTGCTAATTTTAATATTTTACATAGTAAACTAGAAGAAAAGGGAGTTAAACCAATTCGCATTCCAACTAAAAAATTTGCTGTAGATGATGTTTTTACGGTTCTTCAACAGAAGACTTACCTTGAATACACAGAGAAAATCGTTCCTTTCATACCTGACTATTTAAATGTTGTAAATAACATAGAGACATTCGCAGCGTATTTTATTCAAGAAGTTGCTGATGAAAAGGTAGCATTTCACTCTTGCGGAGGGACATTCTGTAGTGTGGTGGAAAAATGCAGCTTCATAATATGTATAGGAAATATTAAAAAACACGAGACTCCATTTTTTAATACAATAAAGCTCTATAATATTTGGTGCGATAGATTACAAACAGAGGGAATAAAAATTCAAAAGGAAATGATCGAAAAGGAGCTTAAAGAAAAAATTGAAAAAATTGATGAAGCTTTAAAAACCAAGGATGATTTTTATATAAAGCCATTGGGGACTGAATGACCCCCCGCCCGGGGTAAGCGCGCCATTTGCTCAATAACGGAACATTTGTTTCACCCTGTTTCAATCATCACCAATACTCAAAAAAGAAGGAACGGGATATGGCGGACCTCCAATCACGCCATCAACAATACACCGGAGCCACAAAAAGGTTCATAAATTTTTATCAAGCAAAACTTGAAACTGAACCATGGAATAGCGTTCTTTGTCTAAATGATACAAAAAAGCCCCGAGAGTACCAGTCTCGAGG
>Ga0068855_100000076_pt1 | contig 118910 bp, 91 predicted proteins | sample KBSCornC52_FD_66592 | JGI IMG/M metagenome (GOLD analysis project Ga0068855, IMG submission 66592) | Corn rhizosphere microbial communities from Kellogg Biological Station, Michigan, USA - KBS Corn C5-2 | ecosystem: Host-associated > Plants > Roots > Rhizosphere > Soil ...
ATGCGTTCCCGTGCGACGCTGTCGGCGACGGGCACGGCAACTTCGCGGGTTGCGCGGGCGTGACCCCTACCCTGGCCTACGACGCGGCCACGCTCGTCCCGCTGGACCCCGAAAAGGCGGGCGGGGACGCTTTCGATTTGGCAGACGTCGGGCTCGAGCACGCGCGCTTCGTGAAGATCCGCGATCTTGAAACGCAGCCGCCCGGAGGTAACACCACCGGCTTCGATCTCGACGCGATCGCGGCCATTCACGCCGAGTAGCCGACGCCGGCTCAGGAAGCGCGGTTGGCAACCGAGCCGCGCTTTTCGGCCAGTTTTGCGCGGGCTTGGGCCGCCAGCGCCACCATCAGGTGCCCGAGCTTCGGGTGCTCCGGCTCGATGTCGGGCGGCAACCCCGCACGCACCAGCGTTTCGGTCATGAGCGGCCCCACCGAGGCGATCACCAGCCGCGACAGACCGTCGCGCAAACGCGCCGTCATGCCGCGCTCTTCGGCGATTTGCAGCAGGTGGGTGAGCTGAATTCCGCTCGTGAACAGCGCGACCTCGGCTTCGCCGTTGGCAATGCGCTCGATGGCGGAGTGGAGCGGCGCCAGGTCTTCCGGCAACGTCCAAGCGTAGGTCTTTACTTGGCGAACGCTCGCCGCCGAGCGCTCAGCGAGCCCTTGGACGAGCTCGTCGTTGGTGCGACCGTACTCTTGGACGTAGACGCTTCTACCGCGCGCCAGATCGTGCGCGTCGATTTCGCGGAGCACGTCACGCCACGTGTTCGGCTCCCCCACGACGACCGTCGGCTTGATTCCGAGCGGCTTCAGGATGGCGTGCGGCTTCGGCCCGCGGCACACGATGGTGGTAAGAGGGCCGGTCAACAGCTCCAGCACGCGGGCGCGCGGCAAATGTTGCTCCAAGCCCTCGATCAACAGCTCGGCGCCGACCCCCGTCAAAAGCACCAACAACACCGGCTCTCCCGCCAGCAAATCCTGCTCCAGCTGGTCGAGCCCGGAAGGGCCGCGCAGCGGTACCTCACGCAAGGTGGGCGCCTCGATGGCCTCGCCGCCCTGGCGAGCGATCATGCGACTGGACTCCGCGCTGCGGCGGCTCTCGAAGCAAACGACTCGTAGCCCCTGCAGCGGCAGGGTGCTCGCGCTTTCGGGAGGCGGGACGGAGGCAGGCATTGCCACCCCTCAATACATGCGCTTCCGCTAGTTTCAAGAATGTTTCGGCCGAATCGACCCTCAGCGCGCGCGAATTCTCAGGGCGGCCTGGATCTCCCCCGCCGCCCGCTGCTCGGCGGGCTGCAGCTGAGCGTCCGCCACCAGCGCCGAGCGCGTCGCGCTCCAGATGATTTCGCTGCGCATCGGGTCGAAGCCGAAGTCACCGAGCACGCGCAGCGCTTCTGCGCGCCCCGCCTCGGGACGAGCCAGCATGGCGCGACCGAGCGCCTCGAACGCGCGCGCCAAGTCCGCGCTGGTAGCGGCGTCCGCCGGGGCCAAGCGCGAGCCGCGCACGACGTCGAGAAAGCGCGCTGCTTCCGACTCGGCCACATGACCATTCGACACCGCAACGTGCGCGAACGCGGCCGCCACGCCGACGATCACGCGATCGCGATCCTTGCCGCGAAACGCGCCCCACAGAGCCGAAAACTCCGGGTCTTCCATGCGCCCCTCAAGCTACGCGACTTCCATGATAGAAGCCAAGTCGTGATTCTCTCCGATCGGGACCTCCGAGAGCGACTCGAGCGCGGCGATCTAGTGGTGGAGCCACTGGAAGATCCAGAGCTGCAAATCCAACCCGCCAGCATCGATCTACGGCTGGACAAGAGCTTCGTGGCGTTTCGCGCTTCGCGCTTGCCGTGCCTGGATCCTCGGAACATTCCGCCCGACGCCACCGAGCGCATCGAGCTGCCCGAAGGCGAAGCGTTCGTGCTCCACCCCGGTGATTTCGTGCTCGGCGCGACCATCGAGCGCGTCAAAATTCCCAACGACTTGGTGGCGCGCGTGGAAGGACGCTCCAGCCTCGGACGCTTGGCCATCGTGGTCCACGCCACCGCCGGTTTCATCGACCCGGGGTTCGAAGGACAGATCACCTTGGAGCTGTCCAACCTGGGGCGCACCGCGGTCAAGCTGTACCCGGGCATGCGCATCAGCCAGATCGTGCTGATTGAAATGAAGAGCCCAGCGGAGCGCCCCTATGGCACCGCGCGCGGCAGCAAATACCAAGGGCAAATCGGTCCCGTCGTGAGCCGCATCAGTCAGGACAAGTCATGAAGGTCCTCATCGTCGGGGGCACGGGGCTGATCAGCACCGGCATCGTGGAGCACCTGCGCGCTCGCGGCGCGGACATCACGCTGTTCAACCGCGCGAAGCGTCACAGCCAAGTCGGTGAGATCACGACCATCGTCGGCGACCGCAACGTGCCCGCACAGTACGAGCAGCGCCTGGAGCGCGAGCGCTTCGACGTCGTCATCGACATGATCTGCTTCACGCCCGCGCAAGCCGAAGCCAGCGTGCGCGCCTTCGGGGGACGCACGGCGCAGCTCGTCTTCTGCTCCACCGTGTGCACGTACGGCGTCGAAATTCCGCCCCACGTCTTGATCGACGAAACCTTCCCCGCCCTGCCCATCAGCGAGTATGGGCGCAACAAAGTCGCCTGCGAGCGCATCTTCGAGCAAGCCGCCGCCGCGGGGCGGTTTCACACGACCATCATTCGCCCCAGCAACACCTACGGTCCCGGCGCCTCGCTGATCGACCAAATGGAGTTCGACAGCGTGGTCTGGGATCGCGTCGAGCACGGCCTCCCGGTACTGCTGGCCGGCGATGGCATCGGCCTGTGGCAGGCCACCCATCGCCACGACGTCGGTCGCTTGTTTGCGTATGCCGCCGGCAACTCCAAGACTTTCGGCGAGGCCTTCAATGCCACGCGCGACCACGTGTTCACCTGGCGCGACTACTACCGCGAGGCCGCCCAAGCGCTCGGTACCAAGGCCGAAGTAGTGCTGGTGCCGGCCGGCTGGGTCGTCGCCCAGAACCCCGAGCGCTTCTCGTTCTTGCACGAGATCACGCGCTATCACGGCGCGTACAGCTCACTGAAGGCCAAGGCCGCCGTACCGGAATTCCGCTGCGACATCGGCTTCGTCGACGGCGCGCGGGCCACCATTTCAGACATGAAAAAGCGCGGAGCTTGGCGTCGCCATCAAGACGACGCCGAGTACTCCGCGCTGGTCGCGCGCGCGCTCGAGCTTGGTTTCGAGCGGCTCACGGCTTGAGCGCTACGCGCTCGTTCAACGGCAGGTGACGGTGCTCATGTAGCAAACGCACGTGTCTTGCGTCGTGCAGATGCCGAGGCCGGTGCAATCGTCCCCCGTCTTGGGGCTGGCAGGGCAGGTCGCCTGTCCGAGCGTGGGGCCTTGGCCGCCGCCGCCGAAATCGCTGGTGTCGATGCAAAACCAGGCGTCGTTCTGACAGCCACAGTACGTCGTTTCATTCAGCTGACAGGCGTTCGCGGCGCCCTGCGCGGCGGTGCAGGCCGAGCCGTTCATGGTGCCCGAGGGGCAGGCCGGAACTTCGAAGGCGCCACCCAAGCCGGGAAAATCGGGGAAGCCGCCGATGTTGCCGAAGCTGCCGCCGTTGTTGCTCGAGGTACCGCCGTTGTTGCTCGCGCTGCCGCCAGTGCCGTTGTTGGTCGTGCCAGCTGACGATGACGAGGTGCCCGCGGTGGTGCCGGTGGTTCCGGCTTTGCTGGTCGTGCCCGCGCTCGCGCTGCTGCCGGCGCTGCCTTTGTCGTTGCTGTCGTCAGATCCGCCGCAGGAGACGATGACGCCCCCCGCGATCGCGAACAGACCCAGAACCAAAAGACCTTTGTTAGCCTTCATATTGCTCGTCTTTCTTCCAAGGGAGAGTGGGCACAACCGACGAATAGTCGTTCAATATCACCATCGACAGGCAGCCGAGCGGCTCCCGCAGCACAGGCTGCAACAGGCCGCTCCTGAACCGGTTTAACCAGTACAGCCCGGAGCTGTCTTCCAGCAATCCCCTCCAATCTGTGCTGGTACGCACCTTACCCGACCAGTACACTGCTCCCCATGGTCGCTGCTGCAGAATCCCCGCTGTATGAGCGCCTGGCCCACGACCTAGGAGCCAGTATCGCCAAGGGCCAGCTGCGCGCTGGCGATAGGTTGCCTTCGGTGCGGCGCCTGGCGCGCGAACGCAGCGTGAGCGTCGCCACGGTGCTGCAAGCGTACTTCGAGCTCGAGAACGAAGGGCTGGTCGAGGTGCGCCCCAAGAGCGGCCACTTCGTGCGTCGCGAGCGCGGGCCCGAGCTGCTCGAGCCCAGCACGCCGCGCCGCAGCAGCGTCCCTTCGGAGATCACCGTGTCGGCGGCGGTGGCAGCGCTGGTCGCGTCGGTGCGCGATCCGAACGTCGTGCCGCTCGGCAGCGCGGTCATGGCGGCCGAGCTGCTACCCATCGCCAAGCTCAACCGCATCCTGTCCGAAATCGCGCGCGAGATGTCGACGGCGGGAGCGAACTACGACGCGCCCCCCGGCTTGTCCACCCTGCGGCGCCAGCTGGCGCGTCGCGCGGTGTTGACCGGCTTACCGCTGCGTGAAGACGACTTCGTCACTACCGTCGGCGCCATGGAAGCGCTGCACATCGCGCTCCGCGCCGTCGTGCGGCCGGGTGAAACCATCGCCATCGAGAGCCCCACTTACTTCGGCGTGATGCAGCTGATCGAAGAAATGGGCATCAAAGCCCTGGAAATTCCCATGCATCCGCGCACGGGCATGGATTTGGATGCGCTGGAAGTGGCGCTGAAAACCGGCGGCATCAAGGCCATCTTCGCCATGCCGACCGTCAGCAACCCGCTCGGCTCGGTGATGCCCGACGAAAACAAACGGCGGCTGATGAGCTTGCTCGAACGGCACGACGTGCCCCTGATCGAAGACGACGTGTACGGCGACATGCTGTTCGACGGCTCGCGCCCCGCGCCGATCAAGGCCCTGGATCGCGACGGCCGCGTGCTGTACGTCGGCTCGGTCTCCAAGACCCTGGCGCCCGGCTACCGCGTGGGTTGGATCGCCGCCGGTCGCTACCAAAGCACCGTCGAGCGCTTGAAGTTCACGCAGTCGGTCGCGACTCCCACCATGCCGCAAATGGCGGTCGCCGAATTTTTGGCCAGCGGCGGCTACGACCGCCATCTGCGCAAGACGCGGCGGCTGTTGTCGGTGCAGGTGGAAAAGACGCGCGAGGCCATCGCCCGGCACTTTCCCCCCGGCACCCGAGTGAGCGCGCCCCGCGGCGGCTACGTGGTGTGGGTGGAGCTGCCGGGCAACGTGTCGGCGTTTTCGATCCAGCGGCGCGCGCTCGAGCGCGGCATCTCGGTCGCGCCGGGTCCGATTTTTTCGGCGGGCGGCCGCTTCGAGAACCACCTCAGGCTCAACGCGGGCGTGGTGTGGTCGGAGCGCATCGAGCATTCGCTGGAGGTGTTGGCCGATATCGTCAAGGAGCTGAGCACCTAGAACGCCGATCAGTTTGCAGCCGCTGCGTTCCAGGCCTTTCCTGGTGGGGGCGACACGCGCCGCCCCCCCCTCGCGGTGACGCCGGAAGCTACCAATCCGTGAAAATCGTTCTCCCAGTAAACCGTTTGTCGCTCCAGGTGCGTCGCCATGGGTGAGAAGATTCAGTCCGTCGATCGACTGGTCGACATCTTGCTCGAGAAAGGCACCATCTTCGCCGGGCGCGCGGCCATCGTGCTCGTCGTCTTCACGGTGGCGTGGCTGGCCGCGTCCTGGGCCCAGCGCGGCATCTTGCGCGCGTTCGGCCGCGCCTCCCACGTGGATGCCACGGTGGTGCGCTTCCTCGCCAGCGCCGTCCGCTACGGCTTGTTGATCGCGTCGCTGGTCAGCTGCCTGTCCGCGTTCGGCATCACCGCTACCAGCTTCGCGGCGGTGTTGGGCGCGGCCGGCATCGCCATCGGGCTGGCATTCCAGGGCACGCTGTCGAACTTTGCCGCCGGCTTGATGCTCCTGCTATTTCGGCCGTTTCGCGTGGGGGACACCATCAAGGCCGGCGCGTACAGCGGAACCGTCAAGGCCTTGGAGCTGTTTTCGACGGTGCTGGTCACGGGCGACAACCGGCGCGTGGTCTTGCCCAACTCGGCGCTGTCGAACCAGGCGCTGGAAAACATGACTTACCATCCTACCCGGCGCGCCGAGGTGCTGCTGCCGTTCCCGCTGCGCGCCAACGCCGACGAAGTCTTGCCGCGCTTGCTCGAGAAAGCGCGCGCCCTGCCCTTGGTGCTGGCAGAACCGCCGCCCGACGCCCGAATTCAGGACTTTCGCGACCGCAGCATGAACGTCCTGTTCGGCGCCTGGTGTGAGACCGAGCATCACCCGAACCTGGTGGCGGAGCTGGCCTTGGTGGGCAAGCAGGTGCTCGACGAAGCGCGGCGAAGGCGGCCCTTGACGCCGAAAAGCCGCCGAGGAGACGCTGAGCTCGAATGATGGATCAGCCGGGGCGACTGCTCGCTGGAAAGTACGAGCTGGTGGAGCACATCGGGCGGGGAGGTATGGCGGTGGTCTGGCGAGGCATCGCCCACGGCGCCAGCGGCTTTGCCCGTCCGGTCGCGATCAAGCGCATCGAATCGCAGGTGATCGGCTTTGCCGAGGTCGTCGACATGTTCGTGGAGGAGGCGCGTGTCGGAGCGCTGTTGAACCACCCCAACATCGTGCAGGTCTTCGACTTCGGGCAAGACGAAGACGGTCACCATTTCTTGGTGTCGGAGCTGGTGAGCGGGCTCCACCTGGGCCAATGGGTCAAAAGTCACTTCGAGCGCGCGCAGCGTGAGACGCCGTGGTCACTGGTGGCCGCCATCGGGATCGAGATGCTGCGCGGGCTGGAGGCGGCGCACTCACGCAAGGCGCCGGACGGCACCGCCTCGCCCATCTTGCACCGCGACGTGACGCCGCCCAACATCCTGCTCGACGTCGGCGGAATCGTGAAGCTTGCCGACTTCGGCTTGGCCCGCGCCATGGATCGCGGCCAGATGACGCGACCGAACATCGTGAAGGGCAAGCTCTCCTACCTGGCGCCGGAGCTGCTGATGGGCGACGCGCCCAGCCCCGCCACCGATTTGTTCAGCGTCGGCATCGTGCTGTGGGAAGCGCTGACGGGCGAGCGGCTGTTCAACGCCGGCACCGACGTCGACGTGGTGGCGCAAATTCGCGAAGCCAAGGTGCCGCTCTTGAGCATGAAGCGGAAGAACCTGCCCATGGCGCTGACCAGCGCCGTGCACCGCGTGCTCGAGAAGGATCCGGCGCGCCGCTTTCGCACTGCGCGCGACATGCTCGAGGCCCTCACCGACGTGCTGCGGGTGCTGCCCGAAAGCACCGACGCCATGGCCCTCGGTCGCAGCGTGCGCGAGGCTCAGGGGCGCCTGGCCGGGCAAACCTAGCCCCGGCGCACCCTTCCCCGGGGGGGCGGGTTCCACCTGTGCGGCGGGGTCGGTTAGTGGAAAAAACCCGGTGAATTGCCGCCACTGACGTATGAATTTGAAATTCGTTTTCAGTCCGCTACGCTTGGAGAGCTTCCAACCGCCATGCTGCTTTCCGAGATCCAAACAGGCCAGGCCGTGCAAGTGGTGCGTATCACCGGTCAGAGCTCGTTTCGTCGCCGCTTGATGGAGCTTGGGTTGGTGCCGGGGACGCGAGTGGAGCTGGTGCGCGTCGCGCCGCTGGGCGACCCCGTCGAGTTGCTCGTGCGTGGCGCGAGCCTTTCGATCCGCAAGGCGGAGGCCGGCGTGATCGAGGTCGCGCACCTGAGCGCTTCGCCCGCCGAGAAGCCGCTGCCCAAGACGGTCGGGCTGGCGCCAGATCTCGGGGTTTGAGCGAGCTTTGGCCAGTACGACGACCGATAGCCAAGCCGGCCCCCAGCCTCCGGGCGCGAGCGCGCCGGTAGCCGGCAGCCCGCCTTTGGTGCTGTTGGTGGGCAACCCCAACACCGGCAAGACGACGCTGTTCAACCGCCTGACCGGGCAAAACGCGCGCATCGGCAACTATCCCGGGGTCACGGTCGAGCGCCGCAGCGGCAGCTCGCGGCTGGACGGCAACCGGCTGGTCGAGGTCGTCGATCTTCCCGGCACGTACTCGCTCAGCGCGCGCTCGGCCGAGGAGCAAATTGCGCTGTGGGCGGTGCTGGGCCAAGGCCAATACCGGGCGCCCGATCTGTGCGTGTTCGTGGCCGACGCCAGCCAGCTCTCGCGCAATCTGTACCTGGCGCTGCAGCTGGCCGAGCTCGGGCTGCCGCTGTTGATCGCGCTCAACATGATCGACGAAGCCGGCGAAAATCCGCCCAACACCGCGGCTATCGAGCGGCTGTTGGGGGTGCCGTGCGTGGCCATCAGCGCTCGGCGCGGCAGCGGCATCTCGGCACTGTTGGCCGGCATGGAGCGCGCGCTTTCGGACAAACCCACGGCTCGCGCCAAAATCGCCTACCCCGCCGAGCTGCTGGCCGACGCCGACAGCCTGGTGAAGGCGTTGCCTTCGTCGCTGCGCCAGGGCACCGAGCGCGACCGCGCGCTGGCGCTGTGGGCGCTCACCAGCATCGAAGAAGACGACGAGCTCAGCGAAATCGATCCCGAGCTGCGTCGCGCGACGCTGGCGCTGCGCAAGGCCAGCCGACGCGATCTCGACCACGAGGTGATCGCGGCTCGCTACACCTTCATCGACGAGCATTTGCCCGAGCTGTATCGAAGGCTCGACCGTCACCCGCGCAAGCGGCAGCTCTCCGAGCGCGCCGACCGCATCGTGCTGCACCCGGTGTGGGGCTTCGCGCTGTTCATGCTCGTCATGCTGGTGGTGTTCCAGTCGCTGTTTTCTTGGTCAGATCCGGCCATTTCGCTGATCGAGGACGCTTTTTCGTGGCTGCGGGGCGGCCTGACGACCCTGTTGCCGGCCGGCATTTTTCGCGACTTCTTGACGCAAGGCATCGTGAGCGGGCTGGGCAACGTGCTGGTGTTCTTGCCGCAGATCTTGTTGTTGTTCTTCTTCATCGGGCTGCTCGAAGACTCGGGCTACATGGCTCGCGTCGCCTACCTGATGGACCGCATCATGAAGGCCCTGGGTCTGCACGGGCGCGCGTTCGTGCCCATGCTGAGCGGCTTTGCCTGCGCGGTGCCGGCCATCTTGGCCACGCGCACCATGGAGCGGCAGCGTGACCGGTTGCTCACCATGTTGGTGATCCCGCTGATGACATGCTCGGCGCGTTTGCCGGTGTACACGCTGATCATCGGCGCGCTCTTCCCGCCGTCGCGCGCGTTCGGCTTCGTACCCGTTCAAGGCCTGCTGATGGTGGGCATGTACGGGTTCGCGACGGTCATGACGTTGCTGTCCGCCGGCGTGCTGGGTCGCACGGTGGTCAAGGGCCGAAAAATTCCGCTGATTTTGGAGCTCCCGCCGTATCGGCTGCCCAGTCTACGCGGCACGTTGAAGATGATGTGGGAGCGCGCGACCGTGTTCCTGAAGGAAGCGGGCACGGTGATCTTGGCGTGCACGGTGGCGCTGTGGGTGCTCTTGTCGTTCCCGCGCGCGCCCGAAGCGACTCCGCCCGCCCCCGCCGTGGCGGGCGCCAGCGCGCGCATCAGCGCCGGGCCAGCGCGGCCCGAGAGCCCCATCGCACAGAGCTACGGCGGCAAGCTCGGGCACGCCATCGAGCCGGCGCTGAAGCCGCTGGGCTTCGACTGGAAGATCGGCGTCGGCTTGATCGGCGCATTTGCGGCTCGCGAGGTGTTCGTCGCCACCCTGGGGTTGGTGTACGGCATCGACGCCGACAGCGACGACCCGACTCCGCTGCGCGACCGTTTGCGCGCCGAGACGCGCGCCGACGGCAAGCCGGCCTACACGCCCTTGATGGGCTTGTCGTTGCTGATCTTTTTCGCCATCTCTTGCCAGTGCATGAGCACGCTGGCCGCGGTCAAGCGCGAGACCAAGAGCTACAAATGGCCGGCGTTCATGTTCGCGTACATGACGACCCTGGCGTATCTGCTCAGCTTCACCGTGTTCCAAGTCGGTCGTTTGCTTGGCTTTTGAGCCCCTTCCTCGGTCCTTCTACGCGCGCCCGGTGCTGACCGTGGCAAAAGACGTGATCGGCAAAGTCTTGGTGCATCGCACGCCGGCGGGCGTGATGGCCGGCCGCATCGTCGAGGCGGAGGCATATCGCGGCCCTGAAGATCGAGCCGCGCACTCGTGGGCGGGCCGCCGCACCCCGCGCACGGAAGCCATGTTCGGCCCCCCTGGCTTCGCCTACGTGTTCTTCGTCTACGGCATGCACTGGCAAATGAACCTGGTCACCACGCGTGAAGGGGCGCCCGAAGCCGTGCTGCTGCGCGCGCTCGAGCCGGTGGCGGGGCTGTCGCTGATGGCGGCCCGACGCGGGCTGCCGGAAACCAACGTCAACCTGTGCAACGGCCCCGGCAAGCTGTGCCACGCGCTCGGCATCGGCCAGCACCACTACGGCGTCGATCTCACGCGCGGCGCGCTGTTCTTGAGCGAGGGCACGACGCCGCGGGGCAAGCTCGGCCGCTCGGCGCGCATCGGCGTCGACTATGCGGAAGCTTGGGCCGACAAACCGTGGCGCTTCTTCGAAATAGGCAACCGTTGGGTCTCGCGCGGACGCCCTTCGCAGCGCGCGGCCGGCTGAAAGCGGCTATTTGACGGGCAACGTGTAGGTGATGCTCAGCTTCGGGCGGGTGGCGGCCTTGTCGGCTTCGGAGCTGGCAAAATCGGTACCGTCCGTGCTTTCGGTGCGCAGGTAAATGCCGTCGCGGGCGTGCTCGTCGGACAGCCAGGCATTGAAGGCGGACGTAAGATCGATGGTGAGCTCTCCCGGCTGCACACAGGTGATGTTGCCGAGCGTCTCGCCGACCTCCGGCCGCGTGTTCCAGCGAACCATCAACTCTTTCCATGCCTCGTTCGCGTAAGAAACGGTGATGGGCCCGCCCGCGTTGGTACATGTCAGCGACAACGTGGCGTTGCTGACTAGCGCGCCCGGCGGCAGCTCGAGACGGGGCCAGTCGATGAGCGTGTCGTAGGCGCACGAATCGCCGTCGACGTTCAGGCTCCGTTCTTCGCCGTAGCTCATGTTCGGGAAGCACGCCGCCACGTTGGTGTCGTCGATGTCGCTGGTTTCGATGGTGACGGGCTCGGGGGGCGAGGTGGTGCCGCCGGTGCCGCCGTTCGCGGAGCCGGCCCCGCCGGATTTGCCGGCTTGGCTCGTGGTGCCGCCCGCGTCCGCGCCGGCTTTGCCGCCGACATTCGCCGAGCCGCCCTTGCCACCCGCCGCGCCGCCGCCGGCCCCGCCGCTGGATTTGCCAGCCGCGCCGGGGCCCCCCGCGTTGGCCTCGGCGCCGCCGGCCGCACCGGCCGCACCGGGGTTTTCACCCGCGGCCGCGGCGCTGGAGCCGCCCATGTCGCTGCCACCCACGTCCGGGGACGTGAGGCCGCGGTCATCGAAATCGGCTTTCGAATCGTATTGGCAAGCGCTCGCCAACAGCGCTGCGCCAAGCGCAATCCGGAGCCCAAGGACTCGGTAGTGTGAGGCCATCGCGGTCACCTCTAGGAAGGTGTAGCACAGTGGTCTGGACGGCTCGCCGATTCCGTTCTCGTGATAGAAGCACAGTGACGTCGATGATCGAAGCTCCGGCAGACCAGGGTCAAAGTGGACGCCTGCGCGGCAAACGCATCACGCTTTGCGTTACGGGTAGTGTCGCCGCCTACAAGGCCGTACTTCTGCTGCGCGCGTTGAAGCAAGAGGGCGCCGAGGTCGAGGTCGTGCTCACGCACAGCGCCACCAAGTTCGTCGGCGTGGCCACGTTCGCGGGCCTCACCGGCCGCGCGGTGCACACATCCATGTTCGAAGGCGACGCCACCGGGGAGCTGCACGTCGAGCTATCGCGCAAAAGCGACTTGATCGTGATCGCGCCAGCGACCGCCGACGTGCTTTCGCGGCTCGCCCAAGGTCGCGCCGACGATTTGCTGACCGCGACCGCGCTTTGTGCCCACTGCCCCGTGCTGGTGGCGCCAGCCATGCACCCGCGCATGTGGGCGCACCCGGCCACGCAACGCAACGTGCAAACGTTGGTCGCCGATCAACGCGTCGGCTTCGTGGGACCGGTCGAAGGCGAGGTGGCCTCGGGAGACGTCGGGCTCGGGCGCCTCGCCGAGCCCGACACCATCGTTTCGTTCGTGATCGCGCAGCTGTCGAAGGGCCAGCTGCGCGGCCGCCACATCGTGGTCAGCGCAGGCCCCACCGCCGAAGACATCGATCCGGTCCGCTTCATCAGCAACCGCTCGTCCGGCAAAATGGGCTTCGCGCTGGCCGAGCGCGCGGCAGCCCACGGGGCGCGGGTCACGCTGGTAGCGGGCCCCGTCGCACTGGCTACTCCCGCTGGCGTCACCCGCATCGACGTGCGCAGCGCGTCCGCCATGCGCGGCGCCATCTGGCAAGCCCTGAAGCCGGACCTGAGCGGCGCCGACGCGCTGATCATGACCGCCGCCGTCGCCGACTACCGCCCCGCCGAGACCCACGCCAGCAAGCTCAAGCGGGGAGAGTCGAGCATCGGCCTCGAGCTCGTGCCCAACGACGACCTCTTGGCCGAGATCGGCATGGCGCGTAAAGCGCAGCTGCCGGTGTTGGTCGGCTTCGCGCTCGAGACCGAGACCGGCGAACGGTTGATCAACGCCGGGCGCGCCAAGCTGGCTAAAAAGCGGGTGGACCTGGTGGTCGCCAACCACCCCGACGCCTCGATTGGCCGCGACAGCATCTCCGGCAACTTGGTCACCGTGCGCGCCGCCGAATCGTTCGGCCCGCTCGCCAAGCGCGACGCCGCCGATCGCATCCTGGACGTCGTAGTTACAGAGCTCGCCAAGCGCGACCCGCGAAAGTAGCGACCTTGAAGCTAACCCTGCTCACCGTGACGCTGATCACGGCCGCCATGGCATTCGCCTTCCGGCTCGATCTCGCCGGCACGCCTTCGTTTTGGATCGCCCTCGGCGTCCCCTACTTGGCGCTGGCCGCCTTGGCCCTGCGCAAGCTCTGGCAAGAAGGCGCCCTGCTCGACGTTTTGGCCCCGCGCTGGGGCGATTTTTCGCTGGGTTTCGTGACGGCGGCCATTCTGCTGTTCGCCTCCTTCGGCGCGCGCGCGGTGTTGGCGCCAGCCGGTAGCACCCGCCTGGCCTGGTTGTTTCGCATCTACGCCCAAATCGGCGACACCGACGCCGTGCAGCGCTCGGTGATTTATACGGCCGCGCTGCTCGTGATCGTGATTTGTGAAGAGCTGGTGTGGCGCTCCATGGTGCTGGACGAGCTGACCCAGCGTTTTGGCTCGCGCCGTGCCTGGCCGCTGGCGGCGTTGTGCTACGGGGTGACGGCGCTGCCCACGCTTTTCACGCTGCGTGATCCAGTGGCCGGCTACAATCCGCTGCTGGTGACGGCTGCGTTCGGCTGTGGCCTGGTGTGGAGCTTTCTCGCGTCAATCAAGGGCCGGCTCGTGCCGGTGCTGATCGCGCACGGCGTATTCACCTATTTCTCGCTGGTGCAGTTCCGCTGGCCATCTTGACGTGACAGCCGAGCAACCCTGCCGGTCAGAGCTCACGCGCAACTTCGGCGATCAGCGCGCGCAGCCAGCGCTGACCGGCGTCGCCGTGCTGCTGCTCGTGCCACACCTGGCCGATGGTGCCTCTCGGCAGCTTGAGCGGCGGCGGAAATAGCTTGAGGCCCAGCGGGCCGGCAAACACCTCGGCCACTCTCCGGTCCAGCGCCGCGACGAAGTCGGTCTGCGACACCAACACCGGCACGGTCAAAAAATGCGAGACGCGCGCGCCAATGCGGCGTTTCTTGCCCAAGGCCAAGAGCGCCCGATCCACCGAGCCCAAGCCGTCGCTGCGCGCAGAGACCAGCACGTGAGACAGTTGCAGGTATTGCGCGAGCGTGAGCTTGCTCTTTACGGTGGGGTGACGGCGCCGTACCACGCACACGTACTCGTCGTGAAAGAGCGGCTGCTCGTAGTGGTGCGGCGGCAGCTTGTCGTAAAAGCCCAGCATCAAATCGACCTCGCCACGCGCCAGCTCCGGGGGCGCTTCGTGCAAGCCCCAAGGTCGCAGCGCCAGCTGCACGCCCGGCGCCTGCTCGCTCAGGCGACGCAACAGGGCCGGCAAAAGCACCAGCTCGACGTAGTCGCTGGTGGCGAGCACGAAGCGGCGGTCGCTCGTGGCCGGGTCGAAGCTGGGCCCGGTGAGCGCGCCTTGTAGCAGCTGCAAGCCCTTGCGAATCGGCTCGGCCAGCGCCGTGGCGCGCGCCGTTGGCGTCAACCCGGTGCGGTGGCGAACGAACAGCGCGTCGTCGAACAGGCTGCGCAGCTGCGCCAACGTGTTGCTCATGGCCGGCTGGGTGACACCAGCGCGGCGGGCCGCGCGCGTCACGCTCAGCTCCTCGAACAGGGCGTCGAACGCCACGAGCAGGTTCAGGTTCACGGCCCCAATATTCATCGTGCCAATATCTTACATCAACAACATCACTTCGACTATTGGCTGCGCCGGGCGCACCTTCCACGGGCGAGCAAGGTTGCTCGCCCCAACAAGGTCCAATCCGATGTTCCCCGAAGCCATTTCCACGCCCAACGCCGCCACCACCCCCACCGAAATCAGCGTCGCCGAGCTGGCCGCGCGCCTCGCGAGCTCCCATCCGCCGCTGGTCGCCGAGATCCTCGGCCCGCAGTATTTCGAAAGCGGTCACCTGCCCGGCGCCATCAACCTGCCCCTGGAAGGCTTCAGCGGAGCCGCCGCGCGCGCCCTACCCGACAAGGCCGCCGACATCGTCGTCTACTGCGCCAGCTCCACCTGCAAAAATTCCGACGTTGCCGCGCGCCAGCTGCAGAGCCTGGGCTACCAAAACGTGCACATCTTCCGCGGAGGCAAGGCCGCCTGGCGCGACGCCGGTCACGCCCTGGTCGCCTGACCCCGTTGCCCGGGGGTTAGGGCCGTCAGCCCGTGAACTTCGACAGCTCTTCTTCAGAGATGTCGAAATCGCTGAAGACGTTTTGAACGTCGTCGTGATCATCGAGCGCCTCGACGAGGTTCAAGCACACCTCGGCGTCGCGCTCGGTGACCGTCTTTTTGTTCTTGGGCACGAACGCGGCCTTGCTGGACTGAATCGGCAGCTTGGCCGCTTCCAGCGCCGCCGACACCTTGTCCACGTCGTGCGGCGGCGTGTAGACGGCCCACACTTCGCCCTCGTCGCGGTAGTCCTCCGCGCCGGCTTCCAACGCGGCTTCCATCAATTGCTCTTCGGTAACCTGGCTCTTTTCGAGCGTGATCACGCCGAGGCGGTCGAACGCCCACGCCGCCGTACCAGCGCCGGCCATGTTGCCGTTGTGCTTCTCGAAGATCTTGCGAATCTCTGCGGCGGCGCGGTTCCGATTGTCGGTCATGCCTTCGACCAAGAACAGCGTGCCCGCAGGTCCGGTGCCCTCGTACAACACCTCATCGTAGGCGGCGCCTTCGAGCTCGCCGGTGCCGCGCTGGATGGCGCGCTTGATGTTGTCGGCCGGCATCTGCTGCGCTCGGCAATCTTGCACGGCCTTCCGCAGGCGGGGGTTGGCGTCGACGTCACCGCCGCCGATACGCGCCGCCGTCGTGACCTCGCGGATCAGCTTGGTGAAGACTTTGCCGCGCGCCGCGTCGGTCTTGCCCTTCGTCCGCTTGATGGTTGCCCACTTGGAATGGCCGCTCATGCGGCGCCGTCAGTACCACGACAACCGCCGAAAATCAGGCGCCTTTGTTGGGTAGGCCGGGCCTGGCAGCCCAGCTGGGCTGCTCGTCCTGGACTGGCAGTCTCGCAAAACGCCGCGGAGTTCCAGCATTTGCCGCCAGCGCCAGGCCGCCCGGAGCGGCGCCCCGCCCGCCGGGTGCTAGTCTCCCCCGCATGGGACAGGGTCATATGGGCGGAGCTATCAATCATCACAGCGCGGGTGCGGGGCCAGCGCCTGGCCTCGCGCGCTATCGGGTCATCGCGCTCTTCGTGCTGACGGCGTTCTTCGTGGCCGTCAAAGCGGTGGGGCACGACTTCTGGGCGGTCGGCTTCGGCTTGGCGGTGCTGGGCCTCATCCTGCTCACTCCGGAGTCGCCCGAGCACCCGGAGCCGTGGCGTCAGCACGCGCTGCGCGTCGTATCGGCGTGCTTCGTCGTCGTCACGGTGGCGTCCATTTGGACGACGCTGGTGCACTAGGCCGAGCCGGGCCGCTCTCCAGGCGCTCTTTGCGCAGGTACGCGATCAGCTGCGGCTCGGCCGCGACCATCGTGTATTCCTGCTCGATGAACGCGGTTAAAGCCGCAAAGTCATCGAGCGGATCGCCGCCCATCTCTTGATGGTACGTCGACCACAAAATCAGCGCCGGCGGGTGCCGCTCGAGATCGGCCATGAAATGCCGAGGCACGTCGCCCTTGCGTAGCTCCAGCCGCCCGTAGCCACGATTGCAGGTGTTGGTGTTGACGGTCGTGACCGTGCCGATGGTTTTGTACACCGGGCCCGGCGCCAAGCGGTGGCAGTGCTCGTAAACGCTCCACGCCTGCCAGCCCCAAGCCAACACCGCGTCGTCCGGCTGCAACAGTGGCTCCAAACGTCGGCAAATGCTGGCGACCTTGTGATCGTTGGTCACGAAGTACCACTGGAGCCAGAAGCGCTCGTGCAAGCCGGGTAAGGCTACCAGCAAGCCCAACGCGACGGGCAGCGCGCGCAGCAGCTTGAAGTTTCCGCGGGCCTCGAAGCGCGCGAACAGACGCGCCATGAGGCCGGTGGGGCGGAAGGCCAGCACCGCCAGCGCCGGCCACAGCTGGGCGTTGTCGTGCGTGAAGAAGCGCAGCGTCATCGTCACGCCCAGCAGCGACGCGCCCAGAAACACCCACGGCACGAAGCCAAGCCGTGAGACGCGCACGTTGAAGCGGCCCGGCAACATGCCCAGCAAGGCCACCCCCAACATGGCCGGTATTTGATCGGGTAGGCATTGCATACCGATGCCGGCCGCGTTCCAGTAACCGCCCGCACCCTGCACGACCAGGCCGACGTACTCGCGCCCGAACGCCTGGCTCTGGCGCAGCCCCGTGCCCAACACGTCGAGCCTGCCGTGCGCCCAGAACGGCACCGCGACCAACAAAGCCGACACCAAGGCGCCACACAAACCCCAGGCCGGCAGCGAGAGCGCGCGCACGAAATCGCGCCGCCAGAGCTCACGCAGCCACAGCACCGCGAACAACAGCAAAAGCGGCCAGGCCGAAGGTTTGATCGCTACCGCCAACAGCGCCAGCGCCCCGGCCGAGCTCCAGCACACCGCGTAGTGCCACTCACTGCGAGCGCGCGTCGCGCGGGCCGCCGCCGCCGCCGCCAGGGTGAACGGCAGCGCCATCCAAAACGAGTAGTTGATGTCCGCGTCGTTCGCGATGACCGAAGCGGCGGCGTGCAAGAGGGCGATGCGCTGCCCCCAGCGATCGCCGTAGCAGGCCTTGCCCAGGGCTCCGGCCGCCAGCGACGTGAGCGAGCCCCAGATCACGCCGAGCACCCACACCCCGCGCAGACCGCCCAGCCAAAGCGCGGGGGCCAGCAGCACGAAGGCTCCCGGGGGCTTCACTTCGGACGAGTCCAGATACGGCAACAGACCGCGCAGCAGCAGCCGTGCGTTGTAAACGATGCCGGTCACGTCCAAGTTGCGAAAGCCCGGATCGATGACACCGCGGCCGAGCCACAAGGCGTTGAGCACGAAGACGCCCAGCAGCACCTTGCGCCATGAACCACTCGAGCGGCTGGGGGGATCCGAGTCCAACGAAGCCAAGCGCCTGGCCGGTTACCATGGGTCGTCAGGCGCCGATCCGAAGATGCGCGGGCGCGGACGATTTCTCGTGCGGTGCAGCCTTCTGGCGCGCTTTTTAGGCGGCGCTGAGCTTGCGAACCGGTCGGGCTGCGGATGGCGGCGGTACCGAGGCCTTGGGCAACGCGGTCGCCGAGTGGTCGGCCTGGCCCTCCAGGAAGCCGATCAGGCGCTCGCGCAGCTCGTAAAACTGCGGATCGTCCAGCACCGTGTGCCGCTCGCGCGGGCGCGGCAGAGCCACTTCCATGATCTCGCCGACCCGGGCGCGCGGGCCGGAGGTCATCATCACCACGCGATCCGAGAGGAACACGGATTCGTCGACGTCGTGGGTGACGAGCAGCAGCGTCTTTTTGTCCTCGCGCCAGAGCTGCAGCAAGACGTCTTGCAGCTCACAGCGGGTGATGGAGTCGAGCATGCCGAACGGCTCGTCCAAGAGCAGCATGCGCGGTGACAAGGCAAATGCGCGCGCCAGGCCCACGCGCTGGCGCATGCCCGCCGACAGCTCCGTCGGCCTCTTGTTGAGCGCGTCCCCCAGCCCAACGCGCGACAGGTAGTAGGCGGCCTTTTCTTTGCGCTGGGCGGGAGTAGCCTTGGGCATGGCTTGCTCCAGCCCGATGACGACGTTTTCGAGCGCGGTCATCCAATGAAAGAGGCAAGGCGCCTGAAACACGACGCCGCGGTCGGTTCCGGGCTCCGTCACTTCCTTGCCGCCCATGATGACGGTGCCTTCGGTCGCGGCGGTGAGCCCGGCCACGATGGACAGCACCGTCGATTTGCCGCACCCCGAGTGGCCGATCAGGCTGATGATTTCGCCTTCCGCGACCGTGAGGTTGAAGCCCTCGACGACTGGCACCTTGCCGAGCGGGCCCGGAAAGGCCTTGGCCAGGTTCCAAATTTCGAGAAATTTCTTGGGATTCATAGGCTTACCTCGACGATGCTGACGGGCTCACTGGGTGCGGGCGCAGACGCTTTGGTCTCGGGCGGCGGTGCTTCAGCGGCTTCGCGCTCGGCGCGGCGCGCCTTGCCCGACTCGAGCAAGTACTCGAGCACCGCCAAGCGAATGGCCCGAAAACGCGGATCGTGATTGAGCTCTTTTCGGTCCCGCGGGCGCTCGATGTCGACCACGGTGGCCGGCCCCAGTGACGCGCGCGGGCCGGCGCCGAGCGGGATGATGCGATCCGAGAGCAAGATGCCTTCGTCCACGTCGTTGGTGATGAGCAGCATGGTCTTGCCGCTCTCTTGGCTGATGCGCTGTAGCTCGCCCTGCAGCACGCCGCGCGTCAGCGCGTCGAGCGCACCGAACGGCTCGTCCAACAGCAGCACCTCCGGCTCCATCGCCAGCGCTCGCGCGACCGACACGCGCTGGCGCATGCCACCCGATAGCTCGCGCGGACGCTTGCCCGCGGCTGGCCCGAGGTTGACCATCTCCACGAACTTCATGGCGCGCGCCTTGCGCTCCGACGCGGTGAGCTGAGGGAAGACCTGATCCACCGCCAAGAGCACGTTTTCGAGCACGCTGAGCCAGGGCAAAAGTGAGTAGTTTTGGAAGACGACCCCGCGCTCGGGGCCCGGCCCCGTCACCACCTTGCCGCCCACCTTGACCTCGCCACGATCGGGCTTGATCAGGCCCGCCAGTAGCGAAACCAGCGTGGTTTTGCCGGCTCCGGAGTAGCCGACGATCGACACCAGCTCCCCCTTCTCGATCGAGAGGTTGACGTCCTCGAGCACGTGGGTGCGCTGCTCGGCGGGCCCATAGCCCTTGCAAACTCCGGAAAGCTCGATGAACGCCATGCTCACGCCACCTTGAAGCGCCGTTCGACGAGCCCCATCATGCGGTCGAGGATGAAACCGACGATGCCGATGGTCAGGATGCACAAGATGATGTGCTCGTAGATCAGCGCGTTGTACTCCTGCCACAGAAAGCCTCCGACGCCCGGCGCGCCCGTGAGCATCTCGGCGGCGACGATCACCAGCCAGGCAATGCCCAGGCTGAGACGAAAGCCGGTGAACATGTAAGGCATGGCGGCGGGAATGGTGACCTTGACCAGCGTCTTCCAGGGCGACAGCTTCAGCACGCGCGCTACGTTGATGTAGTCCTGCGGGATGGAGCGCACGCCCAGCGCCGTGTTCATCACCGTCGGCCACATCGAGCACATGGCGATGGTGAAGATGCCGGCCGGCTCGGGCTTTTGAAACAGCACGAGGCCGAGCGGCAACCAGGCCAGCGGCGACACCGGCCGCAGCACCTGAATGATCGGATCGAAAGTGTTGGTGAAGCCTTTGGACATGCCCAAAAGCAGCCCAATCGGCGTGCCGAGGGCGATGGCCAAGGCGTAGCCCTTCGCCACGCGAATCAACGAGTACCAGGTGAAATGCAGGATGCCCTGGTCGAGCTCGCCGCGCTTTTCCCAAGGGGACAAGATGTACGGCTTGCTCACCTCCCAGGTTTTGAGCGGCGAGGGCAAGCTCGGCACGACGCTCGAGCTTGCCACCGCCCAGAGCAGGATGACGCAACCTGCCCCTACGATCGGCAAGAGCCAATACTTGACCAAACTATCGACCAGGTTGCTTTTCATCGTGTTCCTCGGTGCTCAGCTCTTCATCGAGTGGACTTTGAATGACGTCGCGAACTTTTCGGGCTCCTTCGGGTCGAACACCGAGCCGTCGAACAGCGTCTCGGGCGCGTCACTCAGCCCACCGTGGGCAACGCCGAGCTCTTTCATCGCTTCTTCGTAGATGTCGGTGCGCATGACTTGCTTGGCGATGCCTTCGTAGTCGGGCGCGCCGGTGACCATGCCCCAGCGGCGGAACTGCGACAGCCAGAACTTGGCGTACTTGGGCTGCGGGTAGTTGCAGTTACGGCCGCTGAAGATCATGTAGTTTTCGTCTTCCTTCTTGCGACCGTCGCCGTAGTCGTAGTGGCCCTGCAGGCGGCCCAAGATCAGCTCGGGCGCGCAGTTGATGTACGTGGCCTTCGACACGATTGCCGCTTGTTCAGGGCGGTTTTTCATGTCGTCCAGCCAGACGCTGGCTTCGTGCAGGGCCTTGATCACGGCTTTCACCGTCTTCGGGTTCTTCTGCGCGAACTCTTCGGTGAAGGCGCAGACCTTCTCGGGGTGGTCCTTCCAGATTTCTTGGGTGGTGATAGCGGTAAAGCCGATGCCGTCGGCGATGGCGCGGGCGTTCCACGGCTCCCCGACGCAGAAGCCGTCCATCTTGTCGACCTTCATGTTGGCGACCATTTGCGGAGGCGGAATGGTGACTAGCGCCACGTCCGTATCCGGGTTGATGCCGCCCGCGGCGAGGAAGTAGCGCATCCACACCGCGTGTGTACCGGGTGGAAACGTCATGGCGAAAGTCATGGGCGTGCCTTTTTTCTTGGCTTCGTCCACGAGCGGCTTCAGCGCCTTCGGATCCGCGGCGACCTTACCCTTGAGCGAGGTCTTCAAGGTGATGGCTTGACCGTTGCGGTTCAGCATCCACGGAATCACCATCGGCTTCTTGGGTGAGCCGAGCAGTCCCATCGTGGAAGCGATGGGCATGCCGATGAGCATGTGAGTGGCGTGAATGTCGCCGTTCGACAGCGAGTCGCGAATGGCCGCCCAACTGGCGCCCTTCACGATCGTCGAGTTGATGCCGTACTTCTTGAACAGGCCCTTTTCGTGGGCAATTACGATAGGCGAGCAATCGGTCAGCGCGATCATGCCGAAGCGAAGGTCGCTCACTTCGGGCTTCAGTGGATCGACCGGCGCGGCGCTGGTGGCGGCGCTGGCTTTCGCTTGCGTGGCCGCCGCCTCCGACTTGTTACAGGCGGGCAGCGCGAGCGCGGCGGGTAGCAGCGCTCCGGCTTTCAATACGTCACGTCGTCCAAACGTCGTCATGACTGTTTTCTCCTTTTAGAATATCAAAACGCGATTGGCAGATCGAGCTGAACGATCTTGTACTCGAACTTCTCGAGTGGCTTGTCGATAGCCATCGAGAACGAGACGCCTGGGCGAAACCAAACCGAATCAGACAGCTTCATGTGAAAGCGTGGACCCATCGCGAAGGTCGTCGTGTCGCGCAGACCGAGCGGCGTCATGTTGGTCGAGGCTTCGTCGGCCTCGACCGCTTTCGGCGTGCTGAGAAAGCGCTGATGCCGAAAGTCCGTCCCTACCGACAAGAACGGCGTGAGGAAGTAGCCAACGTGAATGCCCATCGTCAGGTTCGTCTTCGACTTGTCGGGATTGTTGGGCAGCCCCATCGCGGGTTGCTTGTCGCCCTTGACCCGCGTCAGCTGGAACACCGTGGCTTCTACCTGCGCGGTAAACCCCCCAGAAACGTAGGCAAAATCGATACCCGGGAAGACCGCGAAGTCGTTGACGGAGAACATGGCGTTGTCCATGGCCGAGCGAGCGCGAATGCCCATGGCATTGGCGGTCTTGTTCTCGACCTTGGCTTCGTCACCGCCACCGCCACCGATCGGCAGTGTCACGCCGAGGAAGAAAGCGAGGCGCAACGGCTTGGCCGGCTTGATGGCGTAGGTGCCGCCGATGACCGGGTTCAAGAAGTTGACGGCGGAGTCGACCGGCTTCATCGCCGCCATCAAGCTGCTAGGCGGCGAATTGGAGACGACGCCGACGCGCACCATCGGGGCAAACGACTCGGTGATCTTGTAGCTGGCGAGCAGCATCGAAGCGACGGTCGAACCAGACTCCTTGCCGGCCGCGTCTTTGTAGAAAGCAAACGCGGTGTCGGAACGCACCACGTTGCCGACGACGGCGGGGCGCAATTGCCACGGCAGCGAATACGGGGGTGGCTTGGGTTTGGCGGCGGTGGGCTCGGGCGGCGGTGCCTCGGCGGCGAGCACCGGCGTTGCAGGTGCGGCTTCCACGGCAGCCGGAGCCGCAACGGGAGTGGGAGCAGGCGCAGACGCAGGCGCAGGCGCGACAGCAGGGGCCGGAGCCGGCGGCGCCGGGGCAGGCCCTTCCTGCGCGAAAACAGCGGCAGAGCAGCTCAAAGCCGCGCCAAAGATTCCAAAGTTCAAGGAGCGCAGGGCAATTCTATCCATCTCAGTTCCTTCGAGTGGGCACACGTCGGCCATCCGGGCAGCGTCCGGAGCTAGTGGGTGGGCACGGCTTCCGCTCCCCGAGAGCCAGCTCAGAAATCGAGTGGGACTCAGCTCTCAGTCAGCGCTTGTCGTGTGATTTGATAATCGCAAGCGAGGCGATCTTGTTCAAGGCGCCCACCGCGGTTTTTGTGTTTCTCTTTAGTTTCTGAAACGAGAGAGAAATCGACTCTCGACGCGCTGAAACAATCGTTCACAGCCGAGGGTGACGAAGGTGTGCTCGAACATCCCGCCGTCCTGGGCTGCCGCCCCGCAGCTCGCCTCGCAGAAACTACCGTAGCGTCGCGAGGCCAAGCCGCTTGGCCGTCGGCTGGTAGGCGAGCCTGCACCCTTCGCTCGCGACGGAATGACTTCGCATGCGAAGTCATCTCCGCTTCCAGTGGCAGCAAACCTTCAACTGTTCGTATTCACTAGTGAACGCCAGATAGCGATCACGCTCCTCGCGATGACTTCGCATGGGAAGTCATTCAGAGACGCGAGCCCCAAATTCTCGCCTCTCGTCCCTCCCGTACTCCCGGTGAAAAACTCAGGGATTGCGACGAGCGCGCAGCAAGCGAAAGGCCCGCGAGGCGCCCAGCGCGGCTTTCGGAAGGCTTTGCCAGCAGCCGGCACGGAAGCTTCTGCGAGTCAGGCTGCAGGGCGGCAGCCCCAAGGCATTGCGCCGTACTTGCTCAGCCGTTCGTCAGGACGCGACCGCGATAGGTGCGGGGGGCGCCGTGCGAGCCGGCTACGCTGACGGGAGGCGGGGTGAGGCTGGGCGCCGGAGCAACGGGCGGCGGAGGGCTCGTCAACAATGCGACGATCTCGGGCTCGATGCGGCGCGTGGTGAGAGTCACGGCCATGCGCAACGCGGCGGCGTTGATGTCGTTGGCGGCGATGACCGCGAGCAGGCCGTGAGCAAAGCGCGTGACGTACAGGCGGTGCTCGTCGAAGCGCAGCACGGCGGAGCTGACCTCGTCGCCGTCGGCCGCCATCGTCTCGACGAAGCGCGAGAGGCGCGCGCCGACCTCGACGAAAAGCTCGTCGTGAAAGACGGCGGGCAAGTCTTTGCCCAACAGCTCACCAGTAGCGCGCAGCACGAAGCTGCCGTGGACGCCCGCGACGTCGCGCAAGGCCGAGAGCGCGCGAGTGATGCCGGCGTTGCTCATAGGCCCAGCCGCTCCCGCACTTGGCTCAAGTCCGCGTCGGGCGCAGCCGAAAGCGCGAAGGTATTGCCCGATTTTTCTCGGTAGATGAGGGTACGAGAGCGCTGCTGCGTCACCTCGACCGAAACCAAGCCCTGCATGCCGAGACCGTCGCCCACCAGCTCGGCCAGGCGCGCGGCGTAGGAAGCGACTTGACTGAGCTCACCGGCGTCGCCCTTCGAGCTCACCACGTTGCCGCTTTGATCGATGCGCACCGCAGCGCGCACTTGCGCCAGCATGGGTGCCGTAGCTTCTCCACTCACGCTTGCCTCCAACCTAGAGCTCGACGTCGAAAGGGGCGCCACCGACACGGGCGGCGGCGGTGCCGACAGCGGACGCGGCGGGCTCGACCGCGCCGTCGGGAAGGCCACCAAGTTGTGACCGCTCGCTTCTTCGCGATGCTTCAACTCGTCGCGATGCTGCGCGGATAAAATCAGCAGGTTTTGCCAATTGGAGCCGATTGAATCGCGATCGGGCCAGCCGGCGCTGCACGGTTCGAAGGTGCCGTCGTTCCAGCGCAAGATCTCGAGCGCCGCCGTTTCACCGATGCCGCGACGACTCACCGCGTGCACGATCTGGCCACCGCGGAAGAACAAATACCCAACGTCCGAACCGGAGCTCACGCGAATCACTCGCTCGCGACCCGACAAACATTCCATCTGCACGAGGTCAGCCAAACTGGCACCGTGCAAATTGGCGCGGAAGCCGCTTTCACGCATGGTGTTGGGGGACTCTTCGCCACTGTTCATTGCAGGCATGGTGACTCCGGAGCAACTTCGAAGCTGGGAGGATAGCTAGATGGACGATGACCTCAGCAGGCGTGACTTTCAAGCACGTTCTCATGTGCCACACACTCTTCGATAGGCGCTGTAACGAGCATTCGCCGAGGCTCTCTTAACTCTGGTGGGTGGAGGCATACGCAAAGATTCTTCCGGAATTTTCCCGGGACATGCGTCCGAAACAAAAGGGAAATGCGCGACGGGACAACCTCCAACTATCAGTTATCGGGTTCCGTGAGCGTCATTCAAGTCACGCGCAACACACATGTTCGATCCAACACTCCAGGAAGTTGCGAAGCAGTCAGCTGACACGGCGCAAGGCCTGGGTCAGTTGACGGTCTCCGCCAATCTGGTTTGGACCTGCGTCACCGGCTTCATGGTGATGTTCATGCAGGCGGGTTTTGCCCTGGTTGAAACCGGTCTCACCCGCTCCAAGAACGTGGCCCACACCATGGCCATGAACTTCTTGGTGTACTCGATTGGCATCATCGGTTTTTGGGTGCTGGGCTTCGGGTTGCAGATGGGCGGCGTCGGCGCGCTGGGCACCTTCGGCGGTGACGCCTCGCTGTCGCACGAGTTCAGCATCAACGTCGGCGGCAAAGAATGGGGTCTATTCGGCGCCAGCGGTTTCTTCCTGCCGGTCGCCATGTTCACGCCCGCCGTTGCCGCGACCTTCCTGTTTCAGATGGTGTTCATGGACACCACGGCTACGATTCCCACGGGCGCGTTGGCGGAGCGCTGGAAGTTCGGCAGCTTCATCGTCTTCAGCTTCGTGATCTCGACGTTGATTTATCCCATCTACGCCAATTGGGTGTGGGGCGGCGGCTGGCTGTCGGCGCTAGGACGCAACTATGGGCTGGGCCATGGCCACGTCGACTTTGCCGGCTCGTCCGTCGTGCACATGACGGGTGGCGTCGCGGCGCTGGTGACGTGCAAGCTGCTCGGGCCGCGCATCGGCAAGTACAACCCCGACGGCTCGCCCAATCCGATCCCCGGTCACAACATCCCGATGGCCGTGCTGGGCACGTTCATCCTGTGTTTCGGCTGGTTCGGCTTCAATCCGGGCTCAACGCTGGCCGCCAGCGACAATCGCTTCGCCGTAGTGGCCGTCAACACCATGCTCGCCTCCGCGTCGGGTGCGCTCGCCGCTACCTGGTACGCCAAGATCAAGTTCGGCAAGCCCGACCCCACGTGGATGTGCAATGGCATGCTGGCCGGGCTCGTCGCCATCACTGCGCCCTGCGCTTTCGTGAGCTCGTTCGTCGCCATCTTCATCGGCGCGGTCTCCGGCTTGCTGGTGATCGCTGCGGCCCTGTTCGTGGAGACGACGCTCAAAATCGACGACCCGGTCGGCGCTATTGCGGTTCACGGCTGCAACGGCACCTGGGGGATCTTGGCGCTGGGGCTGTTTTCGAACGGCACCTACGGCGAAGGCTTGAACGGCGTGCCCGGGCCGGTGAAAGGCTTGTTCTATGGCGACAGCGGGCAGCTCACAGCATCGCTGATCGGCATCGGTGCCAACTTCGCGTACGTCGGCATCACGGCTGGGGTCGCGTTCTTCGTCATCGGCAAAATCTTCGGCAATCGCGTCGCCCCTGAGGTCGAGCTCGCTGGCCTGGACGTGCCCGAAATGGGCGTCGATGGCTACGTGGGCGATCCGGGCATCAGCTTGCCGGACGAAGCGACCGGCGCCGCAAGCGGGCGAGACTTTTATTCAGCGCAGGCGGCAGGGGGCGGATAAGCGGGGGCAATCGATCACCATAGGCCGGAGGGACTCCTCGCCCAAAGGCCACTTTCGACAGCAGACAGACCGAAAAAAAACAACCCAATACATACGCGGCAACCGACGGCCGCCGAGTTCACGCAGCTCGGCGGCCGTCACTAATTGGGGCATCGCCCCAATTAGTGACGGGTTTGGTTTTCATTGCCATGGGGCGACGGGATGCGTAGCGCGACATTCGCATTCGGCTAGGAAGCGGGCGCTCGGCCTCGCCGAGTTTCGTTCACTACGGTCTACCGTGGGTGATCGTGATCTGATCGTGCCAAAGTCGGCTGAGGACGATCCAACTCGCCCGCGTAACGCGGGCTCGTGATCTTCGTAGCAGTAGCGGAGTGGCGTCACGGTCTGAGCGCGACTGGGGGGCGGACGGAGTTGGCACAAGATGGCGCAACGAGATTTAGTGCTTTTTGCGGGAATTGCGGTGGGTGGGTGTGGCACCGAGATTGCTTGGGTGGACGGGCATGAGGAGCTGGATGCTGCGAAGGGCGCCGGTGGCGCTGGCTGGGATGGCGTTGGCCTGCGGGGGCGCGGCAACGGGCGGGGGCCATGATTCGCTGGAACCAATCGCGGGCAGCACGGGGCGGCACGAGGTCGAGGCGAGTCCGGGGGCGCCGTCGATGCTGGGCCAGGGCGGGAGCGTTGGCTCGGGCGGGATTGCGCACATCGGGGGCAGCACTCAGGGGGGCTTCCCGGGGCCTGTGGTCGCGATTGGGGGACAGTCTGGGAGCGCGGGACAGTCTGGGAGCGCGGGAACCGACGGACGCGCTCCCAGGGACGGCGCGGACTGCAGCTCACCCGTGACGAGGGAGCTGGCACCTTTCGTGGCGCGAGATGCGGAAGCTCTGAGCGTCGACGAACAGCTGACTCAGGCGCGCGAAGCGTTGCGGGGCAGCTGGCACGGTTTCGTCGAAACTCCCTGGACCGAGCCGTACCAAGTCGTCGCCAGCTTCAGCTGGGAGGGCGGCTACAGCGCCCGCTGTGAGCAGAACTCGGACTTCGAAACCGGCAACGTCGGCTGCTGCCGGGCGTTCTATTACGGCAGCGACCAGAACAGCCCGTTCAAGTATTGGGAGCTGACCTCGGTGAACGCCGACGGCACCGTGGACGGCGACATCGACATCATGTTTTGCGACGGCGACCGGTGCCAGCCGCCGACTTGGCAGGGCAAGCTGCGCCGGTTCGACTACGACCAGACCGGCAAGCGCGTCCACTTCGAGTTTTGGCGGGACGACGGGTACGGTCCGCTGAAGGTCGAGTTGGAACGAGACTGAGTCCGCTCGGCGCTGGTAAGCCGAACGGTGGTACCGAGGGCCGCTACGATAGTTTCTGCGATTGGAGCTGCGTGTTGGCAGCCCCCGCGACTTCTTCCGGGACGACGTCGACCGCGACCGACAAGCTGTGTTGCCCGCCGCCGAGCACGATGCCGCGCAGCGGGCTCACGTCGCTGAAGTCGCGGCCCCAAGCCACCGTGACGTGGCGCTCGCCGGGGAAGACGGCGTTGGTCGGGTCGAAATCGATCCAGCCCAGCGCCGGCAGGTAGGCCGACGCCCAGGCGTGCGAGGCGTCGGCGCCGATCAGCCGCGGGCGACCGACGGGCGGCTCGGTCTCGAGGTAGCCGGAGACGTAGCGCGCGGCGAGGCCGAGCGAGCGCAAGCAACCGACCGCGAGCTGCGCGAAGTCTTGGCAGACACCGCGGCGTTCGCGTAGCACCTGCGCGAGCGGCGTGCTCACGTCGGTGGCCAGCGGTTCGTACTTGAATTCGCGGAAAATCCGCTCAGAAAGCTCGCCTACCGCGTCCACGAACGGACGCCCGGGCGCGAACATGGGCGCGGCGTACTCGGCCAACAGCTGATGGCTGCGCACGAGCGGAGAGTCGAAGCAGAATTCGCGCGCCGAGAGCAGCGAACGATCGCGCTCCAGCTGCTCGCGCACTTTTTCCCACGACAGGCGCGTGGCGGGCGTGAGCTCGAGCTGGGGCGGCGCGACTTCGACGCGGCTCTCGCTGGTGACTTCCAGCACGTCGTGCGGCGCGAGCACCTCGACGAAATGCGTCACGTTGCCGAAGTAGTCGCGGCCGCTCTGCAGCTCGGCCTCGGTGGGCGTGATGGTGAGGCGACTTTCGAGCACGCGCTGGTGGGCCAAGCCGCGCGGCTCGAGGTGGAGCGCGTGGGTCGCGTGCAAAACCGGGCTTTCGTACTCGTAGCGGGTAGTGTGCGTGACTCGGTAGCGCCTCACGTGGCCTCCAAGTCTTCGTTGACCCAATGGGGCGGCGAGACGGCGCGCTCCTTGGACAGGTGCGAGAACCAAGTGGCGCTGATGTCGTCGGACAATTGCCAAACCAGCACCAGCGCTTCTTCGAGGAGCTGGCGCAGACCGGCGCCGTCGCCCGCGCAGGCTTGCTCCACGTCGGCGGTGAGCAGGCTGCTTTCCAAGGCAATTACCCGGCGCTCGGCGCGACCGCGCACCACGCCCTGTTGGCCCGGCAGGCGACGCAGGTGGTCTTTGGCCAGCTCGAATTGGAAAGCGACGGAACGCGGATTGGTCGAGTCGGTGAGCAGCAAATCGACGACGGGCGCGGCTTGCAGACTGGACAGATAGCGAGCGCGATAGGTGAGCAAGCTGTCGGCGACCTCGAGCAGGGCTTCCATGTGCAGGCGGGTGGCGCCGGGCGTGAGGAAGGCTTGCAGCAGCTGCAGCATGTACGCGCCGCGCTCGATGCGCCGGCCCAGATCCAAGAAGGTCCAGGCGTGCCCGCGCACCATGTTGTCGAGCGTGGTGCCGCTGACCGCGGCCAGTCCGAAGATCAACTGGTCCAGCGCTTCGATGGCCACGACGGGGCTGGTCAAGCTCGAGCTCTCGAGCCCGGACAGCGTGCGCGTCAAGCGACGCAGCACGTGCCAGGCGTCGCGCGACAAGCGACTACGCACGCTCAAGGTCAGGCCGTGAATGCGACCCAGCATCGAGGGCAAGCCTTCTTGCGCCACGCGGTCGGCCACCAAACCATAAAGCAGAGCTTCGGCCGGGGTGGCTTCTTGAGTCGGATGAGGCACGCCAGCGGCGGCCGGAGCGGTGCGCGGAATCACGCCGATGCGACCGAGGGTGTCGATGATGGCCGACAGCACCAGCGGGGCGTCGGGGCCCGCTTCCGAGCCGATGCGCTCGAAGCCCGCGCGCGCCAGCCGCGCCGTAGAATCCACCCGTTCGACGTAGCGCCCGAGCCAGAAAATGTCGTCGAGCAAGCGGCTCGGTAGATCCAAGCCACCGCGCTGCAGCTCGACGCGCTGATCGGGCATGGTCGGCAGCTGCGGCTCGGCGCTACCGGGGGCCGCCGGGATCCACACGTCTTTGCTGTGGGCATTGCTCTTGATGGCCAAGAACAAGCCGTCCGGCGCCTCGTTGATGCGCGCCAACCCGCCCGGCATCACGTCGTAGTCGGCGCCGTCGCGCACCAGGAACGAGCGGAAGGCCACGCTGCCGGTGGAGAGCGCGCCACGTTCCAAGACCGGCAGGCCCGAAAGCTCCGGCCAGCGCTCGGCGACGAAATCACCCGAGTGCAGGCGCAAACGATCGAACAGCTCGCGCCGCGCGTCGCTACCGAGCTGCGCGGGAAAGAACGGCTCGCCGCGGCGGTCGCCGAAGGCGGGCTTGATCACGAAGTCGTCCGGCCGCGCCAGCACCTCGCGCAGCGACTCCGGATCTCCGCACCAGAGCGTGGACACGGATTCGAGCAGCAGCTCTTCGCCCAGCAAATGCCGGCTGAGCGCGGGCAAGTAGGCCTTGAGCGCCGGGGTTTCGCCGATCACGGCGCCGAGCGGATTGGCGAGCCCGACGTTGCCGGCGCGCGCCGCCGACGTGAGGCCCGCGACGCCGCCCAGCGAATCTTCGCGCAGCTCGAGCGGGTCGGACCAGGCGTCGCCGATGCGGCGCAGCACGACGTCGACCTTGCGCAGCCCCGACAACGTCTTCAGGTAAACGAATCCGCCGCGCACGCTGAGATCTCGGCCTTCGACCAGCTCGTAGCCGAGGTAGCGCGCCAGGTAGGCGTGCTCGAACGAGCTTTCGTCGCGGGCGCCGGCCGACAGCAGCACGACGCGCGGCTGGCCACGGGTACCGGCCGGGGCCAGGCTCTCGACGGCGCGCCGCACCTTGTTGAAGAAGCCAGCGACGCGCTCGACTTTGTACTCGCGAAACAGCTCCGGCAGCGTGCGCCCGAGCACCAGGCGATTCTCGAGCGCGTACCCTGCCCCGGTCGGCGCCTGGGTGCGGTCCGAGAACACGCGGAACCTGCCCGTCGGGTCCCGTCCCACGTCGGCCGCGTACAGGTGCAGCCACTGGCCGCCGAGCGGCTGCCAACCGTGACAAGCGCGCAAAAATTCCGGATGCCCCAGCACCAGCTCGGCCGGCAACAGCCCGTCTTTCAGCAGCTGCTGGGCGCCGTAGCAATCGCGCAGCACGGCATCCAGCAGGCGCGCGCGTTGACGAAGGCCAGCCGACAGCGTTTGCCACTCGGTGCGATCGAGCACGAGCGGGACCGCGTCCAGCTGCCAGGGGCGGTTCGTGCCCTCGGGCACGCCCAGGATGTTGAACGTGACCTCTTGCTGAGTGATGCGTTGCCGCACCAAGCGCCCCAGCTCTTCGAGCTCCTTGGGGTCTTTGCTCTCCAGAAAGCTGGCCAGCGGCCGCTGATGGGCGCGAATTTCTCCCGACAGATCGCGCAGCTCGTCGAAGCTGCCGGCGCGCCGCGACGGAGGGATGCTCGAGCGGCGCTCGGGAGTGGGCTCCACGGTGCCTCTTGTAAACGAAGAGGCGGGCCCGTGTCGATCTGACAACCGGATCACTGGATCCAGCGCAAATCCAGCGTCATCGGAAAGTCCGGATTCACACGCACCTGTCGCGGTGTGAAGGAGCCTTGCGTGTGCCCGAATGCGTTGAAGCGTGCGATCCGGCGACCCTCCGCGGCGGCCGCGTTGACCGGCCGATCGACGTTGGCCCGGCCGCCTGCGTGGACCACGTGGTAGGTGGCGCCGGCGATGGAACGTTGATTCCAGCGATCGTAAAGGTCGAAGCGCAAAGGTCCGTGCGCCGGGATGGTCGGGTGCAAGCAAGACGGCGGCTGCCAGGCGCGGTAGCGCACGCCGCACACGTACTCACCGCGCGTGCCGGTGGGCGTGAGCGGCATCTCGACGCCATTGACGGCGACCGAATGTCGCTCCGGCGCGACTCCGAACACGCGCACCTGCATCCGCTCGAGCGACGAGTCCACGTAGCGGGCTTGGCCGCCGGCCGTGCTCTCTTCGCCGAGCACGTTCCACGGCTCGAGCGCACCCCGTAGCTCGAGCGTGGTGGTGTCTTTGACCACGCTGCCCAAGACCGGGAAGCGAAATTCGAAATGTGGCTTGAACCAAGCGGGGTCGAGGGCAATGCCTCGCCGCGACAGCTCGCCCAGGACATCTTGAAAGTCCAGATCTACGAAGTACGGCAGCAGGAAACGGTCGTGCACCTGCGTGCCCCACTTCACCAGCGGCTGCTGGTACGGCTGCTCCCAAAACGACGCCAGCAGCGCGCGAATCAACAGCTGGGTGGCCGACGACATGCGAGCGTGCGGCGGCATCTCGAAGGAACGCAGCTCGACCAAGCCCAGGCGGCCGGTGGGGCCATCCGGCGAGTACAGCTTGTCGATGCAGATTTCGGTGCGGTGGGTGTTGCCGGTCACGTCCACCAGCAAGTTTCTGAAAATGCGATCCACCAGCCACGGCGGGCAGTCCATGCCGCGCGCCGGCAAGCGCGAGATGGCGAGCTGTAGCTCGTGCACCGAGTCGTCGCGCGCTTCGTCGGTGCGCGGCGCTTGCGACGTGGGGCCGATGAAACGGCCGGAAAATAGGTACGAAAGCGCGGGGTGGTTGTGCCAGAAGGCCAGCAGGCTGGCCAACAGGTCCGGCCGGCGCAAAAAGGGGCTGTCGCCCGAGGTAGCGCCGCCCATCACGAAATGATTGCCGCCGCCGGAGCCGATGTGCGCCCCGTCCAGCTCGAACTTTTCGGCGACCAGGTGCTCGGCCCGCGCTTCTTCGTACAAGAGCTCGGTTTGCGACACGAGCTCGGGGAAGGAGCGAACGAACGGCACGTTCACTTCGATGACGCCGGGATCGGGGGTCACCTTGAAGTTGCCGAGCCGCGGATCGTCGGGTGGCGGGTAGCCTTCGAGCTGGACCGGCATGGCAAGCTCCTTGGCCGTCACCTCGATGGCCGCGACCAGCTCGAGGTAGCCCTCGAGCGTGGCGATGGGCGGCATGAAGATGCACAAGATGCCGTTGCGCGGCTCGGCCACCAGCGCCGTGCGCACGATCCCGCTCGCGGATTCGAACGCCGTGGGCGCCGAACGACGTACGCCCAGCGCGTCCAATCCCGCCGCCGGTGAGCGTGCGCCCAGACCGGCGCCGCCCGCCAACGCGGCGCGACCGCGGTCGAACGTGCGCGGCTCCGCGCGCTCCGTGAACACCTGCGGCGAGCCTTGCGCCCCGCGCGGCCCGACCGGAAACGTGAATTGCCGCGGCAAGGGCGGGCGCGGCTGGAACGGATCGAGCGCCGGCTCGAAGCCCCGCTCGTCTTTCTCGGCCCACGGTTGCGAATCGAGCGGCAGGCGAAAACCCGCCGCAGAATCGCCGGGGATGAGGAAGCAATGCTCGTCGCGCAAAAACCAACGACCGCTGACCCATGCCCCGCCCCAGTGCGCGAGCGGAAGCACGTAACCGACCACGCTATTGAGGCCTTGGCGAAAGATGCGCGTGAGGCGCTCGCGCTCGCCCGCCTCGTCCAGGCGCGACTCGAGCGGGTCGACGTTCGTCGGTAGACGCCGCTCGCGCCACAAGTAGTACCAAGCGTCCTCGTAAGCGGCCATGGTGCCCGGCTGCTGCAACGACAACAGCTCGGTCAGGCGTTTGACGAAGCGCTCGGCGTGCTCCGCCGTGTGCCCCTGGTTGCTGCCGGCCAGGGCAATCAGTGAAGGATCTTGCCAGGTGGCGACGCCGTCGTGGCGGAAGAAGCAAGACAATGCCCAGCGCGGCAGCGGCTCGCCGGGGTACCACTTGCCTTGCCCGTGAAACAGAAAGCCGCCGGGTTGCCAGGCGTCGTGCAAACGCCGCAGCAACCGATCGCCCATCTCCTGCTTTTTGCCGCCCATGGCCGCCGTGTTCCACTCCGGCGCGTCGGGCTCTTTACTGCTGACGAAAGTCGGCTCGCCGCCCATCGTGAGACGCACGTCACCTTCGAACAACCGGCGATCCACCTCTTTGCCGCAGGCTACCAGCGCTTGCCACTCTTCTTCGGTGTACGGCTTGGTCACGCGCGGTCGGTCGATCACCCGCGTCACGGTCATTTCGAAGCCGAATTCGGTCTCGACCTTTTCGAACAAGCCGCCCTCGATGGGCGCGGCCGAAGAAGGCTCGGGCGAGCAAGCGAGCGGAATGTGCCCCTCGGACGCGAACAAGCCCGACGTGGGATCCAGCCCAATCCAACCGGCGCCAGGCACGTACGCCTCACACCAGGCGTGCAGATCGGTGAAGTCCGATTCGGGGCCGGTGGGACCTTCGAGCGGCTTTTGGTCGGGAACCAGCTGGATGAGGTAGCCGGACACGAAGCGCGCGGCGATGCCCAGCTCGCGCAACACGTGCACCAAGAGCCAGCTCGAGTCACGGCAGGAGCCCTTGCCCTTCTCGAGCGTCTCTTCCGGCGTTTGCACGCCGGGCTCCATGCGAATGACGTAGTCGACGGCTTCGCGCACCGCGCGGTTCACGTCGACCAAGAAGTCGACGGTGCCGCGCGAGCGCATGTCCAAGCCGGCCATCAGGCTCTTGAATACGGCCCCACGCTCGCCCTTGACCAGGTACGGGGCGAGCTCGCGGGCGAGCGGGGCCGAGTAGCTGAACGGGCACTTCTGCGCGCTGTCCTCCAAGAAAAAGTCGAACGGGTTGATGGCCTCGAGATCGACGACCAAGTCCACGCTGACCGAGAACTCTTTGGTGCGCTCCGGCACCACCACCCGCGCCAGGAAATTGCCCTGCGGATCTTGCTGCCAATTCAGGAAATGCTCGCGCGGCTCGATGCGCAGCGAATAGCTGACCACCGGCGTGCGCGCCTGCGGAGCCGGCCGAAGCCGCACCACTTGCGCTCCTAGCAGCGCAGGCGAGGCGTAGCGGTAGCTAGTCTTGTGATTGAGCGCGACACGAATGGCCATGATTTCGAACCTAACGAGACGATGATTAAAACTCGAAGAACTGCGCTTGAACGGCGGAGCCCACTTCGTTGAGCTGCCCTTGCAGCCCGTCCACGTATTCGTGCAGCCCTTCCTCCATGATCTCTTCGATCTTCGCGTAGTCGAGCTCGGAGCGCAGCCGACCGATCAAGCGCTCGGCTTCGCTCTCGAACGAATAGAGCGGCGCGCCGGAGATGGCGTGCAAGCTTTCTTGGGCACGGCGCACGCAGCGCAAGATGCTGCGCGGAAAGTTGCGATCGAGCAGCAGGAACGCCGAAACCGACTCGGGCGTCGTGACGTGCCAAATCTGACGGTACATTTGCAGCGCGCTGGCGGAGTTGAGCAGCGTCGTCCAGCCGAGCTGGTCGACGTTGCTGCCGACGCCGTTTTGCGACTGGCTCTGCTTGCTAGCGCTCTGCGATTGAGACTGCGATTGAGACTGCAATTGAGCAGGCGGGCTCACGCTCTGGGTTTGGGTCGGGGAAAGCAGAAAATACTTCACGTCCAAGATACGCGAAGTTTTGTCGGCTCTTTCCAACATGCGTCCCACCTGGGCAAAGTGATAGGCCTCGCCGCGAGACAGGGTAGCGTTGGTGACGCCTTCGAAATAGATTCCGGCGCGTTTCACCCGCGCACAGAAGTCGATTAAGTCTTCGGGCTGCACGCCGGGCCGCGCCGCCTGCTGCACCATCAGATAAAACTCGTTCAGCTCTTGCCACATCTCGCGCGAGATGATGTCGCGCACGCTGCGCGCGTTCTCTCGAGCGCGCGAGACGCTGGACCAAATCGAGCTCGGGTATTCTTCGTCGAACGTCAGAAACTGGGTGACGTTGGCCGGCGTAGCGGTGCCGTACTTCTTCTCGAAAAATTCCTGATCGCCCGTGGTCAGCACCAATGAAGCCCAGTCGCGCTCACCATGAGCGGAGCTTTCGAGCATCAGGTTCAGGCTGACGTCGATGAAGCGCGCCACGTTTTCCGCGCGCTCGACGTAGCGGCTGGTCCAATACAAGGCGTCCGCAACTCGGCTCAGCATGCGCGGATAGCCCTTTGCTGGCTGGGTATCACGTTCTCCACAGATCTATCGTCTGAGTTGCTGGGAGTGACTGGGAGCCGGGTGATGGTCGTTGCGGTCACGATGCTAGTACCCACGTATCTTTGCTGCCGCCGCCTTGCGACGAATTGACGACTAGGGAGCCCTTTTTCAACGCCACGCGCGTGAGCCCGCCGGCCGTGACCTGGATGTCGCGCCCGTACAGCACGTAGGGCCGCAGATCGACGTGCCGCCCCTCGATGGCGTCGCCGACGATCGTGGGCACGCGTGAGAGCGAGAGCGTGGGCTGGGCGATGTAGCCGCGCGGATTCTTCTTGATGCGCTCGGCAAAATCGACGCGCTCGGCCGCGGTGGAGTGCGGGCCCACCAGCATGCCGTAGCCGCCGGCGCCATCGGTTGCCTTGACCACCAGCTCCGGCAAGTGACTGAGCACGTAGGCGCAGTCGTCTTCGTGCGTGCACACGTAGGTGGGCACGTTGGGGATGATGGCGTCTTGGTCGAGGTAATATTTGATGATGCGTTCGACATAGCGGTAGATGGCTTTGTCGTCGGCAACGCCGGTGCCGGGCGCGTTGGCCAACGCCACCCGCCCTTTCAAATACACCTCGTAGATGCCCGGCACGCCCAGCAAGGATTCGGGCCGAAACGCCAGCGGATCCATGAAATCGTCGCTGACTCGACGGTACACGACGTCGACGCGCTGCAAGCCCGCCGTCGTGCGCATCTGCAAGAAGCCGTCGCGCACCACCAGGTCGAACGGCTCGACCAGCTCGACGCCCATCTGCTGCGCCAAGAAGGCGTGCTCGTAGTAGGCGCTGTTGTAGCGACCGGGCGTCAGCACCACGATCCGTGGGTCGGAGACGGCGTCGGGCGCTAGGTGGCGCAGGGTGTCGAGCAGACGCAGCGGGTAGTCGTCCACCGGCCGCACCGGCAAGCTCTCGAACAGCTTGGGGAACGTGCGCTTCAGCACCTGGCGATTCTCGAGCACGTAGCTCACGCCCGACGGGCAGCGCAGGTTGTCTTCCAACACGTAAAATTCGCCGTTTTTGTCGCGAACCAGATCGGTGCCGGTGATGTGACACCAGATGCCCCGCGGCGGCTTCACGCCCTCGCATTGCGGGCGATAGTCGGCGCAGGTCTTGACCAGCTCGTCGGGTACGATCCCGTCCTTGATGATCTTTTGGTCACCGTAGACGTCGGCGATGAACAGGTTCAGCGCCTCGATGCGCTGTTTCAGCCCGCGTTCCAGCCGCTCCCACTCCTTGGCGCCGATGATGCGCGGGATGATGTCGAACGGGAAAATCCGTTCGGCCTCACCCTTGAGGGTAAAGGTGATGCCCATGCTGAGCAGGGCGCGCTCGGCCGCGGCCTGGCGCCCGAGCAGCTCCCCGTCGGGTAAGCCGTTGATGCCATTGACGAGCCGCGAGCAGCCAGGACGGGGTGAGCCCGGCGCCTCGAAAATCTCGTCGAAAAACGGACCGTTCTGCGGGTCGTAGCCGTGGAATTTCATCCGCTTCGTTACTTTCTCGGGCATCCAAACGCGCTCGCTGCATCTAGCGAGCTTCGCGAATATTTCAGGTTTGTTTCGCGCTGGCCAGGGCCGTGGCGGCCAGACCCCAAGCCGCGCGAAAGCCGCGTGATTTGCGGGCCAATGCTTGCGTTCAGCTGGTTCGCCCGGCGCGGATCTCGTCCACGCATTCGCTGAGCTGTTGGCGCAACCACTCGGGTGCCATGTCTTTGGCGAGCACCTTGTGCACGCTGGCGCGGTTCACGGCGTCGACCAACAACCCCGAAGACAAATAGCCGGTATAGACCACGCGCATGATGCGCGGCCAGGTCTTGTACGCCGTTTCGAGCAAACGGGTGCCCTCCATGCCCGGCATCAGCTGATCGGCGATCAGCAGGTCGACCGGCAGCACTTGCAGCTTCTGCAGGGCGTGGAGCCCGCTCGGCGCCGTGACCACGTCGGCGCCGGCGTCGCTCAAGATGCGCGACAGCGCCAAGCGCACGTGCGCGTCGTCGTCGACCACGAGCGCCAGCACGCGCGTGGCGTCGGCCGGCACCTTCTCGCTCAGGCGCGCGCGATCGTCGAGCGCCGCGCGCACGGCCCCTTGCAGCTCGGCGCTGGAGAACGGTTGACGCTGATGCAAGATGCCGAGATTCGGGTGCAGGCGCCGCAGCTCTTCTCCCAACTCGGGGCCGACGAGCTCACTGCCTTGGCCGCTGGTGAGCAGCAGATCGACCGCGACCCCGCCCTCCAGCCCCAGGCTGCGCGCGGTGCGGCCGTCTTCGGCCTCGAGCGCGCGGTAGCCGGCGGCTTCCAACATCCGACAGATGGCCGAGCGCAGCGCGCCGTTCTCTTCGATGATGAGCACCGTTTCGGAGCCGCGCGCTTCCCTCGCTTCTGCCGCGACGATGCCAGCGGTCTCCAAGGCACCGAGAGCCGGGAACACGAGCGAGATATTGACGCCCTGAGCGGGCTCGAAGCTGGCGTGAAGCTCGCCCCCTTGCTCGGCCAGCGCGCGTTGCAAGGCGCCGAGGTCGAGTCCGGTGACGCCAAGCTCGACTTCGGGGGGCCGGAAGCCGTGCAGGCGCTGCTCGCGCACCCAAAGCTCCGCGAAGCGCGCGCCGCCGCGCTGCAGCAGGCCCGATCCCAAACGCAAGCTGCTGCCTAGCGCCGACACCTCGCGCGCGGCCAACACCAGATCCAGGACCAGCCGCCCGAGCGGCGCGCGCCGGGCCATGACCGCCACCGGCTCGGCCCCGACCTGCACCTCCACCGGACAGTCGTCGCCGAACGCCCGGCGTAGAAAGCCCTGAAGATCGATCACGAACGGTCCAAGCTCGAGCGCCTCTGCCTCCTGCTCGCGCGGATGCCCGAACGCCAACAGCTGGCGCGCCATGGCCGCAGCCTTGTCCGCGCTGGTGCGGATGACCTGCGCGTCGGCGACGATGGCTGGGTCGCGGGCGCCTTCTTGGATGAAGGCGGCGTAACTTTGCACTACGCCCACCACGTTGTTGAGCTCGTGCCCGACGCTGGCCAACGCACGGCCGATCGCGGCGAGCACTTGTTCACGCGGCCCTGGCACTCATCCTCCCCTAACCGGCTGCTCCAGGCCTGTCAAAATCGTCCGAGCAGAACAAAGAAAAGCGGGCAAACTTTCAAAAACATGACACTTCTTGAGAGCCGTGTGGAACCAGTCCTAGGTCATACTTGGGTTGGCACGCTTGGGTTCAAAGGAAGGCAACGTTTCGAAAATGTCCGGCCAGGTCTTGCGCGCGTCGAGAGGCATTCAGCGTCGGGTCTTCTTGCGGGCGGCTGCCCTGGGCTTGGCGGCCCCGGCCGCCCTCAACCTCAGCCGGCTGGCCGTGGCAGCCACGACGGCGGCGCCCAAGCGGCTGCTGATCTTCCACATGCCGCACGGCGTGCCGCACGTTCACTACAACCCTCAGGTGATGGCGAGCGACCTGACTCAGTTCAGCCTCGACAAATCGAACATCAGCATCCTGGGACCGCTCGAACCGTACAAGCAGTACGTGAACGTGTACCAGGGCTTCAAGTACCCGGAAGGTGGCGGCCCGCACTACGACGCCGTGCACTTTCTCACCGATCACTCGGACGTCTCCGATGTGTCGCCGCGCCTCAGCATCGACCACGCCATCGGCCAGAAGCTGAAGGTCAAGCCACTGGTGTTGGGCGCTTCCTCGCGTCCGCTCGGGTCGGTGAACCTGTATTCGAAGGTGAGCTGGGACGGCACCGGCTTCGTCGAAGCCGAGAAGAACCCGGTCAAAGCCGCCGACAAGGTGTTCGCTGGCCTGAAGGCTTCAGGCGACGCGGCGCCCAGCCCCGACGTCGCCGCGCGCAAAGCGCTGCTAGACCTGACGGCGAGTGAGATCGAGGGCCTGCAAAAAGAGCTTTCGTCGCTCACGTCGGAGCAAACCAAGTTGAAGGCGCACCTCGACGCCATCCGCGCTCTGCAGGCCGACGACGGCACCAGCGGCGCCAAGGTCAGCTGCACGACCGCGCCCAGCCTGCCGAACGTCGAAAAAATCCGCGCGCTGAACATGCCGGACGAAACGCCGTCAGGCACGCCGAATTGGTTCTTGGGCGACTACCAGGGCGACAACGCCAACTTCCCGCTGATCTTCGCCGCCCACATGGAGCTTGCGGCCCAGGCCTTGATTTGCAACGCGGCGCCCATCATCACGCTGCAGTCGTCGTTCTCGACCTCGCAGCTCAGCTGCGCGTTCGCCAACATCCCCAAGGCCTACCACCTGGCGGTTTCGCACGTCGGCCCCGAGAGCAACATCACCACGCCCGCCAGCAAGGACGTGCAAGATTTTGCCACCACGCAGCGCTGGTTCGCGCAGCAAATCGTCGACTCGCTGGTCAAGCCGCTGCTGGTCGACGACCCCGCCGCCCCCGGCACCAAGATCATCGACAACACCATCATCTACTGGTGCAGCGAAATTGGCGACGGGCAGTACCACAACCTATCTTCGGCCGATTACCCGAGCAGCTACCACCCTGACCCCATGCCGTGGATTCGGCAATATTTGCCGCTCGTCACCATCGGTGGCGGAGGCGGCTCTCTCAAGACCGGACGCGTCGTCCGCAACGAAGTCGATCGCCCCGCCACCGATCTGTATTTGACGTTGGCCCAAGCCATGGGCGCGCCCTTGACGAGCTTTGGAGATTCGACCGGCGTGGTGCAAGAGGTGCTGACGTGACGCGACGAACCGCCCTCGACCGCAGCGCCACCGCCGCGGTCTTCGCTTCCCTGGCCTTCGTCGCTGCATGCTCCGCCAGCAATGGCGGCAAACCGTCTTCCGGCACGGCCGGCAGCAACGGCAACGGCAGCGGCGGCACCAGCAGCAACGGCAATGGCGGGGTCACCAGCGGTGGTATGGCCAGCGTGGGCATCGGCACGCTGGCGCAGTCCTGCGGCACGTCGGCCCTCGCCCACCCTCAGCTGCGCCGTCTGACCGCGGCCGAGCTGCAACACTCGCTCGACGACATCTTCCCGCAGGCCAAGGGAAAGTGGGCGAACGGCTTGTCCGAGGTCGCCTCCCCGCTCGGCTTCAATAACGACCCCGCGCTCCTGACGGTGAGCCAGCAGGTCGCCGGCAAAATCCTGACCGGCGCGCGCGCCCTGGCCGGCGCCGCCACTGCCGATGGCGTGTTGTCGCAGCTCTTGCCGTGCGCAGCCGCGGCCGCAGACCACGCCTGCGCCCAAACGTTTTTGACGCAGTACGGGCGGCGCCTGTTCCGACGTCCGCTCACCCAGCCCGAGCAAGATCGCTATTTGACTTACTTCGACGCGCAGCTTGCCGCGTCCGACTTCAAGAGCGCGCTCGGTTGGATGCTGACGGGCTTGGTCCAGTCGCCGCACGCGCTGTACCGCCGCGAAGTGGGCGTCAACGACGCCGGCTCGTACAAGTTGACCCCGTACGAGGTGGCGACCGAGCTGAGCTACACGTTCGCCGGGACCACGCCGAGCGACGCCCTGCTCGAGCAAGCGGCCAACGACCAACTGCAGACCCCCGAGCAACTGACCGCGGCAGCGGCCACTCTCTTGGCAACCCCCGCCGGCCAAGAGGTGATGCATCAATTCTTCACAGGTTGGCTCGGCTACGATCAAGTACCGCCCACTTTGGCGAGCAACGCCGCTTTCGCCGCGGCGTCGCCCGACATGGCCAAAGAGACGCGGCAGTTTCTGCAAGAGGTGGTGTTCACCGGCCGTGGCGGCCACAAAGAGCTGCTGACCGCCGATTTCACGACCCCTTCGGCCACGCTCGCCAGCTTCTACGGCTTTCCCGCGCCCAGCGCCGACTACGCCAAGGTGACCAGGCCGGCCGGGCGCGGCGTGGGCGTCTTGGCCCAGGGCAGCGTGATCGCTTCGCACTCGCACGAAGCGGCTTCGTCGCCGACGCTGCGCGGGTTGCTCGTCTTCCAGCGGCTACTGTGCGGCACGAAGCCGGAGGTGCCGCCCAACGTGCCGGCGCTGGCCCCGGCAATGCCCAACGACATGATCACCACGCGTCAGCGCTACGAAGAGCAGCACATGTCCGCGGGCAACGGCTGCCCGACCTGCCACAAAATGTTCGACCCCATCGGCTTCGGTTTCGAGCACTACGACCAATTCGGCCGCTATCGCGAAAACGAAAACGGCATGACCATCGACTCGAGCGGCACGCTCAGCGACGGAGGCCAAGCTTTGTTCAGCTTCACCGGCCTCGATGACCTCTCCACGCAGCTGGCCACTCAAGAAAAGGTGGGCCGCTGCGTCAGCGGCTACGTGAGCGCCTACACGTTCGCCAGCAACGTGCCCTGCCTAGGCGAAGCCCGCCGGGCGGACTTCACCGCCGGCACGCTGGGTTTTCTCGACTACTTCGCGTCGCTCGCGGGCGAGCCCAGCTTCACGCGCCGGCAGTGATAGCGTCGTCGGACGTGCCCCGCCGTCCGAAGCCTGCTCCCGTGCTCTTGCCGTTGGCGCTGGCCTGCAGCTTGGGCGTGCGCACGGCTCGCGCCGACGAGCCTGTCGCACCCCCGCCTTTGGCTCCCGACTCCACCCCACGGCTAGCCGTTCCCATCGGGCACGCCGTCGGCTTGATGAGCGTGATGCGGCTCAGCGAAGCCTACCTCTGGCCTCAGCCCTTCGCCGAAACCAGCCGAAGCTCGCTCGGCTTCCACTACCACGAAGCGTTTTCGCGGCCGCCGCTCTGGGACGGCTCGCGACCGCTGTTCCGAGAAGACGGCGACCGTTGGCAGATCAACGTGCTCGGTCACGGCCTGTTCGGCAGTGAGCTCTACTTGCGCGCTCGGACTTGTCGCTTGCCGGCCTGGCAAGCTTTGCTGTTCGCCGGCGTCGCCAGCGCCACTTGGGAATATGGCTTCGAAGCCAACGGGGTTCGCCCGAGCGCGCTCGACCTCACGTTCACACCGCTCGCTGGTCTGGTGCTGGGAGAAGGCCGCTATCAGGCCTGGCGCGCCGTGCGCCGACTCGACCCCGGCGCTCTGCGCACGACGTTGTCGGCGCTGCTCGACCCGCTGGGCGACGCGGAACGGGCCCTCGGCACCCCCTGCTGAGCCGGTTATCGAAGTGCAATCCGAGTCTGCCAAATAGTGGACCCCCGTTCAGTGCCTTGGTACTGAACACTCATGCAGATGCCGCTCCCCCAAGCCCTTCTGGTCCTGGTTTTCCGCTCGGCCCGCGCTGGCCGGCGGCCCAACCTCACGGCCTTTTGCCGGCGCTACCGCGCCAGCGTGGTCGCCCTGCAGCGCGCGTTCGACGAGCTGGAGCAGCGAGGTTTGCTCAGCTTCTGCCCCGAGGGTGAGCGTCTCACCCTCGAGGGTTTGGCGCTGGGCGCCGCGCTGGCGCGTCGCAATGCGAGACAAAAGCGCCCGCTGGCTGCCTGTCGTCCGCTTGCCGCGTAGTCAGGCCCCCGCGGCGGCGGGTGAGCTCCGGAAATCTATCGACACTCGATACATTTCATCGGCGCAAAACCAGCGGGACACGGCGGCGAAACACGTCGCGGGCGACAACCAAGCTCGCCTGAATGTCACGCTCAGCGCCGCACTTGGCGGCCGTCACGTCCGAGACCGTCAAAACGCACTGCCCGTACTGTGCGTTTCAGTGCGGCATGGAGGTGACCTCCACTACCGCGCGGGGCGCGGCGAGCCAGCTGCGCATAGCCGCGGATCCGGAGTTTCCGGTCAACCGCGGGCAGATGTGCATCAAGGGCTTCACCTCGGCCGCGCTCTTGGATCATCCGCAGCGCATCCAGCAGCCGATGCTGCGCCAAGCAGGCGGGCGGCTCGTGCCCGTGTCCTGGAGCGTGGCTTTGCACTACGTGGCCGAGCGGCTGTTGGCGCTGCAGAAAGCGCACGGCCGCCAGACGGTCGGGGTCTTCGGCAGTGGGGCGCTCACCAACGAAAAGGCTTATTTACTGGGCAAATTCGCGCGTGTGGCGCTCCGCACGCCGAACATCGACTACAACGGCCGCTATTGCATGTCGTCGGCTGCGGCCGGCCAAAATCGCGCGTTCGGTATCGATCGGGGGTTGCCGTTTCCGGTCTCGGACATCGCCGAGACGCAGGTGTTGATGCTGTGGGGCTCCAACTGCGCCGAAACGATGCCGCCCATCATGCAGTGGGTGTACGCGCAAAAAGAGCGCGGCGGGCAGCTGATCGTGGTCGACCCGCGCCTCACCGACACCGCGCGCGGAGCCACGCTGCATTTACAGCCGACCCCCGGCACCGATCTATTGCTGTCCAACGGTCTCTTGGCAATCGCGATCGAGCAAGGCTTGGTCGATCAAGAGTACGTCGCGGCGCGCACCGAGGGCTTCGATGATTTGCGGCGCTCGCTGTTGAGCTGCGACCCGACTCAGGTCGAGCGCACGACCGGCGTGTCACTCGACAAACAGCTGCGCGCGGTGCAGCTGATGGCTCGCGCCCAGAGCAGCATGCTGCTCTCGGGGCGCGGCGCCGAGCAGCAGTCGAAAGGCACCGCCACGGTGCTGTCGTTCACGAATTTGATGTTGGCGCTCGGCAAAGTGGGCAAGCCGGCCAGCGGCTACGGTTGCTTGACCGGCCAAGGCAACGGGCAGGGCGGGCGCGAGCACGGCCAAAAAGCCGACCAGTTGCCGGGCTATCGGCTGATCGAAGATCCGGAGCACCGCGCCGCCATCGCCAAGATCTGGGGGGTACCGGTGGAATCTCTGCCCGGCAAAGGCAAGAGCGCCTACGAGCTGCTGGACGCCATGGGTCCCAAAGGCGGCATTCGCGCGCTGTTGGTGTTCGGCTCCAACGTGGTCGTGGCGTCGCCCAACGCCAGAAACATCGAGGCCAAGCTGAAGCAGCTCGAGCTGCTGGTGGTGTGCGATGCGTTCGAGAACGAGACGGCCGAGACCGCGCACGTCATCTTGCCCATCGCTCAGTTCGGGGAAGAACAGGGCACGTTGACGAACCTGGAGGGGCGCGTGATCTTGCGCGAGCAGGTGCAGAAGGCCCCCGAGGGCGTGAAGACGGATCTCGAAATCATCGCGCTTTTGGCGGAACGGCTGGGCGTCGAGCAGGGCTTTCGCTTCGACGGCGCGGAGGCAGTGTTCGAGGAGCTGCGGCGCGCTACCGCCGGCGCCAAAGCCGACTACAGCGGCATCAGCTATGCGCGGATTCGCCGAGAAAAAGGCGTATTTTGGCCGTGTCCGGCTCCGAGCCATCCCGGCACCCCGCGGCTGTTCGCCGAGCGGTTCGAGTTTCCGAACGGGCGCGCGCGCTTGCACGTCGTGCCGCACACGCCGTCCGCCGAGCTGCCCGACGCCGACTACCCGCTGTTCTTCACCACCGGTCGCTACAAGGAGCACTACAATTCGGGCGCACAGACTCGGCGCGTTCCCCAGCTGCAGGACGCCAAACCCCAGCCGCGCGTGCAGCTTCATCCGCGGCTGGCGCAAGAGCTCGGAGTGCTGGAAGGGCAATCGTTGGTGCTCGAGAGCCGGCGCGGCAGCGTGACCATGTCGGCCAGCATCAGCCGCGACATTCGACCCGACACGCTGTTTGCGCCCTTTCACTGGGGCGGCAAGGTGGCGGCCAACATCTTGACCGTGCCGGCGCTCGACCCTCTCAGCCGCATGCCGGAGTTCAAGATCTGCGCGGTGCGGGCCCGAACCGAAGGCGCCCCCGTCGCCTCGAAGAGGCAAAAATGAGCAAGAAGAAGCTGGCGATCATCGGCAACGGCATGGGCACTTGCCGCTTGCTCGACGAGCTGGTGCAGCGTGGCGCGGCGTTCCAGTACGAGATCACCGTGTTCGGGGAGGAACAAGGCGGAGCCTACAACCGCATCATGCTGGGCAAGGTGCTGGCCGGGGGCTCGCCCGACGACATCGTGACCAAGCCGCTCGAGTGGTACGACCGTCACAACATTCGCCTGAACGACCGCACCCGCGTCACCAAGCTCGACACGCTGCGCAAGCTGGTCGAAACCGACGATGGCAAAGCGCGCGCCTACGACGTGGCCGTGCTCGCGACCGGCAGCCAGCCCGTCGTGCCCGCGCTCGAAGGCATGAACGACGAAAACGGCGAGCTCAAGCCGGGCATCTTCGTCTACCGCACGATTGGCGATTGCATGCGCATGCGCGAGAGCGCGCGCCCGGGCGACAGCGCGATCGTGGTGGGTGGCGGCCTGTTGGGGCTCGAAGCGGCCAAGGTGCTGGCCGATCGCGGCCTCCACGTCACCGTCGTACAGCTGAAAAAGACGCTGATGAACGCCCAGCTCGACGAAATTGGCGGAGAAATGCTGGAGCGACAGATCGAGCGCTCGGGCATCTTCGTGCGCACGGGGCGCACGGTAGAGGCCGTTTACGCCGAAGAGCGCGTCAAGGGCGTGTTTCTGGACGACGGCACCAACCGCCCCGCCGACGTCGTGGTGCTGGCTTGCGGAGTGCGGCCGCGCATCGACGTGGCCAAGGCCTCGGGCTTGCCGGTCAACCGCGGCATCATCGTCAACGACACGTTGGCCACCGAGGTGCCGAGCGTCTATGCCTTCGGGGAGTGCGCCGAGCACGCCGGCAAGACGTACGGCATCGTAGCCCCGGTGTGGGAACAAGCGGCGGTCTTGGCCGACGTGCTCACCGGTCGCAACCAGAGCACCAGCTACCGCGGCTCCAAGCTGTACACGCGCCTCAAAGTGGCGGGCATCGAGGTCGCGACCATGGGCGTCAGCGAGCCCGAGCGCCCGGAAGACGACGTCCTGCAAATCGTGCAAGACCGCAAGGACCACTACCGCAAAATCATCGTGCGAGACGGACGGCTGGTGGGTGCCATTTTGGTTGGCAATACCGAGGCGGCGGGCACGCTGGTGCAATACTTCGACCGGGGCGACCAGCTGCCGGAAGATCCGCTCGAGCTTTTGTGCCAGGCAAGCCCGCTGAGTGATCCCGCGACGCGCATGGTGTGCAACTGCAACAAAGTGACCGAAGGCCAAATCTGCGAAGCCGCCGCGCAAGGCGCCGACAGCGTGGAGGCCGTCGGTCTGGCTACGAAAGCCGGTACCGGCTGCGGCTCGTGCAAGAGCGAAATCGCTCAGGTTCTGGCTCGCGCTCCGAAAAAATCTCTACCGATGGTGGCGGCGGGTTGAAGGCGCCTCGAGTCTCGCTCAGCGATCTCCGGGCGCTCGCGCAGTTTCGCTACGAGCTACGCTGCTTTCTGGCCTTCAGCGAGCAAGCTGCGCGCGCCGCCGGCATCGAGCCCCAGCAGCATCAGCTGTTGCTGGCGCTGGGCGGGCTGCCCGCCAAACAGCTTCCGAACATTCGCACGCTCGCCCAGCGGTTGTGCGTCCAACATCACACCGCGGTGGCGCTGGTCGACAAGCTGGTGGAGCGCGGCCTGGTGCGGCGCGAGCGGAGCCGCGAGGACAAGCGCCAGGTGCTCGTGCTCTTGACCGAATCGGGGGCCGATTTGCTGCAGCAGCTCTCCCGCCAGCACCGCGGCCATCTCCAGCGCGTGGGCCCAGAAATGGTCGCAGCCCTGGGGTCAATCTTGGACGACCGGGGCTGGGACGCCCCCGAGAGCCAAGTTCACGCCGCTCCACAGCCCGAAACACCGGCAAATACCGGCTCCGCGCGTTTCTGACGCGAGACCCTTGCAGCCTCCCCTGCCCCTGAGGTAAACCCCCGCACCCTTTCGGTCACTACCCATACGCAGCGGTGGTGGAACTGGCAGACACACCAGCTTGAGGTGCTGGCGCCGTAACTGGCTTGGAGGTTCAAGTCCTCTCCGCTGCACTGAAGAAACCGCCTGATGAAGAGTCAGGCGGTTTTTCTTTTGGGCCTCGGCTTTGCCGCGAGCGGGTAGTCGCCGGCCCGCTCATTGGGTTAGTCGGCGCCTTCGACCAGATGCCGGGGAACGCGATGGACCTCGACCGTCGCGCCGCCTGCAACCGCGGCGAGTCGTGGAAGGTAATGTGCCCAGCCCATGGCGTGGAGCGCGCGCTCCGTGTTGGGTAGCCCGTCGTGACTCACCGTCACGCGAGTGCCGCCGTTCTCGGCTGCGAAGCAGACCTCGAGCGTGCTGCCGCCCGGGGGAAGGCGCACCGAGCCGTGCCGGCCCCAGGTGACGACGACGCGGCGCGGAAACTCGACGGCAAGGTAGCGCCCCTCTACGACGCGGTCCTCGAAATGCACGATGAAGCGCCCGCCAGGTTGCGGGTCAACCACTGCGCGATCGCCCATCCAGCTGGCCAACGCTTCGGCTTCTGTGAAAAACGCGAACACCTCTTCTGGCGGCGCTTCGATGAAGATGGAGCCTTCGAAGGCGTCACCGGCCACGGCGTGTCTCCACCGCTCGCTTGAGACGGTCGAGCCCTTTTGGCCAAAGCTCCGACAAAAAGCGCTCGAGAACCTCGAGCCCCTTCGGGTCGACGACGTAGAGACGCTGCCGTCCTGAAGGTTGTGCGGTCACGAGGCCCGCTTCGGCGAGTACCTGCAGGTGCTGCGAGACGGCCTGCTGACTGATGTTGAAGTGGGTACCGATCTCGTTCACGGATCGAGGTCGGTCACGCACGAGCCGCAGGATCGCTTGCCGGCGCGGTTCGGCGAGCGCTCTGAGGATGGCTTCACTACCCATGGCGCGCCGAGCTTACCACTGCGAGCGGCCAACACACAACCACACGCTTGTACAACCACACGCTTGTGTGTCATGATTCCAGTCCTCAGTAGCCCTATAAAAGGACCTTGAATCATGCACCCATCCCGACCGGAGCCGCGATCAGCGTCGTCGGCGGAGGCCCAAGCCGCAGCGGCCTATGCGACCCTCGTGCGCCGCTTCGCAGACCAGCCACGCATCACCCTTCCCTCCAGCAAGCGCGGCAAGTTCGGCAGCAACGCGCTGAAGGTCGACGGAAAGATCTTCGCGATGCTGGTACGGGGTGCTCTAGCCGTGAAGCTCCCGCTCGCGGAAGTCCAGTCGGCGGCGATTGCGGGCCGGGGCGAGCCGCTCTCTATGGGGCGTGGCCGCGTGATGAAGGAGTGGCTTCTCGTGAACGAGCCACCCCGACGCTGGTACCCAATCGCTGAGCGAGCCCGCGCATTCGTCGCGGGCGACCGCCGCGAGTCCCCAATTCGGACGGCAGTAAGGGCGGAGCCCGGGGCAGGCGCTCGCCGGCCTCGGACCAAGTGATACGCAGATCGGGTCACGGATGTCCTTGCCGATGTACTCTCGGTGACGCGCGTTGCGCTCATCTCTCGTCGGTCACCACGGCTGGCTAACCACGGTCCTGGCTGACAGCCTTAAATGTAGCGTCGAGCACTACCGCAGCGATGCGCTCGACTCGGCGGTAGGCGGGGGCGGCGAGGTCGCTGCCGAAGACGTCGGGGTCGATTTCTTCGTAGGCGAAGGTCGCCTGCGCTTGGCGGAGCACGGGGTCGAGGGCGGCCCGCAGCTGATCGCGTCCGTCGACGACGGCGGCGCCGCTGTAGAGGAGCAAGCGACCGCCGCTCTCGGTCAAGCGCGCGCTGGCTTCTCGCGCGATGCGGACACTGAGCTCCGAACCGAAGTTGTCGCCACCGTCGCGATAGAGTCGCTTTCCGGGGTCGGCCAGGTAGGGCGGATTGGCGATCAGGAGCTGGGGGGAGCCTCTCACCTCGTCGAGGACGTCGCTGAGAACGAGCTCGGCGCGTACGTCGTTGAGCTCGGCGTTGACAGCGGCGAGGCGGAGGGCGCGCGGGTTGACGTCGGTCAACATGAGCCTGTCGATGCCGACGGCGCGCGCCAAGGCGATGCCTCCGACGCCCGCGCCGCAGCCGATGTCGACGACGTAGGTTTGCCGCGTGGTCACGCGCGCGCGCAACGCGCGCACGAAGCGGTAGCTGTCGGGACCGAAAAACACCGAATCTGAATCGTTCGTGGGAAAGCTGGAGTGAAAGAACAGCAAGTCGTCCAGGGTGGAGCAGCGCAAGGTGCTGCGAAACTCATTGGCCGAGACCCGCTCGCAGGCCTGAGCCGCGACCAGCAGCTCGAACAGGCGAGGCTCGAGCCGCGATGGCGTAAACGCCAGGTTCCAACCCAAGACATCGCGCGCGTCCGGGGCCTTGGCCGGGGCTCGCTTCAAAAAGGACTCGTGCGTGTCGGGGGTGACCGAGGTGAAGCGGTATCCGCTGTCGCGCAAGTAACGTCCTAGTGCGAGCAGCTCGGCGTGCGGGAAACGGCCAGGCGTCATGCGCCCTGCCTCAGCACCCGGCGTGCCAGCACGGAGGAGCGAGCTCCGACGGACGAAGCCAGGCCGTCGCTGGTTACCACGCACGCCTCGTCGGCCGACGCCGAGGGTGAGGCGGCACTATCGCCCCGCGAACGCAAAAACGCGGCACAGCAAGGTCGGAGCGGAAGTTCCCGGACGTCGCGGCCGGCCCGCTCTAGTAGCAGACAACGGCGAGGGCGCGACCGCCGACGGCGGTCTTGGCCGGCGGACATCCCGGTCCAAAGCGAAGGCACGCTCGTTGCAGCCGGTGGGCGCGTTGTCCGACCCAGCAGCGTCAGCGATCCAGGCGCGTGAGTCACAGTTGCGGGAACGCTATCCGCGGTCGCGCGCGCTCTATCAGCGCGCCTGTCGCGTCATTCCTGGCGGCATCCATCTCTCCGGGCGGCCCCTCATCGATCCCGATACCACCCCCATGTACTTCGAGCAGGGGCGCGGCTGTCGCATTCGCGACGTCGATGGCCACGAGTACGTCGACTACCTGATGGCCTTCGGTGCGCAGCTTTTGGGCTACGCGCGTGCGGAGGTCGACGACGCCGCCGCAACACAAGCCCGCCGCGGCTCGCTGTTGTCGCTCAACCATCCTCTGCACGTCGAGCTGGTCGAGACTTTACTGCCTCGGTTTCCGGGCGCGGAGGTCGGGATCTTCTTCAAGTCGGGCTCGGAATCGACCACCGCGGCGCTGCGCATCGCGCGGGCCCACACCGGGCGCCGGGTGGTCGCGCGCGCCGGTTATCACGGCTGGCACGACTGGTGTTTACCGCTGGAAAACTTCGTCCCCGCGGGGCTCGAGGCTCAGGTCCTGGAGTTCCGAGCCAGCGATCCGGCCAGCCTGCAGAGGTTGTTCGAGGAGCGGCCCGGCGAGATTGCGGCGGTGATTTTGGCGCCGGAGATGGTCCTGCCCTTCGAGCCCGCGGTGTTTCACGAGCTGTTGCGGGTCACCCACGCCGGGGGAGCTTTGCTGGTGATGGATGAGGTGAAGACCGGACTGCGCATCGCTCCCGGCTCGATCTGTGAACGCGTCGGGCTCGTTCCCGATCTCATCACTGTCAGCAAAGCCCTGGGCAACGGCTGGCCGCTCGCGCTGACCGCCGGCTCGCGCCAAGTGATGCAAGCCGCCAACGGTATGCACTATTCCGCGACCTACCACGGGGACACGGCGGCCATGGCCGCGTGCTTTCAGACGCTCCGCATCGTGGACCGCGAGGGCGTGCAACAGCACGTCGAACGACTGGGGCAGCGCTTGCTGGACGGGCTCAATGGCCTGGCTCGGGAGCTAGATGTATCGGCCGAAGCGTACGGCGAGCCGTTGCCGGCGATGCCGTTCTTCCGCTTCGTCGGCTCCGATCCTTCGCAAAGCGCGCTACTTTCGAAGCTCTTTTTCCGAGAGGTGCTGGCCCGGGGCATCCTACTGCACCCTCGCCATTTGTGGTTCATCAGCGCGGCGCACACGCTGCAAGACATCGATCACACGTTGGCTCAATGTCGAGCCGCGCTCATGGACGCCCTGGCGCTGCTCGGCCGGGGACGAGCATGATTGTCCTCTTTCTATCGCCCGCCTTCCCTCCCACCGCCGCCGACTTTTGTGCGGCGCTGGCTGCGCGTGGCGTCACCGTTCTCGGCATTGGGGACGAGCCGCTCAGGCCCGACAGCCGCGAAGCACGGGCCCTGACGGACTACGTATTCGAGCCGAGAATGGCAGAGTACGTGGTACTGCGCGACGTCGTAGCGTCGTTGCAACACAAGCATGGCCGAATCGACCGGATCGATTCAAACGGCGAGCACTGGCTGGTGACAGAAGCGCGTCTACGCGACGACTTTCATGTCGTTGGCCTGAGCCGCGCGGCCGTCGAACGGCGGCGCAGCAAGCTGCAGATGGGACCGCTGTTTGCCCAGGCCGGTATCCGCTACCCGGAAACGGTGTCTTGCGCAGATGCGACGGCAGTGCGGCACATGGCGAAAACCCGAGGCTTTCCACTAGTTTGCAAGCCGGAAGCGGGTTCGGGTGCGGTGGCTACCTTCACTATCGACAACCACGGAGATCTGGAATCGGCGCTCGAGCGTGAGCTCCGTAGCCACATCGTTCAACCATTCATCGCGGGCGATATCATCACCTACGACGGCTTGGCGGATCGCGCGGGGCAAATCGTGTTTTCGACTTCGCACGTTTACGACACCGGCATCATGCAGGTTCGACAGGGCCGGCGCGACGGCCACTATTACTCGCTGCGCGAGCTTCCTCCGGGTTTGGAAGACGTGGGGCGGCGTGCGGTCGCCGCCTTCGACATCCGTGAGCGCTTCTTTCACGTCGAATTCTTTCAGCAACAAGACGGTTTCGTCGCGCTCGAGATGAATCTGCGTCCGCCCGGCGGCTTCACCACGGACATGATGAACGCCGCCTGTGACATCGACATTTACGCTTTGTGGGCGTCGGTCATGACCGGCGATGAGCTGGCCGGCTTTCGATTCGAACGCAAATATCACACGGCTCACGCGGGTCGCCGCGCCGGCAATCACTACCGGCTGAGCCCCGAGGAGCTACGGCAACGATTGGGTGGCACGTTGCTGCGCGAGCGCCCCATCCCCCCTGCCTTCGCCGAAACCATGGGAGACATGGCGTATTTGCTGCGGCACACCGACTTGGATGAGCTGAAGGCCGCTATCGGGCTCGTGCAGCAGCGAAAAGAGCCTGCCGCGGAGTGATCGGCCGGTCCCGCGATACCGCGCAGTTGCCACCGGTCTCGCTCGTCGGGTTGGCATGTCCACTGCAGTGGGTTTCATCATGGCTGCCGGAAGGTCGAAGGCGTCTCCTCCGCAAAGCGGTATTCGCGAGAGTCACTCCTGGGAGTGCTTGCGATGCGCCGCAATTTTGAGCGGCACGAGCCCGCCCAGCACGCTCAAGCACCAGAGCAGCTGCGTTTACGCCGCGCAGGGACAAGATCCGACGCGCTTGGCCTTGTTCGCAAAGCTGACGCCGAAGCCTCCGACCTGAAAAACGCTGGCCCGCGAGCTAGAACGCCTGCGGGCCGCGCGGGGGAGGCACTAGCTCCCGAGTCGTCCCTGCAAAACGGCGGCGCCTCGGCGGTTGCGTCGACCTAGGCTTGCGTCGGCGGGAACGTCGGGCAATGGTTGGGGAAGCCGCACCGCGGCGTTTTAGGTCCGACTCTTGACGACTTCCGTTGACTCCCAGCGCTTCGCGGCGCGCGTCCGCCACGCGGTGCGCGACGCGTTGGTTGTCATTGCGGCGTTCGCGCTGCTGGGCGCGCAGGCGCTTTCGACCCTGCATTACGTGCTGGTTCCGCATCACTTGTGCGCCGAGCACGGGGTGCTGGAGGACGGCGGAGCGCGTGCCAAAGCCAGCGTCGACAAGGCCGCCCCCAAGACGGACAGCGTCGCGGCAAACGAGTCGGACGACCAGGACGACCACGAAGCCTGCACCCTGGCCACCCGCCATGAGCACGCGGTGCTGCTGGAGCGTCCTGCCCTGCAGCTCGCTCCGTCAACCGCGGGTGCTTTCGTCAACTCGAGCTCCGGCGTTGCCCTGAAGCCGACGCGCGCCGCGTTGTTGTCGAGCGCGCCCAAGACGTCACCGCCCGTGCGCGCGTAAGTCAGCTGTCGTCCCGCAGCGCCGTGCGAAGTGGCTCCCATGCCAGCTCGCAGCCCCGTGCGCTGATTCGACCGTGCCCGGCCCTTTGCCGGTGCGCTGGCTAGCGCCGCCGCCCGCCATGGCGGCGCGCCACGACTGCAACGCCCTCCAACGCTTCCATGACTACGTCTGCCATGAAAAACCTACGTTTCCTCCCGCGAGGGAGCACCGCGCTCGTGGTGCTCCTCCACGCGGCGATCAGCAACGCGCAAAATGAGCCCGCACCGGCCCCCGCCCCGAGCTCCTCCGCTCCCGTTGCCGAGCCTGCCTCGACGAGCCCGCCCGCGGCTTACCCCTCACCTTCCAGTTCGCCGCCTGCAGAGAACCAAGCCGATCTGAGCGAAATTCAAGCGGCTCTGGCCGCTGACAGCCGCTCGTCAGCGACCCAAGCGCCCGCCGCGCCCTCGAGCCCTGCGCCCGCAGCGTCCGCCAGCTCGGCTGGAGTGCAGTCACTGAATCCCGACCTCTCGTTCATCGCCGACTTTGCGGCAGCGGCATTTTCGACGGAAGACCACCTGCAAAGCGGCGCGCACGACCCTCGGCGGAACGGCTTCAATCTGCAGGCGCTGGAGCTCAGCTTGGGCGCATCGGTGGATCCCTACCTGCGCTTCGACAGCCACATCACCTTCGACCTCGGGGGGGTCGACGTGGAAGAAGCGTACGGGACGACTCTCGGCCTGCCATTCCGGCTGCAGGCGCGCTTGGGTCAATTTCTCAACCGCTTCGGTCGCCTCAACGCCAGCCACCCGCACACCTGGAACTTTTCGGATCAACCCTTCGCGCTGGGACGGGTATTCGGCGCAGAGGGCAACAAAGGACTCGGAACAGAGCTTTCTTGGCTGACACCGCTGCCTTGGTACGTGGAGCTAGTCGGCTCGGCGATGATGGCGGAAGGGGATGAAACCAGCCGTAGCTTTCTGAACGGCAGCGAGCGCCGCGTGCGAGGGCCCCAAGATCTGCTGCTGCTGGCCGCCGCGAAGCAGTTCTTTCCGTTGTCGGACGACTGGTCGTTGGCGTGGGGCTTGTCGGGCGCCTTTGGGCCGAACCCGAGCGGCCCGGGCAATCGCAGCGCGGTCTACGGCAGCGACGTCTACCTCAAGTATCGGCCCATCACGAGCCAGAGCCCGCTCGTGCTGTCGCTGACCAGCGAATGGTTCTACCGGCGGCGCCAAGTGCCGGAGGACGTCGTGCAGGACGTGTCGAGCTACACGGAGCTGTTCTTGCGCTTCGCCCAGCGCTGGGCCGCCGCGGCTCGCTACGAGCACGGCACGGCACCTTTCGGCACCAGCGGCGCTCGCGTCGTCGATCCACTCGATCCGGAATGGACCGCGTCGCGCCAGCGTGTGGCGCTCGCGCTCACCCACTACCCGTCCGAGTTTTCGCGCTTCCGCCTGCAAGTGTCGCGCGACATGCCCGCCTGGCGCACCCCGATTTGGGCCGGCTTTCTCACGGCCGAGCTCGCCATTGGCGCTCACGGCGCTCACTCCTTCTGATTTTTCGAGGAAATTTCCATGTTCCACAAGCTCACTCTGATCCTGGTCACCCTCGTCGTTTTGCTTTCATCGGCTCCGGCCTGGGCCAAGCTCGAGGTCGTGGCCACGACGCCCGACCTCGGCACCATCGCGCGCGAGCTCGGCGGCAACGACGTGCACGTGACCACGATGGCACTCTCCACCCAAGATCCGCACTTCGTCGATGCCAAGCCGCACTTGGCGCTGGCGTTGTCGAAAGCCAATCTGCTGTTGCTCACGGGCGCAGGCCTGGAGGTGGGCTGGCTGCCAACGCTGCTCACCGGCTCACGCAACCCCGACATTCAAGCAGGCGGCCCGGGCTACCTGGACTGCTCGTCGCTCGTGCCGCTGCTGCAGGTGCCCACGACCGCGGTCGATCGCTCGCAGGGGGACATCCACCCCCAAGGCAACCCGCACTTTTCCTACGACCCGCGGCGCGTCGAAGCGCTGGCGGTCGGCATCGGCAAGCGCTTGGGCGAGCTCGATTCTGCCCACAAATCTGGCTATTTCGCGCGCACCAAGAGCTTCTTGGAGGCGCTGCGGGCGGCGCGCGCGCGCTGGGAGGCACGGCTGTCCAAAGCGCGCGGGCAGAAGATCATCGCCTACCACGACTCGCTTCCGTACTTGGCCGATTGGCTCGGGCTCGAGGTGGTGGAGCACGTGGAGCCCAAGCCAGGCATTCCGCCGAACCCTAGTCACATCGCGCACGTGCTCGAGGTAGCGCGCACCGCCAAGGTTCGCGTGCTCGTGCAGCAAGCGTACTACCCTTCGGGTACCTCGAAGCTGATCGCCGACAAATCGGGCGCGACGTTCTTGCAGATTCCGGGCTATCCAGACTTCACGCAAGCGCAAACCTACACCGCGTACATGGACGACTTGGTGGCCAAGCTGGCCAAGGCGCTCGGGGTCTGATGCAAGCGAGCGAGCTGAAACGGCCCGAGCTGTTCGCCTGCCGCAATCTGCGAGTGGGCATTGCGGGTCGGGCCATTTTGCCCGCCATCGATCTGTCGGTGGCAAGCGGCCAATTCTGGGCGGTGGTCGGCCGCAACGGCGCGGGCAAGACCACTTGGTTGAAGACGCTGGTGGGGCTGCTAGAGCCGGTCAGCGGCAGCGTCGAAAGCGCGCGCGACGTGCGGGTGTCGTACCTGCCGCAACGCAGCGGCCTGGACGATTTGTACCCGCTCTTGGCCCATGAGGTCGTGTCACTCGGCGCCGAGCGCGGCTGGTCATTTCTGGGCAATTGGCGTGGTCAGCGCCGTCGAGAGCAAACCGAGCGGGCGCTGTCGGAAGTCGGCGCTCGAGACCTTGCCGAGCGCCCGTTTCGCAGCCTTTCGGAGGGTCAGAAGCAGCGCGTGCTGTTCGCTCGCCTGGTGGCGGGTGACGCGGAGGTCGCCATCCTCGACGAGCCGACCAGCGCCATGGACCGCGTCGCCGAGCGCGAAGCGTTCGAGCTCATCCGCAAGCTGCAGACCGACCACGGCTTGGCCGTCTTGGTCGTCAGCCACTACCTGTCCATCGTGCGCGAGTTCGCCGACCGCGCGCTGTTGCTCGACGCCGACGCCCAGCAGGTGGTCGTCGGCACACCCCAGCAAGTGTTCGACCACCCTGCCTTCCGCAACCGCTACGGGCAGGGCGAGGTGAGCTATGGCTGAGCCCACGGGCGCAACCGCGCCGAGCAGCGACCTGGACTTCGACTCGTTGCTAGCCCCGAGCGCCAGTCCGAGCGCGCCTGGCTCGGCGCCGGCAGCAGGCACGGCCGCGACGGCGTTGGCCGGGCCCGTCCCGCGCCCCGCCCACGAAGAGCAGCCGACTTGGCACGACTTTGCGGCAAGCTGGGATCTCTATCGAGACCCGGTGGCGTGCGGAGTGGTGGCCGGTGCCGTCCTGGGCATGCTGGGAGTGTTCGTGGTGCTGCGGCGGGCCGTGTTCGTGACCGCCGCCGTCAGCCAAAGCGCCGCGCTGGGAGTCGCGCTGGCGTTTTTGCTGGGAATTTATCTGGGATTTACGCCGCCCCCGGTGCTGTGCGCGTTCCTGTTGGCGCTGGGCGCGACCGGCGTCTTGGCTTTGGGCTCACCGTCCAAGCGGTTGCCGCGCGAGGCAGTAGTGGGCCTGCTCTACGTCGGAGCTTCGGCTTTGGCGGTGTTGGTCGGAGATCGCATCGCGCAAGAGGCCGAGGACATCACCGCCATCTTGTTCGGCACGGCGGTGCTGGTGCGGCCACAAGACTTGCTGGCGGTGCTGGCGGTCAGCCTGCTGGTAGTCGTCGCGCTGGGCGCGCTGTACCGCGGGCTGGTGTTCGCCGGCTTCGATCCGGACGGCGCGCGCATCCAGGGCTTGCCGGTGGCGCGCATCGAGCTCTTGCTGTGGACGCTTGTGGCGCTCGAGGTATCGGTAACGACGCGCGCCATCGGGGCGCTGCCGGTATTCGCGTTCTCGGTGCTGCCGGCCATGGCCGGACTGCGCGCCTCCAACCGGCTGTCGCATGCGGTCTTGCTGGCGGGCTTGTGTGGCGGGCTCTCCGGGGGCCTTGGCTACTTGGGCGCGTTCCTGCTGCGCTTCCCGGTGGGAGCCGCCGAGGCGTGCGTCGCCGCGCTGTTGTTCTCGCTAGCAACGCTGGTGGCGCGCTTGCGCCGAACGGCCTGAAGCTAGACCAGCTCGGAGAGGGCGCCGGTGACCAGGGCGGGGTCGGGCTGGGTGCCGAACTTGTCGATTTCCTGGCCAAAAGCCTGGGCGATCGAGACCAGAAGCTTGCTGTTGGTGACGGGGCTGTAGGCTGAATCGTTCTCACCGCACCACACGTTGGTGGTCGGACATTCCGGCTTCATCTTCAGGCGGCGCCCCATGCGGAACTTGCCGTTGGCACCGCCGGCCAACACCGTGGGCACGTTCAGCGTGCTGTGCAGCGAAGGATTGCCCATATCGCTCGTCACGTAGATGAGCGTGCTGTCCAACGCTCCCAAGGCGTCGAGCTTTTGCATCAAGCGCGCGACCTTGGAGTACACGTAGCGGTTGAACTTGGCGAGCGGAAGCCAGGTCTCGGGCGTGCCGTCGCCGGGGTGGCCGTTGTTGCCGATGGGCGAGGCGTTATAGGTGTGGGCCACGCTGCCGTGGTTGTCCTTGGGCAAGCCGAGCGGGTTGTTGTCGTACGAAAGGTCGTTCATGAACAACGTGCCGAAGCGCGTGAGATCGCAGGCCATGGCTTGAGCCAAGACGTCGATGTGCGCGTCGGTGATGGCGTCGAAATACGGCTCCCCGCCGTTGTACTGCTTCAACGCCGGGAACTTCGTCGCGTCGGGGCGCGGCGGAACCATGCACACGGTGCCGCTGGCCATGCCGCCCCCCAGCTGCTTTTCCAGCTCCGACAGCGAGGTCAGGTGTTGATCGAGCTTCTGCTGCTCGGCGGGCGCCAACTTGGCGCGCAGCCGCTGAATGTCCCACTTCTGGTAGTCGATGACGCTCTGGCTCAGCTTCCGCTTACGGTCGGCGGCGGCGACGTCGGCCGGGTCTTTGCTAACGACCACGCCGTCGAACAACAGGTCGAAAGCCTTGGTGGGATCGATGATCTTGGGCAGCGCGACGCCGCCTTCACCGTAAGACAGCGTGAGGCCCGAGGTGGTGCCGTCGTTGCCGACGCCCAGCGACAAGCTGGTGACTCGAGTGCTGCTGCCCAACCCTTTGGTGACGGCCAGGTATTGGTCGAGCGAGAGGTTCTGCGGCTTCATCCCGCCGTCGATGCGGCTGCCGGTCAGGATGGTGCCGGCCGAGTCGTGGCCGTTGGCGTTGGACAAGTGATCGATGCCTTCGATCACCAGCAGCTTGTCCTTGAAGCTCTTGCCGTAGGTGGCGGCGTCGTCGAACGGCTGCAGCGAGCAATTGGTGTAGCCGAGGTCGAAGGCGGTCTCGGTGTCGCCCGACTTCATCGCCCAGTACTCGGCCGAGAGCCCGTGCGGATGGTAGATGGTGATGAACTTCAGCGGCAGCGTTTCGCCGGCGGCTTGGGCCACCGAGTTCTCGAGCAGGCGCGAGAACGGCAGGGCCGCGAAGCCGGCGCCCATGGCGCGCAAGAACGCGCGCCGAGAATTGGAGCGGCTCATTGCGCCCTCCGGTAGCCGAAGCTGGGGTTGGTCACGAAGGCGCTGATGGCCGCGACCAAGTTGGCGTCGGTAGCGGTCCCGGTCTTCTGCAGGCCTGCGTACTTCACGAAATCGTCCTCACTGGCGGCAAGCTCGGGCGCGCTGGTGGTAGCGAGCGCCCGATACAAATGGCGAGCAAAACATTCGCGCACCTGGGCGCTTTGGGACATCGCCTTGGCCAAGGCGTTGCTGTCGGCGTAGTTGCCATCGAAATCGGTCCCGGCAATCACCACGCTGGAGTCGACCGGCTGGTTGTTGTCCGTCGTGCGGAACTTGCCCATGCCGTCGAAAGCCTCGAACGCGAACCCAAAGCTGTCGATGTTGTTGTGACAGCCGGCACACGCCGTAGTGGCGTGGGTGGTGAAACGCTGGCGGGTCGTCTTCGAGGGATCGGGCAGCGGCGGCACCACCGCCATCTTCAAATCTACAGGGCTGGGTACGTCGATGCAGGCCACGCGGCGCATGACCGCCACACCGCGCAGCACCGGCGCGGTTTCGTGGGCGTGGGCGAACACCGACAAGAACGCGCCTTGGTTCAAGATGCCCAGGCGCTTCGGCAGGTCGACGCGCACGAAGGTGTCGTTCGTCGCGCCCGGCGCCGATACGCCGTACACCGCAGCCAACGGCGCGTTCACCATGCTCCAGCCGCCGCCCAACAGCTCTGCCAAGCTGCCGCCCGCTTGCGCGCCCGAGGTCACGGCGGTGGCCAAGAACTGCGTCGTCTCGGCCTCCATGGCCGTTTTGACACCGGCGTAGTCGGGATAGATGTTGCTGTCCTTCGCCGTCTCCGAAATCTTGTCGGTGCCGAGCCACTCTTTGACGATCCGAACCGCGCGCGTCTGGGCGTTGAACGCGGTGCCGGCCTGGGCTGCAAACAGGCCCAGCGTGGGGTCGTTCAGGGCGGCGGCGCGGCCCTCGGTCGTGTCGAGCGCGCCGGACAGGGCTTTGTCCACCAGCTCTTTGCTGGGGGGGTGACCTTGCACCAAGTAGCTGATGGAGCTTGCCAACTCGTAGGGCGTGAGCTTGACGGTAGCAGCTGGCGCGTCGCCGATTTCCGTCAGGTACAAGAAGGCGGCCGACTGCAGCATCGCGCGCGTCAAAAGCTCGATGCCTTCGTCGTAGCTGCCGCCGTCGAGCGCGGTGTGAAACACGATCATCAGCTGCGCGACTTCGTCCTCGGCCAAGGGGCGGCGGTAAGCTTGCGCGCCGAAGGTGCGGATGAAGTTGTCGGCGCAAGCGTCGGCACCGGTGCTGGAGTTGGCGCAAACCGCGCTGGCCGGCAGGTGCTGGCGCAGCGTGGCCGCCACCGCGGTCGCGGCCGCGGCGAGCTGTCCGGCAAACACCGGATCGACGCGCTGCGCTTCGTTCAGGGTGAAGCCGCTCTGACGTGAGTCAGGAATGAAATCGGCGCTGATGCCGGCGGGCACGTCGGGCACCAGCGCTTGCACGCTGGCTTCGTATTCTGCGTCAGCCAGACGCCGAATGCGCGCCGGGAGCAACGCTGCCGCTTGGGTGCCGGGTGGTAGCTCGACGCCGCCACCGACGTTGAGCGCGCCACCAGTGCCACTTCCTTGACCACCCGAGCCCACGCTCGGATTCTTTCCGTCACCCGCTGTCTGACAACCTAGAGCTAGGAAGGCAAGCAGGGGGGCCGTGACCCAAAGGGTCTTCGGCAGATCTCGCATCAGGATGATTTGAACCACCGTCGGATGTTTCGCAAGCGTTACCAGCTGCACTGTGTCATGGCCCCGCTACTGGAATCGGTTCCAGGTCGTCACTCCGCGCAGTGATGCAGCTGTTGTCGCACACGGCACGACATCGTGCGCGCGCTGCAGTGGCGCAGCTCGCACGCGAATGATCAGAGCAATGCTGGTCGACCCAGTGCAGCGGTGGCTCTTTCGCCTCTCGTGCACGCACACTTCTCAATCACGCACACAAAAATGCGAACTGTCCGTGCAAAGAATTTTTGCACCCCATCTCGAGATTTTTCACGCGAGGGCAGAAGGCAAAATCTAGTTCGCGTGAGTCTTCAGGGCTGCCGAAATGCAGCCTGAATCGCAGAAGCTTCTGTGGCGGCGCAAGGCCACCTCGTACGATCGAGATTTTTTCACAGGGAGGACGGGAGGACGGGAGGACGAGACAGAGGCGAGAATTTTGGGGTACGCGCTGCCGCCGGCGAGTCTGCAGCAGCGTCGCGGGCTAAACCCCTCCGGCTTTCTTTCGAGGGATATTTTTGGTTTTGGTCCTCCAAAAACAAAAATGCGTTCTCGCCTTCCCCCACGCCTCCCGTCCTCCCGTCCTCCCTGTGAAATCCCGGAGGCTCTCGACACGACCCACCAGGACGGCAGCAGCCCGAGACGGTCGCGCAGGGTGGCCTTGCGACGGCACGTTAGCTTCTGCAAGAAAGCTGCGGGGCGGCAGCCCTAGATGCATCTTGGCGGGCTGCGGCTTGGCACCCTCGGGCGCTCAGCCGCCGGTGCTCAGCCGCGGGCGCGCGCTTCGAGGATGCTGGCGAGCACGGCCAGGACTTCACCCATCTCGAAGGGCTTGCGGACCCAGGCACTGACTTCGTTCGCCAGGTCTTCGGGCACGCCGCTGGCCACGCCGCTGATGAGGATGACCGGGATGCCGGGATGCCGGAGGCGAAGCGACTGAAAGGCGCCCGCGGCGTCGGAGGCCAGCGGCGACAGATCCACGAGGGCGGCGTCGAGCTCTCCGCCGGCATCGAGCACGGCGTCGAACTCTTCGCGACTGGCCACGACTTGCGGCTCGGCGCCGCGCGCTTCGAGTGCCAGCTCGACCAACGAGCGCACGGCCTCGTCGTCTTCGACGACCAAGACGCGCGCGCCCATCACGGTGGGGCGCTTGACGCGCTTGGGAGCGGTGCCGGTACGCAGCTCGGCAATGGGCCAACGCAGATCGAAGCAAGCCCCGGGGCTCGTGCGCGCGACGCTGAGCGAGCCGCCCTTGGTGCGAGACAACGCCGCCGAGTGCCGAAGACCGACACCAGCACCACCCCGACGGGTGGATGCGGGCGCGGTGAGCAACGTGGCGACGCGCTCGGGATCGATACCGGGACCCTCGTCGCTCACGGAGAAGATGACCGAAGGGCCTTCTTCTCGAACGCCGATGGACACCGTAGAGCCCTTGGGCGAAAAATCGATGGCGTTGAGCAGGAGGTTGGTGAGGATTTGGAGCAGCGAGCCCACGCTGCCCAACAGCGCCGAGCCCGAATCCAGAAGCTGGAGGTCCAGCTGGACCCCGCGCTGCTCGGCCCGCGGACGCACGCCCATGAGCGCGCTTTCGGCAACGCTTCGCCCGCTGGCCTGGGCGGTTGAGTCCGGCGCTTCGGCCCCGATAGCGCTGCGCGAGATGCCGTGCCCGAGCCGCGCGTGGGTGCGCGCGACGTCGATGGCGTCACGCGCGGGCCCGGCCTCCAGACGTGAGTAGGCCACGTCGAGCCAGCCGAGAACGACCGTAAGGGCGTTCGACACCTCGTGGAGGGCGCCCGCTAGATCCGCTTCCTGGTCGGGAGGCGGAGGCGGCAGGCTTCTGGGTGCGCTCGAAAGAGGCACGGGCGACACAATATTATGCCCGCACGATTGTCGCCACTCCATTCCCAAGGGTGCGGTGCCATCGTTTGCTTTCAAATGTGAAACGAAGCCTCGAGATCAGGTGGGACTAGAATCGGGGTCTTACTTTGGGGCAGTGATGCTGGCGGGCACGAGCAACCGAAAGGAACCGTCGACGTTCGCGCGCGTCTCGGCCACCTGCACCACTCGTTCTGCCTGCTTCACGTCCCGGGTGTAGGCGAAGTTCTTATCCAAGTAGGCATAGGCGCGAATTGCCGCAGACCCGAGCGGCGCTTGCGAACCGGAGAGCGAGACGCGAGCGACGCCCGAAAGGAGAGACGGTCGTGGCAAGCTGACGCGCCCCAAGTCCCGGTCGCGGTCCTTCACCTCGACGCCCGGATAGACCTGCCAGGCAAAGCCCAAGCTCTCGGGCCCCTGCACCGAAACGTCGAACAGGCCCGGATCCGCGGCGACCGCGAACTTGCCGGCGTCGTCGACCAGCCCCACCCCGGCTCGCGGAATGAACGGCCCATTACCGAAGGCGTCGTCGAACGGCAGGATGACGGATGGGGACGGTACGGCCTGAACCTGGGCGCCAGGGAAAGAGCTCTGACCAACTATCGCCGCGATCGGCGAGAGCTCGAGCACTTTGCCGTATTGAACGGGGATGTCGGCCGGGACCTCCCAATCGGCCTGCAGCGCCGCTAGCGCCCCCTCGGCAGAGGGCCCCCCCAACACCGGCGGAACCGCCCAGACCTTGTAGGTTCCGGGAGGGACCACGGCGTGCAGCGCACCGTCGGCCGCCACCGACAAGGTGGTCTGGTAGGAGGCGAAGATGCCGTCGTCGACCCCGTAGATTTGGGTCGACACCAACGTGACGTAGCCGGCGACCGGGGTTCCGTCGTCCAAGCGCACGAGCTGACTTTCGACGCGCACCGGCTCGGGCAGGCGGGTGAAGCGGTCGATCAGGACGGCCGGACTCTGCCCGCTCAACAGCCCCAGACCGGTGCGGTCCATGAAGATGGTCGGGGCGACCTGATCGCTGCGCGGACGAAACCGCAGCAGGTCCTTGGCCGCTTTGACCTCCGTGGTGGTCGTGGTCGCCACCGGCACGACGACGGTCGAATAGGAGAGCTGGGCGCCGTAGTCGACGGTCGTGCTGGCCTCTCCCGAGTCGCTGGGATCGCCCAACACCAGCTCCGTCGAGATGGGGTTACCACCGAGCGGCTCGATCATGTCCACGGTCCAGCCCTTCAGACTGGGGCTCGCCTTGGGCCAGCGAATGCTGAGCGACAGCTGCGAGATGGAGGAGAGCGGAAAGTTGATTTCCGCGTTCTCGACGCCGATCACGAGGTTGCGATAGAGCTGGGGCGGCACCGCGCAGCCCAACTGGTGGGGGGGCGGCACTAGATAAACGTCGTACTCCCCGCGGGGGAGTCGCGCCTCGAAGCTGTAGCCGCCTTGCAGGTTACGAATGCCGGTCGAAGCAAAATAGAGCTGCTGCGGTAGGCCGAGCAGTCGTTGGCTGAGCGCGAACGTGACGGTCGCGGGCAAACTTTTGCCGTCGTCGGCGGTCAAGAACGGATTTTTGGGGTCGTCGCTCAAGAAGCCGGGGTAGCAGGTCACGTCCTTCGGTAAGACCAGGCTCCCCAAGACGTGACTGGGTCCGGGCAGCTGAAGGTCCAGGGAGCCGCCGCTCGTGGGCACGTCGTCCAGCTGGGTGACGAACGTCATGTGCGGAACGCCGCTGTCGGAGGGGGGGGTGGCCGAGACCAGCAGGGCTTCCAGCTTGCCATTCACGGTCTGACAAACGCCGTCGCGGCAGCTGTCGGCACCGCAGTCGGACTCCGAGCTGCAGGTGTTGTTCGGCCGAGGGTCGTGGCGCTGGCCAACGGCCGTAACCGTGCAGCCCCAAGCCGCCGGCAGCCCCCAGAGCAGCGCCGCGAGCCGACGCGACACTATTTGTTCCCTCCGCTGGGGCAGTTGACGAGCTGGCCCGCGTTTTCGGGCGGGACGTTGATGTTCGCGAGCCAGAACGCTTCGGCTAGGTCAGCCTTGTTGATCACCCGATCCGAGTGCCCGGGGACGATGTTGGATTGATGGGTCACGCGCAAGGTGTAGCGGTGACAGCCGGGCGTGATGCCGGGTCGGACCGAAACAGGGATGCTCACGACTCGGTTGGTGTCGTCGAACGTGGACGCCGGCATCGGCACCGACCCCGCTTGTTCGACCATGTCGCTGTCCGGCGTGTAATCGAAGAGCAGAATCGCGAACAACGGGTCCCCGGCGTCTTCCGACTTCACCGGGATCGTGAACATCACGGTCTCTCCCGAATTGGTGACGATCAATTGATCGACCCCGGGGTGGATGTTGCTGTTGTCCAGGAATGGCTTGGTCTTCTTGGGCGCAACCAACGGCGGCGGGTCATCCACCAAACAACCGGACAGCATGCTGATGCTGGCCACACCTAGCGACAGGCGTGCCAAGCCCACAAATCGGCCCAGGCGACGCGAGCTACACGACGCAAGCCATGACAGGCGAGTCGCGGCACCGGTGACGAACGAAGCCCAGAGCGGCATGGCGCGCAGCCTAACGGCCGCCTCCTCTGCCGAACTGAAATCGGGTGTGAGCGTATTCGGCGCCGAGCGCCAGCGAGTACAGGTTGCGCGCGGTGGGGTTGTCGCGCACGAACGTGCGCATGTTCTGCTCGGCGCTGTCGAGCTCGTAGCCCTCCTCGGCGGCGACCTGGCGCAGCGATACGCCGAGGTCACCCGAACCGAAGAAGCCGGCGCGGCGCACGGCCAGCTTGGCGGCGGCGAGCGCCATGTCGTAGTCGAGCGCGTCCGGATCTTCGCAGAGCTCGCGCAGGCGGCGTTGCAGGCGCGCGGGGATGCTCTCCCACAGCACCTCGGCCAAGTTGAGGACCGCGCCGGGGTTGCTGGCGTTGGCGCGCGGGGGACTGAACGCGAAGGCCAAGCCGCGCAGCACCGCCCGCCCCTGCGATTCAGGGGAGCCGAAAAGCAGGGCATATTGAGGAGTAGCAGCTGCGAGCATCGCGCCCAGGTGGAAGCGTAGCTCCGGGCTGTCCTGGCGCACGTCGCCCGAGAGAATGACGGCCGGCGGCGACAACAGCGCCAAGCTGACCGTGACCGGACCGGCGCTGCGCCGCTGAAACAGCGGGGTTCGGAGCAGGCCGAGCGCGCGTGCCAAGGCCGCGTAAGAGCGCGCCAGTGGCGTAGGAGCTCCGGCCGGCACGCGCTCCAAGCCCGTGACGCCATAGGTGCTCGGGTCGCGTCGAAACACGTGCTCGGCGCCCTCCCAAACCAGCGATAGCGCTTCGAGCGCGCGGCTCGATTGCTCCCGGAACAACAAGGCCCGCACCGCGTCCGGTTGCTCCGGCTGATCCGACAGCGCCGGCGCCTCGACAGCTTGGCCCGAGCTCAGCACCGAGAGCACGTGCTCGCTCGCGCGCGCGTACACCGGATCGCGATCCAGCAGCGCCGCGTCGTGCAGCCGCGAGACAGCCTGCAAATCGCCGGGCTGGAGCAGCGCCAAGCGCCGCGCGACGCTGACCAAATCGTGAGCCCGCGACGGGCGGTGCTCCAGTTGCCGCACCAGCTCCAAGCCGGCGTCGATCGAGCCGCGCCGCAGCGCGTCGTACAACGACTGCTCCCCGCTCGCCTCTTGGCCCACGAACGTCGCCGAAAGGTCGAGCGCGGCTTGGATTTCCGGCCGTGAATCGAAGGCGGGCCGCGGGTCAGGCAGGCGGACTTCGGGCATGCGCGGGTCGGAGCTGCCGCGGGTGGCCGCCGGGGGAGCGGACAGGGCCGGCACCCGCTCCTCTTCGACCTCCGGCGCCAGCGAATAGCGCCCGGAAATGTTGGGGCGCATCGAGCCCATGCTGCGCGGCGCCGGGTTCTGCCGGGGGCTCGGCGGCGGCGCCGAGGGCACCTCGAGGCGCGCCTCTTTTTCGTCGCGCGGGATGCGCGGCGAACGGGGAATGAGCGACTCGATCAGCGGCGCCGGGGGCGGCGAGCGCACCGGGATGCGCTCGGTGGTGGGCGCCGGATCGGCGCTGGCGAAGCGCTCTTCCATCTCGAAGCCCTCGGGTCGCTGCGAATAGCGCCCGCGGTCGACCAGCGGTGTACCGACCAGCGTGGGCGAGGTGTGCTCCGGTCCGGAGGAGCCGGGCGGCTTCGACGAGATGGGGCGGCCGGGCGGCGACGAGCGGTGCCGTGAGCGCACCGGCGTGATGTCGGAGCCGAGCTCGAGGGCGGCGTCACGGGTGCTGGGATCGCCGAGAGCCGCGTCCAAGTAAGAGAGCGCGCGATCCGGCTCGTTCACCCGTTTGGCGGCGCGCGCCGCGGACAGCGCCACGCGGCTCTTGCTGCGTAACCCCTGCAAATCGCCGGACATCGCGCGTTCGAACAGGGGCAAGGCTTGCGCCGGCTCGGACGCTTCCAAACGTTCGGCGACGGCCATGGCCACGAGCGGCGTGTCGCCCAGCTCGGCCCGGCAGCGCAGCAGCTCGCGCAGCCCCGCGTCACCCCCGAGCGCGCTGTCGAGCGCTTCGGCGGTCAGAAAGGCGCGCAGATCCATTTGCTCGACGCTCAGCTCGCCCCGCACCGCGCGCAGCTCCGCCGCCGCCAGACGTGCGTCTTCGGGGCTGCCGGGTCCACCTCGGGTGAGGTACTCGAGGTAGCGCGCAACGAGCTGGGCGTCCGCGAGCTCCGGTGCGAGGCGGGCCGCGCGCGTGGCCTGGGCGAGCGCGCTCGGCTGGTCGCCGGCCGCCAGCGACGAACGAGCTGCTTCCACCAGCAGCGCCGCGCGCTCCTCGGGCGGGCGCGTCGACGCCGTCGCCAGCTCGTCCAGCGCCTCCGCCAGCCCGAGCGGGTTTTGACGGCGACGCTCGACCTCGACCCCCAGCTCCAGCAGCCTTTCGGAGCGGGTCCAGGCGCCCATGCCCTCGAGCACGCGCCGCGCCGCCTCCACGTCGCCCCCCGCCAGGTAAGCTTCGCAGGCGCGCCGCGACAGATCGGCGGCTTCTTCGCGGGCCGACGCCACCGCGCTGCCGCGCAGCCACAACGCGGCGGCGCGCAGCGGCGTGCCCAGGCGCTCGTGCAAATCCGCCAGCACGCGCAGCACGCTCAGGTTGTCACCGGTAGCGGTAACGAGCGCTTCCAGCTCGGCGCAAGCTTCGTCGGGGCGCCCCAGGCGCTGCTCGAGCACGGCCGCCCGTCGCAAACGGATGCGCCGCACGTCGTCGACCATGCTGGCCAGCGTCGCGCGACGCGCCAAGAGCTTGACCAGCTGCTCGTAGTCGCCCTGGCGCTCCGCCTTGCGCTCGAGCGCCGCGATGGCCTGCACGTCGTCTGCGTCCAGGTCCAGCACCGCCGCCCAGCGTTCGAGCGCACCCTCTTCGTCCCCCTGCTCCTCGAGCAAGAGGGCCAAATCGCGCAGCACGCTCAAGCGCTGCCTGTCGTCGCCGACGCGCTCCGCCCACTGACCGAGCGCTTCGATTTCGGTGTTCCGATCGCGAGCTTGGCGGGCGAGCGCGACCAGATCGGCCCACAGGCTCTCGTTGTCCGGCGTTTCGTGCAGCGCCCGGCGCATCACCTCGATGGCGCGGTCCGGCTCGCCGCGGGCGCCGATCAAAGCCGAAAGCTCGGCGCCCAGGCGAGCCTGGCCAGCGGGCGGCAGCCCGAGCTGGTCCATGCCGCGAGCCAGGTGCTGCTCGAGCTCGTCGTGGCGCCCCTGTCGCCGGAACAAGGCCGCCAAGCGCTCGAACACTTCCACCTGCTGCGCGTCGGGCAGGTCGTCGACGGCAGCGGCACGGCGCAAGATCTCCTCCGCGACCGCCGGCTCTTCGGCGGCCGCGGCCAAGTCGAGCAGCGACTGACCACGCTCGCGAGGCGGTACCGCCTCGAGCACGGCTTCGATCAGCTCCGAGTCGCCTACGGCACGGGCCCGCGCTTCGGCACGCCGCACCAGCTCGACCTTTTCTGGCTCTTTGCACGCGGCGCGCACGAGCAGCTTGGCTTCGGCGTGCGGATCATCCAGCGCGCCTGCCAGCCGCCCGCCGAGCTCCAGCAAGGTCGTGCCGGCGCCGCTCCACTTTTGCCCCGATAGCTCGATCAACTTCGCGACGGTGGCGGGAGCGTCGGCCGAGCGCGCAAGCGCGGCCGCGTCATCGAACAGCGACGCATACTCCTCCAAGTCGCCATCGCTGCCGTAGGCGTAGCCCAAGGCGCGCAGGGCCAGGTCCGGCGCGTCGAAGGTGGAAAGGGCGGCCTGGGCGGCAGCAATACCCATGCGGGCCCCCTCGGGGCCGTCGGCCTTGGCGAGCAGGCTGTCGATGGCTTTGGCGAAGCGCAAAAGCAACGTTTCGCGCTCTTCCGGCACGACCACCAGCAAAGCCGCGCACGCCTCCGCCAACGAGCGCAAGAGCTCGGCGTCTCCGCGCACGGACAGCGCGCGCAGCAACACCTCGATGCGCTGGCGTTGGCCTTCTTCGCTCGGCCCCGCGAACAGCGCCGCGCGGCGCAGCCACGCCGCGCGCAGCTCCGGCGAAGCGTTGGCCATCGCGACCCGCTCGATGGCCCGCACTACGTCGCCGGAGCCCTCGGCGTGCTCGGCCAGGCGCGCCATCGTCACGTAAGCCACGCCTTCGGACGGCACCGCCTCGAACGCCGAGATGGCGTGGCGGAGCGCCCGCGCGGAGTCGCGCCGCCGCTCGAATTGGCGCGCCGCGCGGTAGTGCACGGCGCGCTCGCCGTAGCGACCCAGCGTCGCGTTCGCCAAGCCGTCGTAGATCCGCTCCAAGGCGTCGATCTCGTCGTCACCGGCCGTGCGCTCCGCCAGCGCCAGCACGTCCGAGCGGGCCGGATCCAGCTCGAGCGCGCGAGCCGACGTCTCGAATGCGTCTTGCATGCGGCCCGCCGACAAAGCGACGCCGGCCGCCACCGCCAGCAAGCGCGCGGCTTGGCTGGGCTCCGCGCGTGAAACCGACAGCGCCTTCAGTCGACGGAAAGCCGCGTCGTGACCGATGAACGCGGTGACGTCGGCCGCGAACAGCTCGGGCCCGCGCTCCGGATCGAGCGCCATCGCGCGCTCCCACGCTTTCAGCGCGCCCTCTTGGTCCGAAGCCAGATCGTACAACGCCGCCCCCAGCTCGCGGAAAGCGCGCGCGGTGCCGGCTTGATCGGCCTCGGGGTGCGCGCTCAGCGCTTCGGCGCGCGCTTCGAGCAAGGCCAGATCGCCGTCGGAGCTGCGGGTGGGCAAGGCACGGTCCAGCTCCGCCAACACGTCAGGCGCGGGCGCGCCCTCTTTGACGGCGCGCAGCAACGAACGGGCCGCGCCATCGGCGTCGCCCGCCGAACGGCGACGGCGGGACAGGTCGAGCAGCAGCGTGGGTCGTTCGGCGCCCGGCGAGCCAGCCGAGAGCCAACGTTCCAGCACCGCGATGCCGAGCCCACGTTCGCCGGTCGTGTCGGCGACGGACAGCACCGCGTCGCGCAGACCGGTACTGCGCGGCCCGACCACGTCGAGCGCGCGCCGCGCGAGCGCGCCGGCGCGCATCGGCTCGAGCGGCGCTAGCTCGCGCAGCACCTCGGCCAGGTCATCGCACACCTCGGTCAGCGGTTGATGCTGTGAGAGCAGCCAGGCCAACGTGTCCGCCAAGCGCGAAGCGTCGCCGGATTTGCGCATGCGCGACAAGCGCGAGCGCGCCGCGTCCAAGTCGCCGGGGCGGAGCGCAATCCGCCGCTGCGTCCACGCCAGCGCCAAAATGTCCTCGCCCAGCCGCTCGTAAACGTTGGCCAGCTCCGAGCAGGCCGCCGCACGCGGCACCACCACGCCCATCGCGCGCTCGAGCGCCTCGGCGCCGGCGCGATCGCCGTGCAAGAGGCCGACCCGGGCCCGCACCGCGACCGGGCGGGCCAACGACGGGTCGGCGTGCGACGCCTGTTCGGCCGCGACGCGCGCTCGCTCTACCTCGCCGCCGTCGAGCAACGCCTCGGCGGCCAAGCTGCCCAGCACCGCGCGCAGCGAAGGCTGCAAGCCCGCCGCCACGCGCAGCAACGCGCGGGCCCGCACGCTCTCCACACCGCGCTGCGCCGCCAACAGCAGCGCCATGCACGCCACCGGCGGCGGCGCGGTGGCGTCGTCCAACAGCGGTGACAGCTCGCGCAAGGCGCCGTCCATATCTCCGCGCCGGCGCTTGGCGCTCGACAGGGCCAAGCGCAGGCGGCCGCGCTCCAGCTCCGAGCTTTTGCGCTCGGCCAAGACGCTCAGGTGCGACTCCAGCTCTTCGCCGCGCCCGAGCCGCGTCAACAACCGCTCGAACGCCAGCTGGTATCCGCGCTCTTCGGGCACCATTTGCGTGAGCTCACGCAGCACCGACAGGTACTCGGTGGCTTGGTCGGGCCGCCCGGAGAGCACGGCCGCCAGCCGCGACAGCACCTCCAACCGCTCTTCGCCCTGCGCGGACGTCAGTTTGGCGCGGGCCTGCTCGAGGGCCTCGTTCTCGCGCTCCACCTGCGGAGCGAGGCGCATCGCTCGGTCGCGCTCGGCCTCGTCGGGCGCATCGCCGGTCAAGCGGGCGAGCGCCCAGCTCGCCAGCCCGGCGTCATTCAGCCGCTCCTCGGCAATCGTCGCAAGCTCGCGCAAGCACGCCAGCCGCTCTTCGGCGTGCCCTTGCGGCTTGCCCTCGCCGATGCGGACCAACGCTTCGATCAAGGCCGAGAAATCACGCGTCGAAATCGCGTATGCGCGCAACGACTCTTTGGCCAACGTCGAGCCCGGCTCGACCACCAAAGCGTCCAGCCAACAATCGACGGCGCGATCGGCCCGCGACAGCGCGCCGCTGTACAAACGCCCGAGTGAAAGCCGTGCTCGCGCGCGCTCCTTACCCGCCAGCAGATCGCAGCCCAGCTCGAGGCGCGCCGCGAACAGCTCGTGCATGCCCACGCGCTCCAGCAGCTCGTCGAAACCGAAGGCGCTCTCGCTCACCGGCTCGCCGCCGCGCTCGATGGCCGACAACACGCTCTTCAAGTCGAGCTCGGCGTCCAGCCGGGCGTCGAACGCCGCGCCGACGGCGCGCGGCAAATCGCCGTCGCGCAGCGCGTCGCGCAAGCGGCGCAGATGAATGGCGCGAGCTTGTTCCGGCAGCGCGCGAGCTTGTTCACGCCGCACCTCGTCGGCGGCGCCGACACGGCCGCGGCCCGAGAGCGCTTGCGCCAGCCGCTCCACGGCCGGCCCGAAATGCGGGGCCATTTCGAAAGCGCGAATCAGATCTTCGAACGCCGCCGGCCGTTCGCCGAGGGCTTCGCGCCGCTCGGCGGCGTCCAGGTAGGCTTGGGCAGAATCTTCGGGCGAAAGCTGCGGGCTCCACGCGGCGATCGCCGCCAGCTGCTCGAGCGCCTGCGGCTCCGTCGGCTTCTCGCGCGCCGCCGCCGCCAAGGCTTCGCGCGCGCCCCGCGCGTCACCACCGCGCGCCAACAGCAACCCGATGCGCAGCGACAGCGCGGCCACGTCGGCCCCGGACTGCTCGAGCAGCGGCCGCAAGGTCGCGGCGGCGAGCAAGGGCTCTCCCAAGCCGGTGAACCACGATGACAGCTCCTCGCGCAGCAGCGGCTCTTCGGACAAAAGCAAGGCGCGACGCGCGAAGCGCGTGGCGGCGTCGAGCTCGGTACCCCGCGCCGCGAGCGCGCGTGACAAGGCCGCCGCCGAAGCGCGCTCCTCGTGCTCGCTGCCGGCGCGACTCGCTGCCTGCAACTTCGCGAACAACGAAGCCAGCTCCGCGCGGGGACCCGGACGACGCGAAATCGCGGTGTCGAGGTCGTAACGTTCGACTGCCAACGACCCCGCCGAACGCGGTCCGTCGCCGCCCCACTCGGGCGGTGGCAGAGTTCGACGCGGCGCGTCCTGAACCGCGTGCGCTATGTCGTGGAGCGCAGCACCCCCGGCCGCGCTCGAGCCCTCGCTCGTTGGCAAGGGGTCTTTCGAGTCAATTGTCGTCATGGGCGATCAGCGGCACGAGACTATAGGCCAGCCAGAACGCGGCGCGCCTTCTTCGGGGGCTTGTCGGCAGCCTAAATGCCGGTCTAGCCTTCCGGACGGCGCCCTCAGGGCAGCCGGAGGCTCAATGTTCAACAGTTCACGTCACCCCCTGCTGCCGCGCTTCGTTGCAGCCGTCACGGTCGGCGCGCTCCTCAGCGCCAACGCCGCCCCAGTCTTTGCAGCAGATCCTGCCGCGCCCGCCAAAGAAAAGGCCGTCGCGCCGGCGAAACCCGAGCCCAAGCCTGCCGAAGTGAAGGCAGACGCGCCCAAGGCTGACGCTAAGGCAGCCAAGCCCGCCGACGCCGCCAAGCCCGACGCCAAGGCAGCCGCCAAGCCGGCGGACAAGCCGAAGGCCCCAGACAAAAAGACCAAAGACGCCGCCCGTAAGGCTTACGGCGAAGGCGACACCGCCTACAAGGCCGGAGATTTCGCGGCCGCTTACGCCGGCTTCTCCAAGGCCAACGAGCTCATTCCGTCGCCGCAAGCCGCGTACTGGGCCGCCAAATCCATCGACGGCCAGGGCAAAACCGAAGACGCCATCGCCGCCTACGAAAAGCTGCTGGCCGATCCGGGCATCGCTGCTCTGGGTGACGAAAAGACCAACGACGCCAAAGCGCGCGTGGCCGACCTGAAAGCCAAGCTGGTGGCCGAGGTCAGCGTCCAGACCACGCCCATGGGCGCCACCATCTCCATCGACGGCACGCCGCAACCCGGCGAAACCCCGATGATCGTCAAGCTGCCCCCCGGCCCGCACAAGCTCACGCTGGTCGCGCCCGGCTTCGAGCCGAAAGAGGTCGACCTCGACGTGAAGGGCGGCGAAAAGAGCGAGCAAAAGCTGGAGCTAGTCGCCAAAGCACCGCCGCCCCCGCCGCCCGAGCCGGTGGTCGAAGCGCCGCCTCCGCCGCCCCCACCCCCGCCTCCGCCGCCCCCGCGCAGCAAGGTTCCGGCCTACATCACGCTCGGCATCGCCGGCGCGGGCGCGGTCGTGGGCACCATCTTCGGCATCAAAGCGCTCGGCGCCAAGAGCGACTTCGACAAGAAGCCGACCGGCACCGCCGCAGACGACACCGAACGCAACGCGCTGATCGCCGACATGGCCTTCGGCGTCGCCATCACCCTCGGCGTCACCGGCGTCGTCTTGCTCACCAGCGACGACTCCGCCGCCCCCGCCTCGGCCTCGCTGCAGAAGCTGCCCAAGCGCGCCAAGCTCGTCGTCGCCCCCTACGCAACCCCCAAGGGTGGCGGCGCCGGCATGCAGTACACGTTCTGAGTCGTTACGAATCCGAAACGCGCCGTGCGGCCCCAATCCGCACGGCGTTTTTCGTTTTGTAACGCCTCCGTCAGTCCCCAGATTTTTTCACAGGAAGGTCAGAAGGACAGAAGGTCAGATTGGGCGCCAGGACGTTCAGTCACTTGCGTCGCGCTTCCGAGGTGGTGGAGCGCTCAACGTGATCGAGCAGCTCGACGCGATCACCGAAACGAGTGGGCGCTCCACTGCTCACTCTTCTGACCTTCTGACCTTCCTGTGAAAAAATCTGGGTCCGTGTCAGGGCAGGCCCAGTTCCGTATGTGGCGAGGCCGCCCAGCTGGGCGGCCAGGGACAAGGCCTACCCAGGCAGAACGCGCGCCTTCGTCCAGGCGCTCAGCACGAAATCGCGAGTGCGCGCGAGTTGGCATGGCCGCGAGGCGCTTTCAGGCTCCCCGCGGCAGCGAAACCAAGCTGCGATCAGCCAAATCTTTGGCTGATCGCGTCCACGACTTTGTCGAAGCTGGGCGGGAGCAGGACCGGCGGGTTCTTGAGCTTGCCGCTGACGCCGGGGATGGAGCCTTCGTGGTACTTCACCTTGAACTCGGTGAATTTGAGGCCGTTGGCGGTGGACACGCACACCACTTTTTCGCCTTTTTTGATCACGTTGCGGTTGATCAGCTTTTCCAGCACGGCCAGGCCCACGGCGGTGTGCGGGCAGGTGTACATGCCGGTGCGATCAGCGCGCGCGGCGGCTTCGCACAGCTCTTCTTCGCTGGCTTGCTCGACGATGCCGTTCAGCTCGTCCAGCGCTTGAATGGCGCGCGGCGCGCTGACCGGGTTGCCGATCTGAATGGCGGTGGCTTGGGTGGGTTTGGCTTGGATGGGCGTAACGGTCCGCTTGCCTTCGCTCCACGCGCGGTAGAGCGGGTTGGCGTTCTCGGCTTGGGCCACGACCAGGCGTGGATATTTGGTGATGACCCCGAGCTCGCGCATCAGCTTGAAGCCGGCGTACAGGGCGGACGCGTTGCCCAAGTTGCCGCTGGGCAGCACGATCCAGTCCGGCACCTGCCAGTCGAACTGCTGCACGATCTCCATCGCGACCGTCTTCTGCCCCTCGAGCCGCAGCGGGTTCATCGAATTGGCCAGGTAAACCAAGCCTTCCGCCGACAAGCGCTGCACGATTTCCATGCAGCCGTCGAAGTCGGTATCCAGGCCCAGCACGAGCGCCCCGTGCGCCAACGGCTGCACCAGCTGCGCGGTCGAGATCTTGTTGTGCGGCAACAGGACGACCACCGGCAAGCCGGCGGCGGCGCCGTACGCGGCCAGGGCCGCGCTGGTGTCGCCCGTGGACGCGCAGGCGATGGCCTTTACCTTGAGGCCTTCTTGAATGGCCATGCGCACGACGCTGACCAGCACCGTCATGCCCAAGTCTTTGAACGAGCCGGAGTGGCTGTTGCCGCACAGCTTCACCCACAGATCGGGGATGCCCAGCTCCTTACCGTAGCGGTCGGCCCAGAACAGGTTGGTGCCGCCCTCGTACATCGAGACGATCATGTCGTCCGGCACCTGCGGCATCACCCATTCGCGCTTGCCCCAAACGCCCGAGCCGTACGGCCAAACGTTTTGGCGGTAGCGATCGTCGAACAGCTTCATCCACGAAGCTCCGCTGCGATCTTTCAGCGCGGCGGTGTCGTGGACGACCTGGAGCAGGCCCTGACACTTGGGACAACGATAAATGGGCCTGGTGACGGGCCAAGAGCCTTCACAACCGGCGAAGCAACGAAACTCGGATGAGTACGGCACGGCGGGCGTTATAGCACCGGTCGCGGCCCGCGTTGGCAGCGGCTATCACCCGGCTTTTCCCGGGGATTGTCGGCGACTTCTCGCGGTGTTAGCCCTGCCCCGCAAGCATGGCAGAAGTCCCGGCCCAAGGCAGTGAGCAGACCAGCTTTGCGCTCTTGCTCGAGCCGAGCTCGGCCGGCAAACGCCGCGTCGGGGGGCTACCGCTCGTGCTGCGGCTGGCGCTCGACGCGCAAGCGGCCGGGGCCAGCGCCATCGTGCTCGCCGAATCCGAGGCGGAGCTGCGCGCGTTGCTGGTCGACGCCCGGCTCAAGCTGCCGGTGTTGGCGGCCGCCCCCCCGGGGGTGCGACGACTGCGGGCCCCAAGCAGCTTGCTGGCTCATCGAGCCACCTTGCGCGAGCTTGCCGGGCGGCTGGCCCAGTCGAACGAAGCCGAGCTTCGAGTGACCGACGTGCGAGAGCCGCCGAGCGTGCCCTACGCCTTTGCCCCTATCGACGTGACGTCGGACGACGCCGCCCAACGCGCCGAACGCGCGCTGTTCCATTCGCTGAGAAAACCGCAAGACGGCTGGACGTCGCGCCACCTCAACCGCCACATCTCGCTGTTTCTTTCGCGGCTGCTGGTGCGGACGCCGCTGCGCCCCAACCAAGTTTCGGTCGCCATCTTGGGCGTCGGAGTTTTGGGCGCGGTGATGGCCGCGCAGGGCACCTATGCGACGTTGGCGCTGGGCGCGGCGCTGTTCCAAGCCCAAAGCGTGCTCGACGGCTGCGACGGAGAGATGAGCCGTGTCAGCCACCGTGGGTCGCGCATGGGTGAATGGCTCGACACCATCGGCGACGATTTGACGAACTACGGCTTCTTCGGTGGCGCGGGCGTCGGGCTGTACCGCGCCACCGGCCAGCCGCTGTATCTGCTGGCGGGTGCGGTGTGCGTGTTTTGCGGCGTGGTCGCGAGCGGCCTCGAATACCGCTACCTGATCAAAATCGGCTCCGGCGACCTCTTGAAGTACCCGCTCAGCCAAGCCAGCAGCGGCGGCGGCAAGCTGGCGTTTTTGGCGCCTTTGTTCAAGCGCGACACGTTCGTCTTCCTGACGCTGCTCGCAGCCCTGGCCGGTGCGCTCGGCCCCATGTTGTGCGTGTTCGCGTTGGCCGCGATCGGCATCCTCTTCTCGGTGCTGAAGACCGAGCTGCGGCTGGCGCGCGAGGCGCGAGCTGCCGCGGGATAACACGAGTGCCACGCCCGAGCCTCCGGCAAGTCGCGCTGTGCGCAGCGGTCGTGCTCGCAACCCCGCGCTTGGCACGAGCCACGCTGCCCGGCGAGGGGCAGCCCATTCACACCAACGACTACAGCATCGACCTCTATCAAGGCCCGGTGTTGTCGGCCAACCGCGTCATCGGCTTGGGCGGGGCCTTCGTGGCCATCGCCGACGGGGTGGAAGGCAGCGCCGTGAACCCGGCCGCCACCGCTGCGCGCACGCCCTACTCTTACAGCCATTTCGACTACGACCTGGGCGTCGGCATCACGTTTCCGTCCGGCATCAAGAACACCGATTTTTGGAACTCCGGCCACCCCACCGAGCTCCCGAAGTCACAGTCCCTCGACTTCTTGTTCTTCAACCTAGCCCTGCAGCTGCAGTTCGGGCGGTGGGGCTTTGGTTTGTCCACCGATTTTCAGCAGTATTCACTGCTGCGTGGCGTCGACGCGATCGAAAACACCAAAGTCGATCGCCTCGCCGCGCAAATCGCCATCGGCCATTTGCAGCTCGCGCATTCGTTCGCCGACGGACAGCTCTTGCTCGGGCTCGGCATGCGCACGACCGGCCTGTCCGTTACCAAAGAGGGCGCGACCAGCGTCGCCAGCCAAGATTTGTTCTCCACCGTCGGCACCGGCTTCGAAGCAGGCTTCATTTGGCGCCCTACCGACTGGCAGATCCGCCTCGGCGGCGCGTACCACGGCGGCTTCAACACCCAGGCCTCGCCCGAGAGCCAAGTGTTCGTCATCTACCCCGGCGATCCGAACAACGAGCTGTACCTGCCCACGCGCGTCACCCTGCCCTGGGATCTGAACATCGGTTTCGCGGCGCAGATCGGGCCGCGGCCGTTGAACCCGCGCTGGGTCGACCCCAGCAGCGTGCTACAGCCCATGCGCCGGTACTTGGAGTGGCGCGAACACGAGCGCGACCGCCGCATCCGCAACGCCGAGGCCGCGCGCTTCAGCGACGAGAGCCCACGCGATCACCGGCGCCGCGTGCGCAAATTGCGCGCGGAGCTGCGCGCGGAAGAGGATTTGGACGACCGCGAGCGGGCGCGCGTCGAGAAAGATCTCGATCGGCGGCTGCGACAGCGCTACCACGAGCAAGCGCGCTTCTTCGTGCTGGTCACGACCTCGCTGATGATTTCAGGCTCCGTCAAGAACGCCGTCGGCATCGAGTCGATGCTCAACCGCACCGTGCAGCGCTCGGGCCAGCGCGACACGGTGTCACCGCACATCGGGGTCGAGACCGAGCTGATTCCGCATTGGCTGCGGCTGCGCGGTGGCAGCTACCTGGAGCCATCGCGCTTCGACTCCAATCGCAAAGGCGCGCGCTTGCACGCCACCTTCGGCTTCGACCAGAAGATCTTTCCGTGGGACGTGTTCGGCGCTTTCCCCGGCGACACGGAGTGGCGCGTCGGCGGGTCGCTGGACGCCAGCCGCAGCTATCTGGGTTGGGGCGTGTCGATCGGAGTGTGGCGATGACGACGCGCTGGCTGGTTCTGCTCGGCCTGGGCTGCGCGCTCGGCTGCTCCAAAAAGCCGGCGCCCCCCCACCGCACCGAGCCGTGGCTCGCCCACCCGAGCGCCAGCGCTGGCAACGGTGGCGTGGAGGCCCCGCTCGGTTTTCATTTCACGGACGAAAGTAGCGTTCGTTTCACGCTGCTGGGCAAGAAGGGCAAAGTCAGCGGTCGCGTGCCGCTCGCGCTCGGCAACAGCGCGCTCGGGCTCGACCCGCGCGACTTGAAGAACAGCAACGCCAGCGTCGAGGTCGACTTGACCAAGCTCAGCGTCGACGCCGAGGCCCTCCCGTCGGGCGTCGAGGGCGACACGCCGACCGCTTTGGCCCTGCAGTGGCTGGAGCTGGGTCCCGAGGTAGCTCACGAAAAGCGGCAAGCGTTTGCCAGCGCTCGCTTCGAGCTGGTGTCGCTCGAGAGCTCGTCGTCTACGACGCTCGACTTGGGGCCCCGCCGCGCCAAGAGCCGCGTGCGTGCCACCGTCGTCGGCACCCTGCTGTTGCACGGCTTCCGCGCCCCGGTGCGCTGCGACGTCGTGCTCGCTCCCCTCGACACCCCGGCCGGCACCCCCCCGCGCCTTTCGATCCGCAGCGTCGGCGCGCTCGTAGTACCGTTGGGCCCGCACGACATCGTGGCCCGCAGCGCTTCCGGCATGTCCGATCCGCTGGCTACCGCTCGCTCGGTCGAGTGGGTGGGCAAGAACGTCAAGGTCGAATTCGAGCTGGTGGCCGACGCCGACGCAGGGCCGCCAGCTCATAACTAATTGTTTTCATTATCTTTTAAGCGACACAGCCGAACCCATGAAACCGAAGGCTTGGTTCGCCGTACCGCTACTGCCGCCCGGCCTCACCGAGCAGCTAGACTCCCCGAGCCCCACCGGCTCGCCCTATTCACGTCCGAAGGAGCTTCTGAAGATGTCGCAACCCCTCACCTACACCTCGATCTTCGCCACGCTCGTCACGCTCGGCGCCGTCGCCTGCGGAGGTGCCACGCCCCCTGCCGAGAGCCCGGTCGAAGCCAAAGAGGTGCCGGCCGCAACCGCATCGGCCCCTTCCGAGACCGCGGCGGACGCCAGCGCGCCCGCCGACGCGGTCAAGCCCGCTGAGCCCGCTGCTGCCGCTCCGGCCACCGACGCCCCCGCGGCGCCCGCGCCCGCCGCTGACGCGTCCCCGCCCGCGGACACCAAAGCTCCGGCGCCCGCCGCCGCACACAAAAAGAAAGCCGCCGGCGCGAAGGCTGGCTGCGGCGCCGGCACCTGCGGCTGAGCCGCGATGGCCGAGCCCGAGTCGCAAGTGTCCTCGCCGCGCCCGCTGGGCGCTCTTCATTGGTCTCATTTCAGCTGGTGGCCACGCCCGCTGATCCTGGCTTCTGGCTTCGTTTTCGCTCCGGTCCGGTGCTCACGTACCCACGGGAGCGCAGCTCCGGTCCTCGCGAAAGCCTCGCCAGAAACCAGGCTGAGCGGGCGGGCAGCTGACAGATGAGACCAATGGTCAGGCTGGGCGGGGTCGGGCTCGGGCTGCGTTGGGATTTCCTCGAAGAGGTCGTGGACGGGCCCCCGCTGCCGATCGATTTCTTCGAGGTCTCGCCCGAAAACTACATGCGCCGGGGCGGCTACTACCCGGCCCAGCTCGAGCAGCTGCAGGGGCGCTACCCGCTCGTCACGCACGGGCTCACGATGTCCATCGGCGCCGTAGCGGAGCCCGATGCCGCCTACCTGCGCGAGCTGCGGACGGAAATCGAGCGGACGCGTTCCCCGTTTCATAGCGACCATTTGTGCTTCTCGTCGGCGGGGCCACGCAGCTTGCACGAGCTGTTGCCGCTGCAGCAGTCGCGCGAAAACCTGCGCCGCGTCGCCGAACGCGCGCGTCGCATGAGCGACGTGCTGGGCGTCCCGTTCGCGCTCGAGAACATCACCTACTACGTCCATCCGGGGCGCCCGGAGCTACCCGAGCTCGATTTCTTGATGGGCGTTTTGGAAGCGAGCGATGCCGGACTTTTGCTGGACGTGAACAACGTCTACGTCAACTCCGTGAATCACGGCTTCGACCCGCGGGCCTTCATCGCCGCGCTCGATTTGCGGCGCGTGGTGGAGATTCACGTCGCCGGTCACAGCCGCAAACCTTCTGGCTTGCTGCTGGATACCCACGGCGCGCCGGTGGCCGATCCGGTGCTCGATTTGCTGGCTTTCACGCTCGAGCAGAGTGGGCCCCGCCCGGTGTTGTTGGAGCGCGACAACGACGTCCCCGACCTTGGCGAGCTCGTGCGCGAAGTGCAAAGCCTGCGCGCGCTCTACGACGAAAGCCTGCAGCGCTACCATGCAGCAGGCGCTTGAAAACTTGTTCGCCGATTTGGTGCTGGGTCCGCCGCCGAGCCCGGAGTCGCTGGCGGAGCTGTGCCGCAAGCACCTGGTTGGCGCGGACGACAGCGCCGCCTTGAGCGAGAGCTTGGAACGCCTTCGCGTGTACCGCGAGCTGGTGCGCGGGAATCTGCGCGAGGCGCTGGGCTTGTCCATGCCCCGCTGTCTTTCGCGGCTGGGCCCGTTGTTCGACGAATATTTCGATCGCTTCCTGAGCGAGCAGGCGCCGCGCACCCACTACCTGCGCGACGTGACGCCCGAGTTTTTGGCGTTTTGCGCGCCGCTCTGGCAGAGCGACGCCCGCGTGGCGGGCTACTTGCACGAGCTCGGGCGGCACGAGTCGTTGCACATCGAGGTTTCGGCCTTGCCCAGCCTGCCGCGCGGCTACGTCCCCGCGCCTCTCGCGCTCGAGCGCGGAGTCGAGCTGAGTCCGGCGCTGCGGCTGGTGCGGTATTGCCACGCCGTGCACGAGCTGCCGGAAGACGAAACGTCTCGCGCGGCGCCGGCCGAGCGCGCTGTGTCGCTGCTCGTGTACCGCAGCCCGGAGCACGAAGTGAGGTACTTGGAGCTGACCCCGCTCGCGGCCGGCATCGTCGAGCGCCTACTTTTCGGTGACACCCTGGCGGCCGCGGTTCAGGAGGCGGCGAGCGCGGAGGGCTCGGCGCTTACGGAAGCGGTGCTGGCGGGGGCGGCCAAGCTGCTCGCCGACTTGGCCGAACGAGGGGTGGTTCGCGGCCCGCGCTAGCGACTCGGGCCAGCAAAACCGGCCGGCTTCGTGGCCGTCGTCTTGATTTGTGAAACCCAGTTGCCCTGAACGCTCGTATTCTACGAGGCTCCTACCCAAGGTCCCATGACCGCCAAAGACCCGCTCGGCATCGCCGGCCACATCATCGCCGAGAAGTACCGCATCGAGAAGCTCGTCGGTGAAGGCGGCTTCGCGGTCGTGTACCGGGCGATCCATACGATCTGGAACAAGCCCGTCGCCATCAAGTTTTTCAACGGCTTGTCCAACGCGCCGATGGATCAGCGCGAGCAGTTCAAGGATGCCTTCATCCAAGAAGGCGCGCTCCTAACCGAGCTCAGCAGCCAAACGGCCGCCATCGTGCAAGCGCGTGACGTGGGCACGTACACGTCGCCCGACGGGCAGTGGATGCCCTACATGGTGCTCGAGTGGCTGGAGGGCAAACCGCTCGACGAGCTGCTGGACGGCGAGCGCGCCGCCGGCGCGCCGCCTTGGGACATCGCCCAAGTGGTCGCGCTCTTGGGCCAGGCCGCAGGCGCCCTCGACGTCGCCCACGGCAAAGGCATCGCCCATCGCGACATCAAGCCCGCCAACTTGTTCGTGCTGGGCGAGGAAGCGCGCGCCGGCAAGGCCACCGTCAAAGTGCTCGATTTCGGCGTGGCCAAGATGATGTCGGACAACACGCAGCTGAAAGCGGCGTTGGCCAAGACCGGCATGAGCGTGACGTCGTTCACGCCGCAATATGGCGCCCCCGAGCAGTTCAACCGGGCGTACGGCGCCACCGGTCCGTGGACGGACGTGTACGCGCTGGCGCTGGTGGCCGTCGAAATGCTGACCGGCAAGGTGGCGCTCGACGGAGACGACCTCATCCAGCTCGCGTTTGCCTCGGGCAATCCCGAGAAGCGCCCCACTCCACGCGCGCTCGGCGCGGCCGTTTCGGATCAGGTCGAGCGCGTCTTCCAACGTGCGCTGGCCGTTCGCACCGAAGACCGCTACTCCCGCGCCCGCGAATTTTGGAAAGACTTGGAGGCGGCTCAGTCGGGCTCTTTTTCCGACACGGTGCTGCACACGGGGCCCATCGGCACCGCTTCGCCCGCCGTCAGCCGCACCCAGCCGACCCCGATGGGTGTCGCCCCGCGTTCGCCCGAGAGCAACACCAGCTCGCCCGCTACGCTTTCGACCGGTACTCCCGCCGCCAAGAGCAACACGGGTGCCATCGTGGGCGCGGTTGCGGCGGTGGCGGTGCTGGGCATCGGCGGTTTTCTGGCCCTCCACAAGGCTCCGAACGAGCCCATGACGCCCAAGGCCGAAAGCACGGCCAACGCCGCTCCGGCGCCGGTCGAAAGCGGTCTGCCGGCGGCCAGCGCGTCAGCCGCGGCGGCACCGGTGAACGCCTGCCCGGAGGGCATGGTGTTCATTCCGGCCGGACAATTTTTCATGGGCTCCGACGCAAAGGAAGCTCAACCCAATCAGAAGCCGAGCCACAACGTGACGTTGAACGGCTTCTGCATGGACCTGTACGAGGTGACCGCCAAGCAATACTTGGAGTGCTCGAAGGTCGGCAAATGCCGCCGCGCGCTGCCGGAGGTGGAGTGGCCCAACATCACTCCTTCGGACAAGAAGACTTATTCCGCGCTGTGCACCATCGCCGACCCAGAGAAGAGCGACCACCCCGTCAACTGCGTGAGCTGGGAGATGGCCAGTACGTATTGCAAGAACAACGACCGGCGTCTGCCCACCGAAGCCGAGTGGGAGTACGCCACGCGTGGCCCGGACGGACGCATCTACCCTTGGGGTGACGAAGCCCCGACGGCCCAGCACCTGAACGCCTGTGGCAGCGAGTGCTTGGCGTGGGCCAAGCAGAACAAGGTTTTGCAGCAGTTTCCGGGCGCGCTCTACCAGGCCGACGACGGCTTTGCGACGACGGCCCCGGTGGGCAAATTCCCGGCGGGGCGCTCGCGCTTCGGTCCGTACGACGTGGTGGGCAACGTCTGGGAGTGGGTTGCCGATTGGGAAGGCCCCTACCAAGCCGGTGACCAGAAAAACCCAACCGGCCCCGACGTCGGCCAAAAGCGCATCATCCGCGGCGGCGCCTGGAATGGCAGCTTCCCCGAGTGGCTGCACCCCGCTTTCCGCTACGCGCAAGATCCAAAGTCGCAAAGCCACGGCGTGGGCTTCCGCTGCGCCAAGTGAGCTCGGGCGAGGCCCACCGAGCGACCGCGAACGGCTTTACTGCCGGCGACTAGACGCGAGCGCTCCGCTCTCGCTACTCTGGCAGACAAACGCGACCGCTCCACCACCCTCTGCACGCCCAGATCGAAGCACGGCTAAATGCCGGCTCGTTCGAGGACGCTCAACGCCTGCTGGCTCAGCTTGGCGTCGGGCAGGAGCACGTGCATGCGACCACGTACTTTGCGACGCGCATCCTGTACCAGCGCGGCAAGCTCGACTTGCCGGGCGTGATGGCGCGGCTCAGCGAGCTGCTCGCCGTCTGTCCAGAATTTCCCGAAGCCCGCGCCATGTTGAGCGCCGCCGAGCGCGGCACGCTCCGGCCCGACCCTACGCGCTTCAACGAAGCGACGGTGCCCCCCCCGCCCGCGACCGCCGATGACGACGACGACGGTGATCGCTTGACCGATCCAGGTTACGCGCCGTCCAGCGTTCCCGCGCTCGAGGCGCGTCTCAAGACCCCGCAAGCGCCCGGCATTCCGCGCGCGCCCCTCCTCCCTCGCTTCACGCCCCGCGAAAACGTCGCGCCCAGCTACGCGCCACCGCCCGAGCTCGAGCTCGAGCTCGATGCGCCCGAGCTGGAGCTGACGCCGCCGGCACCACCCTCCAATCCGTGGAACGACACGTTGTCGGCCCCGCCGCCCAGCAGCACCCGCAACCCGCGCATCGACAGCCCTCCTCCGGTCGCCATCGATCTCGGTCCGCTGGATGGGTTGGCCGAGCCCGGTTTCGGCGCGCGCATCACCGCCCCCTCGCCCGGCGCGCCTGGCCCCAGCGAAGCCGAGCCGCCCAGTGTCTTTTTGATCGCTACCTGGCTGTCCGAGCGCGACTTCGAGCGCGCCTTGACCGCCGTCCAGCAGCTAGGCGCCGAAAGCAGCCCCGAGCTTTCGCTGTTGGAAGTGCGGGCGCTGGTCGGCCTGGGTCGCAAAGCCGCCGCGCGGCGTTCGCTCGATCGGCTGTGCCGCGCGCCGCTGCTCGATCCGGATCTGCGCGCCGCCGTCGCCCGCTTGCTGATCGAGCTGGGCGATATCGATCGCGCCGAAGCGCAAGCGCGCCGCGCTCACGCGGAAGATCCGGAATCGGAGCTGTCACGGTTGACGTTGGCTTGGGCCATTGCGAGAAGCGACGCTTGGCTGCCGAGCCCTCGCTCCGCCGGCGAGCTGTCCGAGCTGCTCGACGGCTTCACGCCCGAGGGCGGCCCTCTCCCAGCGCTAGGCTACGCGCTGTCGGCGTTGATGCTGCTCGGCACGTCGACAGAAGCGGCCCGTCAAGCCGCCGACGCGGCCCTCGCGCTCGACGCCGACTCCCAAGATGCGCTGGCGGTGGCCTCCGTAGTGGCGCAAAAACAGCGCCGCCACGCCGACGCTAAGCGCCTCCACCAGCGCCTGCTCGACATCGACCACCACGCCGCCGAAGAGCTCTCCGCCACCCTCGGCCGCCTGGAGCTTCAAGTCGGTCGGCACGCGGAAAAGCCGACCGGAAACGTCGCGACCACTGGGGGCGCCGCCCCTGCGGTTTCGGCTCGAGGCGGCGCCGCTCCCGCCAGAGCCCTCGCGGCCCCCGCCGCTAGCGCCGTTTCGGGCGTGCCCGGCGGTTCGCCCTGGGACGAGAAGGAGCAGCGGCTGGCGCTGGGCGACAGCAAGGCGGCCCTGTTCGAGTTCGAGCAGGGCCTGTCGCGGAAGCTCGAGTCGCTGCCGGCGCGTGCGGGCACGGCCGAGCTCTCGTGGGCGGCCCTGGTCACCGCCCGCTACCTCACCGAGTCGCCGATTTCGCGCCACTTCGCTCCGTACGATTTGTCGCTGTTCAGCATTGGCCGGCTCGACGTCGCGCTCGGCCTCATCTACCGCGGCGGCGTGGGGCCGCGCACGGAGCTGCGCACCCGAGCCCTCTTGGGCCTGGGCGCTTACAGCGGCGAGTGCCTGCGCCAGGCTTACGCCGGCGAATGGGTGGGCGGCGCCGCCGATCTGCTGCGCATGCACATCGAAGGTCAAGGCCTGTGCTTTTCGCCGTTCCGCGACATGAACGCGCGCCTGCAAGCTGCCGCCCCGCTGGAGATCGGCGACACGCCTTTGCCTCACCCCGGCGCCGAGCCGCTGGGGCAACGCGTCGCGCTCGACGTCGCCCCACCCACGCCTTGGGATCCGCAGCCGTGGGCGCCGCCCGAGCAACTGCCTCGCCTCGGCCTGAGCCTGCGAGAATCACCGGTCGGCCTGTATTGCGCGGGCGTGGAGCTGCCGCTCGATCTTTCGTTTGCCTCACTGCGCAGCCTCGATCGCTACGTCACGCTGCTGGCGCCCCCGCTGGCCCCACCCGATCCGGAAGCGGCGTGGGTGCGCCGCGCTGCCATCGTGGTCGGCGCTTACCTGGGCGAAGTGTTGCGCAGCACACGCGGTGGCGCTTGGGAACCCGTGCGCGGCGAGCTGCGCGCCGAAGCTTACCGACTCGCGCTGCCCGGCGGCGTCAAAGCGCTGCCCGTCGCCGCCGCCTACGAACGGCTTTCCGGACGACGCCTCGAACAACCGTCCGACTACGCGCGCCGCATCACCGGCTGAGCACCGAAGGCGCGGCTCACGGCGCCAGGCCGAGCGTTCGCTGGACGTTGCGGTACGCCTTGATCTCGATCACGTTGCCGCTCGGATCACTCAGGTAGAGCTTGCCGTGCTCGTCAGCGGTGCCGGCCTGTTCGACGCTGGAAGGACCCAGCACGCCGTCACCCAACTGCTCGATGCGCGACACGTTGCGCTCCCACTCCGCCCACGGCAACACCACGCCGAAGTGCCGTTTACCCTGCTTTTCTCGGGGCAACACCTCGTCCGGCCGGCGTTGCAAGGTGATTTGGTGGCCCCAAAGCAGCACGTCGAGCCAGTCCTCTTGCTCACGCCCCACCTGGGCCCCCAACACTTGCACGTAGAACCGTTTGGCACTCCCCAGCTCGCTTACCGGAATCGACAAATGAAAAATATGCCTCTCCGCCATGCGGGCCAGCATAGCGCGCTCCGCCAGTTTGCCCAGCGCAGATTCGCTGACGGCGCGAAGCTCGCCGCACGTAGCGTAGCCGCCAGTCAGGCATGCGCGAAGAGGTCGGCTTCGGCTACGGGGTGATGCTGACCAACGTGCCGCCGTGCAAGCTCATAGCGCCGTGCCAGGTTTGCGGCACGGGCGGATTGGTCATGTGGAACAAGGCGCGCGCGTCGAGCGGCGAGAGGTTCACGCAGCCGTGGCTGTAGGGCTGGCCGAACGAATCATGCCAAAACGCCGCGTGTAGCGCGAAACCATCCTGAAAATACTGCACGTACGGTACGTCTCGTAGATCGAACTCGGCGCCTTCGGCGTCGCTGTCCATGGTGACGCTCACGTGCTTGGTGTGAATCAGAAATTGCCCGCGAATCGTCGAGTGGGTCTCTTCGGGGTCGCCCAAGCCGTCGGCGCCCGTCGAGACCAGCGTGACGTACACCGGCTTTTCGCCTTCGTACATGACCAGCGACTGCTGCAAAATCGAAACGTGGATCCAAGTCCGGCCCGGCGTGGCCCAGCCCGGCTTGCTCTTGAACTTGTCGATGCGCACGACGCGTTCGTCGCGAATGAGCTCGTGGGACGCCGTCTCCAGGTAGTGAATGCCCGAGACGACGATTTCGCGACCGCTGAGCGGCACGGCTTCGCGGTAGTCGAGCTTGCGCGCAATGCCGAGGCCGCTCGTCTTCGGATCACCCGTGTACAGGTAGGCGTTTTGTGAGCGCACGAACGCCACCGGCAAGGTGACGTGCTCGTCCAGCTTGAGGCCGTGAAAGCGGCTGATTTCGACCGGCTTCAGCCGATCGAGCGGCACCAGCTGAAAGTCGGTATTGAGCGCGAAGCGGCGGCCTTCGTGCTCGTAGATGCCGAGCAGGGCAAAGCCACTGTCGGGCATGGCGCGGCCGCTGACGAGCGCGCCGGGCTCGCGCGTGAAGCCGTAAGGCATCGGCACACTGCGGCCCTCGGCCAACAGGGCCGGAGTCGGATTGGTGAACGCCGACTTCCAGGCTTCGGCGGTGTGAGCGCGCAGGTGGCCGACCATGTCCTGCTCGGTCCGCTCTTGCTCGAGCTTGCTCGGCAATTTCGTATAAAACGGCGGGGTCGGGTAGCGCGAGCGGCCGTATTGATACGGCAAGCCCGCCATGCGGTCGGGACGCACCATCGCCAGCTCCGCAAAGGGACTCGGCCCTTCGGTGTCGAGGATGGCGGAGTTCTCGACGCACACGAAGCCTTCCGGTTGCACGCGGTACCAGCCGCGCTTGCAGCCTTCGTCGCCCATCGGCAACTTCGAGCGATTGACCACCGCACCCACGCGCAGGTAGCCAAGCTTGGGTGATTTGAACGACGGCCGCGCGTAGATCAACGTCTCGCGCGCAATGGACGTCAGCGTTGGGCCAACGTATTCGGGCTCCTGGTCCAGCTCACGTGGCGCCGGTTCGGTTGCCGGCTCGTCTGCGACGCTGCCCACTTCTTGAAGTGCTTCAGCAGGCGGGGCGGGTTCTTCGGCGGGCCGCGCCGCTTGCAGCGCGGCGGCGGCCTCGGGGGTGGGCGGCAACACCAGCGCCACTCGCGCCGGTGGCACGCTCGGCGCCGACGCATACGGGCCGGCCAGCGCTGGCGTTCCGCGGCCACTCTGGGCCAGCCCGCGCAGCTCTTTGGCCGAGCAAGCCGCGCCCACCACGCATGCGAGCGCGACGAACAAGCGCGCGGGGCCTCGAGCGGAGCCGGACATCCTCTGGCGATACCCAAAGCGCCCGCCTTTGGCCAAGTTTTGGCCTAGTTCCGGGAACTTAACGACCCGGCGTGGTACCCTGAACGCAACGTGTCGCTCGCTACCCTCGACGCCCTCACGTCCCTCGACCCCCTTCTCAGCGAAGAAGAGCGGCTGGTGCAAGGCACCGTGCGTCGCTTCATTCGCGAGCGCTATCTGCCGCGCTCCGGCGAGCTCTACGAAAAAGAGGAGTTTCCGAAGGACTTGATCCCGGAGCTTGCGAGCATGGGACTGCTGGGCGCCAGCATCAGCGGCTATGGCTGCGCCGGCATGGGTGCCGTCACGTACGGTCTTTTGCTGCAGGAGCTGGAGTATGGCGACAGCGGACTGCGCAGCTTCGTCAGCGTGCAGGGCTCACTGGCCATGTACGCCATCTATTCGGCCGGCACCGAAGAACAGAAACAGCGCTTCTTGCCGCGCATGGCCCGCGGCGAGGTCATCGGTTGCTTCGGCCTGACCGAGCCCGACAGCGGTTCCGACCCCGGCTCGATGACCACGCGCGCGCGTCGCGACGGCACGGACTACGTGCTGAACGGCACCAAGATGTGGATCACCAACGCGCCCTTCTGCGACCTTTGCGTGGTTTGGGCCAAAGTCGACGACGGCGGCCCCGAGTCCATCCGCGGCTTCATCGTCGAGCGCGGCATGAAGGGCTTGGAAACCCCGCGCATCCAGGGCAAAATGAGCCTCCGCTCCAGCGAAACGGGCGAGGTGGTGCTCAGCGACTGCCGCGTTCCGGCCGAAAACGTGATGGAGCACAAGCCAGGGCTGGGCGCCGCGCTGCGTTGCCTGGGCCAAGCGCGCTTCGGTATTGCGTGGGGCGCGGTGGGTGCGGCCAAGGCTTGCCTGGAGTGCGCCGTCAACTACACGAATGAACGGGTGCAATTCGGCGTGCCCTTGTCGTCCAAGCAATTGGTGCAAGAAAAGCTGGTCGACTGCGCCTCCGAGATCGTCAAGGCGGACTTGCTCGCGTACCACTACTCGCGGATGAAGGAGCAGAACGGCAGCGTCTCGCCCGAGCAGGTTTCGCTGTGCAAGCGCAACAACGTCGCCATTTCGCTCGAAGTCGCGCGCACCTGCCGCAACCTGCTCGGCGCCAACGGCATCTTGCTCGAGTACCCGGTCATCCGTCACATGCTCAACCTGGAGAGTGTCTTCACCTACGAAGGCACCCACGAAATCCACACGCTAGTGTTGGGCAAGGCCCTCACTGGACAGAGCGCGTTTTAGGGCTCGCCGAACCATCGGCTCAGCATCGGCATCGGCGGCTACCCCCCAATTTCGTCGACCATTTCCCGATTTCGGAAAGGGACGCCGGGGCGAGCCCCTTGTTCGTCCGTGAGCTCGCTCGTCCGTGCCGGCGCCCGAGTCGCCGCGTTGTCCGGGTTGCTGGTTGGATGTGGCGCCGGCTCCGGCGCCACGCCGACCTCGATGAACAGTGGCGCCGCGAGCGGGGGCCACCCTTCTAGCGCCGGAGCGTCGATGCTGGGCGGCACGGGCTCGGAGATTGGCGGTCAGCCGGCGAGCGGCGCTGGTGGCAGCCTCGGCCTGAGTGGCAGCTTTGGCGGCGCGGGGGTGACGGGCGACGGTGGCGCGGGAGGCAGAGCCAGCGCTGGCAGCAGCGGTAGCGACGCTGGCGCGGGCGCCGCTGGGCAAAGCTCCAGCATGTATCCGAGCGCAACCGACGTCCTCCAGGTGCTGGCGCGTGTGAACCAACAATTCGCGGACAAATGGCCCAATCCCGGCGCGCCGATCGTGGTCGGCGGCACGTCGCGCCAAAGCAACATCTGGACGCGCGCCGTTTACTACGAAGGCCTGCTCAACCTATATGGCGTCGATCCCAAGCCCGCGTACAAAGACTACGCCACGGCTTGGGGGACCGCGCACGGCTGGCAGTTGCGCAACGACGACTCGACCACGACTAACGCCGACAATCAGTGCGCGGGGCAGGCGTACATCGACCTCTACAACCTGGACGGGGCCAAAGACTCCGCGCGCATCGCCGCCATTCAGACCAGCGTCGACGGCATGGTTTCAGCCAAAGTGACCAAGGCTTGGACGTGGATCGACGCCATCCAAATGTCGATGCCCGTCTTTGCGCGTTTCGGCGCCCTGCACCCCAACGGCGGCTATTTCGACGCGATGTATGCGCTCTATTCTCACCCGAAGAAGACGCTTGGTCTCTACGACACGACACGTCACGTGTGGTGGCGCGACGCCGACTGGAAGTCGCAACGGTCACCCAACCAACAGCCCATCTACTGGTCGCGTGGCAACGGTTGGGTGTTCGCAGCGCTCGCTCGCAGCCTCGACTTGGTGCCCGCCACCGACTCGCATCGCGCCGAGTACCTGCAAGACTTCACCGACATGGCCGAGACCCTGCGCGCCCTTCAACGCAGCGACGGCTTCTGGAACCCCAACCTCGCGGATCCAGACCATTTTGGCGGCCCCGAATCTTCCGGCACGGCGTTGTTCGTGTACGGGATGGCTTGGGGCATTCGCCAGGGCCTGCTCGACGAAGCCAGCTACGGTCCGGTCATCGCGCACGCTTGGAAGTCGCTGGTCGAAACCGCCGTACGCGCCGACGGTTTCGTCGGGTTCATGCAATCCACCGGTGACGACCCTTCCGACGGCCAACCGCTCACCGCCGACAAGGTCCCCGACTTCGAAGACTACGGCGTCGGCTGCGTGCTGCTCGGCGGCAGCGAGCTGGCCAAGTTGGCCGCGCGCTGAAGGCTTGCGCGGAACGACTTTGAACGGCGGGAGGTCGCTTCGCCCGCGAATTAGCCGCCCTCGTCGCGAAAGGCTCGCGGCGACAGAGGCTCGTAGGCCGCGGAGCGAAAGAGCGCACGCCCAAGCTTGGCGTCGCACTCGTAGCGGCAGGTGACTTGGTAGAGCGGCGGTGCCGGCGCGAAGTTGATGCGATGCACCGCGAGCAGGTGCACGCCGAAGTCCGCCGTCGCGTTCGGGATGCGGCTCAGCTCAGTCGCGAGATAGTCGGGTACGTAGCCGACGCGAGGCCCGCTGATGCGCGCGACCAGCAAGGCGTGAGGGTTGTAGGCGTTGTCAGGCTCCGGCACGAGCGCGAGCTCTTCGTTGGCCACGAGCCGTTCGACGAGCTCGGCGCTACCCGGGACGCGGCCCACTCCACTAACTATGAAAACGCCCCAATGCCTTCCAGCGACGCCGGACAAGGGCGGAGCGAACACCTGCAGACGCTCGGCCGACGCGCCTGCCCGGCCCGGGACGAAGATGGTAACCGGCGCCGCGTCCAGCACGTCATTGGCGGGCTCGGCCGTAGGCTGAAGCTCACCCTCGAGATGGACGCGACGCCCGCGAGAACCCCGGCGGCTCTCGAATAGCGCGGGGAGCTCAGGGCTGGCGTACACCTGCTTCAAATCCTCGTAGCCAGGTAGGCCTTTGAACCCTTGCCGTTCGGCCTCCAACGCCGCCCGAATGTACGCAAGCTCCAGCTCTCCACTCGCTACACGCATCAAGCGGGCGACGGGATAGATGCGACGAGATTCGGGCGCTTGCCAAGTGATGAGCAAGGTCGACACACCCGACGTCGTCGATGTCTCTTTCATCCGTGCCTACCGGGGCGTTGTGACTCGCCCCGAACATATAGAGCGCGGGCCGTCGCCGGCAACCATCCATCCGCGACGGAGCGGTCACGGAGCGCGGGTCCAGGCTCGAGCTTACAAGCAGCCGGCGCGGGTCGGGCCGACCGCGATGTCGTCGAACCAGACTTTTCGGGCGGGTCCGTGGAACTTGGCAAAGCCGAATCTGAAGAATTTGATCGGGTTTGCGACGGTCTTTGGGTAGTCGGTCGCGTCAATTTGCAGCGTGCCGTTGACGTAGAGCTTCTGCTCTCGCGTGTCGCTGTTGAAATTGATTTCGATGCAGTGCCACATGCCTTTGGGCAATGAGAAGCCCTTCGTCCCGCCGTTGACGTAGCCGTAGCCTTCGGGTCGCTTCACGTCGTCCTTGGTGTTGAAAGCGAGGCCGATGTCTTCGGCAAACTCGATAAAAACGTCGGGGTTCGTGACGTCGCTGTCAGAAGCGCCGGCATAGGCATTGTGTTCGCCCGCCCCGCCCATGTCGTTCGAGCCGATGTCGAACTCGGTCTGCTGCATGTACAGCCGCGCCCAGAATGACCCCATCCCCACTTCCACCGCGAGCATCTGCAAAGCGCTGCCAGAGGTCCCGGTTTCGCCGGTTCCGGACTTGACGCGCAACGACGATTTTCCGTTGTGGAACAGGGTCGTGTCGACTTCGAAGTCACTGGTCCACGGCAGGTCAGGTTGACCGTTGTAGATGAATTTGGTCTTGGCGGGCTGCGTGCTTTCCTCGAAACCGGAGCAAAACGTGGCGTCGGCGGGGCAGAGCACTCCGCCCGCGCTACCGCCCGCCGCGGTGCCGCCCGCTGAAGAGCCCGCGGCACTGCCGCCCGCTGAAGAGCCCGCCGTCGGGTTGCCGGTGCCGCCGGCAGTGGACGAACCGCTCGAGCCCGGCGCGCCAGCGCTGCCACTGGTCGGGGTCGTGCCGCTGCCCGCAGAAGCGCCGCCAGCCGACGTCCCCGCGCTGCTCGCGGTACCAGCCTGGCCGTTGGTCGTGGGTTTTCCATCGGCATCCGCCGGCGAGCACCCTTCGACCAAACCGGCGGCCATGATGGCCAGCACCGCAACCGCAGACAGACGAAGCCCAAAAGTCATTCAAATTACCTAGCCGACCGGTGGGAGCGCGCAACCGGAATCGGTTCCACAAACCGAAGCATGTGGGTGTAATGGCTCCTACCCTTCGCGCTTCAGGACATTTTCCTGGTGGCGCGGGAAGGCGAGGCAATCGAGGGGACGCTCAGCGCTTGCCCATGCCGACGACGAACACCTCGGTGCTCACCTGTCGGGTGCCCTCGGGGCGGATCGTACGCACCGCCTCGTAGGCGGCCCGGACTTGCATCTCGGCGGGCTTGTAGTCGCCGTTCATGAAAATTTTGGCCACGAAGTGCGAGCCCGGCTTGCCGTGAGCCAGCGCGACTTCGAGCGCGCGCAGGAACAACTCGGTGCTGCGCGCTTGGTCCTGGAACTTGGAGCCCGAGGTGTTGGGCGCCATGTCGCTGAGCACGACGTCGTACGGCGCGTGCGCGGACAAGATCTCGCTGTCGAGCGACAGCGCGTCGCCTTCGAGCACCTTCACGTTTTCGCCGAACACCTGCAAAATCGGCTTGATGTCGATGGCGTAGACGTGGCCGGTAGGGCCCACCCGCTCACTGGCAAACAGCGACCATGAGCCGGGCGCGGCGCCCAGATCCAGCACGTTTTGGCCCGCGCGAAACACGCGCATGCGCCGGTCGATCTCTTGCAGCTTGAAGACGCTGCGCGCCGGATAGCCCTTCGCGCGCGCCTCCAGCGTCTTGGCGTCCGGCTTGGCGTAAGGGTTGGCGCGGTTCTTCAACGCAGGCTCCGCTCTGCCGATACCACGGCTTGGCCGAACAAGCTCTTGCTCGGGTGCGGGCCGTCCAAAGCCGGCGGACAATCGAGCCCGCTCGGCAGATCTCGAATCTTCAGCTCGCGCCGCGCCTGCTCGGCGGCGGTATGCAAGTAGCGCCGGAACCCCTGGACGCTGGTCTTTTTGTGGTTGGTCACGCACAAGATGACTCCGCTGGGAGCCAGCAGCCGCAGGCAGTCGGCCATCAAAGCGGTGATGTCTCGTTCGAAGCGGAAGGTAGCTTTGCCCACGGTCGCAAAGCTTGGCGGGTCGAGCACGATGACGTCGAAGCGCCGCCCGTGCTTGACCGCGCCGCGCACGAAGCGCACGGCGTCGGTTTGCACGAATTCGTGCGCCGCCGGGTCGAGGCCGCTGGCGGAGAAGTTCTGTTTCCCGCGCTCGAGCGCGCGCCCCGACAAGTCCACGCTCGTCACGCGGGAAGCGCCCCCCAGCGCCGCCGCCACGCTGAACGAGCACGTGTACGAAAACAGGTTCAGCACCTGTTTCTGAGCCGACAGCTCCTGAATGCGCGCGCGGTTGTCGCGCTGATCGACGAACAAGCCGGTCGAAAGCCCATCGCCCAGCTCGGTCAAAATCGTGAGCCCGCGCTCGTTCACCGGCAGCGGAGCCGGCGCGGCCGTTCCCGCGCTGGGCGCGCTCGGCGCAAGCTCAGGCGCCTCCGCGCGCCGCAGATCGCGCCGTTCGCGGCGTTTGACGTACACGCCACGCGCCCCCTGCTCGACCAAATATTGAGCCACTTCGGCCAGCATTTGCTCGGCTTCCGCCGTCGACGAAGCCAACACGCAATAGTCGCCGTAGCGATCGATGGTCACGCCAGGTAACCCATCGCCCTGCTCGTTCACGAGCCGAAACACGTTGCCCGAGCCGCACAAGGGGGTGCGCAGCACCGCTGCGTCCAGCAGACGCGACCGAAATCCGGAGAGCGGCGCGAAGCTCGAGCCCGTCGCCACCCAGCCCGGCAGCTCGTCGGGTAGCGCCGCTTCGAAGCGTTCACCCAGCACGATGCGCGCTCGGCAATGGAGCAGCAACCGCCAGGCGGCCGCGCCGCCGTACAAGTCGTCGCCAGCGATGGGCGCGTCCACCGCCGAGAGCTGCACCCGCAGCTGGTGCATTCGCCCCGTCTCGGGCGAAAGCTCGACCAGCGCGCGCCCACCCTGCTCGTTGAGCACCCGGTAGTGGCAAACGGCCAAGTCGCCCCCGCTCGCCACCACCCGCGCCCGCCGCTTGTCGCTCTCCAAGCGGTGCGTCAGCGTGCCGGACGCGCTGAGCCGCGCCCGCCGCCCCAGCGACACCGCCGCAACGTACGTGCGCTTGCCATCGCCACGCTCGACCTCGTCGGCCACGCGCGCGTTGACGGCGCGCTCGGTCGTGAACGGCAAGACGCCGGAAGTGCCGACGTCGAGCCGCGAATGCACGCCCAAGTAGCCGTCGTGCCCATCGGCTCGCAAAATCGTGGAAAGGCGCGAGACGAGGTCGCTTTCGAGCCGCTCGTCTCCACCATGCACGACCAAGCCCGGCGGCTTGTCGACCACGAAAATGCCAGCGCGCCGAGCGATCACTCGCTCGGCGCGAAACGGAACGAACAAAGAGTCCAAGGGGACCTCCCTCAGACCGAGGGCTTCACGCCTTCTTGGCGACGGCTTTGCCGCCGTTCTTCTTCTTGATGGCACCGCGCACGACCACCAGCCCACCGCGCGAACCGGGGATGCCGCCGGCGATCAGGATCAGGTTCTGATCGGCGATGACCTTGGCCACCTTTTGATTCAGCACGCTGGTGGTGGCGTCGCCGTGGTGACCCGGCATCTTCATGCCCAGCTTCACGCGGCCGGGCGTCATGCGCGTGCCGATCGAGCCGCCGTGACGACGGTACTCGTGGGTACCGTGCGTCTGGATGTTACCGGCGAAGTGGTAGCGCTTCACCACGCCTTGGAAGCCGAAGCCGCGGCTCACGCCCTGCACGTCGACGTGCTGACCTTCTTCGAAGATTTGGTCGACCTTCAGCTCTTGCCCGACCTCGTGCGCAGCCGCGAACTCGGCGCTGCAGCGGAACTCGCGCAGCGTGCGGCGGCCCGGCACGTTCGCCTTCTTGAACTGGCCCGCGACGGCCTTGCTGGTGTGCTTCTCTTTCAGCTCACCGGTGCCGACGATCAACGCGTCGTAGCCGTCTTTTTCTTTGGTGCGCTTGCCGATGACAATCGCGTTCGACTCGACGACGGTGCACGGAATGACGGAGCCGTCCTCCGCGAAGATCTGAGTCATTCCGAGCTTGCGCCCAATCACGCCGGGGTACTGGTTCATACGAGGCTTACCTTGCTTACGTCCACATCACCGGGCACTTCGAGGACCGAAGGACGGCTGTGGGAAGCGCGCGGATTAGCCCTCCAAGCGCCGTCAGTCAAGGTTTACCGAGCCCCGAGCGACGGCTTTTCGGGGCTAGTGCTTGACTCGCGGACTTCGGGGTGCATAATGCCGCGCTCTTCCGGCCATTTGCCGAAGAATCTGCGGAAAATCCCATGCTGACCCTCTCGAAAATTGCCGCCCTCGAATCCCAGAGCCTCCGTACGGATCTCCCGGAGTTTCGCGTCGGCGACACCGTGGCCGTCCACTACAAGATCGTCGAGGGTGACAAGCTCCGCGTTCAGGTTTTCCGCGGCATCGTCATCCAGAAGCACCGCGCCGGTGCTCGTTCCACTTTCACGGTCCGCAAGGTCAGCTTCAACGTGGGTGTCGAGCGCGTTTTCCCGCTGCATTCGCCGCGGGTCGAGATGATCGAGGTGCTGTCGAAGGGCGTCGTTCGCCAGGCGCGCCTGTTCTACCTCCGCGACCTCAAGGGCAAGGCCGCCCGCGTCGCCGACGAGAAGGACCGCTGAGTCCGGCCGTCGGGGCCAAAGACCGACGCCAAACAACCGACGATCGAGGCAGCCCGCTAGCCGGTTCCGCCCGGCTCGGCTTCTCCCGAACCCCGAGCGATTTCGCGCCTTTTCGGGCGAAACCGGGTATGCTGCGCCCGCGCAGGCTCCCGCCTCCTTGGTTTTGTTGGCGGGGCCCGGGCCCTAGCGTTACTGGGGCGCGCAGCTCTCGGGAGTCCGACTCATGATCGTCTGCACGCGGTGTGGCGCAACCAACCAGCCCACCAGCAAGTTTTGCCTTTCTTGCGGCGCGCCTTTGGCAGCAGCTGCGCCTGGTGCCGGCGCACCGGCGCCGAGCCCGCAAGGTCCCCCTCCGCACTACGCGCCCGCTCCGGCGGCGCCAGCGCCAGCAGCGCCCCCTCCGGGCCAATGGGGCGCGCCACCGCAACAGCCACCGCAGTACGCTCCGCCGCCGCAGCAGCCTCCACCGGCCCAGTGGGGCGGCTACCAGCAACCTCCGCAAGCGGCTCCTCCCGCTGCGCCGCCGCCTGCGGCTTGGGCACCGCCGCCGCCACCGCCAAGTGGGTTCGCTCCGGCAGAGCCTCCGCGCTACCAGGCCGGCTCCCCCGAAGGCTTGAATCCGTTCGGCGCCACCGTGGGCCCGCCACAAGGGTACGGCGCACCGCCTCCGTCGCCCTACGGAGCGCCGCCGCAGGCACCACCCGCTTACGGCGCTCCGCCTCCAGGTTGGGGTCCTCCACCGCCCGAGCAGCCGCCACTCGCGCCACCGCAAGTTTGGCAACCGCCAGGCACACCCGGCGCGTCACCCGTGGGCGCGCACTCGAAGGACCCGTCGGCGTTCGCCGCCACCGCTCCGCCGCCCACGAACGAAGAGTTCGATCGGCAGTACCAACAGAACCAGCCGGCTCCCATCCCGGGCACGTACGCGCCGCCGCCCATGCCCGCCGCACCTCAGCCGTCGGCGCCGCCGCCCGCGGTCGCCCCCGCACCGGCTGGGCCAACGGTGGCAGACGCTTCGCTGCGCGTGCTGGCCGGCTTTCTCGTGAGCTACGAGACCACCGAGCTTGGCGTGTTTTGGCCCATCTATCAGGGGCAAAACATCGTCGGCCGCAAAGGCGCAGCGCCGGGGCTCGACATCGAGGTCGATCACCCGACGACGTCCTCGCGGCACGCCGTGATTCACGCTACGGCGCGGCCGGGCAAGCTCCGGGTGGAAGATCCGGGGAGCACCAACGGCACGTTCCTCGGTGAGCACATGATCGAGAAGAACAAGTCTCACGACCTGCGCGACGGCGATGCCGTACGTTTCGGTGGTTTCAACGTGATCGTGAAGATCATCTGATTTCGTGACGCTCGAAACGTGCGTCGCCCTCGGCGCACGTTGGCCCTAACCGAGAGCATTTTCGGAGATGTTGACGCGCTCTATCCCCTCCTCCCCCAGGCCCCACACGCGCGTAGCAGCAGCCTTGCGCGTTCTGCTCATCCTCGCCATCGCGCTGTTGTCGGCGCAAGTCAGCGCCGCCCCCGCGGTCAAGCTGTTGCGCATCGACCCGCGCGCCGCTCAAGAGAACGGCAACCCCGTCTTGACCACGGTCGTCGACATCTCGCAGAGCAAGCGGGTGAGCGACGCCACGTCGGCCTGCGCCGGCTTGACCGGAAACGCTCAGCTCGACTGCATGAGCACGAACCTGGAAAAGCCGTTCGCGCTCTACCAGTCGTTCCCATTCCCGTCCGACCGCGCCCTGTTCACGGTCAACGTCGAAGGTACGGACATCCCAGCCAAGTTCATCAGCCTGTCGCGCTGGGGTGAAAGCCAGCAGCAGCCGGGCGTGGGCACGTCTTGGTTGATCTTGATCGACGCCGACAAGCGAATGAGCAAGAGCTTCGACGACGCCAAGCAGGTGGCGCAGCAGTTCGTGGCCACCATGGGTCCGAACGACATCGTGAACATCATGTTCTTCAACGACCGCGAGGTCGTGAAGGACTCGAAGTGGATCCCGGCCGCCCAAAAAGCCAAGGCCACCGGCTTCATCACCGGCAGCACCGACACGTTCGCTTCCTCGGGCCGTAACCGCTCGCTGCTCACCATCATCAAAAAGGCCGCCACCGACGGCTTTCAGGCCTTGGGTAACGTGGGCGAAGACGTGAAGGTGCCGCTCCACCAGGCCATGGTCGTGCTGTCCAGCGGCTTCGGCGGCGCGGACGCGGGCACCACCGGCCCGGCGGCGCTGCAAGTGCAGCAGTTCATGACCCAGGGGCGCTTCCCCGAGGACAACACCGCGCTGCCCAAGGCGCCGGTGCCGGTCATCAGCATCTATTTTCCGATCACCGTGCTCGACGAGTTCAAATCCAACTCGCTCGACTTCATGCAGAACCTGGCCAACACCGAGATTGGCGGGTTCTTCAGCGTGATGCAGCCGGGCGGAGGTGGGCGCAGCGCCGCCATCGTGAGCACGGTGCGCCAGCGCTTCTCGAAGATGAACATCGTGAAGTGGAAGGTGTCGTGCGTCGCGCCGACCGTGACCCAGAGCTTCAAGCTCGTCTTCCAAGACACCAACCCGCCCATCCTCGGCGACAACACCTTCAAAGACGTGCCCATCGGCATCGACCCGACGGCGTGGCCGCTCGACGTGAACATCGAGTACACGACCGAAATGTCGAAGCGGGACGGCGGCACCGTCTATCCCGGTGGGTCGTTCAAGGTGTACGGCGACTTCTGCTGGGGCGGCGCCAAAGAGCGAGCCGAGGTGTACTTCCTGCCCGCCGGGCAGCCCATTCCCACCGCCTTGACCGGCGCCAATATCGAGACTGCCAAGCGTACGCAGCAACAGCTGATCGCGATGGGCATGAAGGGAACGGCACTGGAGGCGAGCGACACGTTCGCCAGCTTCAAGGCTCCCGACTCGGACAAAATTCTGCACGGCAGCGGTGATCAAGCCGTGGTGCGCCTGGTCATCTACGACAACAAGGCGCACCGCACGAGCGGCGTCACCGCTTCGACCATCGTGCAGATGAAGGGCAGCACGGCGCCGTTGCCGCTCTTGCTCATCTTGGGCAGCTTGTTCGGCTTGGTCGTGGTCGCGCTCTTGGTCGTGGTGATCGTGCGCAGCGGTGGCAAGAAGCGCCCGGCCGGTGGCGGCGGCGCAGGTCCCATGCCGGTCGTGGCCGGCGGCTACGGCGCGCCCCCGGCGCCGCAAGGTTACGGTGCGCCTCCACCCGGCTACGGCCCGCAGGGCTACGGCGCTCCCCCGGTGCAACCGCACGCGCCAGCGCCCCAAGCACCGCCCGCCAATCCGTACGGCGGGGGCGTGGCCACCACCGCCATTTTGACCGGCGCGGCCGGCGTGTACACCATCTTGGCCGGGCAAGAGATTCGCGCGGGCCGCGACGCCGCCCAATGCGTGATCGCCCTGAACGAGCCGCGCATCTCGGGCGTGCACGCCAGCTTGAAGCTCGAAGGCGGACAGCTCTATGTGCGCGACGACAACAGCAACAACGGCACGATGGTGAACGGCAATCGTTTGTCACCGGGGCTGTGGTCGCCGGTGCCGCCGGGCTCGATCCTGCGCTTCGGACCCATCGAGTTCAGCGCGGCGGTGCAATAGCTCCATGATCCCCGGCTTTTCCAAGTCGACGCTGCTGGTCGGCAGCGCCGCCAATTGCGATATCCGTCTGGTGGGGCCCGGCGTCGCGCCCGAGCACGCGCGTATCGTTCACGCGGGCAACCAGGTGACGTTCACCGACGCGGGCGTGGGTCCGTCGTCCGTCAACGGCCAGCCTTTGCCCGCCGGCGGCTCGGCGCCGTTCGATTTCCGCGCGCAATTCATGGTCGGGCAGAGCGCGGTGCCGTTGGCGCACCCGGCGCTGGCGCTGATGTTGATGGAAGCCGGCAAGGCTCCCACCACCGCTGGCCAGGTGACGTTCGGCCGCGATCCGGCGCGCGTCAACATCGTCATCAATCACCCGAACGTCTCGAGCTTGCACGCGACGTTCCAGCTCAACCCGCTCGGCATCGTCGACCAGCAGTCGACTAGCGGCGTGTGGCTGGGCAGCGAGCGCATCGCCCCCGGTCAACCGCACCCGCTCGACCCGCACGCCTTCGTCGGCATCGGCCCGATCGCGGTGCCGGTGGCGCTGATGCTGCAAATTGCGCAGCAGCTCAACGCCGGCTCGGGCACCAGCGCGGTGCCCCAACACTCGCCCCTCCCGGCGGCCGCGGCCGTGCTCGGTGCGCCGCCGGCGTCACCCAGCGGCGGCGGCGTGGCGGGCAAGGCTCGACACAAGACCGTCGTCGGGCAGGTGCGGGTCGAGGGCTCGTCGGGCCAACAGGTCAAGAGCATCGGCCGCACCCCGGACAACGACATCCACCTGCCTCACCCGCAGGTGTCGAGCCGTCACGCGGCTCTGCACCTGAGCGGCGAGCAGATCTTCCTCGAAGACAAGAACAGCGCCAACGGCACCTTCGTGCGCGGTCAGCGTTTGGTGCCGGGCCAGCGCGTTCCCGTCAGCAACGGCGAGAAGGTGTTCATCGGCCCGATGCCGTTGTTGATCCATGTCGAGGGTCAACACGTCGCGGTCGTGGTCGAAGACGCGGTCAGCTGGGAAGGCCGCCCGCTATACGAGATCGAAGCCTGGGATCTGTTGGTCCAAGTGCCGGATCGCGACAACCCGTCCGAGCTGAAGACGTTGCTCGACCACGTCAGCTTCAAGGCGCTTCCGGGCGACTTCATCGCGTTGATGGGCCCGAGCGGCGCCGGCAAGACGACCTTGCTGATGACGCTGAACGGCTATTTGCCGCCCAGCGCCGGCCAAGTGCGCATCAACGGCGAAGATCTGTACGCCATCTACGACGCCCTGCGCGGCTCCATCGGCTACGTGCCGCAGGACGACATCGTGCACCCCGAGCTCACGGTGTTCGAAGCCGTGCGCTACAGCGCGCGCTTTCGGCTACCGCCCGACTACTCGGACGACGAGATCAACCGCCGCGTCGACACCACGCTCGGCCAGCTGGGTCTGGAGCAGGTCGCGCACCTGCAAATCGGCAAGCCCGAGCGCAAGATTTTGTCGGGTGGTCAACGGAAGCGCGTCAACATCGCGATGGAGCTGGTCACCGATCCGGTGATCATGTTCTTGGACGAGCCGACCAGCGGCTTGGCCGCCGACGACACGCAAGCGCTGGTGCAGCTGCTGGCCGATCTGGCCAAGCAGACCGGCAAGACCATCATCACGACGATTCACCAGCCGTCGAAGGAAGAGTTCGAAAAATTCAACCAGACCCTGGTCCTCGGCCCCGGCGGTCTGACCATCTTCTTCGGCCCGCCTAAAGACGGTTACAAGTTCTTCGGGTCCTACAAGGAACGGGAGGGCAAGCCGAACAACGTCGACAACCCGCGCGACATGTTCGACATGCTGAACCACCGCGAGCGCCCGATCTTCGAGGCCATGCGGGCGCAAAATCCGAGCACGCCGCGCTTCATGTCGCGCGCCGCCGCCGCACGCGAGTGGAACGCCGAGTACTTCAACCCGCAAAATCCCATCTTTCAAAAGATGTTCGCGGGCCGGCGCGCGGTCGGCGCGGGCTCTCCGCCGCAGGGCATGCCCAAGACGCGGCCACGCAGCAGCGGCCAATTCGGCTTGCTCTTCAGCCGCTACTGGAAGGTCAAGGCGCGCGACGTGAGCGGCACCATGATCATGCTGCTGCAAGCTCCCATCATCGGCGTCTTGCTGGCGGGGGTCTTCGGCGGCCAAAAGGAAGGCATTCCGTTCTGGTGCCTCGGCGCCTTGCAAGAGCTCTCGAAGAAGAGCGGCGGCGCCGGCGACGGCATCAACGACACGCTGCGCAACATGCAGCCGACGCCTGACCACGCCGCGGCGCTCTTCTTTTGTGTGGTCTCGGCGGTGTGGTTCGGCACCAGCAACGCCGCCCGTGAGGTGGTGAGCGAGCGCGCCATCTACATGCGCGAGCGCATGGTGAACTTGAAGTTGTTCAACTACATCTTCTCCAAGTTCCTGCTGCTGAGCCTGTTCTGCATCGTCCAGTGCACGGTGCTGCTGGCGATCGTGTTCTTTGCGCTCGGCTTCCACGGGGGCATCCAGGCGTTCGGCATCTCCCTGGCCACCCTGGTCGTGACGGCCATGAACTCGGTGGCGGTCGGGCTGCTGCTCAGCACCTTGGTCACCAGCGCCGAAGCAGCCATGGCGCTCACCCCCATCGCCCTGATTCCGCAGGTGGTGTTGGGCGGCTTGATGGTGCCCATGACCACCAACCCGATGCTCAAATGGCCCATGTACTTGATGCCGGCGCGCTGGGGCTTCCAGGGCGTGGTGGCTCAAGAACGCCTGGCCATCGCCAATGATCCGGCCTGGATCATCGACATCAAGAAGCCAGACACGACCAGCGTCGAAAACTTCCTATTCGCCGGCAAGTTTCACTGCGCCGACGCCCAAATTGCCAGCACCGACTTCACCGGCGCCTGGGGTTTCAGCGACTACCAAGCGTTCTGGCTACCGCCCACCGTCCTCGGCGCGATCATGCTGCTCACGCTGATGTTCATCTTGATGATCCTGAAGCGCCGAGATGCGTTTTAGGGTCTTGTTCTCCTCCGTGCCTTGGGTTGTGCGCCCCGCGGCCATCGCCACTTGACGCGAGATCGGCGCTCGGCCTCGCCGAGTTTGTTGCGGGCCTCCTCTCGATCGCGGATCGTGATCTGCTCTCGCCAAAGTATGGGTGAGCTCGATCTGGCTCGCGCTTTGCGCGAGCTTGCGATGTTCAGCAGATGTGCGCTCGAGACGAGAGAGAGACAGCTTTCGTAAGGCTTACGGGTAACTTACGGCTTGCAGCAGACGGACGGACCGCAGCTGACTTGCCACGCGGCTGACGGGCATTCGTGATCTGCTTTCGCCAAGGTGTGGTTGAGCTCGTCCAAGCTCGCGCTTTGCGCGAGCGCACTGTGTTCAGCAGATGTGCGCTCGAGACGTGAGGGCGGCGTCGGACGGCGTCCAGCGTTCGTACGGCTCGCGGCAGACGCGCGGCTTGCAGCAGACTCACGGCTCGCGGCAGATGCGCGGCTCGCAGCAGACTCGCGGCTTGGAGCCAACTCGCGGGTTGCAGCAGCCTCGAGCGCTACGGACCCTTGTGGCTCGACGCGAGCGACGGACCGATGCGGCGCCAACAAAACAGCCGTTAAACGACGCCCAACGTCGTAGCTTTTCCCGCCCCCACGCGCCCCCTTCCGTCCTTCCCCTCGAGGCTCGAGCCGCTACGGCTTGTCGCATTTCGTCGACTGGCCAGCGACGGTGCAAAGCGTGCCCGGTTTGCACTTTTCGGAGGGAATGAAGCGCTCGTTCTGGCAGGTGATGAGCGCCTTCTTGTCTTCGCTGCAAGCGATGTGGCCGTTCAAAGATTTGTCGCACACGTCGCCCAGCTTTGCGACGGTTTGATCGCAGCCGAGCTTGCCGCCGGCGGAGCTGCATTGGCCTTCGCCGCGGCAAAAATACTGGGCGGTCATTTGCCCGTCGCTGCACGACAGCACTTGCGTCTTGTCGACCGAGCACGCCTTCGCGTTTTGCTTCTTGCAGCCCTCGCCCACCTCGGCCACGGACTGATCGCAGTTCGCTTGACCGCCGACCATTTCGCACCCGCGCGGTCCGCGGCAAGGGACGCGCTCGAACTTGCGCGAGTGGCAGGCCAACATGGCGTCGTCGCCGGCGCAAACCGCCACGCCTTCGTCACCCTTGCCGCAGACGTCGCCGGGCCGGTTCCCGGAGACGTCGCACGAGGTACTCTCTTGAACGGTGGAGCAGCCGGCCTTGCCGCGGCAGGGCACTTCCACGAACTTGCCGTCGTCGCAAACAATCGCCCTCTGGGCGTCCAGGCAGCGCATTTCACGCGGGTCGCAGGAGCTGCCTGGCCCCGGCTTGCACGACGAAAAGGCGAGCAAGCCGAGGAGCAATAGCGGCAATTGCGACTTCACGCCCCGACTTCAGCGAAGTCCGCGACATCTTTCCAGCACAAAGAACGCCCGGCTTGCGGCTTCTGGGGCAGGGCTTTAGGTTCGGTGCCCGCCCGCGCGGCGCAACAGGGCGCCGCGGAGCGATTTTCGAGGAGAGAAACATGGGTCTTCACATCGGCAGCATTGCCCCAGACTTCGAGCAGGATTCGACCGCCGGCAAGATTCGTTTCCACGAGTGGCTGGGCGGCAAATGGGCCCTTCTGTTTTCGCACCCCAAGGATTTCACCCCCGTGTGCACCACCGAGCTCGGACGCACCGCCAACCTGAAGGCCGAGTTCGACAAGCGCGGCGTCAAAGCCATCGCCGTCAGCGTCGACTCGGTGCAAGACCACGAGCGCTGGATCCCGGACATCGAGGAGACTCAAAACGCGAAGATGAATTTCCCCATCCTGGGCGATTCGGATCGCAAGGTGTCCAAGCTGTACGACATGATTCACCCCGAAGCGAACGACACGTTGGCGGTGCGCTCGGTGTTCTTCATCGATCCGAACAAGAAGATCCGGGCGATGATCACCTATCCTGCCAGCACCGGCCGCAACTTCGGCGAGATCTTGCGCGTGATCGACTCGCTGCAGCTCACCGACAGCCACAAGGTCGCAACGCCCGCCGACTGGCGCGACGGCGACGACTGCGTGATCGTTCCCGCGATTCAGGATCCGGAGGAGATCAAGCAGCGCTTTCCCAAAGGCCACACCGCGCTGCGACCGTATCTGCGCATGACGCCGCAACCGAACAAGTAAAACCGAGCGCGCGAACGGCAGCTGGCGGTGGTCCTCTACCCGCCAGCTGCTCGCGTTTTGTGCGTGCCTTCAGCGCTGGCGGCGGCGCGCGATGGCCGCACCCGCCAAGACCATGCCCAAAAGCCCGACGCCGGCGCCAGCGGGGCCGCCCGGTACCGTCGCGCAGCTGGCCTTGGCTTCACCCTCGGCTTCGCCCTCACAGCTGCCGCCCGAGCACTGGCCCGACGCCGTGCCTTGCGCGCTCGCATCGACGTGCGCCTTTAGCCAGCCGTTGAGCGAGTCGATGCAGTCCTGCAAGTTGCCGCCGTGGTCGATGTACTGGCCGTCGCAGAACAAGGCCCCTTCCGGCTTCGTGCATTCGCCCTCACACTGCACCTTCAAGTCGCCCTCGCACTTGGCGTAGCCCTTGGCTTGACAGTCCACTTGGCAACTGGCCCGCGCCTGCCCGGTGCACGAGCCCTCGCAGGTAGCCTGACATTTGGCCTCGCAGGACGCGGTCGGCGGCGTGCCGGTGCAGCTGGCGTCGCACTCGGCGCTGATGGAAGCCTTGCAAGACGCCACGCATTCGCCGTGGGCCTGGGAGCCGCTCGCTTCCCCTTTGCACTCGCCGGCGCACTTCGCGTCCGCGTCGACCTGGCATTGAGCCGAGCAGTCGAAATGGCCAGGGTCGGCGTCACACTTGGCCTTGCAACCGTCCAAGTCGCACGAGCCCGTGCAGCTCACGTCCGCTTCGGCCGTGCACTCACCTTTGCATGACGCTTCCAAGCGGGCTGAACAAGCCAGCTCCAGTTGAGGCGGGTCGCAATGGGCGGTGCAGCCGCCCTCGACCTCCACTTGGCACATGGCGTCGGCCTCGACGTTGATGTCGCCACAGCTGGAAAGCCCGGCGTGGGCCGTCCCGCTCCAGACGCCCAGCGCCAAACACAAACTCGTCGCAGCGAAACCCAGGGCAAGCTTCATGGTGATTCCTCCAAAGTAAGCGCAGCGTGCCGTATCGGGCGCGCCTCGACCCCTAGTCTACTCGGCCGAGCCCCCGCGTCTTCCCTCGCAAGCGCGGCCGGGCGGTTGACGTGGGACTATTCCCCACCCAAATGCACTGAGCGCGGAAAAACACGTCAGGCCTTGGAGGCGAGCGGCTCGACGTCGGGACTGGACGGGGACACGGAGCGCATGACGCCACTCTTCGAGCTCGAGAATCGGACCCGGACGTTGACCAAAGAGCCGCCCAGCTCTTCGCACAAGGTGCCAGCAAGCTCGAACAAATGTTGGCGCGACGCTTCCAGCTCTTCGCTATCACCGGCGAGCACGAGCTCGGCCTCGTGTCCCGTGCCCATGGCCTTGAGCAGCGCGCGCGCGACGTTCTGACGGAGCGCGACGCGCTCTTCCGCCGGCGAATCCACGGAAACGATCACGCCTACGCGGATGCGCGCTCGTGCCCGTACACCACAGTTGGACGCCGCTTCCGCCACGCGATGGAGCACGCGAGCCTGAAAGGAGTCTGCCGATTCCGCCGCCGCCTGCGCGATCACCACCGCGTTGGGGGCGAGCCGCTGGTACTCGGTCAGCCAAGGCGGCCACGCCGCACCAGCTTCCAAGACGACGATGGACATCAGCTCGTCGCTGTTCTCCAGCATGATTTCCCTCTACCTGCCACGCAGCAGGCTCCTCTCTGACCGTTGACCGAAAACCGCGGGTCGCGATCTACGCGGCGCCGAAAACAGCACCGCACAAAAAACTTCCCAGGTTTGTCATCTATCTGCTCTCTCCTCAGATTCGTCAAGCACGCTTCTGCATCCCCGCCGAATTTGGCGCGCGCGTCGAGGCCGCGCGGGCTTACTTGGCCCGGGGCCTGCGAGCGGCGAAGTGTGTAGGGCGTTAGGCGCGCTCAGCCGAGTTTCTGGCCGCGTGGCCTCGGCCCGGGATCTAGGCGCAGACGTCTAGTAACCGAAGTCGGGCGTGCCGCCGCCAGGCTTGGCCGCAGCGGGCTTGGCGGGTTTGGCAGGCGCGGGCTTGGCCGCGGCCGCGGGCCTGGCGTTGGGCACGGGGCGCGCGGGGGCGGCCACCGCCGGCTTGCTCGCCTCGACCGACGAGGGGGCGGGCGCTGCGCTCACCGCGGCGGGCGGCGAGGCACTGGGGGCTTCGACGGCCGGCGGCGTCGGCGCAATCTCCACCTTGGCCGCAAGCTCGGGCGGCGAGGCAGCAGGCTGGCTCGGCAGGTTGGGCTGGCTCGAAGCGGCTGCGGCGGGCTCGGCCTTCTTGCCCAGCACCGAGTAGGCCGCGAACGCTGCTCCCCCCATCACCACCACTCCGACCAACGCCAACGCCGCTATCAGGCCTGCGTTGCTCTTCTTGGGGAGGCTCGCGGGCTCCACCTGCGGCTGCGAGCTGGCCCAATTGCCGCTGGTTCCAGCGCCAGCGTTGAGGTTGGCTTGCGAGCCCATCGGGCCCCGAGCAGAGCTTGCCGCACCGCCGGCGAGCGCCAACCCCGCGGCTGCGGCGTCGGCGGCAGGCGGCACGCTGACCGCCGTGCCGCTCCGCACCCAGCTGTCGAGCGCCTGAATGAAATCCGTCGTCGTCTGGAAGCGCTGCGTCAAATCGCGCGTCATCGCTTTGGAGATGATGCTCGAAAATGCCGGATCCAGATCAGGGACGATCGTCTCGGGCGGCGGCACCTCCGAGAGCACGATCTTGAACATCAACTGGTTGAACGTACCCGCGTCGAACGGCACGCGACCGGTGATGGCCTCGTACAAGATGACACCCATCGAATAGATGTCGCTACGCTGATCCGCCTCGGCGCTGCCGCTCGCCTGCTCGGGCGACATGTAATACGGCGTGCCCATGACGGCGCCCGTGCGCGTCATCTTCATGCCGTCGCCCGACAGCTGATTGAACTTCGAAATACCGAAGTCGATGATCTTCACGTAGTCCGGCACACCGGCCTTTTCACGCAGAATGAAGATGTTGTCGGGCTTGAGATCGCGATGAATGATGCCGGCGGCGTGGGCGGCGCCCAAGCCCTCGAGCACTTGGCGAATGATCGGCGTCGCTTCCCGCGGCATCAAGCGCCCGCGATTTTTGATGCGACTGGATAGCGGCTCGCCATCCAGGAACTCCATGATGATGAAGTGATCGCCGTCAGCGAGCTGGCCGATGTCCAGCACCTCGAGGATGTGGTCGTTGCCGATTCGACCCGCGGCTTGCGCCTCGCGTTCGAAGCGCTGCATCACTTCTTCGTTCCCGGTGTAGGAAGCGTGCAGCACCTTGATCGCGACCTTGCGATTGATGCGGACGTTCTCGCCCAGGTAGACGGCCCCCATACCGCCCTCGCCAATCATTTTGACGATTCGGTACTTCCCATCGATCATTTGGCCGGGTTCTAGGGACATGGGGGCGCCTCGCTAGGGCAGAATACGTTCCTTTGCGCTTGCTGGCTCGAAGGGTTGGGGAAAAAACGCACTCGAGGGGGCATGGACCGGTGCTGGTTCAAGGCCTGCCAGCCTTGTTGCACGCGGTCGAGCGGAGCCGCCGGCGACGGGCCAAGACCCCGACCGCCGCCAGACCCGCCAGCCACGCCAGGTTGCCCTGCGGGGAGCTCGGGACGTTGCAAGAACAACCACCCGGGGTGCGCACGAACACGTGCTCGGGCACTTCGGGCTCGCCGCCTTCGGCCGTAGTCGCCGACCCGCCGCTCGACTTGCCGGCCTTGCCGCCAGATTCGACCGTCCCGGGCTCGCCGCCCGTCATGGCCTCGTTGCCAGTGCCGCCCTCCCCGGGCGTAACGGTGGGAGAACCACCTTCGGCCACGGGGTTGCCGCCCATGCCGGCGCCGGCTCCGGCAACGCCGGTCGGTTCACCGCCGGCGCCGCCCTCGCCCGTAACCGGGTTGGGGATGCATTTGCCCTTGTCGTCGCACTTGCCGGTGTCGTTCTCGCACGAGGTGCCGACGTCGGCGCGCGGAGCGTCGCAGAAGCCGGACTTGGCGTTGCACGAGCCGACCTTGTGACAGTCGTCGACGGCCTCGCACACCACCGGCTTGGTGACACATTCGCCACCCTTGCAGGCGTCGCCCTCGGTGCACAGATCACCGTCCGAGCACGTCGCCGTGTCGTCGGGCGTGTGGGTGCAGCCCGTGGCCGGATCGCATTCGTCCTTGGTACAAGGGTTGGTGTCAGCGCAGTCAATCGGCGCGCCAACCGGGCAAGTGCCGTTGGTGCAGGTCGTGAACTGGTGGCACTTGTCGCTTTGGCACTTGGCCGTGTTGTCGTTGCTCTGGCCGCAGATTTGGTTGGCCGGATCGCAGCTGGCGGTCGTGCAGGGATTGGTGTCGTCGGGGCAGGTCTTGCCGCCGCTGGCCAAACATTTGCCACTCACGCACTTGTCACCGGTCGAGCAATTGTTGCCGTCGTCGCAGGTACCGCCTTCGTTGCCGGCCACGGCCTTGCAGCCCTGGAACGGAACGCAGGAGTCGGTGGTGCACTCGTTACCGTCGTCGCATTTCTGGATGGTGCCGCCCACGCAGGCGCCGGCGCCGTTGCACTTGTCAACGGTCGTACAAGGGTCGCCATCGTTGCAAGCCGCAGTCGTGAACGAGCTGACCACGCAACCCTTCACCTTGTCGCAGGTGTACACCTTGCAGGGGTCCGAGTTGTCGCAGGGCTGGGCGGGCTGAACCACGCACTGGGCGTTGTCGTCGCACACGCCGATGCCGTCGCACACGTCGCCGTTTTCGCACAGCTCACCGCCACTGACGGGGGTGTTGATGCAGGCGCCCGTCTTCGGGTCGCAATCGTCGACGGTGCACGGATTGTTGTCGTTGCAGTTCTTGGGTGTGCCCGGCACGTTGCACACGCCGTTGTTGCACTTTTCGACGCCGTTGCAGAGGTTGGCGTCGGGACAGGTGGTGCCGGTGAGCAGCTGCTGACCGCAGCCGTTCGCGTCACAGGTGGGCGCGTGGCAAACGTTGCCGTCGGCGGGGCAACTGAAGTTGGCTTGATCGGTGCACTTGCCGGCCTGACAGCTTTCGGCACCGTCGCACTTGTTGGCGTCCAAGCACGGCGTGTTGTTGGCTACCGCCGCGTTGCTGCAGGTACCGTCGGCGTTGCAAGTGTCGGTCGTACAAACCGTCTCGGTGTCGACACAGGATTTGCAGGCGACGAGCTTCCCCGGCCCGCTCTTCCCGCACAGCCCGACGCCCGTGCCGGGTTGGCAGGCATCGTTCTTGTCGATGCAGCCGGTGCAGCAACTGCCCTTCCAACAAGAGCCGGTGTTGTCGGTGCAGGCCTCTGTGTCGGGCACGGCCATCTTGTCCCCGCATTGGCCGGTCACGGTGTCGCAAGAGTACTTGGTGCAGATGTCGCCACCGTCGCAGTTGGTGCACAGACCGCCCGCGACGCCACATTGGGCGGCCGTGGGCGCGTTGACGCAGTCGTACGCCCCCTTGACGGCACCGTTGACGTGGCAACCGGTGCAACACATCGGGTGAAGCGTGCGGGGCTTCGTCACGCACACGCCCTCGGCGGTGGCGGTCTTGCACGCGCTCAGCTCGGCCGCGTCCGTGTAGACGCAAGTATTGGTGATGCTACAGGTCGTGGTGACGCACGGGCCGAAATCGGTGCAGGTCGTGAGCCCGCAAGCACACCCCTTCACTCCGCAAATGGCTTCGCGTACGCCCGCTACGTCTTCGCCAGACCCGGCCGCATCAGAGCACCCCGCGAGGCTCAATAGCGCGGCCACACCAGCCAGAAATATGGCGGCCGTCATCCGCACCACGCCACGTTGACTGCTCTTGTTCTGTGCCATCCGCTGGATACTCCTCAAAAAATAAGCTCGAAGACCCGACCAGATCTTCGCAAAGAATCAGAACGCACCGCGCACGCCGACCGCGCCGAAGCCCACGTAGGGCGCCACGAAAGCGGCTTTCGAGTCCTCTTTCTTGTTCGAGAGGACGAAGAGCGTCACGCCGGTGGCGACGCCCAAGCCACCCACGACGTAGCCAACGATGCCAATCGTCTTGGCGCCGCGGGCCTGGTCGTCGAGATCGCTGACCTTTTGCGCCTGCGGGATGTCACCGCGGCAGGTACCGCCAGCGACGCTGCAAGGCCCACCGGTGGTGCTGCCCACCTTCTCCAAGTCGCTGGTAGCGGTGTTCGCCGCTTTGCGCTTCGACGAAGATTTCAGCACGAACACGGTGCCGAGCGCGATGCCCACCGCGCCGACGCCGAAGCCGACGTAGGAACCGATGCGCATGCCGTCGCTGCCATGAGCGCCAGAGTCACTCGGAGGAGGGCTGGTCGGCGTCGGGGTGGCGGTGGGGCTGGTTGCGGTCGGGGCCGCGGCCGCGCTGGGAGGAGGCACGGAATTGTCGACCTCCATCTTCAGGCTAACGGCTCCCTGCCCCGCATCCTTGAGCGAGGCCGTGACCGGAGCGCCCTTGAAGCCGGTGGCGGTGGCCGTCACCGTGTGCTCCCCGGGATCCATCGGTTGCGGAACGCCCAGCAGCACCAGCGGAATTGGCTGCCCGTCGACCGCCACCACCAGATCTTTGGCGCTTTCCGCACCCTCGACCTTGATGGTGAGCCGACCAATGTGCGGCTCGACTTGCTTGCGCTCTTCCTCGGCCGCGGTCTGAGCGTCTCGAAACGCCTGCGGCGCGTTGGGGGCGAGCTGCTCCTTGACGATCTTCAAGTATGCCTCGCGGGCTTTGACGAACTGGCCCAGCTTGGCGTGAGCGCGCGCCGTGAACAGCAGATGGGGCGGCGCATGCATCAACGACTCGGCCTTGCCGAATAGGTCGACGGCGTCTTTGAAACGCCCCTCGTTGAAGGCTTGCGCGCCTTCGGTGGCCAACGTGCGAGCGCCAGCGCGCTGCTCGTCGCTTTGCGCGAAAGCCGGGGCTGCGAGGCTGCACAGACAAGCGGTCAGCGCAGCCGAGGCGAGGAACGGACGCGTCCTAAGGAAAGTCCCACTCATGCAAACCTTATATACTACCACGGGGAATTTTTCGCGCAGGCTGCCCTTGCCCACGTCGCTCTATCTCGTTCGCGGGTGAGAGCCAGCGAGAGCGGCGCTGATGGGGCGGCTCTGCGCGAGCCTTTCGTGCGCTCGGACGGTGGGCGAACGAAAGGCGGAATTCTTTGCCGGTTTCGAAGGGGGGCTTATGGGTGAGATGTAGGTAAGAGGAAGTAGCCATGCGCAAGAAAGCCGTCATCTCGTCTCGCTCGACTCGGACTTCCGGCTCGCGGCCCTCCGCCCCGCGTTCTCCGGCTCCCGCAGTCTCCGCTCGAGCGAACGCGGCGAGCACCGCGTCGGCCTCGGCCCTCAGCGGCGAAGGCGGGCTGTTGGTCGTGGTGGAGCTCGGCGGCGAATGGCCGAGCCAGGCCACGCTGGCCACGGCCACGCCCGCGCTGCGGCGCGTGTTGGCCCAGACCGAGGGTGAGACCCCCGCTGCCTTCGCGGAGCGAGTGGCCAGCGGCTTGGACAGCCTATTCGGCCGCGGAGCTCAGCTCGAAACGGTCGTCGTGGCTTGCAACGAGCGGGCGGACGACGCGGCCGAAGCCGCGCGTCGGAAGACGTTGAGCTTGGCCCTCGGTAGCATGGCTAAAAACAAAGCGGGCCGGGCCTACTTGGCCGCGTCCGCGCGCAGCGGTGGCCGTCTGCGCCATGCGCTTTCGGCGTTGGCCCAGGGGCTGTTCGATGAGTGGCGAACGGCGGGGCTCGATGTATCGGTCGACTTCGGCGAAGACTGCCGCCCGGGCGCGGCCCCGTTCGCGTTCACGGCGCGCGTGGCCTGAAGCTCGCCCACCGCAACCCTCGGCGCTGCGTCAGATGTGAATGGCGCGTCGATCGACCGACAACGCCGCTTCCTTCATGACCTCGGCCAACGTGGGGTGGGCGTGCGACGAGCGCGCAATGTCCTCGGCGCTGGCCGAAAATTCGATGGCCACCGCCGCTTCGGCGATCAAATCGCCGGCACGAGGACCGATCACGTGCACGCCCAAGATGCGATCGGTCTTGGCGTGGGCCAGGATCTTCACGCGGCCCTCGGTGGCGCCCAGCGCGCGCGCGCGACCGTTGGCCATGAACGGGAACGTGCCCTTCTTGAAAGGGACGTTCTGCGCGTTCAGCTCTTCTTCGGTCTTGCCCACCGAAGCGATTTCCGGATGGGTGTAAACGACGCCCGGAATGGCGTCGTAGTTGACGTGGCCAAAGCCGGTCACGATGCCTTCGACGCAGGCGACGCCTTCTTCTTCGGCCTTGTGCGCCAGCATCGGGCCGCGCACGACGTCGCCGATGGCATAAAAGCCGGGCACGTACGTGCGGAAGTTGTCGTCGATGGGCACGCGACCGCGCGGATCCAGCTCGATACCCACGGACGCTAGACCCAAGTCGTCGGTGTTGGGCACGCGGCCCACCGCGAGCAGCACGCGATCACAACGCACGCTCTCTTGGCCGTCGATGCCGACCGTGACCTCGTCGCCCGCGCGCGTCGCCGAGGTGACGCGCGCGCCCAGCTTGAACTCGATGCCCTGCTTCTCGAAAATGCGCTCGGCTTCGCGCGCAATTTCGCTGTCCATGCCAGGCAAAATGCGCTCCAGGTACTCGAGCACGGTGACCTTGGCGCCCAGGCGGCGCCAGACCGAGCCCAGCTCGAGCCCGATGTAGCCGGCGCCGATCACCACCAGGTGCTTGGGCACCTCGGGGTAACTCAAGGCTTCCGTGCTGGTTCCGATGCGATCACCGTCGAGCTCGACGCCCCGCAGCGGCGCCACCTTGCTGCCGGTGGCGATCAGCACGTGCTTGGCTTCCAGCTCGCAGGCGTCGGGCCCGCTGACGACGACGCGACCGGGGCCGACGATTTTGCCGTGCCCGTGGTAGCGCGTGACCCGGTTCTTCTTGAACAGGCCGGCAACACCTTGGGTCAGGCCCGAGACGATGCCTTCTTTGCGCTTGAGCATGCGCTGTAAGTCGAGCTCGACCCCGCTGACCTTGACCCCGAAATCGGCCAGGCCGTGCCCGGCCTCGTGGTAGCGCTCGCTCGCTTCCAGCAGCGCCTTGCTCGGAATGCAGCCGACCCGCAAACACGTGCCGCCGAGGGCCGCCTCGGCGTCGATGCAGGCGACGTTCAAGCCGAGCTGCGCCGCCCGAATGGCAGCCACGTAGCCGCCCGGGCCGGCGCCAATGACGACGAGGTCGTGCTGGTTCACCAAGGTACTGTCCTCGAGATAGGTTGCGGGGGCGTTTCAGACCTCGAGCAGCATGCGAGCCGGCGCCTCGACGCAATGCTTGATGCGCTTGAGGAACGTCACGGCTTCGCGACCGTCGATCAGCCGGTGATCATAGGTCAGCGCGATGTACATCATCGGCCGAATCACGACCTGCCCGTTGAGGGCAATCGGGCGATCTTGGATGGCGTGCAGGCCCAGGATGCCGCTCTGGGGCGGATTCACGATCGGCGTCGAAAGCAGCGAGCCGTAGATGCCGCCGTTGGAGATGGTGAACGTGCCGCCCATCAGCTCGGACAGCTCGAGCTTGTTCTCTTTGGCGCGCTTGCCGTAGCTGGCAATGGTCTGCTCGACCTCGGCAAAGCTCAAGCGATCGGCGCCGCGAATCACCGGCACCGCCAGGCCCTTGCCACCGCCGACGGCGACGCCGATGTCGTAGAAGTTCTTGTAGATGATGTCGGTGCCGCGGATTTCTCCGTTCACCGCCGGCACCAGCTTCAACGCGTCGATGGCCGCCTTCACGAAGAAGGACATGAAGCCGAGCTTGATGCCGTATTTCTCCAGGAAGCTCTCCTGGTACTCTTTGCGCAGCGCCATAGCCGCGGTCATGTCGATTTCGTTGAAGGTAGTGAGCAGCGCCGCGGTTTGTTGCGACTGCACCAAGCGCTCCGCGATCTTCTTGCGGAACGGGCTCATCGGCACGGCTTCTTCGTGCTTGTCGGCCACTACCGCCGGCTTGGCCTGGGCCGGGGTGTGGCGCATCACGTCCTCTTTCAAGATGCGTCCACCGGGGCCGGTGGCTTCGACGTCGTCGGCTTGGACGCCTCGCTCTTTGAGCGCGCGGCGCGCCGACGGCATGACGCGCGCAAAACCTTGCGGCGGCATCGTCTCACGCGGAGCCTTGGGAGCTTCGGGCTCGGGGGCGGGAGCCGCCGCCGCGGGAGCCGCCGCCGCGGGCGGTGGCGCCGCGGGCGGTGGCGCCGACGGCGTCTTGGGCTTGGCCGCAGCCGCCGCGCCTTCCTCCATGTAACCGATCACTTCGCCCACCTGGCAGACGGTGCCCTTCTTGGCTTTGATCTGCGTGATGGTGCCGCTGGTGGGCGCGGGCAAATCGACCGTCACCTTGTCGGTCTCGATTTTGACGAGGATCTCGTCGCGCGAAACGCTCTCGCCTTCGGCCTTCAACCAATCGCCGATCTGCACTTCCGTGATCGACTCGCCGACGGGCGGCACTTTCAGCTCAATGGGCATCTTCTAGAAACCTCTGGAAATTTCGCGGCTACTTTCGACCGCAACGACCTAATCGTCAACTGTAAGCGTCACCGCGCGAGCCAAGAGTCTCCCAGATTTCACAGGGAGGACGGGAGGACGGGAGGACCTGCGAGGCGAGAATTCTGGGATCGAGACGCGCACTGCCGAGCGCGGACGACGCAGTAGGCGTTCGTCGACTTTCGGCTTGAACAAAGCAAAACCTCGCGGACCTCCCGTCCTCCCGTCCTCCCTGTGAATCTCGATCGGACGGTGACTCGGGGGGCCAGCTACGGTTAGGCGAAGGCGCGTTCGAGGAGCTCTTGTTGCTCCAGCTTGTGGCAGCTGGCAGAGCCGGTGGCGGGGCTGGCGGACTCGGTGCGGCAGACGCCCGAGAACGGGAAGCGCCCGAACATCATCGAGCCGTGGCGCACGCGCATGTGCCGCCAAGCACCCATGTTTTCCGGCTCTTCTTGCACCCAAACGAACTGCGTGCCGTCGTCGAAATGGTCGACGGCCGCTCGCAGCACCCGATCGGGCAGCGGATACAGCTGCTCGATGCGCACGATGGCGACGTCGTTTCGCCCCAGCTCCGTGCGGCGCTTTTCGAGGTCGTAGAACACCTTGCCGGTGCACAAGAGCACGCGCGAGGCTTTCTTCAACCCGCGCAGATCGGGGATGACGCGCTGGAAGCCGGCGCTGGCGAAATCTTCGAGCGGGCTGACGCATTGGGGCAAGCGCAGCAGGCTCTTGGGCGTGAACACCACCAGCGGCTTGCGCCAAGGGCGGAGCACCTGACGGCGGAGTACGTGAAAGTACTGGGCGGGCGTCGTCGGCTGCACCACCTGGATGTTCTCTTCGGCCGCGAGCGCCAAGAAGCGCTCCAGGCGGGCGCTCGAGTGCTCCGGCCCCTGCCCTTCGTAGCCGTGCGGCAGCAACATGACCAAGCCGGACAAGCGCTTCCACTTGTCCTCGGCGCTGACGATGAACTGATCGATGATGACCTGGGCCGCGTTGGCGAAATCGCCGAACTGCGCTTCCCAGAGCACGAGCGCGTCCGGCCAATCCAGGCTGTAGCCGTACTCGAAACCGAGCACACCGGCCTCGCTCAAGACCGAGTTGTAGACCTCGATCGGCGCTTGGTCGGGCGCCATGTGGCAAAGCGGCATGTACGTGTGGCCGTCCTGGATGTCGTGCAGAACGGCGTGCCGATGGCTGAACGTGCCACGCCCGCAGTCTTGGCCCGTCAAGCGCACGCGCGTGCCCTCCGTCACCAAAGACGCGAATGCCAGCAATTCCGCCATGCCCCAGTTGAGCGGCTTCTCGCCGTTGCCCATGGCGCGGCGCTCGCCCAGCAGCTTCTCGATCTGGCGGTGCGGGTGGAAGTTTTCCGGCAGCTCTTGCTGGCGCAAGATGAGCTCCTGGCAGCGCGCGCGATCGACGCCGGTGTCGACGTCGGGCACGTCGTTCTCGGCGCCGCCGCGGTAGCCCTTCCAGTAGCCGCCCAACCAATCTTGCACGCGCACGTAGTCTTTGCGGCGCGCCTCGGAAAGCTCGCGCTCGAGGTGCTCACGGCGCTCGACCGCGATTTTGTCGGCTTCTTCTACGGTGATTTCGCCGAGCTTGGTGAGGTGGCCCAAGTAGCCTTCGCGCACGCTCTTGCGTTCGGCGATGGCGGCGTACAGCAGCGGCTGCGTGAACGACGGCTCGTCGCTCTCGTTGTGGCCGTGCCGACGGTAGCAATACATGTCGATCACGACGTCGCGCAGGAAGGTGTCGCGGAAGTCCATGGCCAGCCGCACCACCTGCGCCACCGCCTCCGGATCCTCGCCGTTGACGTGGAAGATCGGGATTTGCAGCATCTTGGCCACGTCGGTCGCGTACGTGGTGGAGCGCGCCTGCGAGGGCGGCGTGGTGAAGCCGATCTGGTTGTTGATGATGACGTGAATGCTGCCGCCGATGGTGTGGGCGTCCACCTGGCTCATGTTCAGCGTCTCTTGGATCACGCCCTCGCCGGCGAAGGCGGCGTCACCGTGGATGGTGAAGGCGATCTTCTTGGAGCGCGTGAGATCTCCCGCGCGATCTTGCTTGGCGCGCGTGCGACCGACCACCACCGGGTTCACGTACTCGAGGTGGCTGGGGTTGAAGCACAG